>OHWU01000044.1_pt1 | contig 72485 bp, 65 predicted proteins | sample 1579821 | NCBI WGS metagenome assembly OHWU01 (sample SAMEA3882548, study PRJEB24775) | human gut metagenome | biome: human-associated habitat; feature: intestine environment; material: feces | place: Netherlands | collected 2009/2010 | reverse complement strand
GACGTGGACGTATCGTCGGTGACTACCGTCGTGTTGCTCTTTACGGCATCGATCTTCTGATCGCTATGAAGCAGGACGATCTCGCAAACTGCGGATACGGATCCATGCGTGACAATGTCATCCGTCAGCGAGAAGAACTTGCAGAACAGATCCGTGCCCTCAAGGGTATGAAAGAAATGGCTGCTATCTACGGATTCGACATTTCCGAGCCGGCAAAAAATGCAAAAGAAGCATTCCAGTGGCTGTACTTCGGATACCTTGCAGCAATCAAGACTCAGAACGGAGCTGCCATGAGTGTCGGACGTGTATCTACCTTCCTTGATATCTACATCAAGAGAGATATGGAAGCAGGAATCCTTACCGAAGAAGAAGCTCAGGAATTAGTTGACCATATGACAATGAAATTCCGTATGGTTAAGTTCGCACGTATCCCATCTTACAACCAGCTCTTCTCTGGTGACCCGGTTTGGGCTACACTGGAAGTCGGCGGAATGGGACAGGACGGACGTTCTATGGTAACAAAGACAGACTACCGTTTCCTGCATACCCTGGAAAACATGGGACCTTCTCCGGAACCGAACCTGACTGTACTTTACACAGAACGTCTTCCGAAGAACTTCAAGGACTACGCTTCACATATTTCTATTGAAACAAGTTCTATCCAGTATGAAAATGATGATGCAATGCGTCCGGTATGGGGCGATGACTATTCTATCTGCTGCTGCGTATCTGCAACACAGACAGGTAAAGAAATGCAGTTTTTCGGAGCAAGAGCAAACCTTGCAAAATGCCTTCTTTACGCGATCAACGGTGGTGTTGATGAGAAGACAAAACAGCAGGTAGGACCTCAGTATCAGCCGATCACTTCCGAGTACCTTGACTATGACGAAGTAATCGCAAAATATGATCAGATGATGGACTGGCTTGCACATCTGTATGTTGGAACACTGAACATGATCCACTACATGCATGATAAATACTACTATGAGGCAGCTGAGATGGCACTTATCGATACAAAGGTTGACCGTTCCTTCGCAACAGGTATCGCCGGATTCTCACACGTAGTAGATTCCCTTTCCGCTATCAAATATGCAAAAGTAAAAGCAATCCGTGACGAGGACGGAATCACAACAGACTTCCAGGTTGAGGGTGACTTCCCACGTTATGGTAACGATGATGACAGAGCAGACGAGATCGCAACAACTCTGCTTTCCACATTCCTTGAGAAACTGAAACACATCCATACCTATCGTGATTCCAAGCCAACCACATCCATCCTTACCATCACATCCAACGTTGTTTATGGTAAAGCTACAGGATCTCTTCCGGACGGAAGAAAAGCCGGCGAGCCTCTGGCACCGGGAGCAAACCCGTCTTACGGCGCAGAGCAGAACGGACTTCTTGCTTCCCTGAACTCTGTTGCAAAGCTTGACTATGAGGATGCCCTTGACGGAATCTCCAATACTCAGACGATCAACCCGGATGCACTTGGCCATTCTGAGGAAGAGCGTACAGAGAATCTTGTAAATGTACTTGACGGATACTTTGACCGTGGTGCACATCACCTCAATGTAAACGTATTCGGTAAAGAGAAACTTATCGATGCTATGGAGCATCCGGAAAAAGAGGAGTATGCAAACTTCACGATCCGTGTTTCCGGATACGCTGTTAAGTTCATCGACCTTACAAGAGAGCAGCAGCTTGACGTTATCGCAAGAACCTGCCACGAAAGGATGTAATAAAAAATATGGACGACCAGAAAAAAATCACTGGCTACGTCCACTCACTGGAGAGCTTCGGCTCTGTTGACGGACCAGGAGTCCGGTATGTGATCTTTTTGAGCGGCTGCGCCATGCGCTGTCAGTTCTGCCACAATCCGGACACCTGGCAAATGAAAACAGGGACGGAGTACACAGCAGATGAGCTGCTTGAAAAAGCCTGTCGATACCGCTCTTACTGGGGAAGTAAGGGCGGTATTACTGTGAGTGGAGGCGAGCCACTGTTACAGATCGATTTCCTCACTGAGCTGTTCAGAAAAGCAAAAAAACTTGGGATCCACACAACACTTGATACCAGCGGCAACCCTTACACAGAAGAGGGTCCGTGGTATGAAAAATGGGAAGAGCTGATGAAGTACACAGATCTTGTCATGCTGGATATCAAGCACATTGATGAGGAACAGCATAAGATCCTCACAGGATGTACCAATAAAAATATCCTTGCCATGGCCCGGAAGCTTTCCGATATGGGCGTATCCATGTGGATCCGTCACGTACTGGTTCCAGAACGCAATGACCGGGATGACTATCTCCACCGGCTGGCTGACTTTATTGCAACACTGAAGACAGTTGAGAGAGTGGAGGTTCTTCCATATCACACACTCGGAACCTTTAAATGGGAAAATCTGCATATTGATTATCCGCTGAAGGGAATCAATCCGCCAACGAAAGAACGCATCGAAAATGCGGAAAAAATCCTGGGAGCAGGTACACAGTAATAAAAAAACCATATCGTATGTCGAAAAACAGACATAGATATGGTTTTTTTGATGTTCACACCAGTTCTTTGTTTTTGATCAGCATTTCTTTGATGATATCCTGTGTATAGGAACCTAAGCGGCGCTGAGTATCCCGGTCAAGCTCTGAAGGAATGATAGGCTTGCCATATTCGATCACTACGTGTGTAGGTGTCATCTTCGGGAAATTGGCCTCCCAGATATTGGCAGAGTTGCTGATCGCAATAGGAATGATCGGGCTTTTGGCTCTGGCTGCGATCTTGAAGCTGCCGTCATGGAAAGGCAGCATTTCTGTTTCATCAGCATTCTTATTTCTGGTTCCTTCCGGGAAGATACATACGGAAATGCCGGATTTCACATAGTCTGCGGCCTGGAGGATCGTTTTCAGACCCTGCTTGATATCCTCTCTGTCGAGAAAGAGACAGTAGAGATTGCGCATCCAGTTGGAGAGCAGCGGATAATGTTCCATTTCCTTCTTGGCAACATAGCCGGTGCGGATCGGACAGCGGCTGTAGGTGAGCAGGATGTCGAAATAGCTCCGGTGGTTTGCTACATAGAGAACAGCCTGATCCTTTGGAACGTTTTCTTCGCCGATGACGGTGACTTTGGCGCCTGTGATCCACAGGATGAATTTGAATATGGCCTGTACCATGCGCAGAGAGCTGATATCCTTAGTCATGGGAGAAAATTTCCCGATGATCCATTCTACAAGGAGAACCGGAATGGTCAGCACCAGATAGGCGATCACCACGATACAGACAAGTATGAATCGAATCATGTCTTTTGTCCTTTCTGTTATAGATACTTGCGGAGAGTTCCGCAGTAAGATGGTATTTTTATATTATACGAAGAAAATCCGATAGTTGCAATAAATCTTTCCCTGCTCACATAGAATAAATACTGAATAGTGGTTACTGTTTACTGGTGATTTTCCGCAAAGCGTGTTACTGAGAACGGAGTGAACAGTAACGAATCATGCAGGTGGCTTATATTATGAAAAAAGCAGTATTTCTGCGGATCGTGCTGACAGCTGCCGTGCTGGCACTGCTGCTTTCCGGGTGTCGATTTGTCCGGGTGGAGGAAGAAGAACGAAAACCGGTAGATTACATCGTTGTGGAACGCCGGGATATCCCGGAGGAGCTTTCCAGGCTTATGGAAGAAAAAAAGGAAAAGGAATTTCAGCTGAGTTATGAAACCGGAGAGGATCTTTACCTGGCCAAAGGGTACGGGCGGCAGATGAGTGGCGGATACAGCATCCAGGTAGAGGAGCTTGGAGAATCCTCGAATGGGATATTTTTTGTTACAAAACTTCTTGGACCGGAGGATCTTAAGGAGGCAGGAGTTCCGTCCTATCCCTGCATTGTGATAAAAACCCGGAAACAGGAAAAGCCGGTAACGTTCCGGGAAAGCAGCAGTCCGGTGAAAAAAGAGTCGGAGAAAGGGGAATAGACTGTGGAATTAAAAAAAGAAAGCATGCAGATATTAAAGGAAAAAAGCAGGGCAAAAAGTCAGATCACTTTTGATGAGGATTTTAATGTGCCGGATGCAAAACCGGATGCAGGAAGACTGATCCAGAATAAGGGCAGGATCATTATGGATGATGTCCGTCTTACTGACGGGAAAGGTATTCTTACGGGAAATCTGCAGGTAGATATCCTTTATGTGGGGGAAGAAAGAGGGATCGTCAGCAGTCTTACTGCAAAACTTCCATTTGAGGAAACCTTGAACCTGAAGAATATCATAAACGGGGATAAAATGTGTCTGAAGTGGGAAATTGAAGATCTTACGATCCGCCTGATCCATTCCAGAAAGCTTAATATCAAAGCTTTGGTAACTTTTTGTGCGACTGTGGATGAAACAGAACAGATCCGCCTGCCGGTGGCGCTGGATGCAGAAGAGGTATCCGTCAGAAAAAAAACAGTCCGTTTTCTGGGACTTACCGTACATAAAAAAGATACACTCCGGATCAAGGATGAGTATACCATTGCCTCCAATCGTCCGGATATCGCCAGCCTAATCTGGTATACTATGGATGTACGGGGGCTGGATCTGAAGCCGGAGGAAAATGTGGTAAAGGCAAGAGGAGAGCTGTCCGTTTTTGTGCTGTACGGAGCAGAAGATACAGAAGCCCCGGTGCAGTGGCTGGAATATTCGCTGCCTTTTTCCGGAGAAGTGGAATGTCCGGACTGCACGGAGGAACTGATCCCGCTGATCGAAGCTTCGGTGATGCATCAGAGTCTGGAGGCCAAACCGGATGTCGATGGGGAAGAACGGATCCTTGTTTCGGATGTTGTGCTGGAGCTGGATATGAAATTTTTCAGGGAAGAGGAATATGATCTCATTACCGATGTGTATACACCGATCCGTGAATGTGTTCCGGAAGGGAAGAATGAGGTACTGGAACGGCTTCTGGTACGTAATTTTTCCAGATGCAGGATCAGTGACAGGATCCAGGTAAAGGAGACTCAGGGAAAAGTCCTCCAGCTGTGTCACAGTCAGGGAAAAGTGAAGATCGATAAGACCAGGATCGTAGAGAACGGTGTGCAGGCAGATGGCGTGGTCATGCTGAAGATTCTGTACATTATTGGAAATGATGATATGCCGTTTTATTCCATGGAGGCAATGATACCGTTTTCCCATATGGTGGAAGCAAGAGGGATCCGACAGGACAGCTGTTATCAGTTAAAAGCAAAGCTGGAGCAGCTTTCCGCAGCCATGGCAGATGGAAATGAGATCGAGATCCGGGCAACTGTAGGACTGGAGCTTCTGGCAGTTGCCAGAGAACCGGTATTTATCATTGAGAAAGTAGAGGAAAAACCACTGGATATGAAAAAACTCCAGGCTATGCCGGGAATCCTGGTTTATATGGTAAAACCGGGAGATGAATTGTGGGATATCGCAAGGAAATATCACACATCTATCCAGGAGATCCGGACGATCAATGCTCTCAAGGAAAATCAGGAACCCTCTCCGGGAACTCCGCTTCTTGTTGTGAAAAAAGTGGAAGGTCAGATCAAATAAAAAGTGGAATATTTTGCTGTTGAAAAGAATGTAAAAATCATATAAAATACATGTATAAATACTGTATACAAAGTACAAATGGAGGGGCTTATGCGTTTAAAAGCAATGGCAAAGATCAATCTCGGACTTGATGTTCTGGGAAAGAGAGAGGACGGTTATCATGAGGTACGCATGATCATGCAGACCATCCGTATGTATGATATACTGGATATCAGAAAGACCAGACGGCCGGGGATCGTACTGACGACCAATCTTCCGTTTATTCCTACAGATCAGAGAAATCTTGTATATAAGGCAGCACAGATGCTGATGGAGGAGTTCGATGTTGAAGAGGGACTTTCCATCAAGCTTCGTAAATTTATCCCGGTGGCAGCAGGCATGGCAGGAGGCAGCTCCGATGCAGCGGCCGCATTTGTGGGTGTGAACCGGATGTTCCATTTAGGGCTTACCGAAGAACAGCTGATGGAACGTGCAGTAAAGGTCGGAGCAGATGTTCCGTATTGTATCATGCGGGGAACAGCTCTTGCGGAGGGAATCGGAGAGAAGCTGACCAGACTTCCGGAAGTTCCGAAATGTTATGTTCTGATAGGAAAACCGGGAATCAATGTTTCTACAAAAACAGCCTATGAGAATCTGAATCTGGAAGGGATCGGAAAACATCCAGACATCGATGGACTCATCGGAGCTATCAGAAATAATGATCTGTATGCCATGGCATCCAGAATGGAGAATGTATTTGAACCGGGGATCATCCGACAGTATCCTGTGATCGGCAATATCAAGAACCTTATGGAAGAAAAAGGTGCGCTGAAAGCCGTGATGAGCGGAAGCGGTCCTACTGTGTTTGGAATCTTTGATAATAGGGATAAGATGGCCGCGGCAGCCAGAAGCCTCAGAAAGAGCGGGCTTGCAAAGACTGTATTTGCCACGGATATTTACAATAGAGATGGAGGAGTTACAAATGACAAGTGATTTTTCTGTGGATATGAATGAATATCTGCCGCTTCGGGATGTTGTTTTTAACACCTTGCGGCAGGCAATCCTGAAGGGAGAGCTGAAGCCGGGCGAAAGACTTCTGGAGATCGCCCTTGCAGAGCGTCTTGGCGTGAGCAGAACACCGGTGCGTGAGGCTATGCGCAAGCTGGAGCAGGAAGGTCTTGTAGTGATGATCCCACGCAGAGGTGCACAGGTAGCCAGCATCACAGAGAAGGATCTGAACGATGTTCTGGAGGTGCGTATCGCCCTCGAAAATGTTGCCATAGAAAAAGCGTGCAAGCTGATCACAGAGGATGAGCTGGGAAGGCTCTGGGTGGCAGCCAAGGAATTTGAAAAAACAAAAGCAGAGGGAAATCTGGTCCGTCTGGCGGAAACCGATGTGGCTTTCCACGAGATCATATATCAGGCTTCTGATAATAAGCGTCTGAATCAGGTCCTGAATAATCTCCGTGAGCAGATGTATCGCTATCGTGTAGAGTATCTGAAGGAGGAGCAGACAAGAAATCTTCTGGTCAGTGAGCATGAAGAGCTGGTAAAAGCCATCCGTGAAGGAGATGTGCAAAAGGCGCAGGATATTTCTTTCCATCATCTGGAGAATCAACGAAAAGCGATCATCCGTACTATCCGCGCGGAGAATGAGGCCAAAGAGGCCGAGAAAAAAGAATAAGAACCGGATATGCGGGAATATTAAGAGAGATGTCATTGGGGCATCTCTTTTTTTAACCGAATCAAGTAAGTCCCCTGTTTCAATTGCGAAAAGCAATAAGCAGTGGGGGAACTTGCTGTAAAGGATGGTGACTTTATGGAAACAAGGAAGATATCGATATCTCTTCATGAAAATGAATCATATATCCGGAAACGGTGTGAAAACTGCGATGATATCCTGATCAGGCCCATGCGCCTTGGTGAGGGACATAAGGCGGACTGTCTGATGGTCTATATTGAGGTTGCGGTTTCAAACATGATGCTGGATGATTCTGCTATCGGAAAAATGATCAATCATTTCTGGGAGATCCCGGAGGAAAAGATCCGGGAATTTATCCGCCGAAACAGTCTTGGAATTGCAGATGTGAAGGAGCTGTCTTCCATGGAGGAGGTATTTGGTGCCATTCTTTCGGGAAATGCAGTTTTCTTTCTGGATGGATACGACAAAGCAATGAAAATTTCCAGTAAAGGATATCCGGGGTTGGCTGTATCAGAGGTGAAAACGGAAAAGGTCCTCAGAGGCTCCAAGGAGGGCTTCTGTGACAGTGTAAAAACCAATGCGGCCCTTGTGAGAAAGCGAATCCGGGATACCAGGCTGAAGGTGGAGCAGAGCAGCATCGGTGTACGCTCCAATACGGTAGTACAGCTTCTTTATGTGGAGGATCTGGTCCATGAGGAGCTTCTGACTGCTGTGAAAGAGCGCCTGGAATCTTTTGCAGTGGACGGGATCCTGGACAGCGGGATGCTGGAACAGCTGACAGAAGAAGCATGGTATTCTCCCTTTCCTCAGTTTCAGACAACGGAGCGGCCGGACCGGGCTGCCCAGGAGCTGCTGAATGGAAAAGCAGTTCTGCTCTGCGACAATTCGCCGGTGGCACTGGTGGTTCCCGGAGCATTCAACAGTTTTATGGAAAGCAGTGAAGACTGGTACAACCGTTTTGAGATGGCATCCTTCCTGCGGGTGCTCCGGTATCTGGCCATGGCTGTGGCAACGCTGCTCCCCGGACTTTATCTGGCTGTGATCCGGTTTCATACACAGATCCTTCCGGCGAATCTGATCCTTTCCTTTGCACAGGCAAGAGAGGGCGTTCCATTTTCCAGTGTAGTGGAGCTGGTGTTCCTGGAACTGTCTTTTGAGCTGATACGGGAGGCTGGTGTGCGGATCCCGGGAGCTCTTGGAAATGCCATTGGGATCGTAGGAGGACTGATCATCGGACAGGCTGCGGTGGAGGCCAATCTTGTCAGCCCGGTGGTAGTGATCATCGTGGCACTGACAGCACTGGGATCACTGGCTATACCTAATGAGGAATTTGCTTCTGCATTCCGGCTTCTGAAGTACGCTTTTCTGTTTCTGGGAGGATTTCTAGGTATATTCGGAATCGTGTTGGGACTGTATCTCACCATGGCGCATCTGGCAGGACTTTTAAGCTTCGGTGTCCCATATCTGGTACCTTTTGTAGAGAAGAACAGTGAGGCGGAAACCGGTGGAAGGATTTTGCGACAGCCCTTCCGGAAGCGGAAATTCCGGCCGCTGTATGCCAGAAATGCCCAGAAACGCAGGCTTCGGACAAGGCCATGGAGCCGGAAAGGATAAAGGTTATGAGATTTGCGGAGAATAACAGGATTTCCCACAGACAGCTTTTTCGGCAGATCATACTGGTGTTTCCGGCGCCGTTTCTGCTGTGCCTGTTTAAGAATGGAGCGATGTTGGGCATCAGTGCCATGGCAGGGACAGCTGCTGCGGCCGTAGTGCTCTCTTTTTATGTGATCTGGCTGATACGTCTGACACCTGCATATGGAGAGCTTTCCAAAAGGACAGGAAGTTTTACTGTACGATTTATTGGCCTGTTCTTTTTGGTATATGTGATCGCAAGTTCGGCATTTCTTTCGGGCCTTCTGGGGGAGGTGATCCCGGAAAGTCTGATCAGCGGGATTTCCGGAAAATGGCTGTCTCTTCTTGCAGTTGCAGCCTGTAGTCTGGGAACGCATCGCGGAATGCAGAGAAGAGGGCGGATCGCTGAGGTGTCCGGAAGGATTTTTCTGGCAGGGATCCTTCTTCTGATGCTTTTATGTGCAGGGCAGGGAAAAACAGAGTACTTTATGGAAGTGATGAAAGATCCGGAAACAGGATTTACAGGAGAGCGATGGCTCCGTGATCTGTATACACTTTTGTGTGCTTTTTCAGGAGCAGGACTTCTTCCCTTCGGGCTGGAGTATGCAAAAAAACAGGGAAGTGCCAGAAAACCTGTGATCCTGGCTTTTCTTACAGTTTGCGGGATCATTTTTGGAATGCAGCTTCTTCTTCCGGCAGTTTTTGGAGGTGCACGCCTTAAAAACGAGATCTGTCCGGTACTACCTCTTCTGGAGGGTGCAGATCTTCCGGGAAACGTACTGGCGAGATTTGATGTGATATGGATGGGGTTTCTGGTATTCGGACTTTTGTTTTCTCTGGGAAGTTTGTTTCATTACGGAAATCAGATCGCGGAAAAAACCGGATTCGGGACCGGTCGGTACTGGATCCCGGCAGCAGGCTGGCTGCTTTCCCTGTATGAGAGAAACGGGATGGGGATCCGGGAGTATTATGGCGGGTATCTGGGGTACATCTTTGTGCCGTTTCTGCTTGTGATACAGCTTTTTCTCAGTACGGAAAACCGGGGAAGACGGAAGAAAAAAGTAACTGTGGCAGGACTTGTCCTGGTCATCACTTTGACGGGATCAGGCTGTGCGGCAGTAGAACCGGAAAAAAGAGCTTATCCGCTGGCACTGGGGGCCGGTGTTTCAGAGAATGGCTTTGTGCTGAAATATGCAATGCCGGATATGAGTACAGCTACCGGACAGGAAAAACCGGACGAAGATCCGATTTCTGTGCTGACTCTTTCCGGCCGGGATTTTCAGGAGATCGAGGCAGTCTACAACCGGTCTCAGGAAAAATTTCTGGATCTGGGTCATCTTGAAGTGCTGATCCTGGATGAACAGATCCTGGAAGAGGGATCCCGGGAAGCACTGATCGGATATCTGAAGCAGGAAGAGCATATCGGAGAGGATGTCTACGTGTTCCGGACGGATATGCTGGGAGATGTTTTTCACTGGAAGGGAGCCCGGGAAAGCTCCATAGGGGAATACCTTCAGGGAATCCAGGAGAACCGCACATCCGGGCAGCAGAAGAAGGGTGTGACTCTGCGGGAGGTATATCATCAGTTCTGTCAGGATGGAACGCTGCCCTGGCTTCCGGAGATATGGGTGGAAGGTGAGCTTCTGGAAGTGGATTACGGCAGTAATGAATAGATGGGAGCCGGACTGTTAATAATATAGATGATGATCAGTACGATAAATCGTACAATATATCTCTGGATAAGATCATCAGAAGATTTTTGACAGGAGGGCTTGCTCATGGAGCATATAAAAATGAAGAAGCATGTATTAAAAAAAGCAGGAGGGTTCCTTTTGCTCACGGCAGTGATCCTTGCAGGGAGTACCTGGGAGAGAAGAACTGCCGGTGATCAGCAGCCACAGTTTTATGCCTGGTGGGGAACGATCTACCCGGAATTCTGTTTTGAAAAAGCAGAGGACAACGGGGAAAATAAGCCGGTGAAGATATCCTTCTGGCTTGCGCAAGCCCTGGATTGGTGATACAATATTTCAACGGACCAATCACGTTCGATTAATTATTTCAGGAGATAAGATCAATGAATATAGACAGAAACGCACCGGTGGGTGTGTTTGATTCCGGTATCGGAGGACTGACAGTAGCCCGGGAGATCATGCGCAATCTCCCATCGGAAAAAATCGTATATTTCGGAGACACAGCCAGAGTTCCCTATGGAAGCAAATCCAGAGAAACGGTGATCCGTTATTCCCGCCAGATCATTCATTTTCTGCAGGAACAGAAGGTGAAGGCCATTGTGGTGGCCTGTAATACAGCCAGTGCATTTGCTCTGGATGCGGTGAAGGATGAACTGGATATCCCGATCCTTGGAGTGATCGAGGCCGGTGCCAAAGTTGCTGCCCAGGAAACCAGAAATAAACGGGTGGGCATTATCGGAACGGTGGGCACGGTAGGAAGCGGTATCCATGCCTCTTATCTGAAGGAACTGGATCCGGAGATCACCGTGATCGGAAAAGCGTGCCCGCTGTTTGTTCCGCTGGTAGAAGAGGGCTGGTATCATGATCCGGTCACCGAGGAAGTTGCCAGAAGATATCTGAAGGAGCTTCAGGAGCAGGAAATCGATACACTGATCCTCGGATGTACGCACTATCCTCTTTTAAGATCTACCATCCGCAAGATCATGGGTGAGGAGGTCTGCCTTGTGAATCCTGCATATGAGACGGCGCTGGAGCTTAAAAAGTTACTCTCCAGACTGGATCTTGCCAGCAATGAGGTAGCACAGGAGGAATTCCCGTATCGCTTTTATGTAAGTGATCTTGCAGAGAAGTTTAAGGATTTTGCCAATTCCATCCTGCCGTATAACGTAGAAAAAACACAGAAGATCGATATTGAAAAATATTAAACAGATCTGTACATAAATGATAGGAGAAAAGAATGCAGAAAGAAGTTTTGATCCATGTAAGAGGGCTTCAGATGATGGATGCACAGGGGGATCAGGAACCTATAGAGATCATTGTTCCGGGACAGTATTATTTCCGCAATGGTTCTCATTATCTCAGATATGAGGAACTGCTGGATGAAACAGCAGAACCCACCATCAATTACATAAAAGTATCCGGAAAGGGTCTGGAAGTCAGCAAGAAGGGACTGGTCAATGTACACATGGTATTTGAACAGGGCAAAAAAAACATGACCTATTATACTACCCCTTACGGAACACTTCAGATGGGGATCTCAGCTACGAATCTGGAGCTGACGGAAAGCGAAGAGAACCTTCAGATCAAAGCAGATTATGCGCTGGATATGAATGAAGAACATGTGGCAGACTGCTATCTGGCGATCCAGGTACAGCCAAGAGACTGCAAGGATTTTGTTTTATAGATCCTGCAGAAAATAAAAGATATATAATTACACTACATAAGAACAGCCGCCATGCATCAGGGGAATTCCTGAAAGCATGGCGGCTGTTTTGGATTCTGATCATTTACGGAATCTTGCGAGGAAGCCTTTTTTCTTCTTCTGTGGTACTTCGAGAGAACCACGGATTCCTTTTACGCCAACGATGTAAAGACCGCTGACTTCAGCTTTGATCTCTTTTTTGACCGGGATCAGATCAAAAACTTTTTCATCTGCAATAAGGATGTTGATCTTCGGACCGACTTTGGCTTTTACGATCGGAAGCTTGGACCGGCGCATAAGCTTAGGTGTCTGGTCGATGACCATCTGTGGAAGTCCGGAATCTTTCAGCGGCATCCGTTTTTTATCGATGACCAGCATGGAAACTGTCTGCTTGTTAGCCTGGATCTGAGCCTGCTGTTCGTCCTGTTTTTTCTGAGCTTTTTTTCCGAAGAAATAGAGTGCGATCACTGCTGCGATCAGAATAACGAGGATGACCAGAAGAACGATGGTAACTGTACTCATTTGAGAATCCCCCTGTATATATATTTGTTTCGCAATCGGTTACATTACGCAAACAACATTTTAGCATTGTTTCGTCAAAAAGGCAATTAAAAAAGTGAAAAAGACAGGTGGAACGGTGGAAATTTCAGCAGTTACCAGTTATAATGATTACGATGCAGTTCATCTGTGTATGCTGCAGAGATTAGAGGACATAACTATCTTTGAGCTAACATATGTAATGGATAAACCAGAGATGGAGGAAATATTATATGAAAGAGAAAAAGCCCGGGGGAACCCGACCGGAAATGGGAACTCCGGAGTACGAAGAATGGCGGAAAGAGGTATTGAAACGCCGCAGAAAGCGCCAGCTGAAGGAACGCAGAAAACGTCTGGCTATCATAACAGCGGCAATGATCGTCGCAGTCGGGGCATCCGTAGGGGTCGGTGCGCTGAAGGGCAGAAGTGAGAAGGCTTCAAAAGAGAAGATGGTTTCTTCTGACAAACAGAAAGAACAGACTGTTTCCGGAGAAAAAGCTTTAGAAGCAGGTACTAAAAATACAGAGACCGCTTCCAAAGATACTCTCGCAGAGGCAGAGCTTCTGGCCAGTCAGTATAACTATGACAAAGCTATCGATCTTCTGAAAAAGGCTCCGTCCTATGATTCGGATAAGAAGATGCAAGCAGCTGCAAAAAAATACGAAGACATAAAAGCAACCTGTACGGCATGGCCCCTTGAAAAGGTGACACATGTCTTTTATCATATTCTGATCAAGGATCCATCCAAAGCGTTTGACGGAGACTACAAAGAAGCAGATTATAATCAGGTCATGACAACCATTGATGAGTTTAACAAGATCACGCAGACCATGTATGACAAGGGCTATGTGATGGTAAGCATCAAGGACATGGCAAAGGCAGACGACAACGGGAATATCACAGAGGGAGAGATCCTTCTTCCGCCTGGGAAAACGCCGTTTGTCCTCTCACAGGATGATGTATGCTATTATCATTACATGGACGGTGACGGCTATGCCACGAAGTTGATCGTGGATGATAAAGGAAAGATCCGCAATGAATATGTGGAAGATGACGGAAGCGTCTCCGTGGGAGATTACGACATGGTTCCGCTGATCGACCGTTTTGTGGAAAAGCATCCGGATTTCTCATATCGCGGTGCAAAAGGAATCCTGGCACTTACCGGATACAACGGGATCCTGGGATACCGGACCGACGAAAGCTATGAGACCCGTCCGGCAGATCTGGATGAAAATAAAGTACAGTGGCTGGATGCACATCCGGATTTCAGCCTGGAAAAAGAACGGGCAGCCGCAAAAAAGGTTGCCGATGCCATGAAGGCAGAAGGCTGGGAATTTGCGAGCCATACCTGGGGACATCAGAATGTGGGACAGGTCACACTGGAGAAGCTTCAGGCAGATACCGAACGTTTCAAGAAAAATGTAGATCCGCTGATCGGGGGAACGGATGTTATCATTTTTGCTTTTGGAACCGACATTACCAATGACCAGGAGTATTCCGGGGATAAATTCGAATATCTGAAGGGGCAGGGATATAATTATTACTGCAACGTGGATTCCAGCCAGTATTATGTACAGATCCGGGATCGGTACTTCCGTCAGGGAAGACGAAATCTGGATGGATACCGTATGTATTATAACCCGGAACTGTTATCCGATCTTTTTGACGTAAAAGATGTTTTTGATCCGGCAAGACCGACACCGGTACCGCCGATGTAACGGTCATATCTGGAGATACGAGGGGACTTTTAGAAAGGGGCATATATATTATTATGAAGAAAAAAATTGCAGGTGTACTGACAACAGTGCTTGCGGCGTCACTTCTTGTGGGCGGAAACCATCCGGTCACTGTTCAGGTGGACAATATGATCTCCGGGACACAGGATGACGAGGATACACAGTCTGATGAAGCGGAAGCAGAAGCTGCAGAAGCCGAAGAAGCCAAAGTAGCAGCGGATCCGGAGGACCAGCCGGCAGCTACCGAGACACCGAAGGAAGAAAAAAAGGCAGAAAAAGAAACACAGAAAAGGGAAGCTGCCGAGAACAGCTCCGACAGTACTTCCTCAGACGAAAAAACACTTCTCAAAAAAGCCAAAAAACTGGCACAGCAGTATGATTATACCGGCGCGATCTCCGTGCTGAAAAACAACTGGAAATTTGCTACCAGTGACAAGATGCAGGAAGCAGCAGCAGCCTACATGAAAAAAAGAGATGCCTGTGTGGAATATCCACTTGAGAATATCACCCATGTATTTTTTCATTCCCTGATCGTGAATACCTCACTGGCCTTTGACGGAGATTCCGATGAGGCCGGATATAATCAGATGATGACCACAGTCAGCGAATTCAAAAAAATGCTCCAGATCATGTATGATAAGGGTTACGTACTGGTGAGTCCTCATGATATGGCTGTGATCAATGATGACGGAACCATGAGCAAGGGAAAGATCATGCTGCCGGAAGGCAAGATCCCTTTTGTTCTTTCAGAGGATGACGTCAGCTACTATCATTATATGGACGGAGACGGATTTGCCACAAAGCTGGTGATCGACGACAACGGAGATATCAAATGCGAGTATAAGAAGGCAGACGGTACAGTTGTGACCGGAGATTACGATGTGGTGCCGATCCTGGATTCCTTTATCAAAGAACATCCGGATTTTTCCTATCATGGAAGAAAGGGTATCCTGGCAATGACCGGTTATAATGGTGTTCTGGGCTACCGTACAGATGGGGCATATAAGACCAAGAAGAATCTTCAGGATGACCAGAAGGCTTTTCTCAAGGCCAATCCGGATTTTGACTATGATAAAGAAGTAAAAGCAGCCAAAAAAGTGGCGAAGGCCATGAAAAAGGACGGGTGGGAATTTGCAAGCCATACCTGGGGTCACAGAAACGCTACAAGCTCCACAGCAGCGGAGTTGAAGACCGATAATAAAAAATGGGAAAAATATGTGGCACCCATCCTCGGAAAAACCGATATGATCATTTTTGCCTTTGGTGCGGATATCGGCGACTGGGAAGGATACACCTCGGATAATGAGAAGTATGAGTATTACAAAAGCCGTGGCTACCGCTATTTCTGCAATGTAGATTCCAGTCAGTATTTTGTGCAGATCACAAGTGAATATTTCCGTCAGGGAAGACGGAATCTGGATGGATACAGAATGTATTACAATCCGGATATGCTCAGTGACCTGTTTGATGTATCGGAGGTGTGGGATTCTTCCAGACCGACACCGGTACCGGAAATGTAAGACAGCAAACACACTTTACAAATCTGTATAAAAAAAGATTATAATCGAACCGACAGTACTTGATGAAGGGAGTAGGTTATGAAGAAAAAAGCATATCTCATGGTTCTTGCACTGTGTGCGGCACTGGCGATCACTGCATGTGGCACATCAACAGACCAGAAAGATGACAAAAAACCTGCAGCAGAAGCGCAGGATACAACAGATAAAGAAGATTCCAGATCTGCAGATTCCAAAGAGTCAGAAGAAACGGATTCCAATAAAGACAGCGAAGAGGCAGCCTCCGGAGACACAAGGCTTGTTTCCGTGGATGATGTGAGCAAATATGTGACCATCGGAGAATATAAGGGGCTGACTCTTGATAACACAGTAGAAGCCGTAACCGATGATATGGTTGACGGAAGGATCAAGGAAGAGCTTCAGAACAAGGCTGAGGAAGTAACGGAAGGCAGTGTTCAGAACGGAGATGTGGTTACCATTAATTATGTGGGAACCAAGGACGGAGTGGCTTTTGACGGCGGTACTGCAAATAATTATGAGCTGACCATAGGCTCCGGAACGTTTATCGACGGATTTGAGGACGGGATCATCGGAATGAAAAAAGGTGAGACTAAGGATCTCGATCTGACTTTCCCGAAGGAATACTCTTCGGAAGAGCTGGCCGGACAGGAAGTGGTATTTAAGGTCACTCTGCAGAGCTTTAAGCGTGCACCTGAGCTTACCGATACCTGGGTAGCCAAGAATACAGACTGCAAGAGTGTGGATGATTACAAGAAGGAAATCCGTACTACACTGGAGGATGAAGCGAAGACAAGTGCACAGAACACATTGCGTGAAACTGCATGGAACACAGTGCTCTCAGCATCTGAAGTGAAGGAATATCCACAGGAGGATCTGGATACAGCCAAGACAGAGTTTCGCAGTCTGTATGAGAATTATGCAAAACAGGGTGATATGACGCTGGAGGATTTTGTAAAAGCTCAGGGAATCTCCATGGATGATTTTGAGGAGCAGAGCGGTCAGTATGCGGAGTTTAAAGTAAAGCAGAACCTGATCGTACAGGGGATCATGGATGCGGAGAATATGACACTTGAAGACAAAAAATCTCTCAGTATCCAGGATGAACTGATCAAAGCATACAGTGTGAAGGATCTGGCTGCGCTGGTAGATAAATACGGACAGGCAGCCGTGGATGAATCCATCGGACTTCTCAGAGTGGAAGATTTTATCCTGGACAATGCAACGGTTGAGGAGAAGGTTTCTGCCGGTGATACCCAGGGAGTAAACGGAGATGATCCTTCCTCGGACGGAAGCAGTGCGGAAGGTACCGTGGATGAAGAGCTGGAAGCGGCAGAGGCTACAGATATGGTGCCGGAAGACGGCGAGGCGGATCAGGATGCAGACAGCAGCACATCGGATGCAGCGGGTCAGGAGTGATCTGACAGTATCAGCAGCTAAAAAAGTGTGGTGCCCGGAATGTGTTTCGGGTGCCATTTTTTTTACATGTGCATCGCGAAGTGTGTTACTGAGAACGGAGTGAACAGTAACAAATTAAGAGATTCTTTCGGGAATTTCCATTGTATTTAAGCGTTAAATGCGGTATGATTAAAGACAGACATTAAATATCAAAGAAAGATATGAGTATATAAACGGGGATGTAAAAAATGGACAAAAGAGTTTTGCGTGAGAGGATGCGCAGAAAACAGCAGCAGTTAAGACGGCGGCGGATGATGAAGCGGATAACCTGTGTAGTTGCGGCGATTCTTCTGCTGGTTTTTGTTGTTCGAGGGGTAATTCTTCCCATCGTCAACCATGCAGGCGGCGGAAGCAATAAGGATGCGGAGACAGTAAATGTCCAGGCAAATACCGCCGGAGCTTCCACAGGCAGCAGTACGAAGGACGGTACGGCATCGACGGATACGGCTGCTTCGGATACAGACAGCGCGGATTCCGGTACGGATGCAACGGTGATGCCGGTAAAGGGCAGTGCAGCAGGCGAAAGGCTTTCTGTTATGACTCCGGGATGGCATGAGGATTCTACAGGAAAGTGGTATCAGAATCCGGATGGTACATATTATGTAAATGGTTTTGCGGATATTGACGGAACAACATACAGCTTTGATAAAAAGGGATACATGCAGACCGGATGGGTGGAGAAAGGTGTGAAGGACTATTATTTTAATGAGGATGGCTCTTATGATCCTTCCAAGAAGCGCCCGATGATCGCTCTGACCTTTGATGATGGTCCTGGAGAGTATACAGAGACACTTCTTGATACTGTTGAGAAATACAATATCCATGTTACGTTCTTTATGCTGGGACAGAATGTGGAGGGCCGTGAATCTACCATACAGCGAATGGTAAAGCTTGGCTGCGAGATCGGTAACCATACCTGGGATCATCCGGAACAGACACTGCCGAATATGGATCTGGATTCTGTTATGCAGGAGTTCCAGAAGACGGATGATGCACTGGTAAAAGCCTGTGGGCAGGCATCAACAGTATGTCGTGCACCGTATGGCGCGATCACAGATGAGCAGATGAGTGCAGTTGGCAAGCCTTTCTTCATGTGGTCTACGGATTCTCTGGACTGGAAGCTGATGGATGCGGATGCAGATTATAACCAGATCATGAATGATTCCTCACTGGGAGACGGTTCTATCATCCTGATGCATGATATTCATGAACCATCTGTGAAGTGTGCCACAGAGAAGCTGATCCCGGCACTGATCGACCAGGGATATAAGCTTGTAACAGTCAGCGAGCTTGCAGAAGCGAAGGATGTTACGTTACAGAGTGCTTCCTATTCTGACTTCTGGGACAGCTCTCTTCAGGCTGGTCGTGTTGCAGGATATGCAGGAAATTCCAGCGATTCAGAGGATTCCTCTGAGGATGGCTCCGATGGAAGCGATTCTTCTGACGGATCGGATGTCAGTGACGGATCTTCCGATGAAGGGGACTATTCCGATGGTTCTGACGAAAGTGATTATTCGGATGGATCTTCCGATGATGGAAGCTATGATGATGGTTCCTACGACGAATCTTATGACGATGGAAGCGAAGAATATTAAAAAATGACAGGAGAGACCTGAATGACAAAATGTGCGTCATTCAGGTCTCTTTTTTGACTTTATCTGACACTGTCGGATAATAGACACATATTAGCCGGAGAGGGTTTTTCCTTGACTGAAAATATGGGGATTGGTATAATTATAGAATAAAAAATTCCACTTAAAATTGGGGAATGGACGGTGGCAGAACTATAAAGGGAGGTACCTGAAAATGGGAAAGAAATTACAATTTACGGAGCTTGACCAGTATCTGTTTGGTCAGGGCACGAATTATGATATTTACAGGAAGCTGGGAGCACATCCAGATACGCAGAACCGAAAAAAGGGGGTTTATTTTGCAGTGTGGGCACCTAATGCACAGGCGGTTTCTGTTATAGGTGAATTCAACGAATGGGATACGGAGAAGAATCCCATGAAAAAAGTTGGACCCATTGGCGTTTATGAGACATTTGTACCGGGAGCGAAGATCGGACAGCTGTATAAATTTTACATTACAGGTGCACATGGTGAGGAGCTTTACAAGGCAGATCCATATGCCAATGCCGCTGAAATGCGTCCCGGAACAGCTTCTCGTATTACAGATATCACCAACTATAAATGGAAAGATGATACCTGGATGAAAAATCGCGAGAACTTTGATCCGGACACAAGTGCCATGTCTATCTATGAGGTGCATCCGGGTTCCTGGATGAAGCATCCGCAGACAGCAGAGGATGAGGATGGTTTCTATTCCTACAGAGAACTGGCGCCGAAGCTTGCACAGTATGTCAAAAAAATGGGATACACCCATGTGGAGCTTATGGGTATTGCAGAGCATCCTTTTGACGGTTCCTGGGGCTATCAGGTAACCGGCTATTACGCACCGACTTCCCGCTACGGAACACCGCAGGATTTCAAATATCTGGTGGATTATCTTCACCGTCAGAAAATCGGTATCATTCTTGACTGGGTACCGGCACATTTTCCGAAGGATGCACACGGACTGGTTAACTTTGACGGAACTGCTGTATATGAGCATGCAGATCCGAGACAGGGTGAGCATCCGGATTGGGGAACCAAGATCTACAATTACGGACGTCCGGAGGTGAAGAATTTCCTGATCGCAAACGCTCTTTACTGGGTAGAGGAATGCCACGTTGATGGTCTTCGTGTAGATGCGGTTGCATCCATGCTCTACCTGGATTACGGTAAGAAAGACGGTGAGTGGATCGCCAATAAATACGGCGGAAACAAGAATCTGGAGGCTATTGAATTTTTTAAGCATCTGAATACCGTTGTTCTCGGAAGAAATCATGGAACTGTCATGATCGCAGAGGAATCTACCGCATGGCCGATGGTAACAGGTAAGGCAGAAGACGACGGGCTTGGATTCTCTCTGAAGTGGAATATGGGCTGGATGAACGACTTCCTGGAATACATGAAGCTAGATCCATATTTCCGTAAATTTAATCATAATAAGATGACATTTTCTATGACTTATGCATACAGTGAGAAATATGTTCTGGTTCTGTCTCATGATGAGGTAGTACATCTGAAGTGTTCTATGCTGGAGAAGATGCCAGGAGAGCTGGATGATAAATTCAAGAACCTGAAGGCCGGATATACTTTTATGTTCGGGCATCCGGGTAAGAAGCTTCTGTTTATGGGACAGGATTTCGGACAGCTGCGTGAGTGGAGTGAGGCCAGAGAGCTTGACTGGTATCTTCTTGGCGAGGAAAATCATCAGAAGCTGCAGCAGTATGTCAGTGATCTTCTGCATATCTACCGCAAATATCCGGCACTTTACGGTGCAGATAATGATCCATCTGCATTTGAGTGGATCAATGCCAACGATGGCGACAGAAGTATCTTCAGCTTTGTGAGAAAATCTCCTACAAGACGTAATAATATCCTGATAGTATGCAACTTTACACCGGTAGCACGTCCGGATTACCGTGTAGGCGTTCCGAAGAAAAAACAGTACAAGCTGATCATGGATGAGCAGGGGCTTCTTCCGAAGGGCAAGGTATTTAAAGCCGAAAAGAAAAATTGTGACAACCGGGAATTTTCTTTTGCATATCCGTTGGAAGCTTATGGAGTTGGTATATTTACATACTGATATTCTGTATAGCGAAATCTTTGAAAGAAAATATAAAAGATAAAATAAAAATACCGGAGATCTGTGTACCTTTGAAGTGTTGGCTTCAGAGGTGCCGGATCTCCGGTATTTTATGGATCTGGGTATAAACTGGTTACGAAAAGTTATCGCTATTCTTCGCTATCATCGTAGGAACCATCATCGTAGGAACCATCATCGTAGGAACCATCATCGTAGGAACCGTCGTCGTAGGAACCGTCGTCGTAGGAACCATCATCGTAGGAACCGTCGTCGTAGGAACCATCGTCAGAGTAACTGTCGTCGTAGGAACCGTCATCCGAGGAGTCGTCTGTGCTGCCTGAGTTATTATCAGCAGAGTTAAAGTCTTCGGAAGTGATGTCAATGCCTTTATCTGCGTAATATTTTTCTGCTGTGATGGAGTCGGTATCTTCTACGACATTTCCGGATGCATCGATCATGTTCAGGTCTGTGTCAATGGTCACATCCAGGAGGTTGGTTCCTGTGGATGGAGTGACATTCATGGACATGATCTCGTTGAACTTCTTTTTCAGGTTGTCAAGAGTGAATACACCGGAGCCAATGTATGACTGTACACCGTTCTGAGATGCAAGTTCTTCTGTGTAATCGGAAAGCATATATGGTCCGAATTCACCGGCATCGCTGTTGTAATGCATGACCAGAGGTTCCACTGTAGGGGTCAGGATCTCAATTGAGGTCTTGCCGTCCTGTACGGTTTTCTGAATGGTGAATTTTGCCATTCCGCCGAGAAGTTCTTCCAGCTTCTGCTGGGTGGATACGAAATTTCCCAGAGAGTAGAAGACTACAGTTTCATTGCCTTTGTCATCAGTAAGGCGGCCATATGGCTGGAGTACATGTGGATGTCCGCCGATGATGACATTTACGCCCTGCTCCATAAGGTAGGCTGCCCACTGTTTTTCGTATTCGTTTGGCATGGTTTCGTCTTCGGTACCCCAGTGTGCTACAAAGATGATGCAGTCGGCCTGCTGTTTTGCTTTCTGGATCATGGCTGTGATCTTGTCTTTGCGGATCATGTCGATCATGTAGTCTTTTCCTTCAATGCCGCCTACGTTTGTGCCGTAGGTGTAATCCAGAAATGCGATCTTGATACCGTTTACTTCACGGATCTTGACGGTGTCGGCATCTTCCTGGGAGTCGTGGATCCCCAGAAGTGTGACATCCGGATATTTGGTTTTCCAGAAGTTCAGTGTGTCTGTGAGGAAGCCTTCTCCGAAGTCATCGATGTGGTTGTTGGCGGATTCTACTACGTTGAATCCTGCTTTTATAATGGCGTCTCCTACTTCTGTGGGTGTTGCAAAGGATGGGTAGGAGCTTACGCTGTCATGGTCGGTTGTGAAGACGGTTTCCTGATCAATCATTTTGATGTCTGCGTCCTTGATGGCGTCCTGGATGTGGGTGTAGATCTTGTCGTAGTTCCAGTTGCCGTCAGAGGATGCTCCTGCGTCGATGAGACTTTGGTGATAGAGGTTGTCGCCTACTGCGATGACGGAGGCAGTGGTAGTTTCGGCAGTGGTGTCGGCTGCTTCCTGATCAGCCTTGGCTTTGACTGCCGCGGCTTTTTTCTGGGCGTCTATGGCTGGTTTGCGGATGAGGCGGTAGTCCAGCTGATTGAAGAAGAGGACCAGGATCGCAAGGACGATGACGGATGCCATAAGACTTACGCGGGCATTGCTGCGTTCGCGGAAGTTCAGGGGGATGTTGTCCTTGGGGTTGCGCCGGGTTTCTCTGAGGGGCTCCGGGGTGGAGCTTTTTTTGAAGACTCCTTTGAGGGAGCCGGGGATTTTGATGTTGGGTGGAAATTTCATTTATGTTTTACCTTGTCTTTCTTTGGATTTTGAATGCGATTGATTGGTGATTGTTCGCTTTGTTATTTTTGATTTTTGTTGTGTGGTTGTATTATAGCAGATTTTTATTTTGGTGGGAAGAGGGTGGTGGGGGTGAACGTACGCCCGAGCCGGGGATGCTGTCTGGTCTGCGGCTTCGTCGGGGGCTGGCTTCTAGGCTGCCGGAATTCTGCTAAAACCGTTTTCCAAAAGTCCGAACTCGCGTCTTGCAGCCGCTCAGACAGCGGACTTTTGAAAAACAACGCAGATTTCCGCCAGCCAAGAATCAGCTCCCCTCCTGCAGAGGCAGACCAGACAGCATCCCCGGCTCGGGCTGTGAGGTTCAGTGCGGTAGGGCTAGGGTGGCTGGGTGGTAGGTTTGTTTGGAGTGGTAGGTTGAGTGGTTTCCCGGTAGGGGATGGGGCATCAGCGCTGCGCTGGATGCTTGGGGCGAAAGGCTGAGTTTCCTTGTGGTCTGACGGAGGGGATGGCCGAGGCGCTTTGCTGTCGGCCTGGTAGTGTGGAGGTGCTTTGCTGTCGGCCTGGTGGTGTGGAGGTGTTGTGTTGTTGGTTTGAGTGTGTCGGAATTTTTGGATGAAATTTCAGTGCTTTTTATTATAGTGTGTGGTATGGTTGGTTTATCTTATAAGATCTTTTTGTCTGTATGGACATTTCTGGAGCTTTAGATTCTGAAGCGTTTTCCATTTTTTGTTACTGTGTATTTTGTGAAATGCTGGTTTATGGTGTTTTCATGTTTTGTTTGTGTGGTATAATTTGTATATACCAGTAGGAGTGTTAATGACCAATAATACTATATTTGATGATGTTTTTCGGACGATGATGGAGAAGATGACTTATCTGATCGTCCCGCTTATCAATGAGGTGTTTCATACTTCGTATCCGGAGAATGTAAAGATTGTGCATCTTCGGAATGAGCATCAGCTGGAGGATGGGGAATTGATCGCAGATGGTCGAATGGATGAGATTGGGAAAATCATAGACAGTGCGGAGGCTTGCAGGGAGTTGTATAAAGAGTATGGTTTGTGAGAAATAAAGAGGATATTTTGTTACTGGTGACAAATGTCAGATTTTTACAGAAGAGAGGATATAGACATGGGTGTTTACAGGCGTAAGGCACAGTATCATGAGACGGATCAGATGGGGATCATCCATCATTCCAATTATGTGAAATGGATGGAAGAGGCCCGGATCGATTTCATGAAGGAGTTGGGCTTTGGTTATGGTGAGGTGGAGAAGCGGGGGATTGTTTCTCCTGTTGCGGGGGTTTCGGTTTCTTATAAGAAGCCGGTGCTTTTTGATGATGTGGTGGAGATTTCGGTTTCGGTGAAGAAGTACAGTGGTGTGGTTCTGGAACTGGCTTATGAGTTTTTTAATGTGACCAGAAGTGAGGTTTGTACAGAGGCTTCCTCGAAGCATTGTTTTACCAGGGATGGGAAGCTGATTTCTCTGAAGAGGGAGATTCCGGAACTGGATGTGCTGTTCAGAAGCTGTGTGAAGGGGGATTGAGTCTGATGGAAGTTGTGGAGATGCTTGATAATCTGAAGGAAAAGGCCCGCAGGGACCCGGCGCTTCGGGAGATGTTGCTTGCTACCCGCAGGGAGAAAGAGCCGCTGGCTGTTTTCTGTAAGAAGTGCCGGGAGCTTGGGGTTCCGGTTTATGAGATGGATCTGATCGCAGCTGGTGAGGAATTTTATGCAGCGATGAAGAGGAGTACCAATGGCGGCGGAGAGAATTCTCCGATGCTTGAGGGTGAGGATGATTTTTATGAACTGTTTTTTGCTGGGTTGGAGTGAAAAAACAGTTTCAAAATTCCGCATCAATATACTTCTCCAGCACCGGGAACTGTACACCACCGATCTTCAGTACCTGGTTGTGGAAAGCTTTCAGATCAAAGTCCTGGCCAAGGCGGTTCTGTTCGGAAGTGCGTAAGTCTAGAAGGCTTAAGTAGCCCCAGTAGTATTTCAGATAATTTCCCGGGGTTTCCAGGATATACTGGTAGATCTCGGAGACAACGGCGCTGTCTTCGATGCCAAAGGCTTTCAGAAAGCTGGCGGCTTCGGCCTGAGTCCAGCCGTTGTAATGGATCTCAATGTCCAGAAGGGAGTACATACATAAATTGATGCTTCGGTTCAGCCAGGAGATCCTGGCAAGCTCTGTGGCAGAAGGATCCTGAATATAATCGGCGGCGTACTGGTAGGCATAGGGTTCGATGTAGGTGGCCCATCCTTCTGCAAAGCCGGAGGTGCAGAGAAGATTTCGGATGTTGGAGGATTTTTGGCGTTGGAAGGTGACAGTCTGGTAAAGATGCCCCGGGAATCCTTCATGTGCCAGTGTGGTAAAAAGCTCCAGACCCTGGTAGCTGGCAGCCGGATTTATGTAGATCACATTGGGGGTTCCGGTATCCATAGGTGGGGTGAGATAAAAGGCGGGGCTTAGATATTCTTTCATGGAATCGTGGACTGTGCGGAGCTCAAAGGTGACATCTGTGAGAGGTGGGAAGTCTGTTTGGATCTTCTGCTGCAAGGCATTCAGCATCTGGGCAGGCTTTATTTCTCTGAAAGTGATTCCCCGGCTGAGAGTAGTCAGAAGCTCCGGGTTTTGTCGAAGTATGGTTCCTGCGATGCCGATCTCGTCGGAAAGCTGTCCGGAGAGTCGTTTTTCCATTTGCTTTACAGGAACGTAAGAGCCGGTCTGACTCTGAAGAAGATAGAGATAGTAGGCTTTTCCTCCCTTGAAATAAGTCAGGCCACGAGTGTTTTTTCCTGTGCCACGCAAAGCTTCCAGACCGGTCATAAGTTCCTGATAGGCTGGGATGACTTCTGTTTTCATAAGATTTTGGTGGGCCAGGAGCAGAGCGTTCTGCTCTGGCACGGAAAGCTTTCCGTATTCAGAGAGTTTTTTCTGAAAGATATTCAGCATATAGCTGCTGTCGGGATTCCGGATAAAAGAACTGCATTGTGCCAGGATCCGGTCCAGTGTGATGTCACTCATAAAAAAACCAGCTTCGGATTTCTTTTTTTCAAATTCCAGGATGCTCTGAAAGTATGGGCGGATGGTGGTGAGAAGATTGAGGTAGTCGGTGATATCACGATCTTCATAAAAGGCATATTCCGCCAGAAGAACCGGAAGCTGAGCCTGAATACCAAGACTTGGGCCAAGAGGCTCCTGAAGCAGATAATTGTCGCCCAGTGATTTTTCCGTGTGGTAATAGAGGAGCATGGAGTCCAGCGTCAGCTGATTTTTCGTGGAAAGGCGGCTGTAGCGGAAGGATTTCAGCTTTTTTTCGTACTGGCTGCAGATCTGGTATGTATTTTTCATATCTGTGGGGACAGTGCCAAGAGAAGCTTTTTTTCGTCGGATACCCTGTTTTTCCGGATGTGCCAGGGTATAATGGAGGGTAAGGGTGCTGCCGGAAACTTCATTTTGAAAAACTTTTCTGGAAAAAGCTTCGAATTTTCCGTTTTCTGTGATCCCGTGAGCGGAAAAATAACCGGCAGTGAGTCCGGTGAGAAGTGCCAGGATAAGGAACAGAGTGATAAAAATAGAGGATTTATTTTTTGCGATTTTATGAGGCATAAATATCCGTTCGTTACTGTTTACAGGCAATACTGCTGTATTATGCTGCGCTGATCCCATGAACGTTCATTAGGAATCATCCTGTTCACAGGCAATATTCCGCAGAGCATACTGCCGATCTCGAAGCAAACAGTAACGTCCTTTCAGAGTGGCGCTTTGTTCTATCATATTGGAAAATTACGGAATCTATGATATTATGTGAGCGGAAATATACAAAAATGGAGAAATAACATGAGTGATATTTATGATCTTGCAATTTTAGGCGGAGGTCCGGCAGGGATCACGGCGGCGATCTATGCGTCCAGGGCCAGGTTAAATACCATATGGATCGATAAAAACTTTGCACCGGGTGGCCAGGTTACAGCTACCTATGAGGTGGATAATTATCCGGGAATGCCGGGGATATCGGGCATGGATCTGGGAGAAGCCTTCGGGGAGCATGCCCGGAAGCTGGGACTGGAACCGCAGCGTGAGAAGATCCTTTCCCTGGAAAATATTTCCGGGAAGATCAAGATGATCCGTACAAAAAGGCATGAATATCAGGCGAAAGCTCTGATCCTTGCATTTGGGGCAGAGCACCGGAAGCTTGATATCCCGGGAGAAGATGATCTGAGCGGCCTTGGTGTTTCCTACTGCGCTACCTGTGACGGAGCTTTTTATAAGGATCGGACCGCAGTGGTAGTGGGGGGAGGAAACGTGGCAGCAGAGGATGCAGTTTTTCTTTCCGGCCTCTGTGAAAGGGTATATCTTGTTCATCGCCGTGATGCGCTTCGAGCAGATCAGACACTTCAGGAGAAAATTTTTGCCTGTGAGAATATAGAAATGGTGTGGGACAGTGTTCCCCTTGAGATCCTGGGACAGGACGAAGTGACCGGTCTTAAGATCCGTAATATAAAAACAAATGAAGAGAGGGAGCTGACCGCAGATGGTGTTTTCATTGCTGTGGGGATCGTTCCTAATACGACACTTGTAAAGGATCAGCTCAAGCTGGATGAAAATGGATATATCTGTGCAGGAGAAGAGGGGGTTACCAGCGCACCTGGGGTTTTTGCAGCGGGGGATATTCGTACCAAGGCACTTCGCCAGATAGTAACTGCTGTTTCAGATGGAGCCAATGCAGTGGCTTCCGCACAGAAATATCTCTGGAGGAAAGATAATGGCAACGATTAAGGAAATCGCACAAAGAGCAGGCGTGAGTACAACAACTGTTTCCAATGTCATACATGGAAAAACAAAAAAAGTATCTCCTGCCAATATTCAGAAGATCGAGAATCTTATCCGGGAAATGGGATATGTCCAGAAAATGGGACTGAGAGTTCTGAATAAAGAAAAATCCCAGCTGATCGCAGTTGTGATCAATTATCATAAAGACTTCAGGGATTCTATCATCGGAGATCCTTTTTATGGAAAGATCATCGGTTTTATCGAGAAATACGTGCAGGAGCTGGGATATTATCTGATGCTGTATTTCGCAAAGGATACAGATAAGATATTCCAGATGGTCATGGGCTGGGATGTAGATGGCGTTATTGCCATCTCCTTCAGCAAAAGCAACTGTGAAAAGATCTATCAGCTGATCAACAAACCGATCGTTTCCATTGATGCATACGGTGAGCTTGATGCAGGCCAGGAAAAACATGTCCTGAATATCGGACTGGACGACGAAAGTGGCGGCTATCTTATGACAAAATATCTTCTGGAATGCGGCTATGAGCATATCCAGGTTTGCGCAGGCCGTGATAATGGTGTGGATCATCTTCGTTATATGGGCGCTCAGCGGGCGGCGAAGGATTTTGCAAAGAAAAAGCAGAAGGTGCAGTTTACCGCTCTTGGAATGAATTACGCCAAACGAAAAGAAAGCTATGCGTGGCTGCTCCAGCGGAAAAAACCAAAGGCCGCACTGTTTTTCCTGTCGGACCTCTATGCATTGGAGGCTATCAGCTTTTTCAGCAGTCGTGGAGTAAAGATTCCGGAGGAGATCGGAATTGCAGGATACGATAACATCAGCTATGCGGAATTTTCCGTGCCTCGTCTGACTACTATCAGTCAGAATGTGGAGCAGAAGGCGTCTCTTGCAGTGGAAATTCTGATGGAACGGATCAATGGAGTGGAAAAAGAGCGTGAAAATGAGATCATGCTTCCGGTCACGCTGATCCCCAGGAGATCTGTACAGCCGCAGCATGAGGAAAAGTAAGTCTGCAGAGAATGTACCTGATCTGATCAGGGGGGTAGATACGAGAAGTCACTGCAGAACTGTGAAAAACAGAAAATCGGGACTTTCAATATAGTAAGAGTACAGAGAAAGAGTACAGAGAATCTGAGATATAAAGATATCAAAAGCCGAAATATACGGGAACTGTCAGTGTCTGACAGTCAGAGTATTTTCGGCTTTTTGTAAATTTACCTGAAATCGTAAAAGAGTTATCATGTGTGGGTTTGTGCTGAAGATGTGGATAATAAGCATTTGCTGTTCTATGTGAAACCTGCACAAAACCATGATTTTGAACTTGTTACAATGATAGGTTATGTACATAACCTATTTACACAGCCTAATTTTGATGCTATAGTGTGAACATAAAGGTTAGGTACATAACCAAAGGGAAAGAGTACAGAAGGAGTGAATACCAGATGAAACAGATTCTGATCGCCACACATGGAAAAATGGCCTCCGGCATTCGTTATACAGCAGAGCTGATCGTTGGAAAAATGGATGAGATCACAACCATCGACGCTTATGTGACACCGGAAGACAATGTGGAGAAAAAGTTTGAAGAATATTTCGCACAGCATGAAAACGACAGGATTTTCGTTTTCACAGATCTGATGGGAGGAAGCGTAAATCAGAAGCTTCTGGGATACAGCCAGAAAGAAAATGTCACACTGATCACAGGAACCAACCTTCCGGTCCTGATGCAGGTCATGATGGCAGATGACGATGTGACAGAGGAGGAGATCCAGGAGTTCATCGATGATGCCAGAGAAGAGCTTCAGATGGTAGACCTTGGCGGTGGAAAGAAATCCACATCTGAAAAAAACGCTGAAGAAGATAATGCACAGGGTATCGAAAATACTGCGCAGATTTCAGAAGGTGCTGCATCGTATGCAAAAAAATCCGCACCGAAAAAAGCTCTGGCTCCCCAGTCCTATGACAATTCCACAGCAAAGATCACCGCACTTCGTGTAGATGACCGTCTGATCCACGGACAGGTTGCCATGACCTGGACCAAACAGCTGGCTGTACAGGGAATCGTGGTAGCTAATGACGAGGCAGCTAACGATAACACCCAGAAGATGGCATTGAAAATGGCCGTACCGGGCGGAATCAAATCGCTGATCAAACCGGTGGATGAAGTCATTCGTATCTTAAACAATCCGAAGGCATCCAGGATGCGTATTCTGGTTCTGACAAGAACGGTAAAGGATGCTCTGAAGATAAGACAAAGTGTTGGTGAGATCGGATTCCTCAATGTAGGAAATACAGGACGTTTTGATGGGATCGATGTTTCCGAGAAGCTTGTCCTGACCCCGACTATCATGCTGACAAAAGCAGAACAGCAGGCACTGAAAGAGCTGGTGGCTCTTGATCCGAAGACCTGTATGCAGCAGGTACCCAATGATGAGCAGAAGCTTGTGAAGGATATACTGGACAAGCTTGACTGACATCCACTGAATAAATAAAACGTAGCACAAAAAAGGGAGGAAAGAAAAAATGTTAAACGCATTTCTTGTAGCACTTGCTGTATTTATCTGTGTCGGCGGTGCAGAGCTGGTCGGATTTACTATGCTGAACCGTCCGATCGTCATCGGGCCACTGGTAGGTCTGTTCCTTGGAGATCTTCACACAGGAGTTATCATCGGAGCTTCATTGGAAGCTGTATTTATGGGAGTTGTAAACATCGGAGGTGCTTCCGCGGCAGAACCCGGAATCGCCACAGCCGTAGGAACTGCTTTTGCCATCATGCTGGGCAAAGGTTCTGAGGTAGCCCTGACACTGGCACTTCCAATTGGTATCCTTGGTCTTCAGATCAAGACCGTTCTCTACATCTTTATTGTAGGTATGTTTGCAAAAACTTTCGACCGTCTGGCAGCAGAGGGCAAGGAGAAACAGATTATCGCCCTTCATTACGGACTCTGGGCTGTAAACTGGTTTTTGTATTCCCTGTTCGCATTCTTCGGAATCCTGTTCGGATCTGACGCAGTCAGCGCACTTCTGGATGCGATCCCGGATGTTGTTATGAATGGTCTGACAGTTTGCGGCGGACTTCTTCCGGCAGTAGGTATGGCAATGTTGATGAAGATGCTTTGGGATAACAAGATCTGTATGTTTTATTTCCTGGGCTTTGTCCTTGCAGCATACTTAAACCTTCCGCTGATCGCCCTTGCCGTGATCGGTGTGATCATTGCCATTTCCATTGGTATGAACGATTACAAGCTGAATCAGCTTGCAGCACAGAGAGTAGCAGTTTCACCGGCCGGTAGCGCTGACGAATATCTTGACGAAGAAGAGGAGGAATTTTTCTCATGAGTAATTTAACGAAATCCATTCCTGCAGATGAAAGAAAAATGCTGAGAAAAGCGTTCTGGCGTTCCTTTACTCTGTATGCGGCAGTAAGCCCGGCAAAACAGGGAGCTTCCGGCTTCTGCTATTCCCTGATGCCTTTTATCAATAAATTTTACAAAAACGATGAGGAAGGCAAAAAAGCTGCCCTCACAAGAAGTATGTCTTACTTCAATACAACCATCACCTTATCTACATTCATCATGGGTCTTGTGGCATCCATGGAGAAGAAAAACAGCGAGCAGAAGGATTTTGATGCAAGCTCCATCAATGCGGTGAAATCTTCCCTGATGGGACCTCTGGCCGGTATCGGTGATTCCATTTTCTGGGGCGTTCTCCGTGTAATCGCAGCCGGAATCGCAGTAGGACTTGGTGCATCCGGAAACGTTCTGGCACCGATCGTGTTCCTGCTTCTTTTCAACATTCCGTCTATTCTTGTGAAATATTACGGAACATTCCTGGGCTACAAGCTTGGTTCCGAATACATCCAGAAGGTTTATGCAAGCGGTCTTATGAACATCCTGACAAAGGCTGCCAGCATTGTAGGTCTGATCATGGTCGGCGGTATGACTGCCAGCATGGTAACCTTTAACTCCACTTATGAACTCACCATGAAGGGTGAATCTGTTCTGAATCTACAGAACATGTTGGACCAGATCTTTATCGGCATTGTTCCCCTTGGACTGACTCTTCTGTGTTACTATCTGCTGAAAAAGAAAAATATCAGCATCACAGTTCTGATCATCGGTGTTATCATTCTGAGCATCCTTCTCTCTCTTCTTGGAATTGCATAAACCTTAAGGATAAAGATCAGAACTATGAAAAGGCGGACCCCAGGTGGTCCGCCTATAAAAAACCTGGAAAAAAGTTATATTGAAATAACTGACCGCAAAAAGGGCAGTTGAAGAGTATCTGGCGGGATATAAATAAGCGGCAAATACGGATTATAAATATCTGCTCAATGCAAAATAAAGGAGACATAAGAAATGAAAGATTGGTGGAAGAATTCCGTTGTATATCAGATTTATCCAAGAAGCTTTAAGGACTCCAACGGGGACGGCTTCGGCGATCTCAAGGGTATTATTGAAAAGCTCCCTTACCTTCAGAATCTTGGGATCGATGTGATCTGGCTTAGTCCTGTTTTTGACTCCCCACAGGACGACAACGGTTACGATATCAGTGATTACCGGAAGATCTACGCGGGCTTCGGAAGTAACGAGGACATGGATGAGCTGATCGGAAAAGCTCATGAGCATGGTATCAAGATCATTCTGGATCTTGTTGTCAACCATACTTCCGATGAGCATGCATGGTTTGTGGAAAGCCGGAAATCAAAAGACAGCAAATACAGTGATTATTATATCTGGAAGGATCCGAAAGCAGACGGCAGTGAGCCAAACAACTGGGGCTCCAGCTTCTGTGGAAGTGCCTGGGAATATGATGAAGAGCGCGGCCAGTATTACCTTCATTTTTACAGCAGAAAACAGCCGGATCTCAATTGGGAAAATGAAACCGTCCGTAAGGAAATCTATGATCTGATGAAATTCTGGATGGACAAAGGTGCTGACGGATGGCGCATGGATGTGATCGCATCTATCTCCAAGGATCAGTCCTTCCCGGATTACCCGAAAACGGATGGCCGCAAGTATTATACAGGAAAATATCACAGCAACGGACCAAGACTTCATGAGTTTATCCATGAGATGAACCGGGAGGTGCTTTCAAAATATGACTGTATGACGGTAGGTGAGGCGCCGGGCTCCACACCGGAGGTTGCAAGACTGTTTACAGATCCGGAGCGTGAGGAGCTGAATATGATCTTCACATTTGAGCATATGAACATCGACCGTATTCCGGGTTCTGTAAACCGCAAGTGGGAATTGAAGCCTTTTGATCTCCGTGATCTGAAACGTGTTATGAGTGAGTGGCAGAACAAGCTTTATAACAAGGGCTGGAATGCTCTGTATTTTGAAAATCATGACCAGCCACGTGTGATCTCCAGATGGGGAAATGACACTACTTACCGCGAGGAATGTGCAAAGGCTTATGCTACCGTTCTCCATGGTATGCAGGGAACTCCTTATGTATATCAGGGAGAGGAGATCGGTATGACAAACGTGCAGTTCCCGCTGGAGGAGTACGAGGATATCGAGGTTCGTAATGCATATCAGGATCTTGTCGTTAAGAACAAAACCATTTCTGAGGATGATTTCCGCAAGGCAGTATGGAACAAGAGTCGTGACAATGCCAGGGTTCCGATGCAGTGGGATGACAGCGAAAATGCAGGATTTACAACCGGCAAGCCATGGTTCCGCCTTTCTGACCGTTACCAGGAGATCAATGTAAAAAAAGCTCTGGAAAAAAATGATTCTGTGTTTTATTATTATAAAGATCTGATCCGCCTGCGTCATGGGGAAGAACTTCTTACAGAAGGCGACTATCAGCTTCTTCTTCCGGAAGACGAGAAGGTCTTCGCATACCTGCGAACTTCCGACAAAGAGCAGTGGATCGTGGTTGCAAACCTTTCTGAGGATACAGTAAGTACAGAAAGACTTGCAGGATATGTGTCCGATAAAACGGACATCAAAATCGCAAACTATAAAGACAGAACAGGAATCAAAGCGGACTTAAGACCGTACGAGGCGTTTATGATGAGGATCCGGTAATTCCTGTACGGGAGGATTTATGGAGAAATACATCATTGCAGTGGATATGGACGGAACGCTTCTGAACAGTGTCAATAAGATTTCCGAGAGAACAAGAAATGTTTTGCAGCGGCTGATCGATGACGGACATTATATAGTACCGGCAACAGGAAGAACCAGAGAACTGATCCCCCAGGAATTTTCCGTGCTTGAGGGAGTGAAATGGGGAATTGTGGAAAATGGCTGCGTTGTCTGGGACTACGATAAAAATGAGATGATCTGGCGGAAAACCATGCCAAAAGGAATGGTAAGCAAAATCCTGAAAGACGTGGAGAACAGTGGCGTAAAGGGCTGGATCGCAGAGGCATATGCAAACGGAATCGCCTATTCTGATGCAGATGCCAGGGATTATGTGGCATCTGTAGCGGATAAAGCTCTGCTGGAAAAAACTTTTGTAGATTATTTTCTCAGCAGACATGAATATGTTAAGGATTTTTATCATCAGGAAGATATTCTGGATCAGGCAGAGAAGATCAATATTTATTTTGATGATATGGAGACCAGCAGGGCACTTCGTGAGAAATGGAAGGATCTGGATGATGTGGCAGTGACTACTTCTATCAGCGGTAATGCGGAGTTTAATGCAGCAGGCGTGGATAAGGGTGTGGGTCTTGCCATGCTTCGCACAAAGCTTGGTATTGACCGGATGCATGTGATCGCTTTCGGAGATAATGAGAATGATCTGGAAATGCTGGAGGGTGCAGGTATCGGTGTTGCTATGGGCAATTCCAAACAGTATGTAAAGGATGCAGCGAATGAGGTGACCGGAGATAACGATCATGATGGTGTGGCGGAATTTCTGGAGAGGTTTTTCGGGCTGTAAGCTGTGGTTGATCGTGATCGTTGATATAAGGGACAGGGAAATGTATTTTTCTCTGTCTTTTTTTATTTGCATTTTTGGTGATATAAGGTATGATAAACGAAGAGGATACGGGGATTGCTGGTTTTGACTGGTAGTTACCGGTGAAAATTATTTGAGGAGATCAGGAGGATATTTTTTAATGAAAAATCTGATACCAAAGCGTGTGATGGAGTATATCATTATCACATTTGCTGTTGTTCTGATGGATGTGGGGATTTATGTATTTAAGTTTCCGAATAATTTTTCCTTTGGTGGTGTTTCGGGTATGGCGGTTGTGTTTTCGCATTTTATTCCGATGACGTCTGCGCAGATCAACCTGGTGATCAATCTGATTTTGCTGGTGATCGGGTTTATTGTTCTTGGCCGGGATTTTGGAGTGAAGACGGCTTATGTTACGGTTGTTTCTTCTTTGCTTCTGAATGTGTTTGAGAAGGTTTTTCCTATGGACAGGGCGCTGACGGGGAATATTATGCTGGAGCTTTGCTTTGCGATCATTTTGCCGGCGCTGGCTGCGGCGCTGCTGTTTTTTGAGAATGCTTCGGGTGGTGGCACGGATATTGTGGCGATGATCATTAAGAAGTATTCTACGATGAATATTTCGGGTGCATTGTTTGCGGTGGATTGTGTGATCGTTGTTGTTTCGTTTATGGTGTTTGATCTTACTACGGGGCTTTGTTCTGTGCTGGGGCTTATGGCTAAGACGTTGCTGATCGATAAGTCTATTGAGAGGATGAAGCTGAATAAGTATTTTACGATCATTTCCAGTAAGCCGGATGAGATCTGTGAGTTTATTATGAATGGGCTGGATCGGAGTGCTACGGTTTATCATGGGGAGGGGGTTTATTCGCATAAGGATAAGAAGATTATTCTGACGGTTGTTGATGTGAGACAGGCGGTGCTTCTGCAGAGGTTTATTGATGAGGTGGATCCGCAGGCGTTTTTGATGGTTACTAAGAGTAGTGAGGTTGTTGGGAAGGGGTTTATGAGTTATATTTGATGCGATCGTATGGGATTGTATGCTGATCGTAGGTGATTGTGTATGATTGTAAGCTGATGGAAATTAGGAGAGCGTTCTTTGCGGGCTGGATGGGCTGCGGGAGCGCTCTTTTTTTGTGGTGGATGATGGATGGTGGATGGCGGATGCCGGACGCCTGGGAGACGGGTGCCGGTTTGCTCCGGGCTTCGTCGGGGGCTGGCTTCTAGGCTGCCGGAATTCTGCTAAAACCGTTTTTAAAAAGTCCGAACTCGCGGCTTGCTGCCGCTCAGACAGCGGACTTTTTAAAAACAACGCAGATTTCCGCCAGCCAAGAATCAGCTCCCCTCCTGCAGAGTCGTAGCCAACCGGCACCCGTCTCCCAGGCTGTTCGGTTCCGGGCGGGAGGTAGTGGTGGGGGTGTGGGGCGACTGGCGGAAGTGGGGATTGATGAGGGCTAGAGGATTGAGTGGATTCCCGGGAGTTGGATGAGCCATCAGCGCTGCGCTGGATGGCTGGGAGGAAAGGCTGAGTTTCCTGTGGTCTGAAGGTGAGGGATGAGCCATCGTCGCTGCGCTGGATGGCTGGGAGGAAGGGCTGAGTTTCTTGTGGAAGCCATCGTCGCTGTGCTGGATGGCTGGGAGAAAGGTTGAGTTTCCTGTGGTGAAGGTGAGGGCTGGGGCATCGTCGCTGTGTTGGATGGCTGATTGGTGTGTGAAGGTTTTGTGAAAGGGGTTTGACAGGTGGGGGTTTTTATGGTAGGATACACACTTGCGTAACAAATTTAATAAAAATGTAACAAAATGGCGAATAAGGAGCGTGGCGAAGTGGATTGTGAATGTCTGCCTGAATGGGTGGGTGCTGCTGCGTGGTTTTCTGAGAGGAGTTTTATTGTTTATGTTTTATAAGAAATTTGCTGCTGTTGTTCTGAGTGCTGTTCTTGTGGGTGTGGTTCCTTCTGTTGTTTTTGCGGATGCGGATGGTATCAGTGCTGTGTCTGATGGAGATGTGGAGGAGCTTTCTATTGAGGATGATTTTTCGGATGGTGCGGATTCTATTTCTGCTTTTGCCAGTGCTCTGGCGGATAAGACGGTTTCTGAGGTTCAGGGGTATCAGGAGGCGAAGGCTGAGGCTGAGGTGATCGCGCAGGAGAGGCTTGAGGCTGAAGCGGCTGCTGAGGCTGCGCGTAAGGCGGAAGAGGAGCGTAAGGCTGCTGAGGAGGCGCGTCTGGAGATGCGGCAGGGGATTGTGGATTTTGCGCTGCAGTTTGTGGGGAATCCTTATGTTTATGGTGGTACGAGTCTGACTAACGGGGCGGATTGTTCGGGGTTTGTGATGTCTGTGTTTGCGGAGTTTGGGTATGAGCTTCCTCGTGTTGCTGTAGCTCAGTGTTCGGCTTCTGAGAAGAAGAGTGTTGCGGATATTGAGGTTGGTGATCTGGTTTTTTATGGTGAGGGTTGTATTGATCATGTGGCTCTTTATATTGGTGATGGCAAGATCGTTCACGCCAGTACAGCGGCTACAGGGATCAAGGTTTCTGACTATGATTACCGTGCTCCGGCTGCGGTTGGTTCGTTTGTGGAGTAGGATAAAGATACGGTTGATTTATAGATGTGAAATATAAACTGTCTGCGGAGATTTTTTGGCCGAGTAGGCTGAAAAATAGCTGCAGGCAGTTTTTTTGCAGAAAAATAGTGTATAATTTAACCGAATCAAGTAAGTCTCCTGCGGGTTGCGAAAAGCGATAAGCAGTGGATGGGGACTTGGAAAAAATTTAGAAAGGTTGTGGGGGTATGAATACGAAGGAAATCAGTGGCAAGCGGCAGATGGAGTTTTTGACGGGGTTTGATTTTGTCAGAGAAGCGGGTACTGCGGGGGAAGTGAAGGCGGCGAAGATGATCCGGGATACTTTGGACAGCTTCGGAGTGAAGAATCGGATGGAGGAGTTTGATTTTTGGGGTTTTCGGATCAACAGAGCGGTGCTTAAGGTTGTGGAGCCTTATCAGAAGGAGTATGTGGTGACCGGGTATGGAAGATGTGGAAATACTGGGGCAGAAGGTCTGAAAGCGGATTTTTTGTATGTGGAGAATGGAGATGCTGTCAGTCTTTCACGGGCGAAGGGTAAGATCGTTATGGTGAATGGCCGGGTGAGTGGTGATGTGTATCAGAGACTGGTGAGCGCCGGAGCTGTTGGTTTTATCAGTGTGGAGGGTTCTCCGCTGGATGAAGGAGTGGACAGGGTTCCCTGTCAGCGCAGCCTGCCGATGATCTTTCCGGGGGATGCAGCAGAAGAGACAGAAGGATTGTCGGAGTCTGCAGAGGATATTCACAAGATGCAGGAAAAATATAGTGGCAGGATTCCGGGGGCGAATCTTCATTATAAGGATGCAGTGGAGCTGGTGACGGAGGGTGCGTCTGAGGTGTGCTTGGTTGTGGAACAGGATGTGACGGCGTGCAGATCCCGTAATGTAGTGGCGAGGATCGAAGGTACGGATAAGAAAGATGAGATCTTGACGATTACGGCGCATTATGATTCGGTGCCGGAGGGACCGGGGGCCTATGATAATATGGCTGGGGCAGCGATCATCATGGAGCTTTGCAGATATTTTCAGCAGTATAGACCGCGCAGGACTATGGAATTTGTGTGGTTTGGTGCTGAGGAGAAGGGCTTGCTGGGCAGCCGGGATTATATCAGAGTTCATGAGAGTGAGCTTGGAGCGCATCGTTTTAATATGAATGTAGATCTGGCCGGGCAGCTGATCGGAGGAAATGTTCTGGGAGTGACGGGAGAGGCTTCTGTTTGTGATAAGCTTCTTGAGATCGCTGACGGAGCAGGGATCGGAGCGTCTGTGAAGAATCAGATCTGGGGAAGTGATTCCAATTCTTTTGCATGGAAGGGAATTCCGGCCATGACTCTGAACCGGGATGGTTTTGGCATGCATACCCGTTATGATACTATTGATCTGCTGTCTGCCTGGTCGCTGGAGAGAAGTGCGATCCTTCTGGGATGTATTGCAGATGAACTGGGGAATGCGGAGGTTTTCCCATTTGAGAGAAAGATGCCGGAGAAATTTATCGGAGAGCTGGATGAATATATGTGCAGATAGTAAAAATCTGATTTTATCTGCTCATAACTGGATATTTGTTATGGAACTATGGGGACTTGTCTGTTTCGGGAAGAGTACAGACAAGTCCTCATAATTTATTCAATATTTTCAATGTTTATTGACCTTTATAATTCCGCAAGGGAACATGTGGCTTTGAGTCAGGGGGATATTTGCAGCTTTGTAAGGGATTCCCGGAACAGGGGGCAAGCGGAGGTTCGCAATTGAACCAGTGAAATTACTTGATTTGATCAAAATACGATAAAACAATAAAAAATAATACAAAATAATTGACAGTAAGATATCAAACTGTTATACTGAAATCACAGGCTTTCCAGGGATCAATGCGCCGGATATTGTTTTGCGGAGTATTGATTTCTGGAACTTTTATCACAGAAAAATCGGGAATGAGGAGATAGGACCATGTTTACAGAAGAACGACAGAATGCAATAGAGAAATGTCTCCGCGAAAAAGGAAAAGTCAGGGTCAAAGAATTAAGCGAGATGTTTCAGGTTACGGAGGATTGTATCCGCAAGGATCTCAAGATCCTTGAAAATGCAGGCAGATTAAAGAGGACTTACGGCGGAGCAATCCTGTCACAGGAGTATCCTCTGGAGAGAAACGTAGTAGACAGGCGTATGTACAATCTTGATAAGAAGAAAGTGATCGCTGCGAAAGCCTTCAAGCTGATAAAAAATAACGAAACGATCTTTCTGGATGTTTCCACTACAAATATAGAGCTGGCAAGGCTTATCGCTTCGTCGGGTATGCATGTTGTGGTTGTCAGCAATATGATCGATATCTTGCAGATCCTTGCTGCGAATCCGTCCATCACGGCCATAGGCACAGGGGGAACTATGTACCGTTCGGTGAATGGATTTATGGGAGCTGCGGCCATTGAGGTGATCAAGCAGTACAGCTTTGACCGGGCATTTTTGGGAAGCTGTGGCGTGGATATGACAGATTTTGCAGTTACTACATCCGGAGTGGAGGATGGATTGACCAAGAAGGCGGCAGTGCAGAGCAGCAGACATAAATATGTGGTTATGGAGAGAGAGAAGTTTTATTTTAACGAATCTTATAAATATACACATTTTGATGATATCAGCGGGATCATTACCGATGAATTTCCGGATGATACCATTGTGAACATACTGAGGAATACCGGAGTGAAATTACTCTGAGCAGACAGTAACAAAGGGGGATTTTTACATGAAAGACTATATTCTGGAAACCTGTGTGGATTCTGTGGAATCCGCCATGGCAGCAGCCGAGGGTGGTGCGGACAGATTGGAGCTTTGCAGCAATCTGATCATCGGGGGAACAACTCCCGGCCCATGGCTTTTTGAGGAAATAAGGAAGCGTTCAGATATCAGGATCCATGCGCTGATCCGTCCGCGGTTTGGAGATTTCTGTTATACAGATGCGGAATTTTCTATGATAAGGAATGCCGTAAAGGATTTTCGCAAAATGGGAGCGGAGGGTGTCGTGGTAGGTATCCTGAAACCGGATGGCACCTTGAATATGGAACAGATGAAAGAACTGATGGATGCTGCGGGAGATATGTCTGTTACGCTGCACAGGGCTTTTGATGTGTGCGCAGATCCGATCGAGGCTATGGAACAGGCGATCTCTCTGGGAATCGATACGATCCTTACCTCCGGACAGAAGAATACCTGCCTTCAGGGTGCGGAGCTTCTGAAGGAACTGGAAACCAGGAGTCAGGGACGTATCACCATCCAGGCGGGGAGTGGCGTCGGTGCGGAAGTGATCCGCCAGCTTTATCCCCTTACCGGGATCAAGGCTTATCATATGAGCGGCAAGGTTGTAACGGACAGTGCGATGCAGTTTCGCAAGGAAGGTGTCAATATGGGACTTCCGACATTCAGTGAATATGAGATATGGCGTACAGATATTGAAAATGTTCGTGCTGCAAAGAAAGTTCTGGAGGAATTATAATGGCTGAGGGGAAGATTTTTCTGAAAGAAAACCGTGATCGGATCGAAAAAAAATATCGGGAGCAGATGATGGGGTTACCGCAGGTTTTTGCGGAGATTGATAAAAAGCTTGCGGAATGCACAGACGAAGTGGCTCTGGCGTGCAAATATTTATATGCGTTCATGCCGTACAGTGATATCGGAAATTACGCGTTTGAAGTATTCCTGGATTATGCGGAGAATGGCGTATATTTATGGAAGGAAAACTCCGGGGTGGCAGAGCTGCCGGAGGAAATCTTTTTGAATTATGTGCTGTTTCACAGAGTAAATGAGGAGGAGATCGCACCCTGCCGTACATTTTTCCGCAGGGAGATCGGAGAGAGAACTGAGGGAATGAGTTTCCGGGAAGCTGCCCTGGAGGTGAACTACTGGTGTGCACAGGAGGCTACCTATCATTGTACAGATGATCGTACCCTGTCTGCACTTGCCGTATACCGCAGAGGAAACGGAAGATGCGGAGAGGAATCTGTATTTACCGTTAATGCACTGAGAAGTGTTGGTGTACCTGCCCGTCAGGTATATGCACCAAAGTGGTCTCATTGTGATGACAATCATGCCTGGGTGGAAATCTGGTGCGATGGAAGCTGGTATTTTCTGGGAGCCTGTGAGCCGGAGGAGATCTTGAATAAGGGATGGTTTACCAACGCTTCCTCAAGGGCCATGATGGTCCATTCAAGAGTTTTTGATACCATGATCCCGGAGGGAGAAGTGATCGGCAAAGATGGTATGGTGACTATGCTCAACGAGCTGAAACGATATGCACTGACAAAAGAGATCACTGTGTCCGTAAAGGATTCACATGGAAAACCGGCAGAAGGTGCAGAAGTTTCTTTTGAGGTGCTGAATTATTCAGAATATTCCTCGATTGCAGAACTGAAAACCGACAGCCTGGGAAAAGTCCGCCTGACAACAGGGCTTGGAAGTATCCATATTTCTGCAAGGATGTATGCAGATGGAGAATGGCTGCATGCAGAAAACAGCATGGATACAAAAACAGAGGATTGTTGTGAGATCTGCCTGATGCCCGTAGGAAAGGAAAAGGGTATTTTTTATGAGGAGTGGACGGAGATCGATATGATCGCACCTCATGATGCACCTGTAAATAAAGATATGCCAACACCGGAGCAGAAGGAAAGAGGTAGCAGACGTCTGGCAGAGGCAAACGCTTACAGGGAACAGAAGGTAAGAAACCTGAGCAATCTGGAGTGTCGGAAATTCCTGGAAAAAGAAACTGGAGATTCTTCAATGAGAAAAAAACTCCTTGAAGTCCTCACAGAGAAAGACAGAACAGACTGTATCAGCCAGGTTCTGGAGGAGCACCTGAAATTTGCATTACCGTATGAAAAAAACATGGATGCAGATATTTTTGTACCATATGTACTGAACCCGAGAGTTGACGATGAAGTTTTGCAGAAATACAGAAAAGCGATCCTTGAGCAGCTGTCGGAAGAAGAGAAAAATATGCTGCAAAAGGAACCGGCAAAGATCTGGAAGTGGATTGAGGATAAGATCATTTCCAGCCCGGAGAAAGAACGCAGCAGTGTGATTACCACGCCGTCCGGATGTCTGAAAACGGGAACAGGAAGCCTTCTGTCAAAGAAGATCCTTTTTGTGGCAATGGCGAGAACACTGGGGATTCCGGCACGCCTGAACCCTCATGACCGTTCCATGGAGTATATGAAAAACGGAAAATTCATCCCGGTATCTGCGGAAACGGAGAAAAAGGCATCGATCCTTCTGAAGGCAAGTGCGGATACACAGTGGAAATATTTCCAGAACTGGAGCATCGCAAAACTGGAAGCCGGAAAATATATCACACGGAAGCTGGAAGACGAAAATTTCAGAGATCAGGTGATGAAGCTGCCGCTGGAAGCGGGAAATTACAGGATCCTTACCTCAAACAGATTGCCAAATGGAAATATATTTGCAGCGGAGTATTATTTTGAGGTTCAGATCGGAGAAATGAAGAGGGTGGAGCTGGCATTTCGAAATGCAAACCTGGAAGACATGCTGGAGAATATCTCCATACCGGAATTTACTCTCAGAAAAGAAGATGGAAGCACCGTGAAGGCGTCAGAACTGACGGCAGATGGGAAGCATATCCTGGCGTTTCTGGAAGAGGAGAAAGAACCGACGGAGCATATCTTAAATGAGATGATGGAGCAGGAAGAAGCTTTTTCCCGATATGCGAAGAGGATCATTTTTGTAGTAAAAAGCAAAAAAGCGCTGGAGACCCCTACCCTTTCAAGAGCACTGGGCAAGCTTGGAAATATTCAGATCTTATATGATGATTTTTCAGAGATCATCAATACACTGGGAAGAAGAATGTACGTAGATCCGGATAAGCTTCCGCTGATCATTGTGACAAACGGAAGCCTGAATGGGATCTATGCAACCAGCGGATACAATGTGGGAACCGGAGATATGCTGCTGAGACTGCTGTGACAGATATAACGGATATATACAGAAGGAACACAGACCGTATCATCGACTGTGTCGGTGACGGTCTGTGTCCTTTGTAAAAGCTGTGAAATTATTGCAGTGGTTCAGATGCTCAGAATATGCGGGCAGATTGGAATGAAAATGTCTGTTGTGCTTCCCGAAATTGCCGTAATAAAAGTTGCTTTGCATTACTTAGCATCAGAAAAGAGATCACGCACGGAATCCCGGTAGATACATTCTGGCTTCAGGCGTATCGTCCTTGGAAAATCACTGTAGTCTCCGTTCATTCTGCGAAGCAGCAGATCACAGGCCTGCTCTGCCAGACCGGTCAGCGGCTGACGGACAGCGGTCAGCTGAGGAGAAAGCAGCATGGACAGTTCAAAATCATCAAAGGAGACAACAGACAGGTCTTCCGGGATCCGGATGCCAAGGCTGTAGATCGCTTCATAAATACCGAGGCATAGTGTATAGTTCGCAGAAAATACGGCAGTCGGACGTTCCGGAAGATTCCATAATTTCTGCATTGCCTGATATCCAAAGTCGTTTGTGTAATTTTCAGCGATGATATAATCGGGATTAACCGGAATATCGTAGTCTTCCAGTGCCCGGAGATAGCCTTTTTTTCGTTCACATGCAGTATAGGATGCAGGAGAACCGGTGACAAGGGCGATCTTCTGATGCCCCATTTGTATCAGATGCTCCACGATCTCGTAGGCTCCGGAGGTACAGCTGGTCTGTACACAGTCTGTACGGTGGAAATGGCTGTGTTCTTCCAGTTCCACAACAGGGATTTTGGCGTGTTCCACAGCAGAACAGATGTCCTGGTTCAGACTGAAAGAGGTAATGATAAGGCCGTCGATCCCAGAGCGGAGCATGTGAGGGACGAATTTATTGACATGATCCTTATACTTGTCGCCGCTCATAAATGTGAGAGAATAACCGTGAGCGCGCATGGTGTTTTCTATTTTGCTCAGAAGAAAAGCATTATGCGGAGTATTGGGAGGACCGGATACCAGACCGATACGGTAAGTCTTGGAGGAACGAAGTCCCCGGGCCGTGTTTCGTGGAACGTAATTCAGTTTTCGGATCGCTTCGTCGATCTGCTTTTTGTTTTGCGGCCGTACAGTTCCGCCGTTGATATATTTTGAAATGGTGGCCAGTGCCAGACCGGTTTCTCTGGCAATGTCCTTGATGGTTGCACTCATAAATCAATCCTTTCCGGATGCTGTACTGTTGTGTTCGGACAGGTCTTTTACGGAGCGCCGCGGGTGGAATACAACATCCAGCATGTCTATTTTGGGAAAATCCGTATAGTCTCCATGGATCCTTTTTAAAAGTAATTCCACAGCATGTTTCCCCATGCTTGTCAGATCCTGTGAGACGCAGGTCATAGTCGCGCTCATGGTCTTGAAAAGCGGATCATCATCAAAGCACACAAAGGAAATATCCTGAGGAACGGAAATCCGTGCCTGGCTGGCAGCGCTTAAACCGCCCATTGCGGAGAGATAGCAGTCAAAAAAAACAGCAGTAGGGGGATCGGAAGAATCAATAAGCTTCTGGAAATGCAGGTTGCTCTGGGTGATCGTTTCTGCAGTGGAACCAAAAGAAACAGGGGGAAAAGAATCCTGCTGTTTCAGAAGGTCAATGCCATTTTTCTGATATACATCCACAAAGCCCTGGATCCGCTGCTCGATGGTGTAGGAGTCCAGATACTGTTCCATGATCCAGACCTTTGTGTGGCCTTTTTCCAAAAGGTGCTCTGCCAGCAGTGCACCGCCTCTGTAATTATCAGAAATAACACAGTCTACAGGAAAATGTCTCATGGAAGCAGGAATCTGATCGAGCATTACAACCGGTATGCCGGCATTCTGTAAAAGCTGGTACAGGTCATCATGCCAGCAGGATGGGAGCATGATAACTCCGTCAAAGTGCTGGGAGATAATATCCTGTATCGTATCGATTTCCTTCTGATGTTCAAAAAAGAAAGAACAGACAATAACTGTATAGCCATGATCCGTGAAATGCTTGATAATGGAGTTGACAAGCTCGCCCCAGAAATAATTACCAAGATCTGAGATCAGGATACCGATGGTATGTGTGTTTTTGGCACGAAGAAGCTGGGCATTCCGGTTTGGGGTATATCCAAGCTCCTGAATTGCCTTTTCTATAAGGATACGATTTTCTTCCCGTATTTTTTTGTGGTTTATATATTTGGAGATCGTTGCGGTGGACAGGCCTGTCGCACGGGCGATATCATTGATCGTAACGTTCATGTAAAGCCTCCGGTTCTGATACATTTACAGATAATAGAGTATTTTCATATTATATCATGAAAAAGAAAATGCCTCAATACACATGGCATTTTTTACACATAAAGTATCAGAAAAAACGAGCATATTGTACAGAAAATTGATAAAAATGAAACGTTTAACAAAACCTGATACGAAAAAATACACAAAAACAAGACGAAATAATTGTAAAAAATAGGAAAAATGATTTTTGCCCTATGATTTTACTTGAAAAGCTGCTTCGGATGCGGTAAGATAGTCTTGGTAAAAAAACGAAACGTTTTACGCAACAAGAAAATCAGCTATACGAAACAAGGAGAAGGGAAAAGATTATGATCATTTATACAGGGAAAGATTACTATGACGTAAGCAGAAAAGCGGCAAACATCATGTCTGCACAGATCATCATGAAGCCAAATGCTGTTCTTGGACTTGCTACAGGCTCCACACCGGTGGGAATGTACAAGCAGCTGATCGAGTGGTACAAAAAAGGAGATCTGGACTTTTCGCAGATCACATCCGTAAATCTTGATGAATACAAAGGACTTTCCGGAGATAACGATCAGAGCTATCGTTATTTTATGAACACAAATCTGTTTGACCATGTAAATATCGATAAGGCAAGAACCTATGTGCCAAACGGACTGGAAGAGGACAGTGAGAAAGCCTGCGCGGATTACAATGGGATCATCCGCAGCGTGGGTGGTATCGATATGCAGCTGCTTGGAATCGGCGGAAATGGCCACATCGGCTTCAACGAGCCGGGTGCAGCATTTGAGAAGGAGACTCACTGCGTAGACCTTACGGAGAGCACCATCAAGGCAAATGCAAGATTCTTTGAGACTATGGATGATGTGCCGAAGCAGGCATATACCATGGGTATCAAAAACATCATGACTGCAAAGAAAATCCTTCTGGTCGCTACCGGAGAGGCAAAGGCAGATGCCCTTTACAAATCTCTCTACGGACCGATCACGCCCAACGTGCCGGCATCTATCCTGCAGCTTCACCCGGATGTGACGGTAGTGGCCGATGAAGGCGCTTTAAAGCTGATCCGTGAGAAGGGACTTCTGTAAGAGATACAGAGGAAATTTCCGCGAATTAAATGAACGCAGATCACGGATATCCGTTTGAGTCAAGAGGATATCAGGGATCACTCATGGGATTTTCCCGGTTTGGTTAATAAAGAAAGCTTCGATCTAACTCTCATCGATGAGCGATGTGCTCAGAGAATGGATCGAAGCTTTTTGTGCTTTCGGGACGTAAACCTGCAGGTGGCTGCAAACAGGCCGGTGGGCCGGACATTTGCAGTCTCAGGCTTTTTTCAACGTTTTGTGATAAATCATGACAGAAACGATGGCTGTAAACACCTCTGTGATCCAGAATGCGTTCCACACGCCATCAGGACCCATAAAATGGGACAGAAGATATGCGGTGGGCATGATAACGACCACATAGCGGAAAAGGGAAATTACAAGGGACTGCGTGCCTTTTCCAAGGCCTTCCATGGCACCGGAAGTGGTAACGGATACAGCAGAAACAAGAAAGCCGGCGCTGATGATCTTCAGTGCTCTGGAGCCAGCGGCAATGGTTTCCGGGGTAGTTGTGAAAAGTCCCATAAGCTGTCCGGATGCCAGGAGGCAGATAACGGTTCCAAAGAGCATGATCACACAGCTGGATTCCAGGGTGAGCCGGAAGATTTTTTTCACACGCTTCATCTCACGGGCACCGAAGTTATAACCGATCAGCGGGCGCATTCCCTGGATGATTCCGTTGGCCGGGAGATACAGGAAGGTCTGCAGTTTGTAATAAATTCCAAGGATCACCACATAGCTGTCCGAGTAAGCGGCCAGCACGGAGTTCAGAAAAGAGATCAGAAACGATGGCAGTGCAAGGTTCAGGATCGCGGGAACACCGATGGCATACAGGCTCAGATCCGTTACTTTGCTTGTTTTCAGGGCTTTGGGCGTTACACGTACAGGAATAGGCTTCAGGATATAAAAGACCATATAGACCGCAATGGTGAGCACCTGGCCGATGCCAGTAGCCAGAGCTGCGCCCCGGATACCCAGCTTCGGGAAAAAGCCGATTCCCCAGATCAGGAACGGGTCCAGGATGATGTTGCTGATACATCCCACAAGCAGGGCGAGCATGGATACTTTCATCCGTCCTACAGCCTGGAAAAGTTTTTCGAAGAAAAGGCTGATGGCAATTACTGTGGAAAACAGGAAAACGATGGTAGAATACTCCAGCCCCATCCGGATCACGGTTTCATCCTGGGTGTACATCTGAAGGAATACGGGCATAACAGCGATGCTGATCACAGTCATCAGGATCCCGTGGATCACAGACAGAAAAAATCCGTGGGTTGCAGCAGTGTCTGCCATTTTTTTGTCCCCTGCGCCAAGGTGATAGGAAACTCTGGCGTTGATTCCGATTCCGAAGCCAATGGCAACGGCGTTGATCATGTTCTGGATCGGATAGACAAGGGACAGGGCGGTCATGGCCTGCTCGCTGATCTGTGCCACGAAGAAGCTGTCCACAATGTTGTATAATGAGTTTACAAGCATGGAAAAGACCATAGGCAGCGCCATGGATGCCAGCAGCGGGCCGACAGGCTTTTCCTTCATAAATGTGCTGTTCATGAAAAATCCCCCTTTATATCAGAATCGTAAAAATATCAGGTGCGGAAAACAGAGCGTGTTTTTTGTGCATAATAAAAGCCACACAATCTGTCTTCTCGAATCGGACAGATTGTGTGGCGAAAAAAGTTCAAAACTGAAAAATCCACACGTTGTTTTAGTGTTTTCACATTAACAAAAAACAGTGCTGATGTCAAGACCGCACGCAGGAGAAATACCATAAAAAGCTGCAAAAAGAAAGGCTTGATATAAAATCGGAGAGGATTGGCAACATTAGACAGGTGCGTGCGGATACGGGCAATATCAGCCCTGAAAAGGTCGTTCTGGCAATATGCACAAAACTTGTCGAACCATGGTGGATAAGTGAAAAACTTTCCAAAAAGTTTTCCACATGACAAAAATCCGCAAATCCGCCAATAATCAAGTTATGCACAAATTTATCCACATTATCCACAAGGATAACCATGTGGATGACCTGATTTACATAAATAAATTTAAACATATGTTTTGTGTAAAATGATAAAATTGTAAAAAATGGGAAAAAAGTTTTTAAAACTATTGACATTTTTAAATTCTAAATATCATAAAATTTATTGCAAAAAAGACATAATATAAAAGAATAAAAACAAATAATCAGATAATAGTAAATGAATTCTTGAAAAACTAATCTATTTAAAAAGGGGACTATCGGATGTATGGAAATGAGGATAAAAAAGAACAGTGCCCAGTTAAAACGATCACTGCAAGGTGTTGAAAAGTCATTTTCAGGTGTGGATAAATGTGGATAACCAAAAAATCCTCCGCAGAACCGGAAAGATCTGCGGAGGATTTTTTTAACTATTTTGTTTCATACGTTTGATCACCTTCAGACGTGTAAACTCTTCACGCTCTTTTTCTTCCAGAGCATTGGTGATATCTCGGGTGAGAGTTTCGTATCTGGGGATGGTGATGTTTTTCAGCGCATTGGCACGCTTCTGGGTTTTTTTGATGTTGGTGGCAAGACGGATGGCGGCGTTTTCGATCATGGAGAGTTGGATGGACAGCTCCTTTACACGCTCGAAGGCTGCCTTGGCCTCGTCCAGGGACAGCTTGGTGCTGTAGTAGGCGTAGGTCGGCGTGTTGCCTGCTTTTTTGTCATATTCCACAAGAGGGATCTCGGTTCCCATGACACTCCTGGTTTTGATCCGGATGGAATCTTCCACAGGAACGGTATGAGAGATCTGGTCTACGAAAGCGATTCCAATTTCCATATTTGCCTTCTGAAGAGCCGCATAAGCGGTACGGAAGGTCTCATCGATCTGTGACTGGATATCCTTTGCCTGATCGATCAGCTCCATCATTTCACGGATCAGGATATTACGCTTTTTGTCCATAAGCTCATAGCCCTGTTTGGAAAGAGCCAGAGAGTTTTTTGCAAGTATGAGATTTCCCTTGGTGGGAAAGGTATTCGGATCCATAAAATCACCTCACTAACGGACGGTTTCTCTGTAATACTGATCCAGAACTTTGGTATCGATACGGTCGAGCTCTTCTCTTGGAAGAAGGCCAAGAAGCTCCCAGCCCTTATCCAGAGTTTCGATGATGCTTCGATTCTCTGTTTCTGACTGTCCTACAAACTCTGCCTCGAAGGCTTTTCCGAATACAAGGTACTGCTTATCCAGCGGAGAAAGCTCATCCTCACCGATAACGGATGCCAGAGCTCTTGCATCGCCTACCTTTGCGTAGCAGGAGAAGAGCTGGTTGGCAACATCCTGATGATCAGCACGTGTGAAGCCTTCACCGATACCGTCCTTCATCAGACGGGACAGGGATGGCAGAACATTGATCGGCGGATAGATCGCCTGACCGTGAAGCTGGCGGTCCAGTACGATCTGGCCTTCTGTGATATATCCGGTAAGGTCGGGGATCGGGTGTGTGATGTCGTCGTTTGGCATGGTCAGGATCGGAATCTGGGTTACAGAACCGGTGCCGCCACGGACGATTCCCGCACGCTCGTAAAGGGTTGCAAGCTCACTGTACAGATATCCGGGATAACCCTTTCGGGAAGGAATCTCACCCTTGGAGGAGGAAACCTCTCGCATGGCCTCGCAGAAGGAGGTGATATCAGTCAGGATTACCAGGATATGCATGCCTTTTTCAAAAGCAAGATACTCAGCGGCAGTGAGGGCGATCTTCGGTGTCAGAAGACGCTCTACAACCGGATCGTTTGCAAGGTTCAAAAACATCACAACGTGGTCGGACGCACCGCTTTCTTCGAAGGTCCTGCGGAAGAATTCCGCTACGTCGTATTTCACACCCATTGCTGCAAAAACAATGGCGAATTTCTCATCGGAGTCTGCTCCCAGGGAAGCCTGCTGAACGATCTGTGCAGCCAGCTTATCATGTGGAAGACCGTTACCGGAAAAGATCGGCAGCTTCTGGCCGCGGATCAGTGTGGTCAGTCCGTCAATAGCGGAGATACCGGTGTTGATATAGTTTCGTGGATATTCACGTGTTACCGGATTCAGCGGAAGCCCGTTAATGTTCAGGCTGACCTCCGGTGTGATCTCGCCAAGCCCGTCAATGGGCTGGCCGATACCGTTAAAGGTACGTCCCAGGATCTCAGGAGAAAGCCCGATCTCCATAGGATGTCCGGTAAGACGTGTGTGTGTATTGCCGAGGGACATATTGTCAGTTCCCTCAAAAACCTGGATAACGGCCTTGTCCTCATAGATTTCCACGATACGGCCGATCTTTTGAGTGCCGTCCTCCATGTGGAATTCCACGATCTCCTCGTAAGATGCGTTTTTTACACCCTCAAGGACAACAAGAGGGCCGTTTATTTCACTCAGGCCAAGATATTCGATTGCCATAAACTGATCCCTCCTTTAACCGTTTCTTTCCAGTACATTGTCGTAGAAGCGGTCGATATCTTTATGATATTCATCAAAACGCTCCGGCTCTTTATTTGGAACCTCGTATTTGATGGCGATGATACGTTCAAAGATCTTATCCTCCTTCAGCACGGAAACCGGCATGCCACGGTTTACAAGGGCACGGCACTTTTCGTAGAGATAGAGGATGGTTTCCATCATCAGGAACTGCTTTTCCATAGGAACACTGGTGTCCTCCTGGTGAAAAGCGTTCTGCTGCAGGAAGCCCAGACGGATAACCCTGGCGATCTCCAGCGTCAGCTTCTGATCATCCGGAAGAACATCGCTTCCGATCAGCTTGACGATCTCCATAAGAGAGCTTTCCTGGTTGAGGATAGCCATGATCTGGTTTCTGTCATAAACGAATTTCGGGGAGACATGCTCTCTGTACCAGGGAGTCAGGTCCTCCAGATATTCGCTGTAGCTGGTCAGCCACTGGATGGCAGGGAAGTGACGGGCATAGGCAAGAGCTTTGTCCAGTCCCCAGAAACAGCGGACAAAACGTTTGGTATTCTGTGTGACCGGCTCGGAGAAATCACCACCCTGAGGGGAAACTGCACCGATAATGGATACGGAACCCTCTGTTCCGTTCAGGTTCTGCATCATTCCCGCGCGCTCATAGAAGGCGGAAAGCTTACTTGCCAGATATGCAGGGAAGCCTTCCTCTGCAGGCATCTCCTCCAGACGTCCGGAAAGCTCACGGAGAGCCTCGGCCCATCGGGATGTGGAGTCTGCCATGATCGCTACATCATAACCCATATCACGGTAATATTCCGCAAGTGTAACACCTGTGTAGATGGAAGCCTCACGGGCTGCAACCGGCATGTTGGAGGTGTTGGCGATCAGTGTGGTACGGTCCATCATCAGGTTTCCGGATTTCGGGTCGATCAGCTTGCTGAAGTCCTCAAGAACCTGTGTCATCTCGTTTCCACGCTCGCCACAGCCGATGTAGATGATGATATCTGCGTCAGACCACTTGGCGATCTGGTGCTGTGTCATGGTTTTTCCTGTTCCGAATCCGCCGGGAACTGCGGCAGTGCCTCCCTTGGCAATAGGGAAAAGGGTATCCAGGATTCGCTGACCGGTAAGGAGCGGAACGCTGGCCGGGAAACGCTTGTAGGTCGGCCGTGGAATACGGATCGGCCATTTCTGGGCAAGTGCCAGTTCTTTTTCAGTTCCGTCATCAAGGCGGATGGTAACAATGGGCTCCAGAACGGTATAGGCACCGTCAGGAGCTGCATGGATAACGGTTCCGTGTGTGATCGTGGGCGGAACCATGGATTTGTGAAGGATGGAGGCGGTTTCCTGTGTCTCGGCAATAACCGTGCCTGCGCCGATGACGTCACCTTCCTTTACGGTAATGTGGGTTTCCCATTTTTTTTCTGTGTCAAGAGAGTCAACGCTGACACCACGGGAAATATATTTTCCAGAGGCCTGGGCAATCTCTGCCAGAGGTCTCTGGATACCATCAAAAATATTGTGGATGATTCCCGGACCAAGGAGAACGGAAATAGCGTCTCCTGTTCCGATAACAGTTTCTCCGGGTTTCAGTCCTGTAGTTTCCTCAAAAACCTGTATGGTCGTCATATGTTTCTTAAGACCGATGACTTCTCCAACCAGTTTTTCGGGGCCTACATAGACCATCTCGGAGATCTTGAAGCCGGTGTCGCCCTTGAGGTAGATAACAGGACCGTTAACACCGTAGATAATACCTGTTTTACTCATGTGCTGGACCTCCGTCAAATTTGAATTCTCTGTAAGCTGCCTGATAGCCTTCCTCAAAGGAATTGTCGATGAGGATATTTTTTTCAGGGATTATCGCCTTGATCCCGCCGATAAAGGATTCATCGGAAACCTTCAGCGGGAAACCGGTCTTTACAGTGAGAGACTTCAGACGGGGTTCATCTTCTTTTGAAAGATAGATCTGGATCTCATCGTGTTCCGCGAAGCAGACAGCTTCCTCGATCTTTGTACAAAGATATTCTTCATAGCGGGGAGATTCCATGAATTTCAGGATCTGTACCCGGACATCTGCAAAAAGTTTTTCTTTTAAGCGGCTCTGTCTGGCAGTCCAGTTTCGCCGGATGTGAAGCTGCTCTGCGGAAAGTGCCTTGTTGATCTCACGCTTTGCGTTTGCGATCTCGGCTTTGCGGGAACTGGCAGCATTTCCCAGAGACATTTTTTTATGTTCCTCCAGTGCGGTATCCAGGGCTTCCTTGTGTTCCCGGACATCTTTTTCCGCCTGACGGCGTGCTTCGTCCACGGAGGTGTCATAGAAGTGTTTAAGCTTCTCTTCAATTGTCATAATATCACCTGCCTATAATTTTAATCCGATGGCCTCATTTACATAAGATGTAATGAAATCAGGTCTGCGGCCGGTACCATGTCTGTCAGGAATTTCAATGATGAGAGGTGTTTTGTGATGAAGCTTGACATCATCAATGATCTCAGGAAACTCCCGGCCGAATTTTTCGGTCAGGAGTATGATTCCGATCTCTTTGTCTGCGATGGTGCGCTCCAGAGCTTCCTTCAGCTCGTCGTGCTCATGAACGATCACACCCTCTACACCGGCCAGTCTCATTCCTGTCAGAGTATCAATATTGTCACTGATCAGATACATTTTCATATCAAAGTTTACCCAGGATCATGAAGGAGATGATCAGTCCATAAAGAGCAACACCTTCGGCAAGACCTACGAAGATAAGAGATTTACCAAGGATGCTCTGATCCTCACTGATCGCTCCGAGTGCTGCGCTTGCCGCACTGGCAACGGCAATACCACCACCGATACAGGAAAGTCCGGTAACAAGTGCTGCTGCGATGTAACCCATACCTGTTGCAAGGCCTGCGTCAGCGCCTGTAGCAGCTTGTACGGAAGCTCCGCCTGCAAATGTTACTGCAATGGCAACAATCATGATCCCGAAGAAGAAAAAGGCGTTGACACCAAGAGCTGTTTTGTAGCGGCCGCGGCTTTTTTCGCCGAGAAGATAATAACCAAATGGAAGAATGATGCTGAGTACAAGTGCAACTGCGATTGTGATCTGTGTAATGACTGTCATGATGATGACCTCCTTAATATTCGTTTAATTGAATGCCCGGATCAGAATGCGTTCCGACTCTGGCATTTTATTTGTTTTTTGAGCAGAACGGCTCGAATTTCCGTCCGCTGCCCTTGTAAAAACGGCTGAACATTTCGTAATATTCCAGACGGAGTACCTGGATACCTACGATCAGGCCCTCCATAGCGCATACGAACAGGTTTCCGAGAATGATGACGATCCAGTTCGGACTGCCGTTCTCCGCGCCTGCAAGCATAAGTACAACCTCCATCATAGCTGCGTGGCTGACTGCAAAAGCACCGATACGCACGAAGGAGAGTGTATTGGAAAAGTAGCTCAGGATAACCTCGAACAGTTCAAAGATACCCTGTACGATAAACATGCCTTTTTCTTTTGGCATAACCTCGGCCTTTTTTTCTACCAGGTTTGTAAGAGGCTCCTTGAAGAAAATAAGAAGCAGCGGTAAACCAAACATAATGGCAAGGACTGCACCACCCGGAACTGCATGCCCGGATACAAAGAGTCCGATGCAGAGAACTGCGGAGCCATAAAATACAAGTCCTGCCACAGCGTTGGTGTCAAACCAGGTTTTTTCAACATCATGCGTTTTAAAGGAATTGATGATGTTGAAAACCATACACAGGAGGATGATTCCCATGCCGAAGCCGATGGCAACGATAAATACGGTATTCAGTTTTCCGATAAAAGGTATGGTCGTCATACTGTCCACAGGCCGCAGCCACAGAGCAGGTATGACATCCTCAAATCCAAAGATACTTCCGAACATCAGACCGAAAAATGTGGAAAAGACTCCGGCGCAGCTGATGATTCCGGCAAGATCGATATGCTTCAGCTTGTACAGGAGCAATCCTCCGATAAAGAGCAGGAGTCCCTGTCCTGCATCACCGAACATGGCTCCGAAAATAAAGGAGTAGGTGATGGCAACAAACCAGGTAGGGTCCATCTCGCCATAGGCGGGAAGTCCGTACATTTTTACATACATTTCAAAGGGCTTGAAAAGCTTCGGATTTTTCAGCTTGGTCGGCGGCTGATGGTTCTGGTCGTGTTCCGGCGTATTGGTATCTTCTCCGTCTACCAGGCAGAAGATTTTTTCGTCGGATGAGATTTCGGCTTGAAAAGCTCTGGTGTCGGCTTCTGTCATCCAGCCGCAGAGAATATAGAAATTCTCATGCTTTCCGGTGCAGGCAGCCGCTTTCCGGACATCGAAATTTCTGGAAAACTGAAGAAGTGTGTTTCTGGCGGTAACGATGGTTTCTGCCTGATCCGCAAGAAATCTCTGGTATTTCTGTTTCTGTGCTTCCAGATGCTTCAGGGCATCCTCGTATTGTTTGCTTACGCTTGAAAATGCCTGCTGGGCAGTTCCGGTATAATTATCCGGAACAAAAATCTTCTCAAAATGCATGGAAGAGTAGGCGGCATCAATTTTGTGCGCATCATGCTTCGGTACGAAGTAAACGCCCCAGATGTATTGGTCATCTTCATCGCATTTAAGGAAGATCGTGTTCAGATTGTCGTAAATATATTTCTTGAATTTCTCATAATACTGTTTCTCGATACGTCCGAAATGAAAATGGATATACTTCAGATGAAGTATGGATGAAATATCATAATCAATATTTCGGAAGGGACGTATGATCCGCAGTGATTCTTCCAGAGAGGAACATTTTTCTTCCAGTTCGGACTGTTCCTTCTGGAGCTGATCCGCCTGGGAGCGGATCTCCTTTACTGTGGAAAGTGCTGTTTCAATACCCGGGCTTCTGTTGGAAGTGGACGGAGGAGTTTTCAGCTCCTCATAAATGGTATTGATGGAATTTAAGGCATCTCTGTAGGGGTTGACATCCAGGAAAGGCGTCAGACTTTCTACTGTGGTCAGCTCTGAGAGAGCGTTTTCCAGATGGATCTCGTACTTGCACAGGTAGGTGTTTACAACCCGGTCGATATCTGCCTTGGGACCGGTGATGCTCAGAAAATTCATTTTTTCAATCACGTTGCTACCTCCTGGTTATTAACCGTTGCGTATATAACGCAGGGATTGTTCTGGGTCCACGCCATAGCGCACGCATTCAAGGGCAATGGTCAGACGGTTGACTTCATGTTCTTTGTGATATAAATAGGAATAGATGACTGCTACGGAATAGGGATCCTTGCGTGCTTCCTGTTCCAGTATGCTGCGAAGAATATAGTTATAAAATTCTTCCAGACTGGCGACGGTCAGCTGTTCGTATTTCTTACCATAATAAGTTCCATTGAAGATACGACGGAACTCTTCTGGTGTAGGGGCCTCCACAAGGGTGGTGATCTCCTCTTTGCGGAGCTTGTAGTTCATGGGGACCAGCAATGCGTAAATAGCAGCCGATTCCATCTGAAAGCAGCGTTTGGAGCGCTGGATGAACTGCAGGTTCAGCATATCGAATTTTTCACCGTAAGCCTTGGTGATCTGTTTCAGATCGTTACCTTTGAAAAGCTTCTTCCGCACATTCCAGATCTGTGAAAAATACGAAAGGTCAAGTGCCATGCCGAAGTCAAAAAGCGTGGCATTTCCACGTTCGTTGACCTGAGACAGCGGAATAAAAAAATCATTTCCCTTCAGTGCCGCAATGAATTCATCCATATTGGTGCAGGCGGTAAGCCTGTCAATGTCCAGCTTGGAATGATGTCTGAAAAAATCGCGGTAGGGAGAAATATCCACGGGATCGGTGTCCCGGTGGTCAAAGAGATTCGTCATGATTTCTTTCAGGACGCGGATCTCATAACGCTTCGAGTAAAGCGACAGGAACGTTCGCTGTTCCTGATTTGCAAAGTGGTAAAGCCTTGAAAAATTCAGGAAGATGGATTTCTTCAGGAGTTTTTCTATCTGTCCGCGGTGAAGATCATTTTCATCGAGACCGGACCAGATATTCTGATATTCGGGAGTCCGTTTCAGGTAGGCTGTTACCTGGGGGACATTGGGAAGCTGAACGATTTCTTCCAGCTGCTCATCTGTCACAAGCCTGCTCTGCATGGCGCGGATCTTGGTGGAGAGTCCGCTGTATGAGAGGACAGAGCCCATTGAATCACTTCCTTTCCCTTCAGGTTTCGGTGATGCCTGTTATTTTCTGAAACAGCTCACTGCAAAGACTTTCGTGATGGGCTTCGTAATAGGCATCCAGCCTGGATAGCTGGTCTTCGGTTTCTGCACGAAGCTCATTGATCCGGGCGTCTTTCTCGTGGGCCAGATTTTCACGGATCTTCCGGATCTCGTCGCTGGTTTCTTTTTCAAGTGAAGCGTCGAATTCCTTCGTCTGTTTTTCTGCTTCTTCCGAGAGAGCCTGTTTCTGTCGCGCAGCGTCCTGCATGATGGCATTGGCTGTAGCTTCGATTTCCGAAAGCTTATTTAGGATTTGTTCCATAACGCCCTCCTTGTTTGTTTATTGTTTATAATTGATTTTTATATGATACACCTTTTTTATGGTAAAAACAACTAAAATTTTGTTAATTTTTATGCAAACTTTTGAGTGAAATGTGGGTAAAAAGATATTTTTTGGGGGTTTTGTGGGAAAAGAGGAAAACCGCAAAGGGGCCATAAAGCCATGGCCCCTCTGCACACCCCTCGGGCTTTTTTTAGGAGTTCTTGGTTGTGGTGGTGTGAGGTTGTTGACTTGTGTATGTATGCTGCGGTGTTGGATGTGTGAGGTTGAGCCGATGTGTGTGGATGCGGATGGTGTTGGATGTGGACGGCGAGGCGCGTTGCTGTCGCCTGGTTGAGGGGATGTGTATATGGATGCGGATGGTATTGGGGGTGGATGGCGAAGCGCGTTGCTGTCGCCTGGTTGAGGATTTTTTTTATTTTTTGCTTGCGGCGGGGTGGGGGTTACATGTATAGTTGAATATTGGGATGCATTGTACAGGGTGTTTTATCGGATATTCTGGAAGAGGAATGATGATTTTTTTGGATTTGTGCAGGTATTCTGGTTTGTGTGGCTGGTGGCGGATGTATTATAGTGGTTTCATTGGTTTGGGGAATTGTTATAGACTGCTTTTGCTGGCTGCGAGAGGTAGTTATTTGATCTGTATATTATAGGAAGATTAATTTGGAGGTTATTTATGAGATTACGTAATATTCCCGGGGCGAAGGATGCGATTTTGGAGTGTGACTGGGTGATTGATGAACCGGAGAAGTTTAAAGGGGAATGGGCGAGTGTTTTTGGGGAGAAGAGACCGCTTTTTCTTGAGGTTGGTATGGGAAAAGGGCGTTTTCTGATGGATATGGCGAGGCTGCATCCTGAGAGGAATTATGTTGGGATCGAGATGTATGACAGTGTGCTGCTTCGGGCACTTCAGAAGAGGGAGGAGCTTGAGGAGGCCGGGGAGAAGTTTTCAAATCTGGTGTTCATCCGTGTGGATGCAAGGCTTTTGCCGGAGATTTTTGAGAAGGATGAGGTTGACGGGATTTATCTGAATTTTTCCGATCCGTGGCCGAAGGCCCGTCATGCCAAGAGAAGACTGACTTCCAGGGAGTTTTTGAAGAGGTATGAGCAGGTCCTGAAAAAAGAGGGTACTGTGGAATTTAAGACAGATAACCGTGGATTGTTTGAATTTTCCCTGGAAGAGGTGAAGGAGTCTGACTGGAACCTGGAGATTTGTACGTTTGATCTTCATCATGATGAGGAGCTGGTGAAGGGAAATGTGATGACGGAGTATGAGGAGAAGTTTTCTTCCATGGGCAATCCGATCTGTAAGATGGTGATCAGACAAAAATAGAAGAGGTAAGGTTAAGTGGTTCTCAGAAGGTATCTGATATCAAAGCTTATCTGGCGCATAGATATTCTGCGTTAATATAGAAGGTTGTTTTATCGGGCTGATCTGTAAACAGATCGGCCTGTTTTCATATAATAAATAAGAGGGAGCGTCAGGCAGGAATATATGAATCTGCAGGAGAAGCTGCCTGATCTGTATAAAGAAAGAGGGGAAGATAAGGTTTGAAAAAAAGAAAATCCAACTCATTCCGTCGAAATCTCAATAGTGTAAAACGCGGCGTTAAAAGCCAGGCATTTCAGATCAGAAATTCGCTGTCAGAAATAGAAAAATCACTGAACAAAATTGCATCAAATGAAGATATAAAAAATAAAAAAGAAAAAAATAAAAAAAATTAAAAAAAGGTGTTGACTTTCTTCAAATCATAACGTATAATACAACATGTCTTGAGGAACGAACGAAACAAAAAACGAAAGACAAATAATTAAATAAGCGTTTTTAGCTCAGTTGGTAGAGCACCTGACTCTTAATCAGGGTGTCCAGGGTTCGAACCCCTGAAGACGCACTAAAGGCACTGTTTTTGCAGATATAGAGCTGCGGGGACGGTGTTTTTTTGTTGTGTTTATATGGGTTTTAAGAGGGGATAAGGATATCTGGGCGTGAAGTGATGCGGAGTAAATGGACCGAGATGAAAATGTCGATCATCAGATAGAATCAGAATGTCTAATATAGACACCATGATTATAGGTATAGATCCTTTTAAATAAAGAAAGGATGGTATACTATGGGAGTTTGTAAGAAGATAAAAAGGAGGGCCGGGTCTTGGAAGGAACCCGGCAGAGTATGAAAAGAAAAATAAGTAATGATCTATAAGATGAAAAAGCTTTGTGCTTTATTTGATTAATAATATACCGTCAAAATGTGATGGAACTGTGAGAAGCGTTTTAAAAATTTGTGAGGAAAGTCTAAATATCTTATAAAGTCTGATAAACTGCGAAGAAGTTATTCGGTGTAGAGCCGCGTAGCGAAGCGGATTGCGAATATCCGCTTGACTCGAATCAAGTAAGTCCCCTGCGGGGGGTGCGAAAAGCAATAGCAGTCGGTGGGGCTTGTAAGAATAGAAAATTCTGAAATTTGTACAAAAATAGTGAAAATAAATAAGACTTTTTTAAGCCGATACGGTATAATAAACCATAGCATAAAAATCCGGAGGGGAAATGAACGAGGATGGATGTGGTACACATGTTATATGAACAGGTGCGGAAATTTTTCTGAGGGGTATAAATGAATATATCTATATTTTATATTCAGCGGAAAATGTAATATCCGGAAAGATGGTTCAATTCTGAGGTATTCAGATGAAAAGGGAGGAGATGGCTATGGAGAAAGTGTTTGAGGCGATCAATGGAGTGTTCAGCTTTATCGGTCCACTGTCTGATTTTCTGTGGGAGTTCCCCACGAATTTTGACTGGTACAGCAATATTCCGATTCTGGGAAATATATCCTTTGCGATCATATTACTTCTTGGGTCCGGGATTTTTTTTAGTTTCAGGATCGGTTTTATGCAGGTGACTTACTTTAAAAAAGGAATCAGGACCATGACGGAGAAACGTGTTGTGGAAACAGGAATTTCGCCGCTTGCATCGTTTTTCCTGAGTTCAGCTATGCGTGTAGGACCGGGAAATATCCTGGGCGTAACAGGTGCTATTGCAGTGGGTGGACCGGGGGCCCTGTTCTGGATGTGGATATCTGCGTTTTTTGGGATGGCAGTTGCATACATGGAGGGTGTCCTTGCTCAGATTTTCAAGGAGAAGAAGGACGATGAGTTCGTAGGAGGTCTTCCTTTTTATGGGAGAAAGCTTCTTGGAAATAAGGTATGGATCGGCGTTTTTCTTTCGGTATTGTATATTTTGTATGCGCTTTGCTGTCTGCCGGCACAGGGCTTTAACGTTGTTTCATCAGTAGGACGCATGGCAGAGATCGTAACCGGAAAAACCATTCCAAGCGGATCAGCCTTCTATTATATAGTAGGTACGCTGATCGTAATCCTCACAGCAGCTATCGCATTTGGCGGAATCAAAAAAGTATCCAGATGGACAGATATGATGGTGCCGGTGATGGCAGTGCTCTATATGGTAGTAGTGTTACTTCTTATCATATTGAATTTTACCCGTATTCCGTATTTCTTCGGAAGTGTGTTTGCAGGAGCCTTTAAGCCGGATGCATTTTTTGGAGGTGTTTTTGGAACAGTTCTTGCACAGGGCGTAAAACGAGGCCTGATGTCCAATGAGGCTGGTCAGGGAACGATCACCATGTCAGCGGCAGCAGCTGACGCAAAGCATCCATGTGAGCAGGGTGTGATCGCTTCTCTGGGAGTTTTTCTTGATACCATTGTGATCTGCACACTTACCGGATTTGTGGTAGTTATGGCACATTGCTGGACGGGAGCAGATGCGGAAAGCTGGCAGGCTCTTGATAAACTTCCCAAATATACGGAGTCCATTGCTGTGCTGACTCCGGGAACTGCAATGAACGGGATCGTTACATTTCTTGTAACCTTATGTTTCTGCCTGTTTGCATTTACCTGTCTGCTTGGAATGATCAGCTTTTCGGAAATCGCAGCCAACCGTATCCGCAAGGATAAGATCTGTATTAATTTTGTACGCTGTATCGGTCTTTTTGTTGCCGCATTTGGTATCCTCTGTAATATCGCAGGACTGGAGCTTGGAAATCTCTGGGCATTTTCTGATCTTGGAAATATTCTGATCGTATTTTTCAACGTACCGATCGTTTATGTCGGTGCGAAATATGTTTTCCGGGCGACCAGACATTATAAGAAGAATGACGGTACTCCGTTTACATCGGAGGTAATTGGAAGAAATGACTGCGCTTACTGGGATGAGCAGGCAAAAAAAGTAGTGAAAAATTTTTCCGGAAAATAAAAATTCCGGCGGGAGATAAAATTAGCATTGTAAAAGTGCATGTACTCATTTATAATGAGTAACAGATTCTAAAGATGTTATAAATAACAGGAGGAAAGCCTTGAAAAGAGAATTAGTTATTGTCATTGATTTTGGCGGTCAGTACAATCAGCTGGTTGCAAGACGTGTCAGAGAATGCAATGTATATTGCGAAATTTATTCTTACAAGACAGATCTTGAGAAGATTAAAGCGATGAATCCTAAGGGAATCATCCTTACCGGCGGACCAAACAGCTGCTATGAGGCAGATTCACCGACTTACCAGAAGGAATTATTTGAGCTTGGTATTCCGGTACTTGGACTTTGCTATGGAGCACAGCTTATGATGCATGTCCTTGGCGGAAAAGTTGAGAAGGCAGATGTCAGCGAATACGGTAAGACAGAGCTTCTCATCGATAAGAAAGATTCCAGGATCTTCAAAAATGTATCCGACAAAACAATCTGCTGGATGAGCCATACAGACTATATTTCCCAGACTGCACCGGGATTTGAGATCGCTGCACATACTGCAGACTGTCCGGTAGCAACTGCACAGAATGAAGAGAAGAAACTGTATGCGATCCAGTTCCATCCGGAAGTACTGCACACAGTAGAAGGAAAGACAATGCTGTCCAACTTCGTACTTGGTGTCTGCGAATGTGCCGGAGACTGGAAGATGGATGCCTTTGTTGAACATACGATCAAAGAGATCCGCGAGAAAGTCGGTGATGGAAAAGTTCTCCTTGCCCTGTCAGGTGGTGTAGATTCCTCCGTGGCAGCAGGACTTCTTTCCAGAGCGATCGGTAAGCAGCTTACCTGCGTATTTGTAGATCATGGCCTTCTTCGTAAGGATGAAGGTGATGAGGTTGAAGGTGTATTCGGACCGAATGGTCAGTTTGATCTGAACTTTATTCGCGTGAACGCACAGCAGAGATATTACGACAAGCTTGCCGGTGTTACAGAGCCTGAAGCGAAGCGTAAGATCATCGGTGAGGAATTTATCCGTATCTTCGAGGAGGAAGCCAAGAAGATCGGTGCTGTAGATTTCCTTGCACAGGGAACCATTTATCCGGACGTTGTAGAGAGCGGTCTCGGCGGAGAATCCGCAGTGATCAAATCCCATCACAACGTAGGAGGTCTTCCGGATTTCGTTGATTTCAAAGAAATCATTGAGCCGCTTCGTGACCTGTTCAAAGATGAGGTCCGTAAAGCTGGCCTTGAGCTTGGAATTCCGGAAAGACTGGTATTCCGTCAGCCATTCCCGGGCCCGGGACTTGGAATCCGTATCATCGGTGAAGTCACCGAGGAAAAAGTACGCATCGTACAGGATGCAGACTACATCTACCGTGAAGAAGTCGACAATGCAGCCGCCGACTACAAAAAAGAACACGGAGAAGATCCGTCCTGGATGCCGAACCAGTACTTTGCAGCCCTTACAAATATGCGAAGCGTAGGTGTAATGGGAGACTTCAGAACATACGATTATGCAGTGGCGCTTCGCGCCGTTAAGACCATTGACTTCATGACTGCGGAGTCTGCTGAGATTCCTTATGCAGTACTTAATAAGGTGATGAACCGTATTATTAATGAAGTTAAGGGCGTAAACCGCGTATTCTATGATCTTACAAGTAAGCCGCCTGGAACGATTGAGTTTGAATAATGAGCAAAATCCCAGAAATCCTTTATTTACAAGGGTTTCCGGGATTTTATTTTTGTTCGTGATGCTACGGTGATGTTAATGGGAAGAAAGTGTCTTATTTTTGGGGATTTTTTGTTATTATATGACACTGTACGTTTCATACGTTTTTATCTTCCATATTATCATTTGCGGCTCTTACCTCATTGAGAGCGTCAGCAAGCTTCCTGTCTTTTCCTGGATACAAATGAGCATAAACTTTCCAGGTTGTTTCCGGTGATTCATGTCCAAGCCGGTCCGAAATCTCTTTGATGGAAAACTTCATGTCAATCAGCATACTTGCGTGGGAATGGCGAAGATCATGGATCCTGATCTCCGGAAGACCAGATCTGGCAGTTGCACGTTTAAATTCTGACCGCATACCGGATTTCTGAAAATAGAAGATACGCTCATCTGGTTCTATAGCCATGCTGGCAACATAATCCTGAAGCTCTTTATACAGAGATTGCGGAATGTTCACGACACGTTTGCTCTTTTCGGTTTTGGGTGTCTGGAAGTATTGCTCGCCTTTTATAACCACAAAATTCTTGTTAATTGATATGGAGCAGTCCGGCAGGATATCCGCCGGAGTAATAGCCAGAACTTCTGCAGATCGGAGTCCTCCATAGAACATGAGGCTGAACGCCATCCGGTACGCACTTTTCTTTTCAAAGGTAAGGAAGTAGTCAAATTGCTCTCTGGTCCAGATGTTCATTTCATCTGCACTGCTTTTCCCGATCGCACCAGCTGCAAGGCATGGGTTGCTTCGGAGTTTGTAATATTTGACGGCATAATTCATGATAGCAGACATCTGGTTATTGATGGTCTTCAGATACGTCTGAGAATAAGGATTTCCTTTTTCATCCCTGTAATTAATCATGGCATCTTGCCACCGATGGATCACGATCGGAGTAATGTCACCGATCTTCATATCTTTAAAGAATGGCAGCAGTTTCATGTCTATCAGATACTGCTTGTTTTCCAAAGTGGTCAGTTTCAGCCGGGAGCTGCAGTCTGACATATAATTCTTGATCAGAGCAGAAAACAGGATATCTGGATCCTTGGCTCCCTGTGCCAGAAAGTCACGTTCCCATTCTATAGCCTCTTTTTTGGTAGAAAACCCCCTTTTGCATTTATGCTGACGCTTGCCAAGCCAATCATCATAGTAGAAGTTGGCGTACCATTTTGTTTTTCCATCTTTGGTAAAATACTTATAAGCCGGCATCTGAATCCTCCGTTACTAAACAAATGTGTCAAGCAAATGTAATCAACAAATGTTTGACAAAAATGTTGAATATAGATATAATGTACTTAACAAGAGAACCGTTGGTCAGTGCACACCTGACCGCCGGATAGAGTAGTAACTAAAAAATAGCGCCTTACTTTACCAGAGCAGGGGCGCTATTTTTTATGCATTAAATTGATAACAAGAGTTACAACTGCACAAAGCATAATTACAAAAGTAAATAAATCACCATATGTAACCATCAGCACCAGCCTCCTTTCACCAAAGTGTCCGGCGGCTGACATAACACCCCAACGGTTCCCCAGTTAAATATACTATTCTGTTTTTTCTTCTTCCATCTTCTCCATCATTCCCAAAAAGATACGTTTTCCCTTCTTGGATAACTGACGGTACCGCAGGATGATATCCTGTTCGTCTTCTGAAGCAATGGCACAGCTGTATTCAGAATTACCCACAAGGTAATCCATAGAGGTGTCGAGGGCTTTTGACAGGCTTGCAGTGGCATCTATTCCAGGAACAGTCTTTCCGGCCAGAATGTCACAGCAGGTTTCCTCTGTCAGCGTTGATTTTTTGATCAGGTCCGGAAGGCTCATCTGCAACTGAGCCAAACGGGCTTTTGTTCTTGCTTGCACTGCGGAAACTTCTTTCGGATCCGCAACAGCATATCTTGAAGTAGTCCGGCCAAGAATGTAATCTGCTGGCACACCGAAGCATGCAGCACTGCGATTAACAAATTCTGTTGACGGGAAAGAGTAACCTCTTTCGACATTCGATACTACTTGGCCAGAAAAACCTATTGCTTTTCCAAGTTCGGACTGACGCAGATTAGCCTCAGCCCGCAATTCTTTTATTCGTTCACCAATTGTCATAAAAACTATTCCTCTTATTAATATCTGCCACCGCGTTGGATTCCAATATCAGAAATCTTATCGTTATCAATTATGAAACCTATATCTTCTGATACCTTATATGAAACCGACTTGCCTGAATTCGGTTCTGGCTTTGGAATTATTTTTCCACAAAATTCAGCACCTTCAAATAGTACGACTACGGATACTGCGCTGCTATCAATAGAAGAAATAGTACTTTCGATATCCTCTGGATCAGCAGCTTCAATCTGGGCATTGTACATCTCAACCAGTTTCTTTTGAGCGTCGGTAGCGGTGGCGTCATCATAGCCCACCTGTACTGAAAAATATTTGGAATCATACGCTGAAAATAAATTCGAAATTGTATCACCAATTTTTATGCCACGAAATGTTTTGCTATCAGGATAAGCAGAGGCCATTATATGATCTTCTGAATCAGGTATCTCAATAGGAGCGTCATTTTTATCGTATAATTTAAAATCTTCCAGTGAAAACCATTTTTCCTGATTCTCATATTGTGAAAGCAGTTCTTTGGCAGCTCCTTCTGGCTTATATTCCCCTGTTTTGTAGTCTTTAATTTCAAACGCGGTTGCATCAGCAGAAACCGGATTGACCCAATAATAAATCAGATCATCACTACTACTGTGGATATTCGTTATAGAAGAGCAACTCCAAGTATTGTCTTTTGTATAGTAGCAGACCGCCTCCATGGCTACGCCATCTGCTGATAAAATTACTTGTGCAACTGTTTGAGAATCTTCTTTTTTCTCTAAATCGTAAGAGGAAACTTTTTTAACACCCATATCATTCAACGACTCGGAAATTGCATCGGATAATTGGGAAGCATCTCCAGAAACGTATTTTTGATCGATATTAATGCCATAATCGGATGCTGCGAATACAGGGATAGTATTGGCAAAAATCAATGAGCAGGTAAGTGCAATCATTTTCTTTTTCATAGTCATTTCCCCCTTTTGCTTCGGTACCACTCGAAGCTTATTATTTTGCTTTCTTAAGAGGCTCGGCAGCATCTTCTTCCTGTCGTTTTAAACATTTTATGTACCCCTTCAATTCACCTCGAAATTCCAACTGCGCATCATGCGGAAGTTGGTGAAATAGTTTTAAAATATCTTGATCCTCTTGAGATATAGAAATGGATTTTTCACCAAGCAATATATAGTCAGTTGATACGCCGAAATATTTTGCTAGCTTAACAACGACATCACAAGAAGGCTTACTTCCTTTTTTCCAATCCGAGACAGAAGAATTGGAAATTTCCAAATCAGAAGTGAGCTTTTTGGCCGTAATTCCGTTTTCTTTTAATAATGCAAGGATTCTATCTAACATGAAACCTACCTTTCAATAAAAATTGGAAATATCCAAATAAAAGTATTGACAAATTGGAAATATCCAATTATTATTAAAAATGTAATAAACAAATGTTTAATGCAAAACAAAAAAAGAGAGAGTTACATCGATAGATCGGAGAGCAATGCTTTATTGTTTTCTTCAATCATGGCCGCCACAGCAATGATAAGAGCCTCAGCAGATGCTTCCGACATAACAGTGTTTCCGGCAGGAATACCGTTTCTTAATAATTCAGAAAGAATCCGGCGGTTTTCGTCACCATAACGTTTAAGCCCAATTCTTCTGAGATTATCAATCCAATTATCCATGATAACTCCTTTCTGATTATTTTAATGCAATCGCAAACAAATGTAAACAACAAATGTAATAAACATTTGTTGAAAACGGAGGTGATATTTTGAAGCGAAAACTGTCGCCATGGTGCAAAGAAGTAAAGAAAACCTTAATCGACAGAGATATGTCTGTCACGGAATTGTGCGGTGAAGTTGGGATGTGCAGGAACTACGTGACAACCACCATAAATGGAAGAATGTATGCACCTGCACTTGCTGAAAAAATCAGCAAGGCTCTGGATATCGATACAGAGTACACAATTTAATTACCATAACTTGATTATACAGCTTATAGAAGGAGAGAAAAATGTCGAAATTTGCTACGAAAGCAGCGGCTAATATGTTTTGCCAGGCACGATATGAGGCGGCAAAGTCAAATGAGCGTCTGAGCAGCAGAGAAGGTGCTGCGGAAGAAATAGGAATTGATCGTACAAGGCTAGCCAGAATCGAACTTGGGAGCACGATACCATATCAGGAGGAAGTTCTTCTGATGGCTGACTGCTATAAGGCACCGGAATTGAAAGGAAATTATTGCCGGGAGATGTGCCCGCTTGGAAAGAACATGCCGAAGATAGAGAATGCAGGACTGGATAGAATCAGCCTGAGAATGCTTTCTTCTTTAAAGAAGATAAACGAGGCAAAGGAATCACTTCTTGATATTACGGCAGACGGAATTATCTCAGAAGAGGAAAAACCGGAACTGAAAAAAATCATTCAGACATTGGACGAAGTAAATGAGATCACGCAGAATCTGAAAAATTGGGTTGAGAGAAATCTGGAATGAGGTGCTTGGTATGAAAAATGCAAACGGTGTAATCAAAAAGCTTACATCTGCGGAACGTTCTTACTATACAGCCGCTGAGGTCAGAGAAATGATGGGTGTGAGCAGGGATACGGCATATCGCATCTGTCCAAGGAAAGAATCATTGACACACAGGCTGAAATCGAGAAGCTTCTTGGTATGGACAGCATGACATTCCGCAGCTGCGCATTGATTATGCAGGATCAGTATGGATTATTCTTGCAGGCAAAGAAAGATGAACGTATCGCAATTCTTGCGGTGTTAATTTTGCTTGTACAAGTATTTTTGGAATTACTTTTTGCCTATTGGCATTATATTATATGCAAATTTGAAAATCAATATACCGATAAATGGGAAATCGAGAAGAAAAATATTCTGTTTTTTTGGAATAAAAAATGCGAGTGCATTTTGAAACCTATGAGATTTTCAAGATTAGTTAAATGTGGTAGAATTCATATAGAAAATACTAATGAAAGGTTATCAAGATAAAAATGGAACGAGATTTTATCTCAATATTTATTTTTGCACTGGGAACAGCAGGAAGTATATACATTTTTAAAAGTATATTTGATTTTGTAATAAAGAGAAATTTTTCAAAATTATATGGAATAGGAAAATTGCCGAGAAGCATAAAGATAAGAAAGAAATCAAATGAGAAAGGGGAAAACTATTATTATCTAAATTATCCTTATTGGTCTGTAAGTAAAAAGGACGGTACAGCAGACAGGAGAGTAAAGAAAAACTATATCATATGGAAGAGAAGTAAATTATATGTTGAAAACTATTTGGTTTTTACAAAAAGACCATATGAGTTAGTTGAAGTAGTCAAAAAATTGCGTTTGCAAGGCATTGCAATAGATTTATGTAAAGAAGAAAGAATAAAACGTGCCGACCTTTTAAAGAAGAAAGAGACATTTGCGTGTAATAGTGATATTCAAAAAATCGTTGATTATTATTCGGAGAAACCAACTGATTTTGAGGGATTATGCTCGGAATTATTTGAAAGTTTAGGGTATATAGCTAAACTAACTCCCCCGACAAATGACGGAGGTTATGATATATCACTTACCAGAGAGGGAGAAAAAACGATTGTTGAATGTAAATGTTATTCAATAGGACATAAAGTTGGGCGTCCGAATATCCAGAAACTTGTAGGGGCAAATAATGTTGTATTAGCAGATAAAATGATTTTTATAACAACAAGTGATTTTTCCGGTGCAGCTATTTCTTACGCTGAAGAGGTGGAAGTAAAACTGATAAATGGTAATAAGTTAATGGAACTTTTACACAAGCAGGGTTTTATTGAAAAAGAAAAAGTTAAGATAAATGTGATGGAATGCCAGCTAGAAACGGCAGACTTATATCCATATGTTCCACGCGATATATATGAAAGTTTTTTTGAATGATTTTTGAAATATTTTTGAAAATTATTAAGAGAAATGGAGCAGTAACTCCGGGACATCTCAGAATTCCGGAGACCTATGAGATGGCGAGAGAACTTGCTGATTATATAGAGAATCTGGGAATTGAGGAATGGAAATAATAAGAGAAGTTAAACAATAGGAGAAAAATATGGGAAAAGAAAATGGAAAGAATGTAGGATTCCCTGAGGATTTCATCTGGGGAGCAGCAACAAGTGCGTATCAGATCGAAGGTGCAGTAAAAGAAGATGGCAAAGGTGAGCACATCTGGGATGTGTATACAAAAGAACCTGGGAAAGTATATTCCGGTCACACCGGCGAAGTGGCATGCGACCATTATCACAGATATAAAGAAGATGTTCAGTTAATGAAAGAAATGGGCCTGAAAGCTTATCGCTTTTCCATCGACTGGTCACGGGTTTTACCAGATGGATTTGGAAGAGTGAATGAGAAAGGTATTGAGTTCTATAACCATCTGATCGACGAGCTTGTGGAAAATAAGATCGAACCATATATTACTTTGTATCACTGGGAACTTCCGTATGAAATCTATAAAAGAGGCGGATGGATGAATCCGCAGATCGTGGAATGGTTTGGAGAATATGCGAAGCTTGTTGCAGAAAGATTCAGTGACAGGGTAAGTCATTTCTTTACATTGAATGAACCACAGTGTTTTGTCGGACTTGGCTTTCTTACCGGAGAACATGCACCGGGAGTAAAAGCACCCATGAGAGATACCTTTGAAATGGCACACAATGCCTTGAAAGCACATGGAAGAGCGGTACAGATGCTCCGTACTTATGGAAAACAGAAACTGACGATCGGATATGCACCGACATCATCTGTCTGTTATCCGAAAACAGATCGGCCGGAAGATATCGAGGCTGCAAGAAAGGCATATTTTTCTCTTCAGGAGGATGACAGTAACTGGACATGGAATGTGTCCTGGTGGTCAGATCCTGTTTTGCTTGGACATTATCCGGAAGAGGGATTGGAACGTTATGAAAAATATCTTCCGAAAATCACAGAGGAAGATATGCGCCTGATCTCAGAACCAATCGATATCTATGGACAGAATATTTATAATGGAAGATGCTTCCGTATGGGAGAAGACGGGAAACCGCAGGAGGTTTGCCGGTATGAAGGTTTTCCAAAGACTGCGATCCAATGGCCGGTAACACCGGAATGTCTGCGTTGGGGACCGAAGTTCTTATATGAAAGATATCACAAGCCAATTTATATCACAGAGAACGGATTATCCTGTCATGATGTGATCTCATTAGATGGAAAGGTGCATGATCCAAACAGAATTGATTTTCTTGCAAGATATTTGCGAGAACTGAAAAAGGCAGCAGAGGAAGTAGATATCAGAGGATATTTCCAGTGGTCTTTGATGGATAATTTTGAATGGGCAAAGGGTTACTCAGACAGATTTGGACTTGTATATGTAGACTACAGGAACCAGCAGAGAATTATGAAAGATTCAGCATTCTGGTATAAACACGTGATAGAGACAAATGGAGTCGAATTATAAAAAGAAGAGACCTGATATGAAGATCCATCTTTTTGCAATCTGATGTGGAAAAACTGGAGAAGAATCATTGGGTCCGGCAGAAGTATTGAAGCTTCATGAGGTTTCAGTAAAAGAATTCCAGATGCTTGTGGCAACAGGGGAAGTGAAGCATGATGCAGGCCTTGCAGCGTGGGCACGCTGGATGAGCAGAGAAGACGAAAAATAATGGAATATCATGGCCTGGTGTCTTATAACACGGACAAATATCAGGAAGATCATGTATCCTGGTGGGACTGTGTCGATGTGATCTCTTCCAGCGGATATTATCCAATTGATCAATGGGAGCAGGAACTGGATCGTATCGAAAAAACCGTCTTAAAATATCGGAAACTATTTTTCTTTGCCGAAGCGGGATGTATGTCGCGAAAAGATTCCGGGATGATTCCGAATAACCGGGAATTGCAGGGAGAACTTCGCCTGGAAGAACAGTGTGAATGGTATCGTGCAATGTTTGAGGCCTGTAAGAAAAGGCCATGGCTTTGTGGCTTTGCTTTATGGGAGTGGGCACCAAAGCTGCCTTCTGCTTCCGAGGCATGGAAGGACGACAGCTATGAAATATGTGAGAAACCGGTGCAGGTGATAATAAAGAGATTCTATGAGCATGAGGCAGGAACCTCATTAATGTAATATTTGTAAAGGAAAAAGAACAGTCTGTTTTGATGGGATTAATTTCTGTTATGACAGACTGTTTTTTCTATTCCATTATCAATAGTTGATTTGCGGAAAAACATCGAAATATATGTGTCGTGAGGAGAAGTTTATGCTGTATATAATACTATTAGCTGAGCTATATGGACATATGTCAAAAATGTTATTGACATATGCCTTTTATAGAACTATTATATAAGAAAAGCAAGAAAGGAGCAGTTTATGCCGAGACCAGTAAAATGCAGAAAAGTCTGCCATTTTCCGAATGTTTTAGAATTCCTTCCGGCAGATAATGCTGAGAAAAAAGTACCCATTGTTTTGACAGTAGATGAGTATGAGACAATTCGTCTTTTGGACAAAAAAGGTTACAGTCAGGAGCAGTGTGCAGTATCTATGCAGATCGCAAGAACAACGGTTCAACGAATTTATGAGACCGCCAGGAAGAAAATAGCAGATGCACTCATTGATGGACATCCACTTAGAATCGAGGGTGGAGATTTCAGAATTTGTGACGGTCAGAGCAGCAACTGTAGCTTTGGAGGCTGTTACAAACAGGAAATTTACAAAAAGTATGCAGCAGAAAAAGGAGAAGGTATCATGAGAATAGCAGTAACATATGAAAATGGACAGATT
>OHWU01000032.1_pt1 | contig 79779 bp, 103 predicted proteins | sample 1579821 | NCBI WGS metagenome assembly OHWU01 (sample SAMEA3882548, study PRJEB24775) | human gut metagenome | biome: human-associated habitat; feature: intestine environment; material: feces | place: Netherlands | collected 2009/2010 | reverse complement strand
TCTTCCGTGTAGTCTATCATCATCTTGAGTTTTCTCATGCCAACCCTCTATATAGATTTTATACATTTTCTCTAAACCCCGTAATTCAAGAAGCCTATCAAGGAAAATTGCCTTTGGTGAATCTGGTTTTTTAACGGTTAACCTTAGATTAGTAAGAGTCTCTTCATCTGTACTTGGTTTACCAGATTCATTATCCTTAATCACATCAAAATGAAAACCATCTTCCGAATACATCAATGCAGGTAAATCAACTGGACTACCCAAATTAAGGTGTCTTATAAGTTCTTGTTCCTTTTTAGTTGTGAATATACCTGCCCTAATATTTGAAATTTTCTGTTCCCTTGATGCAATCTTACGTTTATCCTTTGGGTCATTATAATCTAACTCCTCAAGTTCAGCTTCTATAGATTGGATATACTTGTCAACCTTTTCTTGGTTATACTTCTTTTCGAATTTCTTTACTCTTAGTAAATTATATATAGCTTGTCTAGCCGCATCTATTTTTGGTTTATAAGTTTCCAGTAGTTGATTATTGAACTCTCTATCTAGATATAAACCATTCTTCTCTACTGAAGTGAGTACCCTTGATGCAGACATAATTAAATTTCTGAAGGTACTGTATAAACCTAAGTCAATCAATTTCTTCTCAAAAAATATCATTAACCTAAGAGTATAATCCGTATCTTGACATCCATAGTGGCAAAGTGGATCTAATTCTTTTTCATCCCAGGGTATTTTATCAAAAGCATCTTGCTTCTCATAATTACCATACTCTGGTAAATACCTTCTTACCATTGATTTTAAATCATTAGGTTTTTCTTCATTTAATAGGTATTTTGCAAGCATACCATCTAAACAAGTACCTCTATAGAATATTTGATATTTTTGATTTATCTGGTCATCGAACTTCCAGTTCCATGCAACCTTTACAATGTCGTAATTCTCAATTACCTCTTCCCCAAATTTCCTTAACATCTTTTTCCAATTCCAACCGGGTGAAGTATAATTTTTTGTTTCGAAATGGTCTAAAGGAATGGAAGCACCAAATCCTGGCATCCAGGATACTGAGAGTATAGTTGGCTTAAAATCCCCATTATATATGGGTTTTGCATTCGATTCGTAGTCACAGCAAGCATAACCTGTAGCTTTACAACAAGCAATAAGTTTCTTAAGCTCTCTCTTGTTTTTTATTATTGTATACCGTGTCTCCATGTTTTAAAATAGAAAGAAGGACATACCCATCAATAGTAGATACATCCCTCGTATATATTAGTATTTCTCTTGTAAGTCTTCCAAATTAGAAGCTAATGCTGTCCAATCTTTCTTATAAGCATGGAGAGAATCTATAGTATGATACAAGTAGCCAGGTTTTACTCCCACCTCTTTAGCTACATATTCCATTAATCTCCATGCAAGGTATACGTCGTTACCGAAATGAATTATAAAATCTGAGCTTCTTTGGTGATAACAAATATGTAATACCTTTTCTCCTTTGCCATTTTGACGGATAAGGAAATCATAATACATTGAGCATGGGATACGTTTATTACCATGGTAATAAAGAGTATCATCTTCACCATTACCATTAAATATGGGTAATACCGCTTTACGAGTATCAGAATCTGATCTTAGTAATTGTATGGTATATGGAAGAATTGCCATCCTTTCGTTATAGGTATAATCAAATTTACCATCTACCAAAAACTGTTCCCATAAGTCTTTTCTTAATTCCCAAGCTTTGCCCGAGTTAATTACCTCAGAAGTATTAATCCTTTCTTGGAACTCAGCATCTGCCCACTCCTTTGAATGAGAGAATACGAATAACCATACTGGGTCTCCCAGTGAAGTTAAGCAATATTGTTGGCAAATGATTTCTTTTGTAATAAAATCCTCATTACCTTCAATCCTCTTATTCTGATAGGTCTTTGGTTTTACAGTTTGACCATAACTGTTGAGTTCTCTGCCCATTTCAGACATTAACTCAAACGAATTACTGTATATCCGCATTTTTCTTTTGTTTTAATAAAAGTTTCTTTTTATAGGCTTTACGTTGAGAGTAAGAGATTACATTCTCGGGATATTCTATATCTTCATATTCAAGAAGTAATTCTTTTGCTTTCATTGATTTATATGTTTCCTCATATAAATCTGGTCGAAGCACTTTAAAACTTCTAAAGAATACCTTGAATGAAGAGAATTCTTTCTCTGTACCTTTTTGGAATTTTTTCCATATCTCTTTTACCCTCTTATTCCAAGAATTCTCTTCAGCCCCTTTAAGTACCTTCTTTAAAGGTTTATGAGTATGATACATTAGGAGTGTCTCAACGTTTCCATACATTTGAGTTGCGAATAGGTTGATTTGTACTGACTGATCCGGTCCGTATACGTATTCTGACATACGCTGGATTAAGAGGAAATCGAAGATTAGTCTCTTCGTAATCTCGGAAGCTCGTATTACCATAGTTATTACCGGTATATCTTCCCCAAACCGTTTTGAGAATGTAACAGCTATCAGACATTGTTTGCCATTATTATGATGATTGTTAAATATATAGGTTATATTGTAATTCTGATTGTACTTGGTTTTCAGTACTCTCAGCTTACTACGCAATAAGTCAAGCTTATTAAAATCTATGTAATTATTCAATAAGCTAGTCCACTTAGTTTCTTTGTAATTGAAACATCTACCATAATCAAATTCTGGGTCTACCCAGGCTTTTCGTATTTTTATAAATACATTATACACTACTGCTACTCCACTGTTAGCCATAGCCCCTTTTTCAAATAAAGCAGGATCTAATCTTAGGAATCCCTCATTGAGTTTTTCCCATGCCTCTTGTGAAGTAGCAAATTCTAACGAATGGAGGGACTCCTCCGGATTAAGTTGAAGTCCCTCTAGCTTACGGTTCCAACCTGACATGCTAATAGTTTGATTTTTGACGCCATAAATTAAGGCGTTGTTTTTTAAAGAATAAACTAAATAATCCGTAAGGAGTAAACCCATTCATAGCCAAGAATCCCATATAGAGATAAAATGACTTTACCAGAGATTCCTGAAAATCGATTTCTTTAGTCATCACTTGAGTTTGTTTCCAGGGTCTACACTTAAGGAAATTCCTTGCCTTATTTAGTTCATAGATCACTTCCCATAAATATAACTTTTCATTTTCATGGGATATTTCACTCATCTCATGAAAACCAGGAGTATATGAAACTACTTTGTCCCATTCTGATCTATCTATATCCATAGGAGTTATTATAGGGTATTTCCTTACGCTTCGATGATCTGGGTACTTGATGAGTAATTCTTTAACTCCGATTGCCATTACCTCAAATAAACTCTTTGCATCTTGGTATTTTAATATATCCTCTGGCAATATATTAGAATACAGAAGCAAAGTAAAGAAGAATCCCAAAGCATCTGCTTGTTCTTCATTTGCATTTGCTAGATGATTTAATACCTGAGTATACTCTTCTGAAGTTAAGCAATCAGTATTCCATCCATAATCACGATATATAGATACTACTTCATCGGTAGATTCAAATCCTTCGGTTAATTCCTCAATAACCCTACTAATAAAATCCTTTAAGATAACTTGGTTCTTTGGGTTATTTATATCTAAAGGATAATCAGGTAACCTTTCTATCTCTTTATACCCAAAGAATTGTTCTATCCCAAGATCATACATTTCTTGTAGTATCCGTGCCTCGGTTTCTTCTACCTGAGGCACTTGTTCATTTATATTCCTTATGTCCACTATTTTATGTTTTGAGATGAACCAAATCCTTTATCTCCTCTGCTTCCCCACATTTGTGATTCAGTATAAAACCCCTCTTGCTGAATCTCCTCTGGCTCGGTAATATAAATGGGTACATGAATAAATTGTACCAGCTTTTGACCAGCCTCGATAACCTGAATTTCTTGAGAAGTGTTATATACCCCAATATGTATCTCTCCAACATAAGGGGAATCCACTATCTCGGCAGTAAAGATTAACCCTTTCTTAGTAGCTATACCAGATTTGTTTGCGGCCATTAACATAGATGCAGGAGGTTCTAGCAAAACTTTGATACCCGATGGGATAAGTATACGATGACCAGGTTGTAAAGCTATATGCCTTACAAAATTTTCATTAAATGGAATAATATACCCATTTGAATCAAATTCGTTCTTGTCATGAATATCCTCAGGATATAAATCAGTTGGTACATAAAAATCTAACCCAGCATCATTTGGGTTTGCTCTGTTGGGAGATACTACCTCCCTTACTTTGATAAATCTAAATCTGTTCATAATATATTACATTTACGTAAAAGTTGTCCAAAGGTTAATTTCTCGGGTCTAGAAACGTGTACTCCCAGTGAATTACACATCCTGATTACATCGGTAGAACCCTCCATACATAAATTAGCAAGTACATCTTCTTGCTTTACAAAATAGTTTGGGTTGTTAAGGTATACCTTGAACATAGCCCATATCATCTCTATTGGTTTCATTATTTAGTACACTCTTTATAAAGTTCTCTAATACGTTTTCTTGGTACTTCGAATTTCTCAACGGTTTTGGTAATAACCTCTTTTCTGTCTTTCCCTTTCCGAATCAAGCCTCGGATGTATTTCTTGATACCAATGGTATCTTCAAGTACATCCAAATCTTTGTATTGATTCTTCTGTTCTAACTCTTTCCTTGTAATGTTCAAGTTCTGTGACATCTTGAATGCACATAGTTCTGAGTCTCCACATAGTTTACACTCTTTAGTTGATAAATCATACCCAATACCAAAGCAAGGATCTCCATTAGTTCCCATAGTACTTAAATCTATGGGAGTAAGAATGTCTTGTTTGGAAAGATCGGGTAGCTTTTGTTTCTTCTTTGCCATTCTCTGAAAATTTATAAAGTTCGAATAATTATCTCTTTGGTATCTCCCTTTGTAAGAGAGAGATAACTATGTCCGATTGTATTTATAAATAGTTGACGAAGTTCTATTAACTGTACAGGATCTTTCTTAGTAGATCCTTCTTGAATGAATTTAAAGGATAAGTCCTTAGAGTACTTGATTATAAAATAATAATCGCAAGAATTGGGACTGTCCCGATTACGTCTGATATCAGATATCCAAATCAGATCTCTATTATTGAATACCTGATCAATAGTGTTCTTCTCGTCCATAACAGAAAAATTAAATATACGTTTAATAATCTTCATCGTTCTCATCATATTTGTTACTGAATAATAAAGTACAGGTGATAGGAATCAAGATAACTAAAATAATACCAATTAAAGCAATTGTGATCATAGGTTATAGATTTAAAGGTTTTCTTAATAATACCCAGCAATAAATGCCAGCAGCAGAGATTTGAATTATCTCCCATCCCTCTGAAAGAAGATTAATTAATCTTGGATCATCCTCATCCCTGATACATATAAGTTTCTCTTTCATAATCTCTATTGCTGGGTATTACTGTTACATTTTGATATTTGCAATGGGGACAGGTCCAATCTTTAAATGAATGCCAAGGTCTAAGAGGATCTTTTAAATCTTTCTTTCGAAATCTCTTACCGCAGTTATGGCATTTATAATCGTATGATCCTTTATTCGTAGCCTTTAGAATAAATATTAGGATTATGAATAAAGAGGTTGTTATTAGTGTTATTGTAATCTTCATAAGGTTTATTATTTATAGGTATATGCCTCTATACTTTTATTGTAATCTTCTTTTCCTCCTTCGGAGAAAAAGTAAATACTCATAGTACTTCTAGTCAAATCTTAATAAGGCTATGGTTAGGATGTTTCTTCCATAGCTTGTCTAACAATATTACCTTCAATTCTTGTCTCTGATAATATTGTTTCCTATGTTTACCATGCCTATCTAAATAATTCCCAGGATAATGGAGATCATCAAGGTAAACCTTCTTTTTCGATTTATCGGTTCTTACCAAACGACCAAGAAACTGAATTGATTTTTCTTGAGAATCCATACTGGCAGCATTAAGCAAGTACTTTAACTTAGGGAAGTTTTTACCTCGAGCAATGATCGTAGTTGATACCAGAATATCTATATTACCTTCTCTAAAATCGCTCATGATTTGTTTTCTTAATTTTGGTTTAGTATTAACATGAACATAGGCAATATTATAGGCATCTCCCAGTTTCTTTTTAAAGAATTTATATAGATTTTCACAATGTGCAATATGCTTACATACTACGAGAGCAGGGTATCTGCCTTGGTTAAGGTTCCATTGTAATCGAGCATAAGCCATTCTCTTAGCATATTCATTAAAGGTAATCGAATCATCATAAATTTCTTTATAGGATATACAATCAGATTCCCAGTTCCCATACCAGGGTTTACCTGGTACCATCTTTACGATAGTTTTAGTTGAATAACCTTTTTTAATAGAATCCTTAAGTTTAAACTCGGCAATCACTTTACCAAAGAAACATTCAAGGTTCATATTCTTAACTCTATCCTTAGCAAGCTTACTCATGTAAATGGTACCAGATAACCCTATACGAACTCGGGTATTAAACAACCGAGTAATTACATTCTGATATTGCTTACTACCTCCTTGGTCAGCCTCATCCACAAGTACCATGTCTATCTGAGATAATTCTTTTTGATAGAACCTCATGTTCCTCGAAATAGATTGAACCATACCTATGGTGAAGTTACTCCAATTTAAAACTTTGCCTTGAACAAAAGTGATACCCTCTCCCGGGAGATATTGCTTGAATTCTTCTCTAGCCTGATTCAACCAGTCAGAATCATTAGTTATTAGCAAAGTCTTTAACTGCTTCTTATAGGTTAAATATAAAGACGACATGATAAGTGTTTTACCTGCATTGACAGTGTAATCCAATACCCCAATTTGAAAAGGTATATTACCCACCTGGTTATTAATCACAGACTTAACAGCCCCCTCTTGTTCTGGTCTTAATTTATATTTGCCTATATTCGTAACTACTTTACTGACTTTAGGTAAAGGTTGACGCATATCTACAACTTTAGGTTTAATCCCCATCTCTATACATTTATTGTATACCCTGGGAAGTAAACCTATTTTAAATTGCCCAGTCTTGGTGATGTAGTGAATCTTACCATCCCAATTCTGCATACCTCTTTGCCTTGTTCTTAAATAGAAGGCATTTGGATGTCGAATGGCAAACTCATTATAAAGTTTTTGTGCATACTTGAGAGGTATATCAAGTTCACACATATTACCATTCTGAATAATAATCTTACTCATATCAGTTTTTTATTCGATCCCAGAGACTACCCTCTACCTGGGGTTCATCCTCCAGAGATTGTTTATTCTTATATTTATATAAGTACTTATTGTACCTTTCTATCGCTTTATCATTATACATCTGACTTGGTTCTGGTAAACCATTACACCAAGCAAGTGATTCGAATTGGGCATCTATAAATTTCATAGGATCCCAACCTCTCTCACCCAAGAAAGTTTTTAACCTTAAGAAATGAATTAATTTCTCGGGATTATCTACACCATCATAAATACCAGTAGCAGAAGCCACTTTTTTAAAGTAATAATCCTTAATCCTTATCACCTCTTCAAATTCGGATCTATCCAATGAGGATAATTCCATTTCGGCCTCTACCTGATTAGTGATGTTCTCTTGCATAGATAATAATCTTTGCATAACATTACGATAATTAGTCATTCTCTTTAGCCCGGTCTCTATGTATTTGATAAAACCTTCCCGGGTATCAAATTTAAAATCTTCACAGAAGGTATTACATATCTCTGCAAGCTTTTTACAATTTGCCCATTCTCGAGAATTACTTTCGTTTATTTTACGAACTCCTCTATGCTTTAACTTTATACGGATTGCATATAAAATATCAGCAACAAGGGCAGCATCTCCCTTGGATGCTAGTAAAATGTTAGAAACTTTCTTAGTATTCTTATTGTTAGAAACTAAGACTGCTCTATGATTTATTGCCTCCTTTCGAGCAATAACAAAAAAAGCCTCAACTGGGAAGTTATCTACCTCTAAGGTATTTAATATTTCCTCAAACTGAGACTTAGTTATATGGATAGATGGTTCACGCATAAATATATTATTTTATAATATAATAGGAACTCCTTACTCCAAAGAGTTTCGGATTTGAATTCTATGAATAAAGTTATAGAGTGTTTTACGTGACACCTTTAACCTTTTACTAATGTATATCCTACTATTACCTAAACTCAATAACCTATTTAATCTTCTCAATTTTCTATCAGAAATTTTAAAGTTCTCCCAATTAGGATTTTGAATAGTTTTAAATGATTTCCTTCTCTGTTCGAAAATCATTTGTTGTATATTCATACTATGTGTACCCCATTGAAGATTCCTATAATGGTTATTTAAAGGATTATTATCTAAGTGCATTACTTCATTAAACTTAGAAGGATTAGGATTATATACATATACTAAAGCTACCAACCTACTAATACTCAAATTATAACCTCTACCGTCCTTATAAAGTTTTACCTTAACTCTGGCCTTTTTCGAAAGCCTTAGTTTATGCCATTTACCAAACTTATAAGGAGATCTTTCTATCCGTCTTGAATATAATTTTCCATCTCTAGTAATATGGTAACCTATAAAACCTGGTACATTATCTTCCATCATAATGAGTTTTTAAGTTTAATTAATCCCTGATAGGTAGCATATCTAGTTTCATAAACTTTTTTAAGAACGGCTTTCCTACCTAAATCGTTTACATCCCTATTATCCTCAAAAAGAACTAACTTCACTTTCTTGTATTGTATAAGTTTCAATGCCAATTCTATAGCATACTTTTGAGCATCAAAATCTAATAGAATTATATACCGTTGACAAGGTGCTTTTATTAATTCGTTTAGTTGATATTTAGATACAACTTTGCCCATTGTGGCAATTCCTCTATCGCCCATTGTGAGAGCATTAAGTGCCCCTTCGCAAATGAATACCGACCGATACATCTCCAACGCATCATGATTAAAGATGATAAATTGTTTTCCCAAACCGGTGATGTCTTTGTCTGGGTTATTATATCTGGGCCCTTTGCCGATAACATTTCGAGCATTGTAATACCTAAGTTGTCCTCGATAATAAAACGGGATGATAAGGTACCCATATGTCGTACCCATTGTTCCATATCCGATACCATATCTTGAAAACTTCTCGATATTAAAGCCGCGTTTCTTGATATATCCTCGAATGCTTTTTGCAAGTTGGCTGTCTCCGAGCGAAATATTTCTAAATCCATCAGGGAGATATACGGGCTTACTTTCGGCAAGTTCGATTTTCTCTTCCTTAAACTGTAGTTCATCAAATTGGCCATTATTCAAAAAATTAATTAGTTCATGGTACTCAGTAAATCCTTCTATATCCATTATTAGTTGAGCAGGAGAAGGATGGGCATTACATCTAAAACAATTGGTTCGGTACATAGAGAGATTAACTCCCAGTTTCTCTTCTCTACCACAATAGGGGCAAGTAGGTATACGCATCCATCCATGCCTATAATCTCTTGCCCCTAATCTCTTGATAAAATAAGTTTTGAGCTTAGACTTAAACTGATTTGTTATTTTCATAAACTTCTATTTAAGTAGTGACTAATACTAGCTTTACTTAGCTTATACTTTTCTCCCAATTCTTTATTGGAATAACCCTTGGCTTTATCCCTAATTAACTCTCGTACCCTATCATGTCCTAATCTATATCTCTTTTTAGTTTCTTTAACGTATCTATGAATATGGGTTATATTGTATTTCTGTTTTAGTTCCTTTATAGTAACACCATTTAAATAATCTTTATTAAGATTAAGTATATCCTTTCTAGATATGGGTACTTTACCTTGAGGTCTAAATCTATTATCCCTGATACACTGTTGTATATTTTCTTTCTGTGTACCCCAATAAAGATTAGTATGTATATTATTGCAAGGGTTATTATCTTTATGACATACATGAGGTTTACTCTCTGGGTTAGGTACCCAAGCTAAGGCTACTAATCTAGAAGCCTGAATCCTTTTATGTTTATTACTATCTCTTAATATATGATATATCCTACCCCGATTGATGGTACCTTTTAATAACATTCATACTTTTCTTTTAGGGTAGTATCTATATAACCTACTTCTCTTAGAAATATAATAATCTGGCCACCCTACTATATTAGAGATTAACTTTCTTTTAGATATCGCCTGATTGCTTCTCATACTTTTCTTTATTTGCAGAGGGATTATCTTTAGAACTCTTCATCATAGAATCTAATACTCCAGAATACACTTTATCATACTTCTCTCTTTCGTCTCGAGTGAATTCCTTACATCTTTGGCGTTCAACATCACATTTAAACAAAGCTCTACCTGAAGGTAAACCATCCCTCTGTACAACTAATTCAGCTCTTAATATATCATCCTGTTCTTCCTGAGCAGTAGAATTAAGACCAAAAATAGTTTGGGCATTACGAATGATTGCAATAGAACCAGATATATCATTTTCATCATATCTAGTAGCTCTATGTTTCTTACCATTTCTTGTAATGTGGTGAGCAGTCCATACAATGTCCAAATTGAGTTCTTCTGCAAGATTTTGTAAATCGATATACACGTTGGATATACGATCGAAATCTTCTTTATCTCTGGCAATAGAAGCTAATTTACCAGCATAATCGACAAATAAAACCTTAATATCTATCCCCTGATCCCTAAACTTGATTATCTTATCCCTTATATAATTACAATCAGTAATCATAGCAGGTACTCTTTCAACTACCAGTTCAACGCCAAATCTTGCAAGCTTTCTAAGATGTTTAGATTCAAGTTTATCATACTCTCCAGAATATAACTCTTTCTTAGTTTTATTGATGGATGATTGAATGAATCTATCAAGGATCTGATCTTTACCGTTTTCTGTATCTACATAATAAACCGATTTTCCCATTCTTAGATAACCTCTTGCAAGGTTTACCATAAAGAATGTTTTCTTTGCCTTAGGTTTATCTAAGATCACATTAACCGAGTGTTCAGGATACCCTCCAGCATTAGTTAAAGCATTCATTTGCCTAAATGGGCAAGGTATTACGGAGGGTTCTGATTGTCTTTTAAATTGTCTCTCTACTAGGTCCCGAATCATGTATGCGGGTTCATCCTCTTTCTTAGGTTTACTTTTCTGAAGAATCTTTTCAATCTTACGGGAATATTCTTCGTATTGTTCGAAGTTATCCAGATCGAAAGAATCGTTTAAGTTCTTCATTTCAACATAAGTTGAAAACTGGTAGATCTTTTCTTTTATATAATCAGCATCTGATAGAGGTAAATGATAGAGATTACTGATCACCTTATCAATATTTGGTATATCATCTTTAGTTACTAAGTCTGCATATTGTTTACCCTCTAGCAATTCTTTAATAACTTCTTTTAGAACATTCTCAGAAGGGATTTTGTTTTGCTTTTTATAATATTTAATGATGCCCTCACAGATAATCGAATGCTCTATTAATACCAGATAATTAGGTTTAATCCTTTTAAGAATCAATCCTCCTTCCTTATCCTTAATGATATATCTCAGAATCTCTAATTGAAACTCTGGGCTAAATGAAAATTTGGTTTTAATTTTGTTTCTCATAATTATATTGCAATATTTATAAGCTAATAGATATTCGTAGTCTCATGTTTGTACTGAATGTATCAGTTATCAAGAACTATACCCTCCTCTACCATGACGTCAGAAAATATAAGTATTATTATTTTATATAAAATATTATTCTTATATTTGCATAAACGAAAACTTAAAATCACATGAGAAGTAGAGGTAACAATGGATCGGAATTGCATAGGTTAAAAACCATGCAAGAAAATTATGACCAACAGATGTTTCTAAGGTTATATAAGGTGTGCAAGCCAGTAATTAGAAATCTCACTAAGCAAATTGATTACAAAAGATATAATCTTACTCCGGATATTATATCTTCTTATTTCTGGGATAAGATGTTATATGTATTCAATAAATACTATGGTACTTGTTCGGAAGAACATTTAAAAGCAAGAATCCTTGCTTCACTCAGTACATTTAAGAATAAATTACTTCGTTCGGCATACGGAGAACAAGCCGAGTATAATCAATCCCTATTTAAGTTAGATGATTTATTCGATAATGATAAAGAGTTAGAGGATGACAGTGAAGAAGAGAAAGCTAAATCTGAAATGTTTGAGATGATGTATTCATATATGAAAGATCATTTATCTATTGATGCTTACATGGTATTCGAGGTATTACTTACTCCTCCCCCCTATATAAAAGAAAGGATAAAAGAAAATGGAAGGATTACTAACCTATTATTAGTAGAGTTCTTTGATATGCCTAAGACTAATGCTTCGGTTAAATATATTTCAGAGTTAAGATCCGATATTCAATATTGGGAAGATAGAGCTAAAGAAGAACTTAAGTATTAACACAAAAAAGAAGGAGATATTTCCCAACATCCCCTTCTCCCTAACACATGAGTTTTAAGCTAAAAATAAAATGTGCAACATCAAAAAGTTTTTCAATTTTATTATAGTTTTATGATATAAGCTAGTATATAATATCCCGGTTCTATGTTGATAGAATTCTGAGCAGAATTGTTGACTTCTGAAGTAGATTCAAGATACCTTGCCCAAACTGGGTTATCCGCAGATCTCTTTTTAGGATTTACAGCTTGACCTATATTTTCATATTTAACATTACCAGGGCCACCTCCATCAGGAGCATGATCAAGGTAGAAATAATCTCGATAGGGGTGAGTATGTTTGGGCAATTGATTAGTATTAAGAGTGACCTTACCCTCTGAGTTACCTCCAGTTTCTCCAATAGTACCATTACCGGGTCCCCATCCTTTAACGAACCTTCCGATAAGATTAGGTCTACCATCTATACCATCGCATAAAGCCCAACCATCGGGAGGGGTAGTACCTGACCAAAGCATAATGGCTCCTTGAGGTATAATCTTAGCAGATTGATCTATGCTTCCCTTATAGGATTCGAATAAGTAATCAATGTACTGTTTAATGTTTTTATAATCATTGGGGATACCAGACAATAAATTCTCTAATCTCTTTACTGATGTGTTAACCAATCCCCTATAAGCAGAAGTAAAGGGTAAAGGCTGTGGGAATACTCCACCATAGGGAACTATAGAATAATCCTCTACAGTATTAGTGTTAGTATCGGTACCTGAGCCATAGATTCCAATAAGTACCATAGAATCTTTAGAGTTCTTATATCTAGTACAGTTTGCCTCTACTTGCTTAAGCAAGTAAGTAAAATTCATTTGAGAATTTATATAGGGGTCTCTCCCATTAATATCCCATTCATGAGCATTATCAGCTATGGGGTAATAGGGGTTAAGTGACTTCTTGTATAAGGTATACAGAGATTCATTACCTTCTGACCAATATGCTACAAAGTTAACTGGGTTTTCAATTGGCTCAGTAACTTCATCATGTACTGCAAAGAGAAATACATCATCAGTTACACCCTTATTTCCTTCAATAGGTATATTACCTATTTCTTTTTCGTCTGAAATAAATATATACCCATCTCTTGAAATACATCCGAACCATATATCGGGTAATTCTCCATCATTCACATTTTTCTTAATATACCTAACATTAATACGATCGAGTATATCATTCTTGAAGAAAGAATCATCATTACCTTGTGATTGTACCTTGAGAGTATTACCGTCTACAGTAACAGAACCAAATCCACAGAAAGGTCCTGCCCCAATTGGGCAAGCTATACCTTCTGCTACATCCTTAGATTTAATAAGGCTTTCGAATTGAAAATAGGTTTTCATATACTTTTGTTTTCTTTGTGAATTTTAACTTGATTTCTGATATCGGAAAAGGCTTCCCCGAGGTCTTTGAATTTAAAGGTTATAAGTAACCATAGTAATTTCCAAATACTATACTTTTTATCAATCCCATGTAAGGTACAGATATGACCATAAATAGAATCCAACTCAAAGCAATAACAAAGTATCATTACCGATATGGCTACAATTATAGGATCCAAGCCATAGGGTTCTCCTATGGCTTTTCCCAGTACTGCTCCCAAAGAGATATAACAAATATAATCTATTATCTTATTGAGAGTTCTTCTACCAGCTCTGGACTTCCTTACATTTACATTCAAATACTTAGAAGCTCTTATCCCAAACCATAAATCCGAAACTATTAACATGAACCCTAATAGGATCATCCATCTTAAATCGAAAACGATCTGGGTACATTCTACGAAAATTGTAGTAAATAGAGTTTTTGCAAGTGAACCCATAGCGTGAGAGTTTATTACTGTATTATATTCCATTGTTGACTTTCTCCTGTATTAATATTAACTTGTTTATTTTCCAAATCTGAAGCTTCCCAGATAATTTCTACGGGAGTTACCTGGAATTCTATACCTACCTGATAAGTAACTTTTACATCCTTCTTATTAGCTGCCATAAAGGTATATTCTCCGGCTTTTGAAGTTTCAAAAGTATACGGAGAAGGATGTAATTCCTCTGATCCCTCTAATTGTATACTGGTATCAAAGTTATCATGGTTAGAAGTACAGGTTATTATGGTACTTACAGAATCTACCTCTGGAGTAAGAGTATCCATTTCTTTAGAAGCTTTAATCTCTACAGTCAATGGAAAATCTTTTACAGTCAACTTAGCGGATATTAAGAAGTATTCCGAGAAGAAAATATACTTACCAGCTTCTTTTAATTCGATAATCTCTCCAGTGTTTACTTTATAGGTTTCTCCTGTTTGATCACAGGTTACTGTATTATTTTCTCCCATATCGAAGTTTGCCCTCAGTTCAAACCTTGCTGCTGATTTATTAGCGATTAATTGATAACTAGCTTCGGATTTATCAACGGGATCCAATCCCAAATCATTGTTGAAATAATCTGGTGTCCAAGGAGAAGTACCGTCTGGGTTAGTTTCCTTTACATTCTCTGGTTCAATGTATAGGTTATACTTAAGAGGCCTTACATAGGGGTTAACTCCCCAAATTACAAATACTTCTGGATCTCCTTTACATACTGCCTTATATTCTCCAATATTTATACAAGTGAAAGTATACGTGAATTTAGTATACTGATCATCTTCAGCTTTTTCCATTGTAATAGTATCAATTAGCATACCATTCCAGTATATATCTAATTGATTATTTATATACTTGCTATCATCTTCTTTTGGAGAAACTAGAAGAATTAAATCAGCATAAGCTTCTTCCTGGGCATTCAGTTCCAAAGTACTTGGGCCTTGCAAAGTATACTGATAGTAAGTGGATATTTGAGTTACCAAGAATTTACCGAGATTACCGCTTTGAGTTGTATCCAGAGTACAGATGAAAGTAAATAACCTAAAGGAATCGGCTGTAAAAATATCTCCATTATTATACACCCTACCAGAATTACCCCGCTCATAACATTGGAGATCTGGAGTACCGTATAAATCTGAGATAGTTAGCTTAGTCTGAGCTTTAGCTAGATCTTGGATACTTACTCTAGCAGCTTCTGGATTACATACTACAGTATATAGATTCTCTTGTTTTGAAACAATAACTGTAACCGTAGAGTTTGAATGGTCTACTATCTCAAAAATGTAAGATCCAGGTTCTGAGAATGACCAAGATTGTCCAGAGGGCTTAGTTTCTTCTGTACCTTTCCTTCTCACTACTAATTCAGTTTCTATACCACCTTGGACTACAGAGGCCTTTATTACAGTAGAAGGATTTAAGTTTTCTGGAGTAATCTTAAGAGTTTTAGGATCAGCAGAAATTCTATAAGTAGGTAAATTACTACCAGAACCCACTATGATAGAAGTAATTATCTCAGGATTAGCCACACTTCTAAAATAATAGATACCTGGAACTGTGGCAATATAAATACTTTCGTTATCATGCCTTTTGTATCCCCATAGCTTATCAGGATCTGATTCTTCTTTTTTATACATTACCTGATACCTTAAATCAGCTTCAGGCCAATCTGAGGTTACTGTAACTCGAATGGGTACTTTATTATTGGATCCCAGTATAATAGAATTAACCTTGGGATCTACAAATTCAGCAAATATAGTATACTCATCGATAAATCTAAACCCATAATCTACGAGGGTAGCAGATACATTGAAAGGTTTAAACCTATTGATGATATTCTCTACTCCCTTTCTAAAAGAGAAAAATCCACTTTGGTATTTATCAGTATATGGATGACCAGTAACTTTAAACTCTACTGGTATACATTGGGTACACTGAAAAGAATTATCAAAAGTACCCTTATCGAAATACATTGCTTGATCAAATCTTGGTTTAGATTCTTCTGGATTAATCCAACCATTGTAATCCTCTTCTTTAGTAGGGTCATACATTTCGCATCGGATACCATACATTCGGAAGATTATCTCGAAAAAGCTTTGACTACCTCGAATTTTTAAAAGGGATATAGAATACCCTAATAATCTTCTTACTTGTTCCGAAGTTAACGAGAAAGGTCCAGACTTCGGTATAATCCAAGTTCTGGATAACATTTCTAATTCTGAATCACCTAAGAGACCATTGAAGTTAGTTCTCCAAGCCTCTTCATCTATATGATTGCCTATGGCAAAAGGCATTTGTCCCAATAATTCCCAGAAATATACTAGATACATATCTGGAGTTTTATCGAGATCTTGGATTTCTAGTAACTTAGTAGTATCGGAATATATTTCATTTCCAAAATAATCTCCACAGATATCTAGAAACCTTTGTAAAATACCCTTTCCATCTACCTTATACGTATCAGAATCTTTGAAGTAATAAGGTAGCATGTCTATGAGATTCTTGAAATCGATCATATTAGATAGTTTCTTTTACGGTTAATGTAAGCTGTGAATTACTACTGAATACTGGGATGTTAAACCCTGGATCTTCATAATCCATGTTGGGCTCTGAGATAGTTATAGAATATCTAAATCCACTCTGATAACCATTATCTGCTACACCAAATGAGAAAGTTACATCATTGTCTGCATCTTGGTAAGTAGAAGAATTGCCCACTCTACCAGTACTATCAAACCCTCCTTTTGCAGCTCTAATTCTAAACTCGGTATTATTAGAGAAGGTAATAAAATAGGTATTAGAACCAGTTGCTTTATCCAACTTAAAATTATTAATAAGTAATTCTCGATTGCCATAGATAGTATTAGGCCAAGGCTTAGTATAGAATTTTTTAATATGGAGATAATCTACCATTGAGCAATTATCTATGAGGGCATAGATATCCGAAATTCTAACGCTTCCTCCGATAGTAGATTTCTCTGGAGAATAAGCATTATACAAGGCAGTAAGTATTTGCTGTTGAATCTCTGCAGTCTTATAAGACTTCCTACCAGTCACTTCAATATCCAAGATAATCTGAACGGTACCTGCAGTCTTAACTTGAAGCCAAGTAGATAAAGGAGATCGTTGAGATAATAAATTATATACTTTATCGATTCTGGCATCTCCTGCAGAACTACCATTATCGGGGTTTATGTATACTGTAAGTTTTCTACTACATTCATAATCTACAGCAGCTTTGTTAACTCCCTCTACGGTCATTGCTAAATCAGCAAAATCTTGAGCAGTGATGGCTACTCCCAAAGTCTTAACACTAAGAGGTATGTGCTCTTTGATCATCTGGAAGTTTTCATAGTTTGAACCACCTGCTGCAGCATAAGTATTACTTACCGTAGTATCGGAAATCACTCCTGAGATAACAGCAGGTACTGTAGTAATAGAACCAGAGCCTATGTTACCATTATACCCCTTAGTAAGGTAGAAGATTACCTCTGTAATCCTATCCCCCGCATTGGGTTTAGCTCCATATAAACCATCCCCAAAATGTAAATAAGGGTTAAGAGCAGAATCCACAGATACCATAAAATGCTTATCTTTAGGTTTTGAATAAGCAAAGGTATCCACTAATACCCAAGTTTCTCCACCTATTTTTAAACTCATGGTACCATGTTCATAGTATTTACCATTAGGCAAAGTACCCAGAGTAATTATTACTCGGTCATCTGTAGGTATAATAATACCATTCAATCGAGAATTACTGTATATTTCATGTTGAACAAGGGGAACTTTACAAGTAGTAGTATTAGGCCACCAAGTTACATCTCGAGAAGACATCCAAACATTTCCAGAGTTATCTGTAAATACAGTACCTGCAGGTATAAGGATATTAGCACCAATATTTTCACTCGTAATAGATCTAGTTAGAGTTACATCTACTGAAGCTGCAATGGCAGACTTAGTGTTATAATCTACTAACTTACCCTGCTTTACCACTGAATCATACTTTCTAGCAGTAGGTAAAAAAGTTTCCCTTGCTACATTATCGATATAATAATGTAGTACTTCTGCGATGGCTGCAAACAACGAAAGGATAATAATGAGGATATTCCCCTCTGAGTAATCAGTAATGAGGATATCTCCATTCTTATCCTTGATGTTTGTTAGCCCCTCTATCAACTTAGCCTTAATTTGCTGATAGGACCTTTGATAAGGATTTAGCCATTTGTTAGTGATTCCCATATCAATAATTATTAAGTGAATTATTTAATCGGTCATAGGCAATGCCCAGGTACTGGCTAGTGTTAGAGCCATTAATTTTATAAGCAACATCAATATTTACTTTTGATCCAACTCTTGTTACGGTTATTTTTTCAAAGGCAATCCTCTGTTCCCAAGTACCTATAGCATCCTTAATGAACTCTTTAATTATGAAGGAAAGGGCTTGTGAATTTGGCTCTTCGATACATTCCCATAGTCGATTACCGAAGTTTTCTTGTCTGAATCTTTGCCCTATTAAATAGTATAGGATAGAGGAAATGTTATTTCTAACCAAATCGAAATCACCATTAACTGGGTAAATACCAGTAAGACCTTCTTCGTTCTTAGTTATAGTAAAGGGGAATAGAATCCCCTTACCCACTATACCGGTGTAATAATTATTCTCCATTAGTGTATGAATTTAGGGTTTTCATAATCTTCTTGTTTATACTGGGTAAAAGGTTGAGAAGCTTGAGTAGGTGTAGGCCCAGTACTAGCCGGACCAGAAGTAACTCCAGTATGAACATGAGTATTGAACAAGTTTCTCAAGTTCTCAAGTTCTTTAACAGTTTGGTTTAGTTTCTCTGTTAACTTAGCAATAATTACCATCCCCTCATTAGTACCCTGGTTCATAATGATAGAATCTTCAGCTACTATATTAACATCCCTTTCAGAATGAATTATAGAGTTACCCTTATTAGATACTATCACATCACCATTAAAATACAAATTCAGAGTTCCAGAATCATCATCTATTACTATAACATTACCCTCTGGAGTAACTATACCACATTTGTTGGGTCCATCTAAGGGAGAGGGTATTTGTTCTATTCCCCAACCATGATATTCCCATAGAGGTTTAGTAGGATCCCCAAATTCGAAAGTAACAAATACTATATCACCTATTTTTGGGGCTAAGTATTTAAACCCAGTCTGAGTAGACCCATGCTGACCTTTTGGTAAAGCCCAAGTCATAATTCCACTCATCACTTCTGGGACCATTACTTTAAGCCGATTCATATGTTTTTCTTCATCAATATTATTAACTACGATAGCTCTATAAGTACCATAATATCTTTGAAGACCCTCTAAACCTTGTTCGGTTATTACCTTTGCAGTTTCAAATCCCATAGCTATTTCTTATTTTCTTGGTTCTTTTGAAGAAGTTTTCGAGCAGCATCTAGATAGTTATATCGATCTTTATACTTATCCACATATTTTTTAGGAGCTTCTCTAACTTGAACTTTCTGGTCTAGAACTACTCCATTACTAGTAACAGTTTCAGTAGTTACTACTGTACCCATAGTACTCTTTACAGGATCATCTGCATAAGCTTCATTCCAAGCTCTAACATTAGATACCTGATCACCAACCGTTTTAGCTCCTGCAAATTTATTTCCTTTACTTTTATCTGCAAGCTGAGTAGAGTAGTAGGTTACTTCTTGTTCGGTAAAATTAACCTGAACTCCAGTTTCACCATTGTTGTTATCTAGATCTTTACCGAGAGAAGTAGTGGCATTTTTCTTTTGGCCATTAGCTATCACATCCTTAGTATTAAGAGTTGCCTTAGTAGTAGAACTACCACTCTTAGCCCCATTCCTAACAAGTTCTAGTTGACAAGTATACCCATTACCTGCATCCATCATGTGAGTACACTTTTTGATATACCAAGCTCCTGACCACTTTCTACCAATATTATCGATTACCAATATCTGAGAGGATTCTAAGGAAGGTCTACCCACTACTACCATCTGACATTCTTGTTTCCTCTCAGTATATTTCAAACCGTTATTAGCAGCAGATTGCATTGCTTTAGCCCAATTCTTAGCTCCTCCAAACCTGTTGAATAAGTTGTGATAAAGTTTATAGATTGGTACACTATAAGCCACTTTCTTAAGCCTTCGGATTTTTACTTTTGCTTGAACAATTTTTCTTTCAAATTTTGAACCTTGTTCAATTTCACCTGCCGCATTAGTAGTAGTTTCTATGCTAAGAGAATTAGGAATTACCTTAATCATTGGGTCCTTCTCTAAAGCAGCCATACCTCTTTGAACACTGGGGTTTTTACTACCATCGGTTCCAAAAGCCACTTCATCAGAAGAATCTCCAGTAGGATCAAATTCTCGAGGATCTACCTCTTCTTCAGCCATGTATTCCATTTTCTGATCACCTACAAAGAGGTATTTACTACCATTCAAGGCCTCTTTAATATCGGATTCTAGATCTTTACCAGATTTTTTAGCTCTATCCAAAGCCTGAGTAACGGCCTTTTGTTTATTGCTGGGTAATTGCTTAACAGCAGTAGAAATAGCTTTATCCAGATCTTGATTACTGAGATTATTTATTGCAGCTTCTTTACCAGATTTGTAAGCTGCTGCAGGACCCTCAGATTCGAATTCCCTTAGAGAACTATTGAACTTCATTTGCTTTTCCTTAGCTGCCCAGTAATCTGTATTCTTGCCTTTGTATTCAAAATAGGGAGTCTCAGTAGGAGCACTCCTATAGTCCTCAAATTCATTACTGGCATAGTTAGATACCTGAGTATTATCTACTGATTGAATATAGGGGTTCTCTTGTTTTGGGTCAGGCTCCTTTATTTCAGAAGTACCCACTACTAAGTCTTTACCCTCTGGGTCTATAGTTTGGGTTAATTGAAACTTTACCCTTTTGGTAACTTCCCGAGTAGTAAAGGATATACTTAATACCTCGCCATTCTCTTGTTGATAGGCATAATGATAATAGGGTTCTTCGTTAAATTTACGATTGTGTATGTATATAACTCCATCCCTTGAATCTACATACCAAGGTCCATTGGGATATGATGAAAACTTTTGCTCCAATTGGATTAACACATTGTTACCAGCTAATCCGAAATCATCATCCAGGAGTTCCTTTATGTCATCAGGCATAGCTACTTGAGCTACTCCACTAAAAGAGTTAGCATAGAGTATCTTTCCGGATGATTTTTGATTATCATAAGTAGGCACCTGTAGTGACTCGTATACTTTATTACTTATAATTTGTTTAGCCATTACTGAAATAACTCTATGATTATACCCGTATTATTGTTACATCCCTCTTCTATAAACTTAGAGAATTTATATTGAGGCAAATCAGAGTAAGTGTAAGGCGGTTGGAATCTTAAATCTCCAACTGAATCTATACACTTTATAGTTACATGAGTACCAGTAGAATCAAAAATACAATCGAAATCTCTAATCTTAATGGTCTTAATAGGCCCAGAAATAAATTGCCCATCTGGGTATACGTATCCCCATTGAAGAAAGATAACAGACCCCTCTTGTAATTCTGGTATATCTACGGTATCTGGATCTCCGGTATCAAATACTAAAGTAGCCAGATTCTCTTTTTCTTCATCATACATATAAGTAAATTTACTTATATACGCTCCAAGAGGTATACCAGTAATGGTATTCATTACCGGCATACCCAGGGGATCGAACAAAGCCAAGTAAGGCATGGCTGTTCCATTATATAATATAGGCTGGTTTACTTTAGTTGCCATACATTGGAATCCTTAAAAGTTTACCTGGAACTACTTCGGTAAATGGGTCGATGATCTGATTAGCTTCAGCTATTAAATACCATTTACCTGAATCACCATAAGCAGCAAAGGCAAGGTTCTGAAGAGTTTCCCCTTCTTTGGTTGTATGCTGTTTATCCTTTGAAGTATGGGGAACTAAAGGAGGATCAGTTTCTAAAGAGTATTCTCCATCCCTATATTTCAATACATAGGCCGAATCATAGGGACTAGCTCCAGTTAAGTACTGATTTAAGTTTATCATATCTGAATACCTTTCGTTTTCTTTAAGTCCTCATCAGTAACAAAATCCTGATAGGATAAGTTGTATGAACTAACCCTCTTAAATATCAACTCTTGAGTAGCAGTACTGGGAGTTAATCCCAAACTTACTATCTCTTGAGAAGGTTTACCATTAGAGTCTCTCTTTCGATAAGCATTCCTAAAATTCGATAGAGAATAGGTTGCCGAAGTGAGTATGTACTTATGGTTAATGAAGATACCTGAATTACCCCATTGAATCATTAAGATTGGAGGGCCTGCTTGATAACCATTAGACTTAGTCCAGGATTCTAATAACCGACATTTGAATAGTACCTCATTAGGGTTTTCTGGGTCATTGCAGAACCAAGATACATTGAATTGGATTATATCTTCAGATCCAGTAAAATGATACATGGGAGTATTTCTACCCATAGATTTAATCGTAGCTAAGGTAGATTCTCCTCGGAAATCCAAAGAAGGAGGTCTATTCTGTAATATGATATATTGATAGGGTGATTTAGATAAGTTATAAATGATCACTTGATTATCTCCAGGATTCCTATCTACCTCATTTACAAAGAAAGCAGTTTTCTTTTCTGAAGCCGATTGACCCTTTGCTGGATCTGGCCCATCCTCTACTTTTACCAAGCTAGTCAATTCATGTTTTAAGATTAACCTATATTGACCCTGTAGCTGTTCGTTTATCTTGGGTTGTTTAGAAGAAACTTGAGCTTCTCCAAATACCCCATTGGGTATATATAATTTACCCTTATCAGCTTTATCTTTTGGTAAAAGAGAAGTAGCTCGGTTTAGTAATATCCGAGCTCTCCATAATTTATTAAGGGGCCCAGTAAGAACCCCAGCAGTATCTTGGGTAAGATCATTATATTTTTTAACAATCTTACCAGCTGCTTGGTTTAATATTCTTGCCATAATTGAATGTATTTTAGTTTATGCCCAATAATGTACCGCCAGTATAATCATTAGAAGTTCCAGGAGTCCAAGTACCTACTGACTCACCGTCTACTGTAATGCCAATATTAGATTCTTTGAAACCATCCCTGATTGCTACCTTAACTGCATCAATAAAAGCCTGTTGATTACGAGCATGGATAGCAGCTTCTGGGAGTCTTCGAGATTCCTCAAGAGCTCTAGTATTATTATCTAAAGAATCTGAGTTTTTATCTAATAGGCTAGTTAATAAAGGAACTCCAATGGTAAATGCCCATCCCCATCCGGGAAGTATTTTACCCAATGTACTCACAGCAGTTAAAGCTGTACCTACACCCTTAATAACTCCCTTACTTAAGCCCTTACCAAGAGCCCATCTGGCAAATTTAGAAGTACCTCCTGCAAGTAAGCTACCGCCTCCTACCATTCTAGATCCAGCTCCTGAACCATTGCCTCCACTAATATTACCCGCCATAGGATCAAAGGGATCGAAAATAGTTTTAGGAACCTTAGCATATCTACCAGTTTTTGTCCAGATCCATTGACCTGCACTATTCCGTGATAAACCTGCCATTTGCATTTGTAAGATAAGTATATCCCTCATGATATTACCTATTCTTACTAAGTGCATTTCCATAATGGCAAACTGTTGGTTAGTTCTAGAAGTAGCCCCAGTCATACCATTAGCTACAGTATTAGCTGCTGCATGGAAAGTTCTGATCATCCTGAGGGTCATAGCTATAGTACGATAACCATTAACTATAACAGTAACAGCAGCTCCTACAGCCATAGTCTGAATAAGGAATTTGCCCATGCCTCCTAAGCTAGCTAATTTATCTGCTAGTTTAGTTAAGAATCTCAAGCTATCAACAATGGGATTGAATAGAGGAGCTAACTTGTTACCCACCGTAACTACTAAGTTTTCAAAAGCAGAATTCATCTGGTCTATCTTACCAGCCATGGTATTAAGCCTTTCTTCATTCTTCTGATCTACGATGCCCTGATTCTTATCGTAGAGCCCCATGATAAGATTCATCTTATCCCTACCGGAAGCCATATCGTTAAGAATGGGTATAATACCTCGCATACCTCGAACTCCGAAGATATTATAGAAAGCCTGGGTTCTACCCATTGCAGTCATCTGCTTATAAGAATCAAGGAACTGTTGGAAAGCATTATACAAACCCTTAAAACCACCTTGAGCATCATAGAAATCCTCAGGAGTTAACCCCAGTTCTTTTAACCAAGAGGAACCCAATTTTTTCTGTTCTGATAATGATAACTGTAGGTTACGGACCATGTTACCTAATGAAGTACCAGCCATGGATCCTTGAATACCCATATCACCAAGTACACCAGTAGCAGCAGCTAATTCTCTCATACTAATACCAGCAGCTTTCATATCTGCTCCTGAATATCTGATAGTAGCTGCTAAGTCTTCCAAGCTTATATTAGCATTCGTAGTAGCTGTATACAAATCATCGGATACTTTAGCAGCATCTCCCATTGGGATTTGGAACATAGACATGATATTAGTCATCATATCAGCTACTCCACCTTTCCCACCTGGATCCATATTTAGGATGGAGGCTAGTTTAGCTACTGGAGGTATCATCTTCTCTATCGCATCAGCCTTATTACCAGCCATAGCTAAATAACGAGCAGCTGAAGAAACCTGCATAGCCGTCAAAGGAGTTTCTTCATTCACCTGCTTGGCTACTTGCAATAACCTATTCTGTTCAGCTTGAGTAGCTCCAGCAATTTTAGAAGCCATCCAAATCTCATTCTGAACTCCAGCAGAATATTCATAGGCTCTATACATGCTCTTGAGCACCTGAGCTCCGTAATCCGCTAAGGATGAACCCGACATCTGAATACCTCTAGACCAGGTACTCATATCGTTCATCATCGTCTTAAACGAATTAGAGATCCTTCCCGACTCTTTAGAGAATTGGTCCCTTAGCACCATTGCTATACCAACCTCAACTATATTTTTACCTGAATTGAACATATTATTTGCCTTTGGATTTTTTCTCTATAAGTTTAAAATAAGCTTCGGCATTCTCTAAGAATCTTTTCCTTACCCTATACGGGAGAACTAAAAAGCTGAGATAATCCATTCTTATCTCAGCTCTACTTATATAAGCAAAATCGCCCTCTAAGTCTATTCTCCCGTCAGGAAGAAAAAATCTGGAGCTCCGAATATAAAGTATTTCGCAGTTTGACCAGTTTTCGGATTTTCGATTTCGGTATTACCCTGGAAGATTGGGTCTATAGCAAATACCTCTCTTCTAATTTCCTGCATATCCCTTGGAGAGAACAAAGAGAAATTGAGTACCTTCTCATATTTATCATCTACTTTCAATCGAAGATTTCGATGAATAAGAGGAGTATTTCTAGTTTGTTCTACTTGAATAGATTCTTTTTCACTTTCTCCAGTCATACAATCGAATAATAATTCTTTGCCTGAAGAAGTAAAGATCTGGTGATCTCTTAATTTCTTACCCATCGGATAATAGGGGATGGCTTCAGGTTTTTTCTCAACTTCTTCTTCAGAAGGGGATACTGAGTAATCATCGAACAGGAGTTCATGAAGATCTTGGCCATACATTACTTTACCCCCAAATTCTTTACCCCAATCGAATTCGAAGGATACTTCTTCTCCCAAAGAGAATATACGGGATTGGATAATAATGGCATACCTATCGTTAACAGGAAGAGCAAGTGCATCTTCAACGCTTAGTTTTCCCTTAGCAGTAAAATCAGTTTTTACTACGATTGCTGAAATAAACTTGGTAAGGTTCATCAGAGTTCTTGCATCTACCGGATTACTAAGGATGTCTTCATCTGCTCCATTTTGTTCCCGGATTTCATAGGAATAACCAGAAGGAGCTACAAATCGAAAGGTTCTAAATTCCATAATGTTTTTGTTTATTTGGTTATACTTAAAATTATAGTTATGTTAAGGTTTAACAACAAGAAAGGGGTGAAGATACCCGTAAGGAATCCCACCCCTCCCACCTAAAATCTTAGCAAAGAAAAATGACTAAGGATTAGTACTTATCGGCTGTACCAACAGAGAATTCGATTGATTCAATTGAGTTTTCTGAAGCCATCCTATCGAGTTCTTGACCGTTTACTTTACATGGCCAAACCTCTTCGAAAAGGTGAGTGTTAAGTACTGATACTCCATCTTCAGCAAGTTCATTTACTATTACAGTTTCCCAATATTGACTGGGTACCAAGCCTCCACCAACAATGTGATCTTGGCAAGAATAAAGCCAATCATGAAGCCAAGTATCTGAACCAGAAGTGGTCATCAGTTTCTCTACTATCAGATTACCGATAGTAACTCTACCAGCAGTTTTAACATCTCTGTTAATATCACCATGAGCTACCTGTTCTATCTCGATATCTGGCAAAGTACAAGTTTGAAACAGATATGTATTGATAGGGTGCTTAGGGAAGGTTATGCTCCATAAGAATTTCTTCCGAGGATTTTTTACTTTTGCTCCCATATATCTTAGAGTTTATTGATTAGACGAATCTTCTGAAATAGAAACTGATTTAGATGCAGAATCGATTACTATGTTAATTGTAACTTCTTGCATAGGAACGATATCCTTATATTTAAGGATCACTTTATATTTACCCTGACGAACATCAGCTTCATTATTTACTGAGAGCTGATCATAAGAGGAAGCATCCTGGTCACCCATATAGGTATATTCTGACATGGCATCTTCATCTACCAAGTTATCCAAGATAGGTTTAATTTCCAGCCAGATCTTATTCCAAGTATTCCAAATATTTGGTTCTTCAAGATACTTTTGGAAAATGGGTCTTAAGCTCTTCTTGAGGTAAAGGTTCAATCGAACTATAGAAAGGAATCTTTCTGAATCTTGTTTTACCTGTGAGGTAAATAAGTGCCAAAGCATAGTCTGTTTACCAGCATCTGGAGTATCCTTAATTACCATCATATTAACATATGATTGAGCCAATTCGTTCAGATCTGCATATCGAGAAGGAGAACCATAGTTCGGGCATACTGGACCTACAGCATCATAGATTACTCCACGGTTCATACCCGCAAATGATTTCCAAGGACCATATTGAGAAGCAGAAGCATCTCCCAATCCCACTACAGTTCCTACTACATCTGAATCTTGGAGATTACCATTTTCATTGTAGTATTTAAGACCACCACCAAAATAGGCAACATACTTAGAGTTACCGATTGTACCCAAACAGGTTTCAACCCAGGAGATGATAGCCTTCTTATCTCTTGGCTGATCGCCTTGAGTATAGTGAGTAAGGTGTTTGGGAACTTCGATGTAATAAGTATATTCTTCGAGTTCCTTAACCATATCAGCAGCGGCCTTATGTACCTTAAGTACTTCAGCATCCTGTTCCAAATGTTGAGAGATATGGGAACAGAAAAGTTGGTATACATCGGTATAATCCTTTACGAATTCCAATGAAGCAATCCATTCGTCAGCAGTAGGTGTAGTACCGGCATTACCAATAGTACCATCAAAAGATACTTCTTCGTTAGTTACTTCTTTTTCTCCAATAGTAACCGTTACCTTATCTTTGCTACCATCTACTGAAGTAGTTAACCACTGAATCAGGTTCTCCCAAGATTTAATGCCTTCTACCGTTTCAGTCATCTTAGGTTCGAGATACTGGGAATTCTTTGCAAATGCCGAAAGAGCCAAGTAATCGAAAGAAGTATTATTGAGAGAATCTGCGGTTTTATAAGTTAGTACTGGACCTTGTTCTAGGATTTCTCCAGTAGCTCCATAGATCACATAGTAAATGGTATTAAACTGTTTATAGAAACCCACTCTAAAAGTTTTTCCAGTACCAATGGGATCTCCATAGCCTTTAGTTACTAATCCAAATCCTACGGTAGTAGAACCTGAGGTAATCTTTACCAGGGTTTGAGGAGTAACTGGGTCTGGTGTAGCTGAAGCTACTACTGGAGATTCTTCTTTATCCGAAGCAGGCTTCAATCTTCTGGCAGATTCACGAGTAGCTTTTACTACACCCTTAGTGGCACCTTTACCAAGTACTCGAATAATACGCAGCTTTGAACCACCTACAAGTGCCTTTTCGATATTTGATACAGAACCATCAGGTACTATCTCTTTTCCAAACTGTCTTTGGAATTGAGGATAAGAAGAGATGATTTCTGAGGGGTCATCGTATACACCTTTAGTAGTTCTAGCCAATACACAAGAAACTCCTAACATAGGAGTAGTCTGCAGAACATTATTGTTCTGAAAGACAAAATCAACATGAGGTGAAGTTGGCATATTACTTGTTTTTAAAAGTTAGTTACTTGTTTATTTAAAACCGATAAGTATCGCTCGGTTTAGCTTACTAGATGTAAGTTGAGCATTCCTTCTTCTTTTTCTTCGATTGTGCCGATTAGAACCGATATATCTATAATAGGTACAAGTTCTCCCTCTCCAGAAAGCTTTTCCTCAAGAAGACCATCTACACAAGTGTATTGGTATACTTTCTCTAATATACCATGTTCTACATCTTGATGATCGAAATAATTACCTATCTCTATGTACAGATTACCAGTAGGACCAATTCGTCCAGAAGACCACTCTTCTAGATCATTATAATAGGGTTTTAGATAACCTCTTGAAGGTAAAGCTTGGTACATAAGGCTATGGAGTAATCTCATGTCAGGCTGGGTATTTGCTACCAAGTGAACATCAATAGTTATGTCCTTAGTTTCGAAAGGGAACTCTGATGCTTGGTAATTACCATTCTCTAATTTATCTCCTATTATAAATTTCTCTACTCCTATATTACCAGGGTAATATCCTTGTAATTCTAAGGTGATTCTTGGGCAAGTTTTTATACCCCGTACTTGATTATTACCTATTCCGAAAATAGGTATGAATTTCTTTAGACCTTTTATATCGGCCTCAAACTTTTTCTCATTTTCAGGGGATACAGGTAAATAATCTTGGGGATTAACAGTTAATCCTTTCTCTAGAGCCGTATGTAGTAAACTTATATAGAAAGTTCTTTCTACAATTTCTTCTGTATTTACCATAGAGATCTTTATTGAAGGTGATTACGTATTGAAAATCTATAGTTACTAGCCACACTCGTAGAAGCATAGAAACCTCCTGGTAAACTTCCACCTAAATTCCAGGTCCTTTCTGATTCTGGTCTATCTAAGTGATCAAAATCATAATAATTATCTGAAGATAACCCTGGATCTCTTAGGTTTTCTGTAGTACTAAATTCCCCATTGCTGTTAAAGTCTCCTAAAATTATACCACTTACACCTGTAGGTTCTAATCTAAGTCTTTGGCCAATTCTAGTCATTCTACCAGAAACTCGAATAACTCTGAAGGATTTAGACCAAATATCATTTTGGCCACCGGCTTTTAAAGCCATAGCCACACTTTTATCATCTATTACTTCAAAATCTATGGTATAAAAATCATCATACCTTAAAGTAATAATAACCCGATAATCCCTATTAATTGATTCATTCGAACTATAAATATCTTTAAAATGAACTCCTCTGAAAACCCACATAGGTAACATTTTCTGTGTAACTTGTAAATTTATAACTTGATTAGTATCATTCTGTACTGCTCTACCCCTCATAGTTCTATCTTCATTGTTAGGATTCTTAGAGAATGAGAAACTAGTGCTACCAGCATTCATATCAGAACTGTCAGAATACAAAGTATATCCAACTTCCTCTCTTCGACTACCAACCATCCTGTAAGATTCTATTTTGGGGTCATAAGAAGTATCATCATATTCTACTGTAGTAGAAGGAACTCCTGCAGAGAAGTAGTAATGAACATTTGCAGCTTGTTCAATCACTACGTCTTGAACTTGTCCAGATTCAGCTTGAGTAAATCGAATAGTTTCTATTCTACTATCCGTATTATCATTAGCTTCAGCCCTTAAAGTAGTCCCATCTATGGATACGAATGAATTACCAGAATAATGAATAGCAGTGTAATTTAGTGGTATCTCTTCTCCAGAAGGATTTCCATTTACTAGCTGTTGCTTAGTAGACTTAATGGTTAAGCTTACTGACCCCCCACCTGGATCAATGCTAGTAGAAGTGGGTTCTACAGTAAAGGTATATTTCCAACTTAATACAGCAACTCTCTGGATAAGGTTAATTGGTTGCCTTTTTCCACCAATCTCTACATATATAGTTTGGTTAATATCTTTACCAGTAGTATTATATTCTGAAGGTTGAATGTTAATGGTGGCAGGTCCAACCCCAGAAGTCTTATCTATATTAAAAGCCATGATTCCTTAATTGTTTTCTGATTTCATTTCTTAGTATTTTCTGTAATACCTTAGTTCCACCTGCAGCTTTATATGCAGGAGCCCAAAGAGGACGAGGAGGAAGGTTAGAATCTCTACTACCATATTCTAATAGGATGGCAATTTGATTTAGGGTTTTTCCAGATTCTTTACCTTTCTTTCGTATTTTCTTTACATTATTAGGTAAACCCACATAGGTTCGATTACGTTGATGGTAGATATTTACCGATCTTTTATATTGACCAGTCCAATTCAAAAGGGTATGTTCTCCCAAAGCTTTTACGGTATTTACAGCATGAGGTGGCCAAGATACCCCTGAACCAGCTGGAGGCATGCCAGTTGATAAGCATTTTTTCACTATCCTAAGAAGTTTTTCACCAAACTTTCTAGTGCCATTCTCATAAGACTTGGTAAGGATACTTGGTACACTTTGTATAAGTTTCTCGGCTCTGGCTTGTTGTGCTTTATCAACGTAAATCTCAAACCTTCCAGAAGGAATATCTAATGTACGATTAACTGATTTAGTTGCCATAATAGATCACTTTAAACTAAAAGAGGGATACACATAACTTTAATTATATGCACCCCTCTAAACTTCTATTCCCACCCAAAATATCTTTAAACTACGGCTTCAAGTATATATTCATAAGTGATTACTGCTGCAGCTTGTTCAATAGTAATTTCTCTTACTACCCAACCTGCTGAAGATATGGTTAAGGTCCCTGTTCGAACTTTTCATCACGGGTAACTTCGATATGGTCATTGCCAAAACCTTCAGATTTATTTACATGAATCCAAGAGGCCATAGCAGTTACCATTATAATTTTATCCTTTTTCCATAACCTACAAAATTAAAAGAGGAACCCCAATAATGAGGCTCCTCTGATTTTTAACCTGATTACTTTTAAGAGACAGTCCAGCTATCATTAGAAGTGATGGTAATGGTCTTAGCACCACCAGTAGCTTCGAAGGTAAGCTGTCCAGGACTAACGGTCAAGTTAGAATCAGCAGCAGATTGAGTAATAGTAGCAGTAGCACTTACTTCTGTATTTATAGGATCACTTGCCTTAACTGTGTACAATTTGTTCTGAATAGAACCATTGGCAGCAAAGTTCACAACTACAGTTACTACATATTCATTACTAGCTCCCGGGTCACCAGCCGGAGTATAAGTACCACCAGCTTCTGGAACATTTACGTTGTTTACTTTTACAGAACCTACTGTACCGCTGTTACCGATTTCAAGTTTAAACTTCTCTAAGTTAGTTTTAAACTTTACAGTAGCAGTAGTAGCAGCAGCTCCCACATTAGGGTCTGATTCCTTAGTGATGTAAATTGCTTTACCGTTCTGTACTACAGAAACGTTTTTGCTTACACCACCTTTGGTAGCAACCTGAACACTAGTGTTACGAGCATTACGACCCAAGTAAGCATCTACGGTTACTTGTACAGTACTGTTACCAGTACCGGTGTTCTTGTCAAGGTGAGCCCATCCTGCAATGGCTCTAGCCTCTCTCAATTTTTCTCCGTCCATTTGGTTTTTTTTTGAGGTTATAGAATAAGTTATTTAGCAGTCCATTTGGCATTAGAGAATACCTCGAAAGGTATATCTCCACCATCTGAACTGAATGTGATTTGGTTTACTGAAGTTACCAAGTAGGTAATGGGTACCCAAGCAGTACCGTTCCAAGCTTCAAAAAATTCTTCTTCTGTATTATAATAAATATAGCCTACTTGAACTCCTTGAGGTCTTTCTTCGGTAGTTCCCTGCCGTTTAGAATCCAAAGGATTACCCATTGAATCTACCCAGGCATTGCCATTCCATATACCTAATTTATTAACTTTAGTATCGAAATAAGTTTGGCCTGGTTGAGGATTAGAGGGGACTTCTACCCCTCCACCTGGACTATTCTCTACTCTCCATCTACCAGTAGTAGGATCTGCTGAGTTAGAAGATTTGAAGGTGTATCTTTTACCATTTTCAAGACAGTAAGAAGAATGGCCTTCATCAATATCAGCTTCAGAAAAAGTCTTCATCTCAGCCAAAGTTTTGAATTGATCTCTTTCAAAATTTGGCTTCTTTCCCTTATAAGAAAGGTTATCAATATATTGTACTGCCATAATTATTGGAATTGAAGTGAGTAATTAGATACTGTAGAAGCTTCGGAAAGAACATATACATAATACATTTCCCCATTTACTTCCAATTCACTACGAGTATAAGAATTGATGAACTCATTCTTACCATCCGTAATAGAAGTAAGAGCTCCAAGGGATTTAGGATAAGCATAACAGTTCTTCTGAGCATTTTGGTTAAATATTGGAGTGTTATATTTTTTGCCATTCTTAATGATTTCACCACTGCTTAAACCTTGGATACCTTCGGTGGTAGGAGTAAAGTTACTTTCTACTACTCCGAAATAAGAAGGATTAACGAATACTGCTGAAACAGCACCAGTCTTAGTAACTCCATCCTTAGTTGCCTCAACTCTAAAAATAGTATTAACAGCAATTCCCGGGAACTGTTTAGAAGTTAATGAAACTTCTATCGGTTCATTGTTGATCTTCAAAGTATCAGGTGTAACTGCATCGGGACCTTGTTTGAGTGACCAGTTTACTCTTATAGTTTGAGTAGTAGTCTTCCGATATACTCCACCTCCAGTTACTGTAAGAGTTAATGGGAATACTGAAGCAGCAAGTTTCTGAAGAAGAACTTTATCCTCATACGACATAAGTCCACCATGTCCACCATCCTCTAAAGAAGCAACTGGTATATCATATTCTGTGGAAGCTTTGAATTCCCATTCTTCATGTTGCGAACGCTTTTCATACCGTTTCACATTTATACCCACTTTATTTTTCCTAACTGGGTTTTCTTCAAAGGCATTCGGTTTATATAAAATTACCTCAGAAACTACACTATTGGGCAAAGAATCAATCCTATCTTTTAATAGCTTACCCTTAGAACCCTCATAGGCAGTACCCTGAGTTTCTCCCAGTACTACAGTTTCTGAGATTACGGTCATATCCTTACCATCCCATCGTTTGGTAATATTGGTACGACCTTCATCATCAGCTCTACGGAAGTTATAGATTACATCCTCTTTAGGTTCAATCCCATTATCCCAGCCATCTACGGTTTTAGTATAGATCTTTTTATCTTCAAGAACATAAAGTCTATCACCAACTTCCATATCAGGTACTGAATCACGATCTGAAAGAAGGTTTACCTGCTTCTCTATGCCCATTACACTGTAGATAGCTCCCTCAGGTAATTGTTCTGGTTTAATCTTACCATTACCATCAAGAGAAGCTAAACCATTAGCTTGATCCTTAGTAGCTTTAAATTTAGTAAGATCATCTCCAACTTTTTTAATAGAGGCCTGCATTGCAGAATCAGCATCTGATCTATTTTGAGTTTCAGTTGCCAAATTCTGGGCAATCTCATTTTCCTTTGCAGTTGCTCGATTAACTTCAGCAGTAATATCCTGAGTATTCTTGGATACCTTTGCTTGTAAATCTTCTATAGCTTCTGTATGACCTTGGGATTCTTCAGTGATACGTCGAGAAAGTTTTTCATCCTCAGCCTTACGATCGATAATCTCTTGATTTAGTTTCTGAGTTATCTGGGTATCAGCTTGGGTTCTTGCAGTAGCTTCATCTTCAATCTTCTTAGAGAGATCAGTTCTAATTTGGGAATCTGCCTGGGTTCTTGCTTGAGATTCTGCATCGATATTCTGCTGAAGAACCTGGTCTGCAGCTTTACAATCAGAAATCTCTTTAGCCAATTCATCGGCAGTAGTATTAATCTTCTCTTGTAGGGCAGTATCAGCAGCTCTACGATCGGCTACTTCAGTTTCAAGGCCTTTCTTCAGTTTATCTATATCACTAACGTTAGTATCTGCCTTGGTCTGTAAAGACTGGATCAAAGATAGGTTAGTCTGAATAGCCTGGGTATTCTCTTGGATAAGAGCATCCTGAGCACGAATCTGTTGCTGAAGAGTCTGGTAATTCTGATTGATAATCTGTCTCAATTCAGTTCCCAAAGCCGTAAGAGAAGTTCCAAGATTGGTTATCTCGGACTTCATTGCAGCATCTATCTCTTTTCGATCGGAGATCTCTTTATTAAGGTTTTCTCCCTGAAGAGTGATCTTAGAAGAAAGTTCTTGATATTTGGTATCTAAGTCACCTTGTACTTGGGATACAGCTTCTGTACGATCTTCAATCTCTTGGTTAATCTGTTCTGCAAGAGCAGCCAATTTCTTGGTGATAGTAGTAGCAAAGTTAGGGTCATTACCAAGGGCATCAGCGATTTCCTTAAGAGTATCAAGAACATCTGGAGCAGAACCAATAATGCCTTCGATTGCAGCTTTTACCTCTTCTTCAGTTTGGAACTTAGAATCATTTACTAACTGAGATACATTAGTGATACGATTAGCAAATTCTTCTATACCTTCTAGCTTAGCTTTTAATTCATCAGTAAAATCATTAGAAGATAATTCCTTACCTTCTTCTTTCTTTACCAATAATTCATCGGCAGCAATTCGAGCATCAGCCTCAGCTTTAACTTTTTCATCGATCTCTTCACTAATGTGAGCCAGGTCTTCTTGATAAGCCATGTGATATGCTTGTTCTCCAGTTTGCCCTGCTTCTTGAATAGTGGGTCTTTCTCCCTGAGGTGTATTGATATTATAGGGGGCCTTGGGGGAACCAGCATCTATTATACCCAAACGATTCAATTGAACTAAAGGCAAAGTATCCCCATTAAGATCTTTGCCCAAAATAAGATCCCCATTTTCAAGAACTATACCCTTTCTGTTGGGCAATTCTGAAGTAGGGAATTTATCCCATTTTACCTTTTCACCATCGATACGCTCAATATCTTTCTGATGGGCTTTTTTGATTTCCTCTTCGGAAAGTTCACGAGCTTTAGCTTCATTATCTATGTTCTGTTGCAAAGCTTCATCAGCACGAGCTCGTTCTGTAGCTTCTTGCTGAATTTTTTGTTCTAATTCTGCCTTGTCATTAGATGAACCATTTTTCAGGCTATCTATTTCTTTTTGCAAAGCATTCTCGGCAGTAATAGCTCTCTCTTTTTCAAGATCGATTTCCTTATGAACTTCTACCTTGAAATCAGCTAATTGGCCAGCTACCTCTACTTTTACATTAGAAATAGCCTCGGTATTTTTATCTACTTTCTGTTCTAAAGCCTTGACTGAATCCTTGATGTCCTTGATAGTTTTATCGATGGTATCAGTAAGACCCTGAAGAGCTTTTTCGATTTTTGTATCTACTTCATTGAGACCTTCTTGCAGAGTAGCTTCAGCAGCTTTTGCTCGATTAACTTCAGCAGTAAGGGCATCTCTAATCTCAATAAGTTTATTAGTAAGGTTAGTAGCAAAGTTGGGATCATTGTTCAGGGCATCTGCCAACTCTTTAAGAGTATCCAATGCTCCATCAGCACCATCTATAAGGTCGCTGATATACTTTTCTACTTCTTCTTTAGTTTGGAACTTAAGGTCATTCTCTAACTGGGATACCTTAGTTGGGATTTCTCCAGAAAGAGAATTTAACTTATTTTTCAGTTCTGTGGTAAAGTCCTCCTGAGACAAACCATAGCCTTCTTTCTTATCTACCTTATTGGCAATCGAAAGAAAGAGAGCCCAGAACTCTTTCATAGTACCAACAAAGCCTTGTTCAGTAGCATCATTGAGATAACCCTGCTTAAGTCTCTCATCGATTTCTTCAACAGTATAATACTTACTTGTATACATAGGTATAAGGTTTTAAATAATTAACCAACTGCCTTAGGTTTCCCTAAGAAATATTCTCCACCCTTTCCACAGAATAGGATTCCTTCTGAACCAGCAAAAGCATTGTCAGTAGCATCACCATCTCCTCCATCTTGAACATCGCCTTTAATAATACCGAAGGTAGGTAGCTTATTTACTCTCAATTTAATTGCCTGGCCTATTCCTGGGAAAGGAAGTATCATATCCCAAACAGGTCCAAAGTAATCTTGAAGCCGGGTTACGAAATTAATACCAGTCATACTTTGAAATACTGATATATAATTCCCTGTTCCATCAACCTCTAGATGTACTCCAGAATTACCATTTAGGATTATTATATTACTATCATACCATTCCTGGTTATTGAAAGTAACCTTTGTCCATCTCAGTAATAACTGTGCCATATTATTGTTCTATAAAGTTTACAACTGTGTCACGGTCTCTTTTAAGAATAACCAAGAAGACCAGAGCTTCGTCTTTTGCTTGAGCTACCTGGGTATCACCATCGGGTTTATAAACTAGCCCATTTATGATGAACCTATCTTCTGACCAATTAAATCTCCAGTACCCGTGTTCATCAAGGTACCCAAGCCTTTCTATATATGATTTAGAAATTAGTATCGAAAGGTTTTCATCATCCAGTTCCCCAGATACAGTTGCCTTATTGATTGGCCAATTCCTAAAAGAGTTATAATAACAAAGGGCTTCAATATGAATTTCATAATAAGAAGGTAAACTATCTTCGGCATGATCAAGGAATTGGTTTACCTTTTTTGCCCATATAATATCTTGCCTTCCTGCATCGAAATCTATAAACTCTGTGATGATACGTTTATATCTATCCCAGGTTTTATTGTTTAAGTATCTAGAGATTGGTTTAGTCATGATCTGGGTTTCTTAACTAATTTGAATGAACCTCTATTCAAAGGGGCTGTAGGATTAGGACCTGCCAGTTGAGTAACAATTCTTCGATCTACTACTCTTGGTACTACAGGTGAATAGGGTTGTCTACAGAATGGTAAGAATATCTCTAACCTTTCAGCTAGAGTACAAATGTTTTTCCGAAGTTCATCGATTACTCCTCCTGGTTGCATTGCATTTGAGAATGTTTTCCAAAGAGAACTAATACTATCAGATACTGAATCATAGAATTGAACCTCAGTAGGACCGGTAGTGATTTGTTTAACTCTATCCCCTCTAGCTCCACCATCTTCAGAATCATTACCACCCGGCTTAGTGATTTCACTAAGTGATTCTCCGGTGTTGGTTAAAAGTTTAAGTAATTGGACTTGAAGATAATCGAATACCGCTAATTCCATAATCAGCTGATTTTCTAGTGCCTCATACCATAACTCGTCTTTATATTTATCTGGTGGAATTAAATGTGTTACTAGAGGACCAATATACAATTGCCATTTTTGAATGAAAAGAGCTTTCTCGTCTTGAGTTAGTTCTTCAGCGATTTCTTTTGGAAGGTAATTGTCAATGAGATTATAGATACTATCAGGAAGAGTAGTATGGGCATAATCACAAATGACAATGGTTTTTTGAATAGTTTCATTCAAACCACTGGAATCTGAAACGGTCAGGGTAACAGTATAAAAACCTGATTCCTCATAAGAATAGGATTCATGCCTTTTACCATTGAAAACCTCTCCCTTATCATCACCAAAGTCCCAATCAAGTATGGCCTTAACTGGGACTTTGGATATTACTCGGAATGAAGCTTCTAGACCTGACGTAGTGTAAACGAAGTCTAGTTTGCCCATACCTAATTGGATTTATCTGGTTTTATAATAGTATTATAGATAGCTTTAATGATGTCATAGAATCCGCAAGCACTTAATCCGGCAGCTAAGCCGTATAATAGAGCTACCCACCATTTCATGCTAATTAATATGGGTGATACCTGTAATACCCAGCATACCATACAAACTATAATACCGACGACAACTGATATACCGATCTTTGCCAGTTTGTTTTCCTTAATAGCTGGAATTACCTTTAAGATCTGAGTAGCAATCATAGATACTAAAGCTACTATTCCAGTGAATGAACCAACATCTATAACTACTTCGGAAGCTGGAGCAATTCCAATATCCTCAGCAGCTAATGCCGGTATGGCTAATGTTAACAAAGCCATAAACATAAAAATAAACTTCTTCATAAAAATAAACTTCTTCATAAAAATAAACTTCTTCATAATTCTTATATTTAAGCGAGTGATTACTCTTCTTTGTGATTCTCAGAATCCTCGATGATTGCCTGGATCAGGGATTCAACAGTATCAGTGGTTTCTATCTCAAAACCATATTTCTTTGCCATGAGTTTTACTTCCTCTAAAGAATAACCCTTAGCAATCTTTTCTACGGTCATACCCTTACCAATCTGAGCCTGGAGTTTCTTTACCATCTTTTCGATTTGCTCATCGGTATACTTTGAAACCTGAGAATTTTTATCTACTACCAAAGTAAGATGGCCAGAAGCCAAAGCCAATTGGATTTTCTTTGAATTGAATTGACGAGAAGTTAATTCTTTAGCCTCTCCTCTTGAAATGGTGATTCCTGTAGATTGATCATGAAAGCTATAAGCTCTTGGACCAATCGTAACTGTAAATATTTTAGCCATTGTTGTAAGATTTTGGTGTTATAAAAAGTTAGGGTAGCCCATAAAGACTACCCCTAAAAACAAAAACTTGGAAATGAAGAAAACCGGTATTACTCAAGGTTTACCAAGAGATAAGGATCCACATTCATGAAATCGGGGAATCCGAATTCAGTGAACCTCTTATTTGCAGCCAGCAAGAGAGCAGCATCTTGATACATCTTAGAGAAGCCAGTAGTCAAGCTTGCATATACTGCTTCAGTTTGGTTAGAAACGATTCTTTCTGATTCCAACATCAACTGACGAGCTGTAAGCTTAATCAGGGCAGCAGAAGTATCAATCAGCAATAACTGCTGGTTAGGTGTTCCCGGGTGGATGTAGAAGTTAGCACTACTGGGAACCGGAGACTTCACATTCAAAGTAGCCTGGGTTGTACCAGAGTGACGATCTTTGAATTCCGGCAAGTTCAGCAATTCGATTGCCTGGTCTTCACCACCAATCATAGTTTGGAAGTTACGGCCCATACGAGCAGCACGAACCCAAATATGAAGCAAGTCTTTGTAAGTAATTCCTTGGGCAGTTTCATATACACCGATAATCGGAGCAGATTCTGAACCATCTGGTTTGTTACCGTTAATTACTACGTCCATTGCCAAGGTATCCATAGCATAGCCCAACTGGATACCAAAATCACGGAGATAAATGCCCAAAACATCGATAGAAACGTAGTTCTTAACTTCATCGGTCATCTTAAAGCCCTTACCGATCTTGAACAAAGATACTGACTTCTGTCCGAAGCTTACTTCTCCCAAAGGAATAGTTTCAGCTTCGTTTACCTTTGCAGGTGCAGCATCTGACATGTTGATCATCGGCATGATAGCAGACAGACCGTTAATTGATTGGTCAGAAGCAATGATCTCAGGATAGAAAGGTGCTTGGCGCATACCCAGAGTAATTGCCTGACGAATGATTTCCGGAACAATCCAACGAATATTCTGCTGAGGCATAGTGAAGATGTTCTCCATTGTATCAACATGGGGATTGATACCGATCTTTTCGAAGAGTTCATCTTGGGAAATACCCCATTTACCCTCTGCTACTTCTCCGAGGGTAATTTCGATTGGCTTTCTGTTGTTACTACCAGAACGGTAAGAATCCATCAGAGATACCATTGAAGGCAATTCATTAATGAAATCCTTCTGTGTCAGTTTTGATAAATCTTGTTTTTCCATATCTTTGCTTTGAATTTAGCGGATGAGTACTTGGATAAGTTCATTTGCTTCATCTGCCGGAGTAATAGCGATGAAGTGAGTCTCTACAGTGGCCTGGTCTGCCTTTACGAAGCGAGAATTGAGAAGTTCTCCGGAAGGTTTAACATAGCCACATTTAACTTTGGCATTTGATACCCAGTTGCAAAGGGCATATCCTTCTACCATTACTGTTACCTCAACGGGGAAACTTCTTTGACCCTGATAAGCCGGGTTAACGTTGTCTGTTACTGCAATGCCCAAGAATACTTCTCCATCGGCATATACTTTGATTTGGCCTTCTTCAGTAAGTGATACAGGAACTCCCTGTACAATTATTTCTCCCCGCTTTACTGTGAAAGCTTGGTGAAGCTTATGTGATTCGGATTTGTAGATTACAGTCTTCGGAGTCTTAGAACCAAAGAGAGTCATCGGCTGGTCCATGTTTACAATGTTAGTCTTTTCCATAACTTTTATTTTTTATGTGATAACTTTTGTTTGTACAGACTCTCGAAAACTTGGTCTGTAGAATTTTCCTTATTAGAAGCAGTATCTTCTTGGTGTTTACCCTCTTCACCTTCAGAAACTGAAGAAGCACGGTTAACATCATGTGAACCACATTTTGAGCAAACCATCGGGAACTTCTCTTCCAATCTTGCCTGGTAGTCTTTGGTAAGTGACACCAAAGTATTGATACCAGTAGTTTCAGAATTGAGCATAGTTACGATAGTTTCATCTACCTTATCACCCATTAACTTTCTGTAGGTTTCTACGGCAGTTTCTCGGAGAGAAGCGATATGATTCTTCCCTACAGTTGCCATTTCCGTCAGATTTGCCACTTCTGTATTTAATTTATTGATCTGCTCAGTGAGAGAAGTTTTCTCTGTATTGAGACTATCAACAGAAGCTTGCAAAGTGTTTTTGGATGATACCAAGTTCTGGATACAGGCAATCACATTCTCCTGATCCATCTCTTTACCTTCTTCAAGGGTAAGCATATTATCCCCAAAAAGGCTTTCAAGAAATTCTCTTAATTCTTTGTTCATACCATTATTTTTATTGTTTTGGTTTTCTTGGTTATCATTAAAAGAACCCTGAGTATCGTTATTTTCCTGAAACATACTCATGTCTGATTTGTAATCGGTAAAGAAATATTGCTTCGATTTATCATCCCGATATTCTTCATAAGATGCCCAAGTTCTTTTAGCAAAAGTAGGGTTAATGATTTTACCATCTGAACCAATTTTCTGGGCAAATGAATCAGCTCCATGTGAAACCAATGAAGTCTCAAGGTAACGAACAATTTCAGTAACTATTCTACGTACCATAACTCCCTTAGAATCATAAGTACCAAGTTTCTGATAGAATTCATTATCCTCCATTTGAGGATGAGATTTATCCCACTTGAATTGTACCGTAACAGAATTACTGTGAATTGAAGGTGGTTCCATGAGGATTCCTCTAGCAATTCTCGGGTTTGCCTTACCATCGATCTTCAGAATACCATTGATACCAGCTGGTATAGTAAAGCTACCATCCTTATAAGCCTCTTGCCACATTACTTGTGATACAGCACCAATTGCATTACCTATATTGGTTTCATGATCACAATTAATTGTTTGCCCAAGCAACATCTTCATAGAAGCCTTTAATACTCCATTCTGACTAAAGTCTGTAGGATTCCAATTCTTCGATACGATAGTTTCTGAAAGCAATCGAAACATCGGTTCGATAAACTCTTCATCCTTTGGAGTTAATTCTGATTTATCAAGGTTGGGATAATAGGTATTATAATCTATATCACCTCCCCAAAATCCAAATTGAGCAATGGAATCCGGTGTAGGAGTTTTCCATTTGTAATAATTCTCGGAGAAAGCCTGGGCTCCCACTGCCTCTGGTATATACCCAGCCATAATAGTATGGCCTTGACCTATCACCATAGAATCAAGATGCTCTTTGTTTTTCTTTGTAAATTTACTCATCTTGCTTTAGTATTTTGGTCTCCTCGAGAAGGAGCCGGGTTAGTTTTATCTCTTGATCTACGAGCAGATTGGTTTTTGTCAGCCTGCCTTTGTTTCTTTTTAGTACCCTCTTGGGGATCACTATTACCATCCTGATCTTCTAAAGGAACTCTTGGTTCTTTTTCATCTGGTGAATCATAACCCATTGCCCAAGCATATTGATCTTGGCTAATGATACCTGCCTTATATAATAAGTCAAGGTTCTGTATCTTATATTGGAGACCCTGTTGGATTTTAACTTCATCAGAAACGGTAGAAGTTCCCCAATCAATCTTTATTCCCTTATTATTAAAACCTGCCAAACGCAGTTCTAGAGAATAAATTCTATCCAATACATAAGCTACAATCATTTGGATATTCTTTAACTGGCTAATCATCTTAGATAACATTATGCCAGTTGCACCTTCACCAGTAGTAGATGATACCCCAATGATGGAACCATTAACTCCTAAACCATTAGCTACTGATTGTTGGTTCATATTCCAAGGCTTCTCTATATTACCCAATTCCTTGGTAGTAGAGTTAAGCTTGAATTCATGATCATCAATGTAACCAGTAACTATTCCATCCTTTAACCCCTCTCGAAGATTCTTCTTAAGGTTTACAAGGATTCGATTTAATCGGTTTTCATAAGCTGATGAAGATTCACTTGCCATCTGATCAGGTTTTGCCATCTTAGCTTCAAGGAAACCAATCATACCGGCAACTTCCATGATATGCTTGAAATTAATCTTCATATCATGTTGAGTTTTTAATGAATCAAGAGAAGTCATAAAGGGGGGAATCCCATAAGGCTCATCTGTATCATTAAACATACCAGAATAAATATAGGTTTCTGTATTTAGCTTTATGTAGTCTTCTCTCCGATTATTGGTAAAAGCTACGTTCTTTTGGTAAGGTTGGTAAACTCCATTGTTTTCCCTTTTGAATACTATATTCTCAGGTCTTAGGAATAGGATAGTTGCTAATCCTTCTAGTTTATCATCGGGAACACATTCAATAGAAATAGCTCCACTAACTAAGAGTTGAACTATCATTTTGTTTACTAACCCATCAATCCCAGCAGAATACGTTGACCATTTTTTGGTAGCATTCTTTAGATGTTCCCTCATCTTACTTGCTTCCTCATCCATATTATTAGGGAATGTAATTAAGTGACCAGTATTAGACAACTTAAACATATCCTGAAGAGCTATGCCAACATCCGGATTTACCTTATATAAATCTCGAATGAAAGGTATTATCTCTGTACGGAAAGAAGGACTTACCATATAAGTAAGCCCTTTTAAGGAAGAAATAAAATTAGAATCTTCTGGAACCGATACCCTACCTGGGGATACTGAAGGAACATTGTTAGGTTTTTTATTACCCTCAGCCTGTGGCATAGTGGGAGGATCTTTCTTCCCAAATGGCCATTTGAAACTAATCTTTTTCATTTTGGTTGTACAATTATGTTAATCTTTCCTTTTCGTATATGATTGCATATTGCTTTTCCGAAAATAGAGTCATCAGAATAGACATCACCTTCAAGGTCTATATCTACTGCTGAATTGTTTGCCCGATGCTTACCCATTGCTACTGGTCTACCTAAACCATCATAGATAAAAGTATAAGCTTCTTGAACGAAAAATGGATCTTTTATTATAACGTCTTCTTCTCGAATGTCTTGTTCAAGATTCTCGATGATTACTGAACGATTCTTTTGAGTAGTTAACCATCCTGGAGATTTATCTACCTCTGGTCTACTCTTACCCTTTTTCTTCAGCATCTTTTGATAGTAATACAATTTGGGATAGCCCTCATCTTGAAGCTTGGTAGTTACAGCCATACCAACATCATTGGATTCTGGAGCAATAGTTGCCCAATTATACAATTGGCCAGTATCTCCCAGAAGTTTAGCATACTTATCTATAGGTATTCTACCTTTAAATACTGCTTGTTCTTCTCCTTGCTTATCCATACAAGTAAAAGCTGAGTAGTCAGAAGCTCTACCAGTTGAAACGTCTGCCCCGATAAAATATTCTTTATCTGATTGGGGTTCAAGATATTGCCTATACTGACCATTAAACCTTTTCTTAATAACTGGGTAATCACTAAGGCAGTCTTCGATAGCCTTTATATCAGCTAAATCGAAGACTGTATTTCCTGATGATAAGAAGTCACCGTCTATTTCTTGAGCAGTTCTCTTTGGGCCAAGAGCAGAAGCCATTTGCTTATACCAGTTTTCATCTCGTTCTGGGTGCATTTGCCAATATAACCGGATTGGGTTAAATGGATTACCTCCTGCAATGGCATCTACCCAAGTAGAATGGTAAAAGTTCCCTACGCCATAGGGAGTGGAATTGACGATGGCAGCTCCACCAGTGGAAAGAGTAGGAAATGCAGCAGCCCAGATTTGAGCTGCCCATCTTACTATTGCTGCCTCATCAATAACCAGAAGAGAAAGGGATTCCGAACGACCAGCTTCTGAAGATGTAGGAATAGATTCTATAAAAGAACCATTGTCGAATTCTATCATAGAAGCAGATCCAAATTCTCCAGCTCTACCATTTATAATCGGAGTTTGAAGATACCAGGGAAGATTCTTATATATGAACTTAATCTTCTTGAGTACCTTTTTAGCTGTAGTATCCTTAATGGAGATAATATTTATCTTCTTATTCGGATGGTACATCGCTAACCAAAGGCAGTACATAGAAATAAGTTCTGTAATACCAGCCTGACGAAACTTTAGCAAAATGTTGAATCTCTCTTTTACGAACTGGTATAGTACCGATTTCTGGTAAGGATATAGTTCGAATCTTACCTTTCCTCTTACTGGGTGTATCACATAACAAAAGAGACTAAAGAGAAATACATCATTAGGAACTTTAGCCAGTATCTCTAATTCCTCTCTTGTAAGGTTTGTATTTTCTGTTATAATCTTTTTTGCCATATCAAAATTTATATTGAACTGAAAACTCTAAATCAGTACCTATTCCCGATTGGAATTTCGGGTAGTAGAAAGCATTGATTCCGAGTTTGTAATTAAATCGGTTAGTCTTGAACTCAATTCCAGTACCCATGTCTAACAGATTGTTGAAAGGTCTGTATTTACCATAGATGTAAGGATTAAGTGAAAACCTCTTTATCCTTTTCTGGGTTAATTGACCCTCATACCAGTTATAACTGTACTTATTCAGGTCGATTTGGAATGATCTAGTTGAATAAGTATTGGATTCCTTATTGAGTAGACTTAAGTTCAATTTATTCCTCTTTAAAACCAATTGAACCAGAGAATCTTGTTTACTGATTAGAGGCTGTCTTATGGAATTATCAGGAAGAGAGTCTGACTGCTTCTTACCGTAAACTAAGATTCTATCTGGTTCTTTTTTCTCTGAAAACTTTTTTTCAGGTTTAAAGGGTTTCTTGATGTAAACTGTATCTGGGATTTCATTGACCGCTTGTTCCAGAGAATTAACCTCTTGAGAAAGTTTGTAATTCCTGAAGCAAAAGTAAATAGTAAATCCCATTAGTATTAACGTAACGATATTTTTGGCTTTCTTCATAAACTAATATAATCTTAATAAACCCAGTACAAAAGAAGAAAAAAAAACCTCCTAAAAAAAAAGAAGAAAGAAGAATAAAGAATACAAGATAATATATTTCCAATCAATGGTTGTATACAACCATTGATTACATTGGATGATGGAATCATCCAATGTAGGTAGAATGAATAATGATTATTATTGATACCTACCTATTGAGGTTAATTGTATAGAAGGTTTTTAAGAAGGAATTCCTGAAAGGGAGGAAGTTTTTCCCTTCTAGTACTTTTTGACACTTTTAAAGTATTTTAACATTTAATCAAATGATCAACTTACCTTAGTTCTCTTAGTCTTTAAGCTCCTAGCATGCTTCCTAGTAATATTTTCTCCTAATATTAGGGTCTTACTCGGTTTCTTTTCAACCAACTTTGGTGAAATAGCTTCATACCAACCATCTATTTGAGAGGCGCAAGCATCTAGTAAATTTAAATATTCCATCTTCTTAGCTTCGAATGATTTTAACATTTTAGGCAATAAAAATCGGCTTTTTGAAACCGATTTTAAATTTGGGTTCAAACTCCAGTAGTAAGAAGCTAAAGCCCTACTAAGTTTAGATTCTTCAACTAGTACTTCTGATTCTAACTTCATTAATTTATATATTAATTTCACTTTAGAACCAGGTAGGTTTTTAATAAAATCCTCAGGTAATCTTGGTAAAGTTTTCATATTATATTTATGGTATTAAGTTAGTTATATATATGTATAACCCAATAGTCTACTTATCGGAGGCGTTTCTAATGCACCTTTTAAACCAAATCCCAATTTCTCCAACTGCCCCTTTGGCAATTGTATACCTTGCCTTGTTAAGCCAGTAAAGATAATTGCCTTCATCCATGAAAATCTTGTAGGGTTTAGGAAATCCCATGATTGCCTTGAAATCCAAAATCCCAAGAGGATAACCATCGGGTCGGAATTGTCTATCGGCAGGTCTCAGTGTTAAGGGAGATTTATCCTCTTCCAATCTGTATACTCCTGGGAGGGTACTCATCTTTGCTGTTTTGATTGGCCATTTCTTTTCAGCATGGAATGCTCCTACCCAAAGTCTATGTATTTTCTTTACTGTAAGATTTTTCTTTTCGGGAAGTTTTCGATAGTCATACATTGCCAGGGTTTTATTCAAGGGTATGTTATAATTTAATGGATTCTGGTAATCGTTAAGTAGATTTCTAGTAATTGTTGGGTTTTTTACTTGAAATACTTCATTGAAAGCATTCAAATATTTCTTACCGGTTTTTCTATGTACTCCGATGATAAGTAATCTCTTTCGTGATAACTGTGAGTTCCCATAATCAGAAACCGACCTTTCGTGAAAAATAAGTTTATAGTCTTCGAAAGTTTTTTGAAGATATTCCTTTGGTAGCAGAGATAGCAAACGAGGCAAGTTTTCTATAAGAAATATCTTAGGCTTATAATGTAAGATTGATTGAATCACTAGATTTAGGGATTTATTCTCTTGGGGATTACCCAATTCTTTTACTTTTGAAAGCCTCATAATGGAGGATGCTCCACAATCTGGGCTTGAAAGTATGATGTCTGGCTTACAGTCTGGAAAAGTTCCATCTTTATAATAAGGTATATTCCCAAAGTTTAATTTCCACTGTTCTAGACCCTTAGTATAAAATACTCCTCTAATTTCTATATTAGCTATCAAATTCTTTCTAAAAGGGAACAAAAGGATGCCTGCACCCGCAGACACCCCTAATACTTTTAATTTTTTCATTTCTTGTAGCTTCTCAGTTTTATGTAAGACATCCATGAAAAGGGTGATCTTTCTTTGAGATAATCCCATTTGGTATCATTCGAATGAGCTTCTTCTTCGAAACTTACATCGTGATATCGATCATTCTGCTTATCCCAACCTGCAAAAGCGAGGATGATCAAATATTCGATTCCATACCATAAGTAGAAGAATCCAAAAGCCATTATAGGGATAATCCACCAGGGAGCTCCCAAACCAGCCACTATGACACCAATAATCAATCCCAGGATAAAGCATTCTATCTGTTGTACCTGGTGAATACACTCATGATTTATATTATCCCATTCATATACCTCTTCATCATACTTGAAGAAAGAATTGAAAAATAAGGTTATTGCTATGTAATTCTTGGCTAGAATCAACTTTGCTAACCAATTATTGAAGTGACATCTTTTCATAACTTATTTTTGAAGTTTTCGTAAGCATTTCTTAATTTCTGATCGTAAGCATTCTGGGCATATCCAGGGCCATTATATTTTTTGGCAAATCCTGCCCAGTCTTTTTCCTTGAGTTCTTTCAAACAACCCGAGTTATTCATGAAATAATACATCAATTCCAGTTGTTTTTCATGAGATTCTGACATCTTATGAACGAATTCGAAGACATCTTTACATTCACAGAGGTTGTGATTGAATCCCATGATCTGGAACATTCCCCAACTTGTAGCTTTTAAAGCACATTCTTTATCAATTTCTTTGGCTAATTCGAGTCTCTTATACTCGTGTACACCTCCCAAGTACTTCGATTTATCCCATTTAGGGAAGAAAATCGTAGAATATCTCTTACAAAGGTAAGCTAAATCTCTGTCAGGGAATTTCTTATGTACTTCTTTGTACATAATGTGACCCTCAAAGAGAATTTGAGGCCTACCATCAGCTAAAAACCCATCTCTACCAGCTGCTTCTACCAATTGAACAGCTTTCAATAGAGCAGGTTCTAGACCTAAGCGAATAGCAAGGTCTTTAATCATTTCATTTGTTAGTTTACCCATAACTTATCAGTTTTAATGGTTCAATTTTAGTAACAAAAGTATTGCTTATAACCCATTTTCAATATGTTTAGAGGTTCTATTATCATATATAACTTATAAAATAATGCAATATGGACAAGAAAAATGAATGCCAGATATGTGGCAAACCAATTAATTTAGAGGAATTCGATGAAACTAGAGAGATTCCCCAACTTATGGCAAGAAAACAAATTTGTTTTAAATGTGCTTTTTGGTTTAATCGATTAGCTTATGATAAAGAGCTTGAGAAAGAGGGTAAAATTGCCGTAATTACTCCCGATTATTCCCATTGGATAACTAGAATACCGGGAAGTATTTTAATGGTACCTTCTGATTTTGGGGGAATTTACCAAACTAAACTCCAACCAGTCAACACACTTGGTGTTATAGATGAAGATAAAGAGAAACTTTTCATTATCCGTTATAATAACATCGCTCACCAGGGCACTATACCAAAGCATCTAAGAGATGCTTTTAAAGTAAACGGAATATTTCTATCTCCACAGGAATACAAAATGCTAGAGGATTACCGGGGCAATGCCTATGAATTTATAAAAAATAAAATAGATAATGCAATAAATAAGAAATTATTTCGTATATTTGCATAAACAATTAATCAAACGAATTATGAAAGAAAAATTAAAAGAAGGAACAAAGGTAATCTACTCAAATTCAGAGAATCCTACACTGATGGAAGAAGTAGAAGTAGTTTCAGTAGATAAAAAAGAGGGAGTTGCTACTCTGAGTAATAAGGTAAAGGTAACTAGATTGCCTAACTTGGATGGAATTTATAAAAGAGTAGGCAATAATCTTCAGGGATTTGCCTTACCAATGAATCCTGAAAATGAGGAAAGGTTTAAAAGGTTCAAGGCATATTTCTCTATCAAAAGATCCATAGAGAAATTATCCTCTTATGGAGAAGATATTAAGGGATGGGAAATCTCTAAATTAGAGAAGGTTCAAGGCAAATTATCCAAGGTAATCAATTTAATCGAAGAAAAATAATGTGGGTGATTCTTTACACAGTATATGCGGTTTGTTTTTTGCCAGCAGTGATTCTTACTAAGCTTTGTAAGAGATACTTGGGTTTAAATGAATTCATTACTTTCATCAGTATCTGGTTAGTTTTGCCTTTGTTCCCAATATATTGTTTAATCCGATTCTTAAAACATTTGAGATTATGAGACATTATTTCGATTCAAACAACAACTATAGAGGTTGGTCTGCCAGTACTCAAGAACTTATATTATACATATTGTTCTTGGTTTTATTCCCAGTTATAATCATATTTGGGGTATTATTCTTTCCTTTAATTTATCTGGGTTGTTACTTTAATCAGGGCAAATTCTGGGAGAAGAATAAAATAGGCCTTACATTTGCCTTAGCATTCTGGGTAATTGCATTATTCGTAATTTAAAAGAGAAGTTAGATTTCCCCAGTCTTCGAAAAGTGAATGTAGAAGAGAATAAAAAAAAGAAGAAGAACTATAATATAATGTTTCATTCATAAGAAAGATAGATGTAAAATTCCGTTGAAGATCCCGGACCCTTAGAGAAGGTAATCCGGGATCTTTTTTTTTAGTAGTTAAAATCTATCTGATATAGAGTCCTATAATCATAGGCATCATTCTTACTAGTCAATCGTAAAGATACCTCATCTACTATATCAGTACCATTACTTAAGAATATTTCCCCTTCGTAATTTTTAAGACCTAATCCATCAACTGAACTTTTAAATGTGAGACATCTAACGGCATTGGGTGTTTCTAGTTCAAGATCATAATCTTCTAACAGATCTGCTCTAAAAGTACACATCAGAAAGTATTTGATCTCTGAACTAAAATCATAGTTGTTATTTATCTTAATTCTACACTTATAGATGGGATAGTTAGAACCATCATCATTAGTACCCACATTTACATAACTAAACTGAGGTAGAAAATCTAGAGTATTTAAATTCTTTGGATAACCAGAAAATTTTATCAGTGAAGCCGTGTAGAAAGGCGTACTATTTTGCAATATCCTAACCTCTTGGGATTTATCTCCTGCAGTTCTTACTAATAGGCTAGTAGACCTATCATTTGCAAAAGGATTGGGATCTGCAGTTATAGTAACTGACCCCTTTTCTTGCCCAGATTCTGGGTTAACTGTAATAAAATCTTTTTTCATATCTTTAAGCTTTTAGTGTTATTTAAGAATATAAAGGGAGATCTTGAAGATCTCCCTTTATAATCACCTAATCATGTGTAATAAGGGTGAACTATTCTTATATGTAACTTACTAAAAATTATTTAGAGTATAGAAAAGAACTTTTTAAATATCACTCCAGAGAGTGGAAATGGAAATCAAGAAGTAACTATTGATGCAAAAGCTAACATCTCTCTAGAAGATCGAGAAGAGATGTTGAGGATCAGATCCTCAACAGGGAAAGAGGCTTCTGTAAGAATAATCCAAGAGGGTATCCCTTTTATAGAGAAGCCAGGGATATTAGGTCTCTGGTTTCTTTGTGTGAAGTATCTGGGGTTATACTATAATCTATATAAACCTTTAATATGTAAGTGTATGAATATAATCTATGTAAACCTTTAATATGTAAGTGTATGAATAAAAGTTTTTTAAGTGTATCTCCAAGTGAAGGTAATGGTAATGCTCAAGTAGTTATTAATGTTAAGGAAAATATGTCTCTAGATGAAAGGTCTGAGAGCCTTAGAATCCGAACGAGTAATGGAGTAGAGAAGCAAGTGAGGATTACTCAGGATCCTGGTATGATCTTCTTCCCTACTATGCAAGTATCTGGCATCCAGGTAGGACAAGGTGAGAAAAAGTTTGTTCCCTTAGAGCATTATCCCGTGATATCTCCCCAGAGTGATAAGAATTGGTTGGTAGATAGTATTAATATAAGGAACCTATTATCAAGCCTTACGAAAGGTGGAGTGATTGCTTTTAAATTAAGGGTCCTTATGAGAAAAAGTTTCTGGGAGAATTATACTCTTGAGGTTAACCAGGGAGGAAGTTTTACCTATTACCTTGAGGATAAGAGTGAAGAGTTATATTCTATTGATAAATTTTGGTACCTTAGAGATGACTGGGCATATGTGGGATGTAATTGGAATATGGACTCTTCTGAAGGTTCTCATATTCCTTCTGCTACTTTAGATTATGATCCTGGAGATGGATATTATAAAACGATATTTGAATGGATCTTTTCGGATGGTATAGATAATATATTACCTCAGTAATCGGAGTCTTGGTAGGCCTTTAATGTGAGGAGGTAAAATCATAGCCTACTGAAAAGAGTGAAGAATCCTCAAGGTACCTCTTAATGCGTAGAGCAAAAATTTCCTGGTAGTTTTAGGAGCGTACGGTTACGTTAATTTTAACATTTTAAAAATAAAGATAAGGGACAATGTTTTATTGTCCCTTTTTTATTTTAGTCTTTAAAATACTCGTTTTCTTTGTTATTTAAACTTTCTTTTGTGTCTCTATACATTTGCTTAATTAAAAGAAATAATGCAGCAAATAAAGCTATATTTAGTAGTATCATAAAGAAGTTATTTAATAAAGGGAGTATTTAAAATACTCCCTTTTGTTATATTGATTATTTATTTGCATCTTTTACTATCTCTAAACCTTTTTTCAAAAGGGCTTTCTTTTCTTCTTTAGTGTTTTCGCTTGCAATAGAAGCAAATGAAAAATCATTTAAAACGTATGCAGATTTGTAGAAATCTAAAAAAGCACTAATTAATTTTTCTGATTTATTTTCTACAATGGTCGAAAGCATAGAATAAGTATAATTTCTTATTTTCTTTCTAGCTGCTTTTTTCTTTTTCTCATCCATACCCTCAAACAAACTATTTTTATAAATTTCTGTTTTTTGTCCTAAAGATGTTTTTAATAGTCCGTTTGTTTTTTCTTTAGTTGTTTTAAATAATTCATTAAAAGAAATTGTAGCGTTTGCTTTACTTGTTGCAATAGCTTTTTCTACATTCACATTGTTTACTTTTGTTGTTGCCATAATAAAAATACATTTAGTTTTTATGTTTATTTTATTATTTCCTTTTCTCTATAAAACTAAATGATTTATAAGAAAAAGAGAAAAGGTTTTTGTTTCATTTCTGTATTGCAAATATAAGAACTATTTTTTAATCTACAAAATTTTTAGAGAATTATTTTCTTAAAAAGTTTTAATTAAAAATTTATTCAAATATCGCTTTGTTTTTCTCACATTGCAAAGATACGAACTTTATTTTAATCTACAAACATTTTCAAGAAAAATTTTCAAGAAAATGAAATTTTTAAAAATCAAAAATTTTAAAATTAAAATTTGCAAAAAATCTAAAAATTGGAGAGGTTTTTAGATTGCACCCTAAAAAGTAGTTTAAAATTTGCACTTAAATTTGGGGGTACGTTCAAGCTTAAAATCACGCACGCTTTGTAGCAGCTATAGATTGCCTGTATGAATAGAGAGAGTATTGGTTATAGGTATAGAAGTACCCCATAGGCCATTAATGGTACCCAGTAGTAAATATCCCATATTTTATTCAATTGCTATAGGAGCCATTAAGGGAATATTCTAGAAGGCTTATAGGTATAGGAGTATTAGAGCCTAATTACCTAATATAGGGCCATGGATAGCGATTTTGAAAATAGGTGTAGAGTAAGAACATAAAAAGGTCCAGTAACCAAAGTTAGGCCTGGACCAAAGTTAGGCTTAGTAGGATTAATTAGCAAGTGAAAGGAACTGTTACCATGACCAATGTAGACCATATATGTATTAGGGGCATTTCTAGTGAAGCTTCGGGATCGAAAGGAAATACCTGATGTAATTGATTAGAGATTTCTAAAGATTCTTCTGGAGTAAGTGTATCGGGATCCTTAATGGTAAAGGACCATAGGTGAAAGCCTTGTTCCTCATGGTCGATAGTGTTAATGGATATTAGGGTTAACCGTTCTGGGATTTGGGTTTCCTGGATTTCAGAAAGGATAGGATAAATGTAATCCTTGATCCCCTGTTCGAAATGAGGATAGAAATCCGGTACAGCAATTAATGAAAGATTAATACTCTTTGATTCAGTGTTTAAAATACTTGTTCTCATAAGTCTATCTTTAATTAGTTATTATTATATATGCAAATCCTCAAATTGCCTTCGTAGGTTATTAAGGGCCTTGAATTATATTTACCTAAATCCTTGAGGCCTTGAATGGAGATTGCCATAATCCTAATTTGCCTGATAACCTTTACCCTATATAAACCTATACCTAATAAACCTATACCTAATAAACCTATACCCTATATAAACCTATACCTAATAAGGCAATCAAGGTACCCCTAAATCACAAAATCAAGGTACCCCTAAATCACAAAATGTCCTAGAATTATTGCATTTATCAATAATATAAATACTAATGCAATAACTTACATAGTTACTAGGATAATTGCCTAATAATCCCCTATGATTGCCCATAAAATCCTATTTCTAGGTACCTTGAAGGCAAATATAAATCCCCAAGAGATCCCCATTGCCCCACAAATCACAAAATCAGTAAAAGGCAACATCCTACGAACAACCGTACACTGCCTTTTTAACACGTAGCCTATTTTATCAATTGCTATATAATATATACTAATAAAAGGGCTCTAGGCAAAAGGCAAATAAGGGGCCATTAATCGACTACTGTACTAAAGCTATAGTACACTCCTACATACGTTTGTAGCTATATGACTATCTGTATTATAATTACCTTTTACCTTCACTTACTTTACCTTATATATGTATATAATAAGCGGCCATTAATGGTACTGGGATTATGAGGATTTTATGGAGATTAGGGGCCTTTTTATTGCCTTTTTGTGATTACCTTAAAATGAGTCAAGTAGCTCTAAAGTATAGTAGCTATATAGTAATGTGGTAGTTTTTGTATAGTAGGTAAATATAATTGCCTTGAGGTACCTCAAATTTTCGAAACCCCCGGGGATACCTTGTATATGTATCTTAGGTATGTATTATATTCATATGAGGTATATGTATCTTAGGTATGTATTATATGATACCTTGTATATGTATCTTAGGTATGTATTATATTCATATGAGTATTAATAGTAATGATGATATATGGTATTAGTGTATTATATAGGTATAGGATATGATTATATTGATTAGGTATATAGGTATTATGTATTAGGTATATAGGATATGATTATATTCATTAGGTATTATGTATACCTTTAGTGTATAGGTTCTTTATTATTTCTCTTTTTGTTTTTGTTTGGGGGAGGGGGGTATTGGTTATAGGTACCTTTGTATTAGAATCATTAAGGTGGTATATATTATTAGGATTAGGATTTGTGATATTAGGTACCTTATTTTGTTGGTTGGGTTGGGTTGGTGGGTGTTCTCATTGTGTATGAGGATTAGGATGGTGATTAGGGATAGGATTACCTTTAGGTATGTGATATTCATGGTAGTGGGATTATATCGATTAGGGTTATTTGTAATATCTCTCTTAACCTTAGCCTTATGAATTCTGAGTGAAGGTGATTTTTGTTTATTTCTGGGTGGGGGTAGCGGAGATAGGGATTTAGTTCCTCAGTTCTGTAGGGGATTACCATTTCCTCTGTGAACCCCTCTGTGTAGTCTTTAATGTGACCTGGTACCTCGAAAGATACCAGGAATTTTCCTTTTGTTAGCATGGCTCTAGTTCATTAGTTAGGATTCGGATATTGATTCATGTATTCTCTTTCTGGTTTGAAATCCCAGGTATTTAGCATATCGTTAAACCATTCAGGATTATCGCAGAGTTTTATTAATTGGCTTTTGATGTATTTCCGTAATGTTTTAGTTCTTTGTTATATTCGGGGTATTTATTCTCGTAGTAGTCATAAAGATAAGTGTATTCGTCATCTCCAGACCAGCAATCTATGAAGTATTCATATTGATCCTCTGTTGCTTGTGATGGGTGTATATGCAAAGTGTATTTGCAGTAATGTTCCCATACCGTTTTTGGTTGAAAGTTATTCTTGGTAGGGAAAAGCATAATAGCTATCACGGTAGCTATCAAGGCAATTAGTATTAATTTGATTCTAGTCATGATCATAAGGGTTTAGCGATTACTGATATAAAGCCCTGTGGGTATAGAGTATAAAAGATTTGGTAATCCCCATTTGGTAAGAATACTTTCAGGATATTTGCTAGCAATGGGTAGATTTTCCATTGGTTATCTTCTAAGAAGATTATCCAGTCATTTATTTCCTCATCCAAATAGTTCCCAGTGAGTTGAATGTGATAGGTTTCTTGATCCGGGACAAATACATTGGTTACTACCTGAATCTCATTGGATTCCTTTTTGTATTGAAGAATGGGATACCAGATGCCTTCGGTTTTCCATTTATTAAGTTGGAATAGGGACATACCCTGTTCTAGAGTGTTGAGCAGTTTATATAAATTTATCATAGGGATTAGGATTTTAGTGACTGGAATAATTTAGAGATATACAAGGACTTTATAAGATCAGGAGTAAGGTGATCTTCTTCCCATTTTACAAGAGCTTTATATAGTTCATCATAGGTATTTACCATATCTTCGTCCTGTTCTTCATCTTGGATGAATTCCCAGAGATGTTTTTTAAGTTTGTTGAGGATTTCCTCTTGGTGATCTGAAGATAATTTGGTAATACCAAAGATGATTGCCTCTACCTGTGAAGGTGAGTAATCACGGTATTGGTCATCGGCACCTTCCGTTAAATCCATACGGGAGATAAGGTTTTCATTTAGGTTTTCGAATAGGGTTTCTTCTGAAGAATAAATAATAAGGTAGCCAGAAATGGAAGAAGCAAGAGGGTCATTGCCCAAATCGATTGAGTAAACTTGGATACCTCTGTTATATGGATTAATGTAGAGCCCATCGGTGTAGGCATAAGTATAAATGGGATGGGAAGCAAGCAAGTTGCCGATGTCGGTTAAATTTTTTAATTTTTTCATAACGTCTATTTTTAAATTGTTTTTCTATGCAAATATAATCATTTTTATTTTTATAGAAAAATATATCAAAAGAATTTTTAATCAAAAGGGAGTTCCCAGTCCCTGTTAGTGATAGGTTTTATCATACATAATCAGTGATATTGAGAACTCCCATAACGGCAAATGAAAGAAAGTGATTAAGTTTTGGTATTAGTATAGTTCATCTGCCAAGCTTGGTTCTGGGTTATCAGATTCTTTTTCTTTAATTACGCATTCGTTACATTTTGTAGAGGATGAGGCTCTAGTGAATTTTTGATATGAGAATTGTTTGGTGTCCTCATCATAGGCAAATCTAAATAGACCTTTACGGACAATTCTCTTCCCGTAAGTTTTCTTTAGATTGTTATACCAGTCCATATATTCCTGAGGAGATTTAAAGATTTCTTCTTTGCCCTCTTGATCAGGATCTTTGCTTATGGGTCTTACCCTCCAGTTAACCTTAATCTGATCAGGTAACATAGTTAGCGATAGAAAATATCTTGTCCAAGTACCTAACATAATGTTTCCAGTTTCCATCTCAATTGTAGAGGGAACCATTAATTGTGGAGTATACCAGTATTTTCTCATGATATAGAAAAGTTAAGTTGGAAAATCCAATTGTTTTTATCAAGTTGATTGAACGATATGAATGTACCGTCGTTATCCGTGAAAGCATTCATAAATTCAATAGCAGCCATAAATTCAATAGCAGCCATAAATTCAATAGCAGCATCGGCTAATTGTCCCTTATAGGAATTAGTATCAGCGGCTATTGCTGATTCGAAGATGAAGGTATAGTATGCCGTATCCTCTATTTGTACCTGATTAATATCCAAGCAATTGAGTTTGTAATCATCCTCTAATCTGATTAGAAGTTCCATTAAGAGATTACAGAGATTGCCCTGTTCATCAGAGTCAAGTTCAAATGTAGATTTCTTTTCTAAGAAATTGCGAACTACCTTAGTTAGTTCGTCTGCTTGATTGTAAGTTACTGAGTTCGTTTTCATATTTTTGTCTATTTTTAAATTGTTTTTCTATGCAAATATAAGCATTTTTATTTTTATAGAAAAATATATCTATTTTATTTTTAAAGAGGCTGAGGATGTGTATACGCTAAGAAAGGCAGTGGATTAGACTGCCTTTCAATTATTAAGGTAATTGGGGAGTTAGCAAATATAGAGCCTCTCTTATAATTGAACTCTCCATAGGTTCTAAAGAGGTAAGCAATTTAATAAATTCTACCTCTACACCTTGAGACATGTTTACATTTCTGAAGGCAAACTTTTCTTTATTTTCCATATTCGTCATTTTTTAGATAAGAACTCTTGAGCTAGTTCATCTTGAGTTCTTTCGATTATGTTCTTTACGATTGTTTTATTTTCTACTCTAGCACACATATATAGCATGCCCAATTGAGCATCCATATAGCAATCTATAAGAGATGGGTCCTTTCTAAATACATCCCATTGTTTTACGAAATTTGTTCGAACCAAATCCCTATAACCCTGGTCTGATATGCCATCTTGGTCTATATAAGCAGATACCCTTTTTCTTACTTCTAAAAGAATTTTCTCTAAGCTTTCTGGTAATCTAAAATTTTCGGGTAAACTATGATATACCCAAGCCTTCGGTATCAATTCCTCAAAAGTAAACTGATTATCGAATAGTTTCTTTGGGTATCTACCTGAAAATATCAATGGTAGCTTATACCTTAGCAACGATGGTACTACGTCGTATATAGCATAATGTCTTCTATATTCTCGGTACAAGTCAAAATATAGATTCTCATCGAATATATCCGATTTCCTCATTATTGCCTGTAAAGTATTATAAGCAGCCTTGATATGAGTATTACTCAATTTGAATACTAAGTTGCCATTTTTAATAGCAATGAGTTCACTACAGCATCTCTTTCGTCTAAATAAGTTCATGTGATTAAAATGTAAAGTTAATGTATATTTTCCTTGTTCCCTCGAGAAATTTTTCGTGATTTGAGTCATCATACTTATGGCAAGCATAAGTCTTAGATGATTTATCATAATGGTATCTTACCCATACTGGAGCAGTATCAGTTGGTTTTAATTTAAAGTATGTACCCTGATTAACTTTGTTAACCGTGGTTTCTTTGTAGGTTGGTTTTAATGTTTCCATATTTTGTCTATTTTTAAATTGATATGCAAATATAATTCTTTTTATTAAATTATGCAATAACCCCATAAACATAGAGAAGCCCCGATTATAGATGTCGGGGCTTAGTTTATTTAGATAAGAATCGGTCCGTAAATGGAGTATCATCCTCTTCCTCCTCTATTTCTTCATAGGATATTAGTTCTGGGTCTTCTTCATCTGGATCAACCCTCATCTCTATTTCTCTCCTCAATTCATGGTGTTCTCTTGAAGAAGCTTCTAATGCTCCCTTATAGTCATCAGTTATCTGAGCTAATTCCTGCTTATTGATGTTAAAACCTTCTTTGCTAACATCTACTCCCTCTTGCTTAGTAGCAACTACCTCGGGCAATGAACTAAGATCATATTTAGCTTCTAAGAGTTTAGCTTCTTCTGTTTTATCTTGAATCTTTTGAGATTCTAAAATAATCTTTCTAGCTTCCTCTATACTAATGCCCTGTTCTTGCTGAATATTGTTCTGTTGATTGAATTGATTGAAGATATTAGTAGTACCATTCCCAGTGAACCCTCTTATCAATGATTGAAGAGAATTAGTAGAATCCAGCTTCATTTTCAAAGCCTTGTTCAATTCAGCAGAAATAAAGGGCATATACTTCCCACCCTGTGAATCTCTTAATAGATTAACCTGATGAGATACTTCCATTCTATCCTCTAATACCCATGCTAATTGTTCTCCAAGTAAGGCTTCTATAAGTGATTCTTGTTTATCCTTATCCCATACCCTACTTGACAGAAGTCTATCTCTCATGAATACTCTTATCTGATTAACGTCTATCCCTAACTTATTAGAGAAAGTGTTAATATCATAAGTAACACCACAAAGTACTCCATTACCCAATAACCATTGGTTTATAAGGTAATTTTGTACTTTTAATAAATCCTCAGGCTTTTGGGTTTTCTGATACTCTAATGCAAGAGCAGTAGTTCCCATTGGTCGAGGAAATCTCTTTATTTTATCTTTTCCTTCCATATAAGTAAGCCTTTCTTATATCTTTAGATTCTTCATATCCAATCTTTTCTAAGGTATAACAAATGAAAGCGTTTATACTCTGATTATAGAAATATCCTTTATATCTATCCTTACCATAGAATAAACTAAAAGCTACACCAGGGAGTAAATCCCTGGTGTAAATTAATCTCTCTTTTCCTAATATGGGGATTTCTAAACAAATCCTATAATCGGATGCCTTAAATTTATTGCCATGAAGATCGATTATTTCTCTTACCATAATTTGCCTTTTTAGGGTCCGAGGGTTTTTTGTCTTGTTTACTATGGCTATTTAATTGCCTTTGCTCTTCGATCCTTTTTTGCATTTTCGGATATAACCTTCCCCTTAGGGGAACTACCTGAGTTGCAAAAAAAGCATTCCATAATTTCTGGGATAAAGGTTCTCCAACTTTGAGTTTGGATATTGCCCAGAATTTAGATTCGAAATTCTTCACTATTTCTCTGAATCGATAATAATAGATAATACCCGATTTATTATCTCTTCCGATAGTAGTAGTTTGGCAATATTCTAGAAATTCTTTACCTAATTCGGATATGAATTCTCCCCTTTTAAAATCAAAGTTCTCTTGATCTAGTTTGAATAATTTTACGTAATCGATTGCTTCCATATGGGTTTAGTGATTAATTAACATTATAGGTCTGGGGATTTCCTCATCTGTAATTTGGAATAAATATCCCCTTATATCATCCTCATAGTATGAAGACCAATAAGTTCTCCGGATTCTAAAATTATCTAAGATTGCCCCTTTGGGGATTCCAGTAACGAATAATCGATGTTTGGGCATTACGGGAGTGATTTCGAATTTACCCTCTTTAAAGTTACCAAGAGTACAATAATCTGGCATATTACCAGTGAATCCGGTAGGTTGTAATACATCCTGGATTAAAGCAGTTTGAGGTATTTCTCTTTGATTGCATTCGATGGTCAATTTCGATTTGCCTATATATAGGTCTTTAACTATTTCTCTAAACATCTGTATATAATTATGTGAGTGATACCATTCTTTTTAAAGTAAGAGCCATCCTTAGAATGTTCCTCTAACTTTTTCAATTCTCTTCGAGATTCAGTACAAACCCTATCCGATTTCCTTAATATACCAAAAGCGTTATCCCATATAGGGGTCATAGGATCAACTGGCCCTGCATATATTACCTGATGCCTTGCCATAATTTGAGGATATTTGGATTTGTACTGGTATTTACCCTTGAGGTAAAGTACATTATACTTTTCTAGATTTTCTTTCTCGTTTAACATTGGCTTTGTTGTTATCGATATAATCTGATATCTGATCTAATTGATTTAAAACTAAGGCTTGTACAAATATTGATATAGGCCTGAAAAAGTAATTCCTTACGTTCTTTGGATTGATATACCAATCGTAGATTATAAAGAACTTCTTAATCTTAGAATGCTTAAGTGATCTCTGAACTAAATAAGTCTTACAACATCTTTTATGTAATTCTAGCAGTTCTTTATCTTGCTTAAGCATCTCCTTTTCTGAGAAGATGATATAGTCCATTAATTTAAGAAGAGATATAAGTCCCAGGTGAGTTCCCGGGACTTAGGTTAAGGGTTTGTAATTATGCAACCTGCTCTGGTTTGAGAACCTTTTTCTTGAAGTCCTCATATTTCTTAGCAGCATCCTTGAACTCTTTAGAATTTTGATCCTTGATACGGAACATTTCCCGTTCAAGTCTATGTAAGTCGTTTCGAGTTTGTTGTCTCCATTTCTTACGGGCAAGTGTATCAGTTATATCCTCAGGGTATACGTATTTCACTTCCCGATTGGAAATCACTTGTTCAATGATTGAGGGTTTTTGTTGTTGTTTTACTTCCTTGATGGTTTCTTCCTTCTTGGATTTCTTTCCCTTTGGTTTGAGTTCTACCAATTTAGCCTTAGAGAATTCTTTGGCAGCTTCTTTAGATTCTTCTACCAATTGTTTCTTGGTCTTTTGGCCTTTGGCTTTAGTAGTTTTTAACTTGGAAACTTGTTCCTTAACTTCGTTCAACTGATTAGCAACTAAGGTTGCAATAGTGTTTTCTAAATTCTTTTTCATAACGTCTATATTTAAAAGTGATTTGTTTTAATTCTCTATGCAAATATAAGAATAATATATTATTCTACAAAAGAAAAATAAATTTATTTTCTAAATTCTAAGGTTAATCCTCAAGGAAATCGAAGATGTCATCAGAGTAGGTAATATTATCTTCGGGATCTGATAAGTAATCTTCCCGATGTTCTTCATAGTAATCAAAGATATTATCTACCTGTTGTTCTTTAGTGTAAAACTTACAATTTACTAGCTTACATTTACCTGGATTGTTTTTTAGGTATGTATAAGCTTCCTCTAAGGTTAAAGGCTTATCTGATAATACTTCAAAGGTTTCCTTTTTAGGTCCATTAAAGTGTATGTTTAGTTTATTACCAGATCTTTCTACTTGGGCATTTGGTGAAGTTTCTACTTCTACTAAATATCGATATTTCCGAGTTCCCTTTGGTTGAGAAATGATTACCTTTTTCTCTTCTACCCTGGGTGTATCAGAAATAAAAGCAGGAATTGCCTTAACCCTATTGCATTGGTGAGATCCCTTATCTAAGGTCCCAATGAGAATAGAGAAAGCAATTCCTGCTCCGATAATGGGCGATATGAGTATGAGATTATTTTTGGAGTTCATATCCAGTATCTTCAAATTTGCCCTTGATATATTGGTTTAAGTATTTGCCCTTAGAGGATGCCTCATGTAAGCCATTTGCTATATCATGAGGAACCTTATCATATCGATAAACTCTGTTGTTTTTAAAAGCTACCCATAATTCCTTTTGGGATGAGCTATAACCATATCCTTCTAAGTTAGAGGATTCACAAGGTATCATCTCTATTCCCAAAATTGATTCAACCTGTTTTAAGTAATCGTTCTTTTCCATGGTGTCTATATTTTAAGTAATGTAATCTCTGGGTGATAACTGATTTGAATCTTATGAAGGAGTTCCCATGCTCCGCATACTCCCTGAGAATTGTCGATCAGCCATTCATCTTCCATTTTGAATAAGATATGTGAACATATCATTAGCTGATATTCATTGAGCATTTTTATGAAAGTAGGGTACCTTTCTATGGTAACATATCTTTCTATCTCTTGATCTAAGGCAAATTGAATCTCCCCATCCTCAATCTGAAGAAGGCTTCTGAGTAGTCCTTCATCGAAAGGTTTATTAGCTTTCAGCTCTTCTTTAAGAGAAGATAGTGATTCAATTTGAATACCAGCTATTAGCTTAATGATGTCCTTTGTTTCCTTGTCCATAATTAAAATTTTTCTTTATGCAAATATACTAAATTTATTTCTATATAAAATATCTTTTTATTAAAAACTGTGGTTAAGGAAGGTGTTACTTTCTCTGAATGACTTCTTCCATCTTTTCTTTGATTGAATCAGGGAATACAGCATCGCCTACCCATCTTAAGAAGAATTTAGAAGGTTTCTTATCTGGATTGAGCAATAGTTGTCTTTGTTCCGTAGAGAACTTAATCCGTTCTGATTCAAGCATCCATTTAGGTAATTTAGTGAACTCTGCCTGAGAGAAAGAAATAGTTTTCTTACCAATTTGGGCCTTTAATGGTTTCTTCCTTTCCTTATACAAATAGGGAATAACCTTTTTCGAAGGCCCATTGAGGATACTGAAACCAAAGATAATCATTGGATCAAATTTATCTGCTTTTGGGTCCTTAGCACGTTTAATACACCTTGCCATCCAAGAGAACGAATTAGGATATTGCTTATTATCTGTAGCTTCTCCCACATCCTTTTTATTGAACTCAAACCCAGGGAAATGATAAAGGAAATCCTCTGTAAGGATAAATACAAATCCCAATCCTCTAAGGTATTTGATAATCTCTTGTTGGGTTTTACCCTCTTCAACCATTTTCTCTACATCTAAGAGAATATCCTCTCTTGGAGATTCTATTTCTTGAGTAGTAGAGTTAGCAGGTCTTCCTCTTCCTGCAGACGGTGCCTTTATTGGGAGATTACCAGATAATCTGTCTAGATAATCTTTAAAGTTATTTATTTCGGATTGATTAGTAAGAGTTACTTCTACTCTTATAGGTCCATTATGTTGTACCTTTGGACCGGAATTCATTTCTGTATAAGCATCTACCAATCTATCGGATAATGGAGTACCATTTTCTGACAGAGTAGTGATTCTGAGTTTCGGTTTAAATATTTCTTCTTTTTCCATAATGCTTTAATGATAAAAAGAAAGGCCTGAACAAAAGTGTTATTTGTCAGGCCTTTACTGTTATTAACGAATACTTAAAAGTATGGGAATAGAAAGGTTTTATTAATCTTCTTCTTTAGAGGCCTTCTTTTTCTTTTTGTCTTTGGCCTTTTTGTCTTCCTTCTTGGTAGAAGGTTTTTCTTTAGCCTTTGCCTTAGATTCCTTCTTGGAAGTTTCTTTCTTCTCTTTCTTCTCTTTTGGAGCATCTCCCTGAGCAAGTTTTCTTTGCTCCATACGATATTTCTTCTTTTCGGTAGAAGTCATTTCTCTACCATCGATAAGAGGATAATCGTATTTAGTAGCTACTCTACCTGAACCCTTAGGTTCCTTTTTGTCTTCTTTGGCTTTTGCCTTAGATTTAGAGTTTTTCTCTTTAAGCTTAACGAGTTTAGCCTCATTAGCCTCATCACCTTCGGGATATTTAGCAGCAACTTTATCCCGTTCTTTGTTGAGCTTATTTACAAGTTCGGTAACCTTTTTACCGTGTTTCTTGTCCTTAGTCCAATCCTTAGTGGGATCCAAATCGTTCTCTTTGAGATAAGCTTCAAGAGCTGCCTTTGCCTTAGAAAGTTCCGGAGTTTTATTAACCGGTTTGTCTTTCTTCTTTTTCTTTTTGTCCTTAGTCATTGTAAGTTGATTTTAATTGGTTAATTATTTTCCTATGTATAATCCCATAGTTATAATTTCCGAATATAAGTTTGGTTTTCCTTAATTTCTAGGATTTTAAGTTCTTCCTGATTTGACAGTGATATTACTTCTAAAACATCTTGAATGTCTTGTTCTGAAAGATTATTGAAAGATGCCTCATATAAATCAGATCCCAATTGAAATTTTACATATGTTCTAGTACCATGTATTAGATTCTTTAGAGATCTAGAAATACCAGAAAGTTTTCTCTTAAGATATTTAATATGAAGAGAAAGGGATTGGTATTTACCCTTGTTGCCTTTCCTGAGAGCAAGGTTCATTTGGTATTTAGAGTATTCTAAGTCTTTTAGAATTACTGAATACTTTCTTATGAGTTCTTTGAGTTCCATTTGGGTCTTGGTATAGTGTTGGGTATTTTTTGATCGGATAGCATTTCTTTTGCTTCTTCAATGATTAGAGAAGCAAGTTCTTTCTCTTCTTCATTTAAAAATTCTAGGGCATCAGTATAAGTATTTACTAGATTATCCAAAGCAATGATAATAATATTCTTTCTGATTTCGTATTTATCCATAAGAAGCAGTATTTAGATAAAATAAAAGCCAACTACCTATCCCAGGCAATTGGCTTAAAAGTGAAAACAAAATGTAAAATAATTAGTGTTATGAACTAAACTCTTTAGGCAGACCAATAGATCAATTATTAATCTTCTGATTCTTCTTCGGAGTCATCCTCTTTCTCCTTCTTTGATTTGGGAGAAGTGATAACTCCGTGGCCTTTCTTTGACTTAACCGTGAAATTGCCCGGAACAAAAGTCACTGAAGTAGAGATTGCTTTACCATCCGTAACCAAAACGGAAGTAACTACTACTCCCTGATAGCCTTCTTTGTTCTTTACTGCATAGCCGTAATTCATTACCTTGCTCTTGTCATCGATAGCAATAACATCGATCTGTTTGCTATTCGGACGTTGCTCAGCCGGACGGTTTTTCAAAGCTTCCATTCTTGCCTTACGTTTTGCTTCTTTTTCTGGATCTTTCTCTTTAGAAACCTTTTTTTTCGGATCTTCTTTCTTTGATTTTGTTGCCATAATAGGTTTGAAATTATTAGTTAATAATGATAAGTAAAACTTCTACAAAATGTAATAGTTAAAGAGGTAGCAGAAAATACCCACTACCTCTAAATTTTCTTTTTACTTTTTAAGGTTTATTTTTTACCTTTCTTACCTTTGCCCTTTGCTTCTTTCTTTGCAGGGAGTTTGAGGCCCAGTTCTTTGGCAATTGCCTTACGAAGCTTTTCAATTTCGTCTTCGTCGAAGTCATCGGGATCAGTGTCAAGATCTTTGTCGTCGCAAACATCTTCCAATTCTTCGAAGTCCATTTCAGCAAGAGCCTCACCGGTCAAATCTTCCTCTTCTTCCTCACCCTCTTCTTCATCTTCATCGGAATCATCCTCGTCCTCATCTTCTTCGTCTTCCTCATCCTCTTCAGAATCATCTTCAGAATCATCTTCAGAATCATCTTCATCTTCGTCATCTTCCGATTCTTCTTCGTCCTCATCGTCATCAGATTCTTCCTCTGATTCAGAACCGAAAAGGTCTTCTGCTTCCTCGGCAGTCAAGGCAATCGGAGCCGGAATGATTTTGATTGAGCCATCTTCATACTTGATAATAATTGTACCATTTACTTCTGTTCTAGAAACTTCTTTCAGTTCTACTTCTTTTTTCTTCTTAGTCATTTTCGTAATGTTTAAGTTGGTTAATAATATAATATAATTAATTAAACTGTGATTAATCGTTTCCGTTTTATAAGCTTAACATACCCAGAGTTTAATAATTCCTCCTGAGCAGTATTAAATTGTGTTATATCTTCAAGAACTGTATTTAACTGTTCTTTAGAAGTGATATTTACTTCTTGACTACTAAGAATTTTATCTCCTTGATAAGTAGCTATCTTAAAGACTTTTCCTTGATAAGGGTCAAAATCCTTTCTCTTAAAAATTTGAGGTATATCATTCATAGCTATATTTAATTTTAGTTATTCCGGGAATACCAACCTTTCCGAAGCATTCGGTATAAAATCTGTATTTCCCTTTTTTCATTGTTTTATAGTTATCAGCTAATCGAATTGGGTAGACCCATATTTGATTTTCTATCATCCGATTGGTCATTATATAAGCATAAGCCTTTCGAATTTTAACTTTTTCTAAAGATACAAAGCCTTGAAATAAAAGAGCTTTCTTAAGAAACCTTTCTTTTGGAAGATACCCCACAAATTTAGTATTTGCCTTATCGAATAAATCTAATAGATCCCTCTGGGCTTTTATGAAAAGTATCTTTTGCATCTTTACCCTCCCTTGGTAGTATTTCCATAAGAAAAGGGCTAATGACCCAATTAAGGGAGGGTAATTAAGAAAGTTCCGATCAAATTCTACTTTCTCATTTTGAGGTAATCTATTGTAGATTCTGTAAGATAGAATTACGGACCTGTATTCTCTTTCGTTTAATTGCTTGGGCAGAGATCCCTTGCCGTTGTCCATATAATTTTCTCGCATACCTTTTATCAAATTCTTGTTTACCCTTAGAATGAAAAACTCTGTGCATCTGTATCATGAATCGTCTTCTTCTATGTTTATCAACCCTATATTCGTCTGGTATAATAAACTTCCTAGCTTTTACTAATTTACCCTTAAAGTAAAATTTTGTAGTTCCTTTAAAGTGATTCTTCCCATTCATATCTTGGGCTTTCTTAATGCCTTGCCTTAAGAGTTTCCTACCTGAGATAATATGAATATATTGAAGAACATCTACTCCATAAAGGTAAATCAGAGTTCTCTTTATATGGGATCTAGTAAAATAGGGGATAGAAGTAAGATGCTTCCGATATAATTTCTTTTCGGTTATATATTTATTGGTAGTATCTGGTCTCCAAGTCCAAAAATAATACCGATCGGGTTTTATCTCTTCCCTACTACTTTCCTTTATCTTTACCATTCAATTTCCTTTTTGCAGTACGGTACCAAAGATTTATGGATTTCTCGTTTGCTTCTGGGAATTTCTTTTTCATTCTTCGAAGTATTCTCTCTAATTCGTACCCCTTTGAAGTTAATTCCCATACGTAGGATTTTTTAGTACCCTTTATGAGGTTAAATTCATCCCTTTCTCTGGGTGGTTTCTTTTCTCTGGGTTTCTTTATTCCAGATACTCTTCTTGTTTTTCTTTTTCCATCTTCTCCTTCTTCTCCCAAAAAGCCAAGTCTTAATTTTGAACTTCTTAAGGGATCATCTTTTGCTAATCCTGCAGTTTCTAGTTGCCTATCCATCCAATCATCGTATTCATTAATAAGATGTTTGTTTGGTTTCTCTTCTGAAGTATTTATCCAATTGATCAATTGGAATACTGAAGCAGAACAAACATCCGGGAAGGGCATTCCCAATATAACTGCCTTTCTTTTTAAGTCCCGATAGGTTTGATTCCTACCTGCAGCTCCGAGAAAATTAGATTTCTCTTTAGAGGGAACAAGTTTATCTTTTTTCTTCTTTACCATACTTTAAAAAGTGTTTTTAAATTTTTTCGATATGCAAATATATAAAGATTAATTCAAATATAAAATTAATATCATTATTTTTTATATAATAGCTGGGGATTCACTCGTTCGGTACCAGTTGATTTGGGTTTTCGTGGTTTTCTGGTTTTATGAACATTATAGGCAACATCCATTACCTTTACGTTAAAGTCAATATTATTTACCTGGTTATAATTAACTGCCTTTTGAACACAGTAACGATATTCTGGCCAAAACTTTTGCCCTAATTTCACATCTCCAGTTTTATCCATGAATTTAGATACCATAAAACCAAAAGTATCCGCATCATCTTTTTCTTCAAATACATACATATAAAATCTACTAAACTCTTTTACTACTTCCTCTAAAGGCCTTACTGGGAGTAAGAGATAACCATCCGTATATAATTCCTGAGATATTAAGCATACCCAGTATTTCTTCTTTCCAGGTTTTACTTTATATCGGAATCTTTCTTTTACTTTAGTGTGCATCCATTCTGGTACCCTATTTAAAAGGTATCTGATATAGATCTTATCCTTTTTATTCAATCTCCTTTTGAATGCAGATGGCTGTTGTAGCATTCTTGGAAGAATACGAGAATTATTCCATCTATCATATTCAAAGATTAACTTAACAGTATCCTGATCCCAGGGGTCTTCTGATTCTCTTAACCTTTTCATATTCCTCATTATATTATGAGTATTCACCTTGGGCAATATCTGAGCAGCATCACCAGAATATAAAGCCGCTTCTCTTCTCTTTAATCTCTTTTCTAGGCATCCCTCTATATAATCTTGAAAATTCCTTTCACAGGGGCAATCTGGTCTGAATATAGAAGTCCTTTTCTCAAAAAAATCCGAGAAAAGCCTAAAGAACTTCTCAGACCTTTCTCGGATTTCAAGATACTTATAATGAGACAACTTTAAAATCTCACCAGCTTCCCAAGATGACTTATTTTCGGATAATTGAAGGAACAGAGATTGTTGTTCTTTTTGGGTTAAACAGTCCCATGCTTTCTTTTGAAATTCATTCATATCAATTTCTCCTATACGCCATTATATTATCAATTGCTTCTGATGTAATCCTATTTGGGTCAAATTCTTGCTGATTAGCATAGAGTTTATCTGGATCACAGTTTTGATATACTGAGTACAGAACATTATCAAATGGTAATTTCAATTCCATCTTACCACATTCGGGATATAACAATAGCTTCACTAACTTATTATTATAATCTACATCTATCACAGTAGCATCCACTCCCTCATAGGGGTATCCCTTTAATACTAAGTAATCTCCAGGATGAATATTCATCATATCCTCAACGGAGTATTTCTTATTCTCTCTTGCTAATTTCTTAAATCTTCTAACATCCTTTCTTGAACAAGTAGCTACTAAAGAGAAATCATCGAAATCCTCTGAGTTATCTATCCTAACTTTTTTCTTTCTTGGATGTAAAGTCTCTATAGCTTTTAACCAAGTCCTTATACCAGAAATATTTCTCTTTAGTTTATTAAGAAAGGGTCTAGAATAAGCAAACTCACTGGGCATTTTAATGAAGCCATAGTTGAATAAAATAGGTATTTCTTCGAATTGCATCTTGCCTTTGTGAGTTTTCTTTAATACATTTACCATTGGAATAATGGCTTTTATATTTTTATACCCCTTCTCTTTCAATTCTTCATTGATTCGAAAGCAGTATTTCTTCTCAATATAAAATATACAGTATACATAAGGGGTATGTTTTTTCATATCTTTAAGAGTTTTTAAGGATTAGCTTAGCTTGTTTATGTACTAACTTATAACTGATATTCTTTAGTATATCACTAGCCATGAATACATAAAGGATCTCATCTATCTTAGGTATATCTATTACCATGATACTACAGTTTCCCAATAGGGGCTTATAAAATACCGGAGCAAATTTCTTACCAACTACAAAGAAAAATTCATCTGAGGGCATTGAATTATATCTCATGCAAAGAATAGGAACTTTATTTGACCTTTTTGCATCTTTAGAGGCCTGTTCCCAGAATTTAAGTATATCACATTTCTTATTGCCCAAAAGTAGATGTTCAAACTTAATATCCTTGTAGTTTTTACATTCTACTGAGATTTTACATCTGTGAGCATGTCTTTCATCCTGACACATAATATCTGAAGACAAATCTCTACTCTGATGATTTGCACCAGAGTAAGGTGTTCTTCCAAATTTGAAAGAGGTCCATTTAGTAAACCATTTTGAGACTTTAAGCTCAAATCTTGAGCCCTTTTTCTTACTGTTTGCCATAAGTTCATTGTCTTGTTTTAAGAATTATATATCTTTATAGTAATTGATACCTACTTAGGCCATTAACTTTTTCAACTTGCAGGATTTTAGTATTACCTAAGGGGAGTGAATCATGATGGGTGATTAAGAAAAGGGTTTTATCCGAAAAAGTATGTCGTATTAAAGAAATCACTACCTCTATATTATCCGAACTAAGAGATTCGAATACCTCGTCTAGAAAAGCAAGATTTATACCCTTAGATGCAGTAAGAGCTTCATTCATAGCAAAAGCCATTGCTATATTACATATTTGTTTTTCCCCTCCTGATAGTTCATCATAATCAATAATTTGCCCATCTCTTTCAATTAGAGTAACAAAATCTTTTCTAGCAGTACCTAAATCGATAGTGAATTCAATCCTAAATCCTAATACCTGAGCATACCTATCTAATGTAGAATTTAACCTCTCTAAAGAAGAATCAAATAAATAAGCTTTTATGCCATTATTACCTAGAGGATCATCTATCAACCAATTGTAGTTCTCTAATTCTAATTCTTTATTGTGAAAATCCTCATCAACTTTACGTAATTTTTTCCTAATCTCTTTAAGCTTTTGTTTATATTTGGGAGACATAACCTTAAGCTTTTCCTGTTTGAGCTTAGCCAAATCTTCATCAATAGAAGCCATGTCAGAAGCAATATCATCACAATCAGATTTTAATTTCTTATATCTATCATTTACACTACTGAGTTCTTCCAACCTTTCTAAGGCTTCTTGATATTCTTTATCATATTTATCAAGGTCAGAGAATGCCTTATATATCGATTTAGCATCTCGTAATGCACGTTTGTAGTGACCAGATTCTAACTGTATTACTAATTCTTTGATTACTTTCTTAAGGGGTACATTCGATAGATTCTTTGCATCCTTTATCTTACTCTTTAAATCTAAGATTAAGTTATCCTGTTTCTTAATCTTTACCTGAATAGTAGCATCTACCTCGTCTTTAATCTGTTTCTTTTTTTCGATTAGTAACTTAGTGAGCTTTTCTCTATCTTGCTTTAGTTCTCTTTTCTCATCCCTTATCTTTTTCTTAAAAGACTTCTCCCTATCTCTCAAATCAAAGTAAGCTTCCCTGTTGGTGTCTAGTTCTCTCTTAAGTAATTCAGATTCATGTTCTACCTCATTTACCTTTGCTATTAAGTTATTTTTATCTTGCTGGGCAATTCCTTTTGCAAGGTTTAAGAACTCTAAATCGAATACTTCCTCGAATATCTTTTTCTTATCAGAATTCGACTCTTGTATTAATCGTTTAATACCCTGACCAAACATTATAGAGTTCATGAATAGAGTGTAAGATAATCCTACTTCTTTACAAATTTCATCCTGGATTTGATTCTTGCCCTTTACACTTACTAACTCATTATCTTTTAGGAATATAAGCCTATCGTTCCCCTTTGCTCCATCCTCAAGGATTCCCTTATATTTCTGACATCGAATTATCTTAAACAAATGAGAATCTTTCTGAAAATAGAGTTCTACCATAGTTCCCAGATAATCCTTAGGTCTAACTGATTCCCAAGTACTCACATTGGACACTCCCTTTAGGTTTTTACCATATAATGCCCATACTAATGAGGATAAGATAGAACTTTTCCCTTTGCCATTAGTTGCTTTAATTAATACTGTACAGTTCGTATTCAGCTGTAAGTGTAAATTTTCAATTGAACAAAATCCCACAGCATTTAGTGTAGTAAATGTTAACATGATTCAGCCTTTTTTAATGTTTCGATTAATAGCTTAGTTTTAACCTCATCCTTAATACCTTTTTCTTTTAGGTACCTTTTTGCTAGTACTTTTTTAGATAATTGCTTAGTTATTTGATGGTTAGTATTTACGGGTATACTAGATTTTTTAGGTAATACCGTATAATAATTGCCATCATCTTTAATCTCATCTTCAGATTCTACATCAACAAATTTCGGAAACCCCTTTAATTCTACAAACTTCATAGAAAGATCAGAATAAAGTTTCCAATATCCCAGTTTACAATCTTTATCGGTTCTCCTTTGTTGTAAAGGAGCCCCAATCATATAAACCTTCTTTGATAACCTTTGGGGTTTATGTATATGTCCACATAATACTAAATCAAATTTATTCAGGATATTCACATTCAGATTTTCTACTGAATTTATTTCTCTCCCATCCGTATCCTTAGCACCAGGATAATCAGTGTGTAGTAAAAGAATATTCTTTTTATGTTTATCTAATTCAATCTTCTTTAGATGATCACTTAAACCGATATTATTATCTATATAGGGTAAACCATATACCATAATATCCCTATGAGTTAGAGATAAGGGTGTTTTCCCATAATCTAGTATCTTTAACCCATACCTTTCTACTAAATAAAGCCAACTAAAAGGTGGCATACCAATCTTACTTACTTTCTTGATATCATGATTCCCGGAGATAGCTAAAATATTCAGATTACCCAGTTTATTAAATTCCCTGTAACATATTTCATATAATTCTTGATCCATAGATTCTGCCCTATGAAATAGATCTCCACAAAATAAAGCTGGGCAATTATACTTCTTACATAAACCCTGTATAGTCGACAAAACCCTGAAATGATTCAGGGTTCTTTCATTATCCTCATTAAATTTAGCATAGATATTCAAATGCAAATCTGAGAATACTATTGCTATTACTTGTTTCTGTTTCTCCATACCCTATTAAGATGATAATCGATTTGTTCTTTTCTTTCTTCCAAATCCAAACTTGATAGACATACAGTAGGTACTTCCCAATTTGCAAGCAATTCACTCATAAGGGAAGATATTTGAATCTGGAAGTACCTGTTGAGTATTCTTTTACCATTCTCTTCTATATTCCAACCTCTATAGTTCTCTAGATTCAAAGGAAGAAATATAGCTAGATCACATTGCATTTCCATTAATGTTTGACATTGACAGAAAAAGTGTTCCATCTCACATTCGGGGAGAGATTTCGATTGTTTATACCAAAAATAGGCAGCTAAATCGGTATAACTTCTATCAGTAACAAATTCCTCTTTATCCTTGAATAATTTGTTCCTCAAATTCAATAATTGAAAATCAGATTTATACATGGCTTCTGATCCCAAAGATAATATCTCTATATGGGATAAATCTCTAGTAGCAGGTAATAGATCTGTCATACTACCAGAAATAAAGGGTAATCCATATTTCTCAGATATATACTTTGCTAAAGTTGTTTTGCCAATTCCTGATGGGCCTACAAACATAATTCTCTTACTCATGGTATAATTCTTTAAATGGTTCAATAAACTGATCTGTTAAGAATGAAGATAAAGAGTATTCTACACAGATCTTTTTAAACTTATCATACTTAAACTTCTTTTTCGATTTAAGGGGTAATTTCTCTAATGGAATATTCCTTACGAACCAGAAAAGGTCTATTAACTGTTCATTTCTTCTCCATATCTTCAGATACTCTTTATTCTTGCTTTGAGCAATAAATTTCTCAATTCTACCCTCATCAAGGATTTTTCTTGCCTTCACTGGCCCTATACCTGGAAATCCAGAAATATCATCGGAAATATCCCCAACCATTGCTAGATATTCTACAGTCTCATGAGCATGATACCCAAATAGATCTTTACAATTCTCTAATCGAATTATCTCATCTTTTCTTGGGTTATATATTCGAAGATTCTTATTCAATAGCTGATTAAAATCCTTGTCCGAAGAAATCAATATTATCTTTTCTGATTGGAATTTTTTGATTGCCAGGTATGCTAAGAAATCATCTCCCTCATATAGAGTATTATTATTCTTATCGAATATATAATTTATTCTTAGCATACCCAGCATTTTCATTATGATTGCCTTTTGACTTTGCAAAGATTCATAATCAACTGAGATATTTTTCCGATGCCCCTTATAGTTAGGTAATAATTTCATCCTTACTGGAGAATGCCCATTATCAAATGAAATATAAACCTCGTCTGATTCAAACCTTGTAAGGTACATGTGTAGTGATTTGAAAAATCCAAATATTGCTCCACTGGGTTTACCGTCAGTTGATTTCAGCTTCTCGAACTTGTGAAAACTTTGATGCAAGATGTTTTCACCATCTATAAGTAGTACAGTTTTTTTCTTATTCATAGAAACTCATTTTTAAAATAAAGATAGCTTCTCTACATTTTACCCAATCCCCTAATAGGAGATATTTTATAGCTTTTACAAAACCATTTTGATAAGTCCAGATAGATCTATCTAAACCTCTAAACATATCCAAAATACTCATCTGAGATATATAAGTCTCAAAGTATTCTTCTCCGTTCTCTAATAAAGATACTTTTGAAACAATGGCCGGTTTTAAGTCTATTGCCATATCACATATATGTAGGGCTTTTTCTAAATCTTGTTTACCATTCTTATTGGTATGTCTGGATACGTATTTTAATATTTCTCCCTGAAACCAATTAAGGTTATACTTTACCATTAAATGTACTGGTTCAATCTCAAATTGGTAATGGTTACCTCCAACTTGATTAGTATTATTGATTGTTTTCATTATCATCTAAAATCTAATTAAGTGAAACTTCCTGTATTTTCTCGTCACCAAGGTAAACATCCATATAGTTCTCTGGATTACTATATTCATCTAAGTATTCTAACCTTGTCTCTAATCTTAGATTCTCTTTAAGATATTCCTTGATAATCTTCTCTATTTCTTCTTTATTCATCCTCTTCCTCCTCGTCCTCTGAATCATTATAGGATTCATATTCTACCCCATCTACTGGATATAAATTAGTAGTCAATGCTACTATCTTCTTTCTAGTGGTACCTATGGTATTAATTTCAGCTTTACGAAGTAATTTACGACGAAGTTCATCATCTTCTTCCAATAGTTTTTGAAATTTCTCTTCTCCTCTTGCAAGGGTTTTCCCTTTAAACTTATATACTCCACCTGAGGATTTTTCGATAATGTCATTTTCTACCAATACATCCTCAAGGGCATAACATCTATCAAACCCTACTTCATGGAACTTAGGATTAAAATAAACTGGGCATTTACTGATAGTGGGTCTTGGAGGAGCAACTTTATTTTTAATAAGCCGAATAGTAACTAACTTCCCAGCTTTCCTTTCCTTCCCCTTTTGTTTTACTGTAATGCTTCTACCTGAATAAAAAGCAGCTCTAATTGAAGCATAGAATTTAAGAGCAGCCCCACCGGTAGTGGTTGTATTATCTTTTCCAAACCCTACATTTAGAGCAGTTCTTAATTGGTTGATATAAATCTGTGTAACTCCCAGTTTATAGAATAACTCGCTTCTGATACGGAAGTATTTATATAATGCCTTAGCTCTACCCCCCATTTCTGCTTTACCATCTACCATTTTAGAATCTATGTTATCTGCACAGTCCATAGCAGCAATAGAATCTATCACTAAGAGAATCGGCTCATTATGAGTTAATTGTGAACGCAAATAAATTGCTAAGTCTGCTACAGCATCAGATATATATTCTATACGAGTATCATCCAATACTGTAACTTTTTCTGGATCTACTCCATTAGTTTCTGCCCAAGAGTTCATCCAAGATTGTTCAGCATCTACCCATATTACATGACCGCCCAGTTGTTGACAAGCATAGGCAAAATTATAAGCTATTAGGGATTTTCCAGAGGATTCTTCTCCGGCTACCTCCAGGATTTTACCAAATGGGATACCTCCACCAAAAGTATAATTCAGAGAGAAGAAAGTAGAAGGCAACCAAAGATTAGATTCTACAGTTTCTGAAGCTAATCTCATCATCCCACCATATTTTTTTAATATCTCATTTTTTGTAGGTACCTTTAAGCCTACCTTAGATTTCTTAGCCATAATGTAAAGTATTTAAATAAAAAGAGAGGATAACCGAACGAATCTAATTACCCTCTCTACCCAACAACAAACATGAATTACTAACACCAATTAGATATCTGAACGATATTTTCTTTTCTTTTTCTTTGGTTCTTCGTCTTCCATATAGTGATCCTTATGGATTCCCTTTTTCTTCTTTTTCTTTGGTTCTTCGTCCTCATCATCACCATGATCTTCTTTTAAGAATTTTGCCAAAATCTCTTCTAGTTCTTCATAGGACTTAATTTGAGAACGAACTATGGATTCCAAATCCAATTGACCCTGATACTTCTTGTCCAATTTAGTAGGTTTGCACGGAGTAGCAGAATAAGTGGTATCAAATTTACCAGAACCAGATCTCTTGATCTTAATATCATATCCAGTTTTATAATCAGTCATATCACCGGCCTCGTCTTCATCGAGGTAAAGGTCAATAATATCCTGATATACAGATGATGGCACTAATACTCCCTTATCCTTACCTTCATATCCAACTTTAGTACCTTTCTCATCGTCATAAACGATTCCGCCAATAACATATCTTCTACGAGGTACTATCAATTTAGCAAGGTTCTTATCATCGTCATCCTTAGAACTTTTCAATTCCTGGTATTTTTCCATGAAAGGGCATGGTTCATCAAAAGTAGCTGGAGATATTACTCCTCCAAGATCTCCTCCCAAATAGAATTGAACAATTTCTATACCCAATTCTTGGTCATCACCTGGAGATTTAATTCTCATTCTAAGTGTTCCCTCTTTGGGATATACTAATCCCCCTCCGTTTCCTCTGGATTCTAATTTCTTCTTTCTTGCAAGCATCTTATCTCGAGTAGAACTACCCTCTGAAGAAAGCTTTTTCTTTTTGTCTTTTACCATAATATTTAAAATTTAATTGTTGTTAGCCTCTGAATAGATGATCTCATTCAAACTTAACACTGTAACGATATTCTTTTCTAGAATATTCTTTACAGATTCTGGCCAATCCGGTCTGATCTCAAATTCCAATTCTTTACCAGCATACATACCGTAAGTAACTACTCTACCAATCTCCGTAAGATCGGTATAAGTTCTATATTCTTCAGTTATAGTACCTCTTTTAACTACTACTCCCTTTCTGGGAACTCCCTCAGAAACAGTTCCGGGTATAATGATACCGGACTTAGTTGTGTTAATATCTTTCGGAGATAATATCAAAACCCGATTTTCTGTTGGTAAACCAGGTAGAGTTTTATTAAAAAGCTCTGCTACCATAGTTGAAATGAAGTTTAGTGAGTAAATCATAATTGTATGTTAATTAATTAGTTATGTAATTGAATATAGTTATCTCTATCCTTTTCTAAGATTGGCATTAATAGTACGAAGTATATTTTCTCGTGACTCATAAGCTCTACATATAGCTATGAACTTATTTGATTTCTCTACAGCTTTCAAATACCTTTGATATAGTGATTTATATTTCGGATTTATATTTGCCTTATGAGATACATAATCATTGTTAAATCTCTCATTCGAATCCTTTATATAAACCCAAGCAGCAGAATATGCTTCGTCTTTTTCCCTTGCTAGTGCATCCCTTTCTTTTATATATTTATCTCTAAGAGAACAAAGTACATAATAACTAGAAGGAGACTCTCGTAGCTGAGAATTGATTATATTTTCATTAATAGATAATTCCTTTTGAATATCTATTTCGATGGTTTTACCTTCAAACTTAACCTTCAGTTTTTTCAGTTCTGTCTTCATAAACTTCCAATAGGTCTTTAAAGTCTTCTTTACTAAATTTACCTTTACTGATTGCTTTAGTAACTTGAGCAAAAGCAGTTTGATAAGCTAATTTCATACCGGGTAACTTAAGAAGAGACTTGTATACACTTAACTTATCTACTAAAGCCATTAATCTTAAATCGCATAAAGCATCGGTTCCTCCTCTATCTAATAATAATAGGAAAGCTGTCCAATAAATATGAGTAGCGTCCTCATAAGCTAATTTACCCTCTTCGTCTTTTGCCATTACCTTAAAAGCCATACCCTCTAAGGTATAAAGGTTTGATTGAAGTTGGGATATTTGGGATTTTATACGATTGAATAACATCTTCTCTGGTCCACTTATATGTAAATTCTTGGCATCTAGATATTTATTCAAGTTCTCTATGGAATAATTTAAGCATCCTGCTACCATATAAGTAAGTGCAGTTAATTGGCTTGCTTTTTTAAACTCTTCTTCTGTTGCCATAATCTCATAAATTTAATTTATTTAGATAGACATAATATCTTCTCTTTTCGCTTCTGTAATGGTAGATACTGAATCCGAATGCTTTAAATTAGTTTTACAATTTGGGCATTGTACTACCTTATAAATATCCCTATTTGATTTATCGTAAACTCTAAAAGTTTCACTAGCGTCATACTCAAATTCACAATCACATACTGGGCATTTAGCCCTCCATATTGTGGGACCGTTTAAAATCTTTTTCATATTGCTTCATTTGTTTATTAAAACGTTTCTTATACTCTGAAATTGGTATATGCTTATACTTCTTATGCTCTTCCATATATTCCTCTACTGAGAAATCTGGTTCTAGCATTTTCCTATAATCATAACCTGGAATAAAAGGTAATTCTTCTGCCATTGACCTACCAATAACAAAATCCATATCCATGGTAACATCATCTATTTGAAAACCAAAGTATGGCTTAGTTAAGGGATTTCTATAAATTTGCCACATTTCATAAATACTCCAGATATTTATATTCTCTGGCTTAGTAATCTGATAATTAGCATCATGAACCAAGCATACTGATTTTGTAGGAGGTAATTTTCCTTGTCTCATAAGGTAGTATATTAATATACTTCCAAATAAACACATATCTGATGCTGCAGATTGACAAGGGAAATTCAAGGCTAATCGTAAAGCATAAGCTTCTTCTCCTTTATCTGAAGAATAAATTTGAGGTAATCTTCGTTTCCTACCAAATAGAGATACTAAGTAACCATTTTTTCTAAGGAACTTCTCTTGTTTCTTTAAGAAGGTTTTTAACTTAGGATGTTGACCAAAGAATATATCCATTTCCTTTTGGGCTTCTTCTGGTGTAACTATGATACCAGATTTGGGGTCAGATAATTTTACTGCTAGTAATTTAGCACCAATTCCATAAATAAGTCCAAATGCAATCTGTTTAGCTTGCTTTCTCCTTACCTTCCATA
>OHWU01000003.1_pt1 | contig 182708 bp, 189 predicted proteins | sample 1579821 | NCBI WGS metagenome assembly OHWU01 (sample SAMEA3882548, study PRJEB24775) | human gut metagenome | biome: human-associated habitat; feature: intestine environment; material: feces | place: Netherlands | collected 2009/2010 | reverse complement strand
CACCCTTCCATCAGGAGATGAACTCTTTCCATAAAATTAATATAAAAATTTCTAATTCAATTATTTTCAATTCTAAAATTTGATTTTAATATAATCTACTTTTGGTAGCTATTGGATTTTATTTTAGAGAAGTCCCGAAAACCTTAAGACAAAAACCCCGTCCCAATGTCTAAATGTCTAAAAACAAAAAAAGTTTAAGTATAAACCTAAACTTTTTGTATTTTTTAATTAAAACTTTCTTTTTCTTGCAGCCTCTGATTTCTTTTTTCTTTTTACACTTGGTTTTTCATAATGCTCTCTTTTTCTTACTTCTTGCATAACTCCATTTCTTGCACATTGTCTTTTAAATCTTTTTAGAGCATCTTCTATATTTCCATCTTTAACTTTAATTTCTGACATTTAATTCCCCTCCTTCCAGATATACGTCTATGTATACTCGGGATTTTCCGCATGGTTAACAAAGTTTTTTGCTAACACTATGATATTATACTTAAATCTATTAAATTTGTCAATAGTTACTCATTAATTTCCAAAATCTGCGCGTTTTTAGTATTATTAGTGTTACTTTTGGTATTGTTTTACATTATTAGTTCGTGTTATTTTTAACTTTGGATTGTTATACTTTTTTATATTATTTAAGGAGGTTAATTATGAATGATACTGAAAAAGTACTAAGAAAAAAAATTGGTAAGAGAATTAAACTTGCAAGATCTAAAACAGACTACACTCAAGAACAACTTGCCGAAAAGCTATCTCTTTCTGCAAGATATATTAGTCAATTAGAACGTGGAGTGGCATTTGGTAGCGCAACTACCATAGTTAACCTTTGCCAAGCATTAAACATCAATTCTGATTTTTTATTTAATGATATTATCGAATGTAATTCTTCAAGTTTAAATGATTTTGTTGATAATAGTTTTTTAGAAAATTATTTGCAATTAAATGATTATAATAAAGAAATTATAGATACTATGGTTAAACAACTTATTAAACTACAGAAAAAAGATGCTAGTAAAAATTTGGGTTAGCTTTAATTTTTAATATTAATTATAAAAATTAATTACAGAAATTAAATAAACTTATAAAAAAGGAATAAATTATTTTAATTTATTCCTTTTATTATTCTTTTAAATTTACTTTTAAACTATAATTTAGTTTATAGTTGTGCTTGTTGCCCCTGTTCCAACTACCTCTTCTTGCAATGATCTCCAAGTGTTACAGCCAACTATTCCATCTGATGCTAACCCTCTTGATGTTTGATAATTTTTTACTGCATTTTGAGTTGCTGCTCCAAATATTCCGGTCAAGCCCATTAGTCCTAAATCCAAGTGTATTTAAATCATCTTGTGCAATACATACATAATTACTTATGCTTCCTCTTTTTAATTGCATAAATCCACCTGTAGAACATGCTGGCTTTCCAAATCTTTTATCAAAATGTACCCACGTAGGTGTTTGTGATATTGGCTCAACATATGCCCATACTCCGGAATTATTTGCCGAATTCCATAATCTTGTTCTTTCAGCTGTACTTAATGTTTGACCAACATCAAATGCAACACCTGCATAATGTTGACTTTGGTTTCCATGTCCTCCCTCATATGGCCTCTTAAAAGCAAATCCGACAGGAATAGGCCTTCCATATATATATCGTTGACTATTCCAACTTTGCATACACCTTTTTGTAGTCCATAAAATATTACTTTTACTTGAACCTCTAAATTCTCTTACTCTAAGCGTCCCATTTGTATTATATGGCATGGGCTCTGCTTCTCCCCTATAATATGTTTCCATTCTATTTGTATCATTATTAAACTCAAAATAACATATTATTTATTGTAATAATTAAAGCAATCCATCATTCCCAATCTGTACATTTTATAAAAAGTTTTTCTGAATATTTTTACTACAATCCTCTCTTTCCAATTTAGCTCTTTTATTATTTCATTTAATACTACATCTTCCATTACATATCCTCCTACATTTATTTCTAGAAGCTTCTGTAATATTGATATACTAATTCTTGTCCACTATGGTGGAAATTTTATAAACGCGGCTATTTCTTATACAAAAAAATAATACCTTTTATGGTATTATTTTGTATAATTCATCTACTTTTACATTTAATGCTTGTGCTATTCTTACAGCCATACTTAAACTAGGTTCTTTTTCGTTCTTTTCTATATAATTTAAATGTGAACTTGATATTCCAGTTATTTTTGATAACTGGAACAAACTGTAACCGTTTTTCTATTCGTATTTCTTTCAATAATATCTCTATCCTCAACCTTTTCCACCTCAAGTTTTAGTATGTTCATTTTTTCTTATAACATACATTTTGTCCACTATGGTGGAAAAGTTCCGTTTTCTTATATGAAAATACTTCTTTTCATTTTTCTAATTAATTCTTTAAAACTGTATGCATCTTTATGACATGCTATTGTAAACGCACTAAACAAGCAATTATTATGAGCATATTCATCCCATTCTTCCCTTGTAATTTTCTTATTTTTTCTTACATATTCTTTTAATTCTTTTAAGCTTTTTTTATAATAATTGATCATAAAAACACCTCAATGTTAGCATCTACATTTTTAATATTTTTTATGCAAAAGTAAAAGAAGCCTTTTAGACTTCTTTTGCTTTCTTTATTACTTTGCTAAATCTTTTCGTTCTTGACATTACTTTCATACTTTCTGCTGATAGTATTAAAAAGTATTTTAATAACTTTCTGTATTCTTTTTCACTTTTTATATTTAATACTTTAATCATTTGTAGAGATTGTGTATATGCTTCTTTCATATTCATCCCCCTTTACTATTATAACATATTATGTTAAATTGTTGTGTCGAAAGTAGTCGAAAATCTATTTTTATGTTTATCACTTCAAAACATTTATTATCTTATTTTTTACTAGAAACTAGCCAAAAAGTGACGTCTCAAAATCGTTTTTAAGCCCTTTTTATTTTTTGGCCAAGTACTTATATACCTTGATTTTAAGCTATAAAACGAAAAAAAGAGGTAAATTGAATCTAATCAATCTACCTCTAAATATCTATCTTATTTTTGTACAATAATCTAAACAAATATAACCACTTGGAGTTAATCCCCAGTTTCCTATTACATTTGTAACTGTACATTTCACTCCTCTTACATATCCACCTTGATTTCTTGCACTTCTTGTTAATTCCTTTAATGGTTTAATTCTATATTTTGTACTTGGTCCTGTCCTTACATTTAATTTACTACAATTAACCTTATATGTGCCTGTTGTATATTTTTGAATTGTTGCATTTTTTACAGCTGCTGTATATCTGCTTGTATAAACTAATGAAATCCAACCTTTATCTGTTTTTCCCCAGCCATTACTTTCTGCTAATATTGTTACTATAGAATTTTTAGTATAACCACCAACTCTATTATAATTCACACTTGCTCCAGCTCTTATATTTAAACCACCATTTGCTATAATTTTAACTTGGTAATTTATATTAGACACTGCAGATGAATTATCATTTATTATAACAGGTGTAGTTGTGTTTTCTTTTATCTGTATTCTATCATTTTTAAAGCAGAAGAATTTTTGGTAATTTGCATATTCTCTAAAATTATCTATTGACACATATACTGTATTTCCGCTTACTGTTGCCAATCCTCTTCTACTTGAAACTTCAAATTTTCCATTATACAAATATGGATCATATATTTTCATGTAATTGCCTTCTATTCCTGTTAGAACTATAAAATGTCCACCATATGTAAATAATCCCTGATTACAACTTGCTATTATATAATTGTTATCTTTTAATTTTGAAATCACATCATCTAATTTATAGCATTCACTATAACCTATATCAAATACATCTGCTGTCCATTTAAATGCACTCCAATATGTACCTTGATTTGCACTTCTATAACCATATTTTACATATAAGTCTGCCATTTTAGCTGGAGTTATTGTTCCTTTTATACTTGACACAACCATTGCTGCACTTGTAGGTCCACAACCACTTGTGCCTATTGTTTGTGTGCTATCTCCTACACTAGAATACATTTTACTTTTCCATCTATTATCTATTTGTGAGAAATATGTTAGTCCAGCATAATCTTCTAATTGTATATATGGTGTTTTTTCTGCACCTTCATATGCAACTTGTCCTTGCTCTTTAAATGCTTCATTTTCTGTTGTTTCTTGTACTTCTAGTATTTGTTCATCTTCTGCAGTTAAACTTAATATTTCTGTTGTACTTTCATTTGTTGCAATGTCTACTATTGTATCTGTCATTTTTTCTACTACATCTTTTTGTAATTCTTTATCATCGCTAAAAACAAATACAACAAACAATATAATGCACATTAATATTGATGATACTATTATTTTAAATTTTTTCATTATCTTCCCCTCCTATACAAATTTACTTAATCCTAAGATAAACGCTATTGCTGTTAATATAATTCCAACAAAAAAAGAAACTACTTTGCTTTTTATTTGCTTTTTAGTTTCTTCATATTCTTTTGCTGGTTTTTCTTCAATTATTTTTAGGCGTTCATTCATTTTGTTTTGGTCTTCTCTCATTGCCTTCATTTCTGTTGCTATTTCTCGCACACTTAGCGTTAAATCATATATGTTTTCAACTTTATTTTCAATACTATCTAATCTTTTAGAATTTGATTTTGAACGTTGCTCATTTTCTACTAATCTTTCAACAACTTCTGTCTCTTGCATTTTCTTCCTCCTTTCGAGAAATTTACATTTTTAGTTTAATGGAATTGATAATATTCCAGTTAACCAATAAGCATTTCCATTAATAATACGAACAGTAACATTGCCATCAGCTACCTGTAAAAAGCCTTGTGATGTTTCTGTTCCAAAGGCTCCTGCTCTTATATAATTTTTTCCTTTCAAAAGAGTTTTTAAATCATATCCTGTAATATTAGGTAAGCTCCCTATAGTTACTTCCTTATCTGCTGCTGCAAAATACCCTGTAGACTTGCTTACTGAAACTCTAACAAATAGTACTCCATTTATTATTCTTGCTTGTATACCATTTCCATATTGAAATCCACTATTAGAAGAAAGTATTATTCCAGTATTTAAAGTTCCATTAATCCACCCAGTATCTTCGTTCTCTATTTGTTCTTTTAAATTGTTTATTTCTTTTTTTACGCCTTTTATTTGAGGTATCATATTAACACCTCTTTTCTTTTTATAAAACTATAAGTGTGTGTGTGTGTGTGTGTGTGTGTGTGTGTGTACAGCCCCAAGGCTTACATGATTTATTTTAGTCATATATTTTTCTCCTTTATATTTAATTTGCTATAAATGTGCAATTTAAGTTGTACCAAGCAGATGTATATGTATTATCTGAGACCCATTCTAACATAATTCCTCCAGCCGGAGTTATTATCCACCTACAATATCTAACCCCAGAGCAAAATCCCTCAAAATATATTTGGGTTGCCGGTCTATACCCTTCTGGAAGTTGTGCTATTGTTGTTCCTGCCTTAGTAATTCCTGACACTCCTCCTACAATTGTAACAATTCCATTTTCTTTCTTATAAATAGCTTTTTTAGCAATCTTATCAACTGTTATTCCTGTGGCCAATGGTAAATCCTTCCACTTTTCAATTTTGTATTGTGTACCTGAAGGTAAAGAATCTAAAATTTCACCATTGCCAAATATTATATCTGAATTAAATCTTTGTGCTGATATTATTTGAACATTAGGAGTACGTGAACCACCTGGCAATTTAAAACAAACAGAAAATATACAATTGCTTTCTACTATTATAATATTATCTGAAATGTCAACTCCTTCTGGGTTTAATTGGTTTATTCTTTTAAATTTAACTTTAAAATTGGTAGAATCTTGTCTATTAATTTGCAAACTATATATATCATCAAAATCATACTGTTGAGTTGATGTAATTTTAAAAATTATCGTAGCCGTCTTAAATACAGTTTTCATATTTACATCAAATAATTTAATATATTTATTTGTATACCCTGAAGAAGTATATAAAATATTTTTTCCATCTGGAAAATCTATTTTGTTTTCAATTTTCTTAATTAAATTTTTAAGTGTTAGCATTATATTCCCCCCTTACTACTAATGTTAAAATATCTCCTGTTTCTAACTGCCAATCTGTTGTTGTCTTTATTTTATTGCTTATACTATCTGCATCTCCTATTTCTCTATAATGTCCATCTGTTCCAGCATCATCACTACTTAATGCTAGTCTTTCGGTGTCTAAGTATACATCTAATACTTCTTGTCCAACTTGATAATAACAAGGTAATGTTACTTCTGCTCCTGCATTTATATTAGATGTTATTTTTAGTTGGTAAATGTGTGTAAGCAAATTTTCTTGCATTCTGTTTATATTATAAGGTGTTAATGGTGTCTCTCCACTATATTCTGCCGGCACCACTTCGTATTGCGTTCCCTCTATTTCTACATATGCATTCTTTACTTTTGTTGCTCCTTTAAACTCAATTATTTCCATTTCTTGCCTCCTTTTCAAGAGTTTCTATTCTTTTTATAAGTTTATCTATTTCCTTATCTTTTTGTTTATCTTTTTCCTGCAATTGTTCTATCATTTCTTGTTGTTCTTGGATTGCTTTAGTTGCTGTAGCAATTATTGGTAATTCGTTAATATAATACCTTTCCTCAATGTTGTCTTTTTGGGGACGTATAATTACAAAATTAGGGTCTAACATTTCCATCTCTTGTGCTATATAACCTATATCATAATGTTTTCCATCATCTTCTTTATCAAATTGTTTATGTTTAATCTTTTTTATTATTTCTAAAGCACTCTGAGAACATTTTTTTATATTTTTCTTTATTCTTCTATCTGATGAAATGTTATTAGCATATACATTTCCACTTACACTTAAATCTCCATAGATATTGGCAAGTACATTTGGAAATAGTATGAAATCTACCTTGTTACTTTCTGTACCAAAAAATATATTTCCTCCACATGCTGATAAATCTCCCTCATCTGTAACTAATACATATGAATTTCCTGTTCCAATTTTAAATGAATCTGATCCAGCTTGATTTTTATAAAATTGTATATTATCTAATATTCCCATTGATGCATTTGAAGTAGTAGTTGCAGGCATAATATAAAACAACATCGAATTTGTTTTCTCATCATTAAAAAATATACCAGGCATAGCATCTGCTTGTATTTTTACACCATTTGAAATTATTCCAGCATTTGATGAATCTAAAACCAAATCACATCCACTTAATACAAGTTGTCCTGTGCAACCTCCTGAATTTTTAGGTGGCATAGCAAAATCTTTTATGTATAAAATTGGCCAAAATTTTCCATCACTTGTTGTTACTACTCCCCAAGCCATACCATTTTTTATTTTGGTATTATACTCACTGTCTACTGAAAATGCAATATATTTGTTGTCGTCTTGCGTTTTTACTCCCATTTCTCCAAACTTTGTTCCACTCTCATGGAAGTGTTGTCCTAGTTTATCTAATGACATTAAAACTTTTTTGTTATTATCTAATATTGCTAGACTTGCATTACCATTTAATATCATCATTTGAATAAATTCACTTATTTGGTTCCATGCAACCTTTACCGCTTCTGTATTTTGTTGAATATATGTTCCAACTTCTGTTTTACCTACTTTTTTATTTACTTCGCTTGTTATTTCTTCTGATTTTACATTTATTGCCGCATTCATTTCTGCTGTTGTTGAATAGCTTTCAAATTTTTGATTTACACTTAATTCAATACCTCGTGTTGATTGATTTATTGCACTATTCATTTCAACCTTCGTAGCAAATATATCATTAAAGTCATTTTTTATTATATATTCTGCATATATCTTATTTCCAACCATATCAATTAGGTATATATAATTTTCGCCTTCAAAAAGTTCTACTTGTATATTTAGTTTTTGCTTTATTGGAGTTTTTAGCGGTGTTAAAACATGATATTCTGATAATTGTAATCGTCTTATAACATATGCATTTTCCTTTTCTATTTCTATACTATCACTTATTTTTCCATTTGTTCTTAGTTCATCTGTATCAATTAAATATGTCTTTCTATCTGCTGAAGGATTAGTTCTACTTTGCTTGTCTATTATTATTTTATATATCATCTATAACACCTCCTGGTTAGGATATAAATTATCACTTGGAAACAATTCGTCGGAAGGAAACAAATTGCTTTCATACTTTTGATTTCCTTCAATTTTTAATATCAATACTTGTGCCTTGCTTGCATTTTCTAAGTGTATTTCTGTAATTCCTTCTACTTCTCTTTTATAATCTGTAACACTTGATACTTGATCTTTTATTGTATCTATGTCTTGCTCATGTTTTGTTATTTTTTCTTCATGTTCTGATGATTCCTGTACTAGATCTTGTATTACTCCCTCGTTTTTTTTAGCTAATCTTTCCACTTTTAATGTCTTTTTTTCTTCTTTTGAAGTTACTTTATATTCTGTATTTGAATCTTCTGTTATTTCTGCTTCTGTATTACTTGTTATTCCTGTATTAATTGTTATATTAGCCTTCAAATAATATGATTTATAAAATTTTTCATTTCTATCTCCAAGTTCTATACAATCACAAGGTTCAAGCCACATAACTCCCAAATCTGAAGCTTCATAAGAATAATATTCTAATCCTTTTATTTGTTCAAACATATTATCTATTACTTTTTCTCTTTGATATTCAATTAATTCATTTTCATCAAATCTTATCTCACATCTTCCATTTTTTGCAATACTTTCATCATCTTTTGCTTCTATATTATCTTCAACGCTACCTCGCCCCAATACTAAAGAATTTACTGGCCCGAACTTTTCTTTTATAACTAAATCAGACAAATATGATTTATCTAATTGTTGTACTACAACATTACTAGGTTTACAAAAATATAATTTATTTTCTTTTATAAAAACAGTTGTTAATGTTGCTTGAGCTATCTTTTCTAATACATCTCTATATGTTACTTCCTGCGTTGAGAAAAAATCTTCATTTATTATTAAATCTGAATTAAAAAAATTAACCGAATATAAATCTACTTTACAAATACTGCACATTTTTTGAACTAATTGAACTATTTTACAGGGATATGATAGCTGCAGTTCAGTCTGTTTAAACGTTTTCATAAATCTAATCATTCGATCATATCCTGTTACTGTTATTTCTTCTTTTTTCTTACTGTCCTCCATATCTTTTATATAAAAATTCCCCAAATCTACATACTGAAAATCGTCGTTAATATATAATCCATATTGAAAATTTACATCTTTATCTTTTAGTTCACTTGCTGTTTTATCTGTTATCTCTATCTGTTTCATTATAGTTTTAAATAATTTTCCTTCAAACCCATAAACAATTTTTTTAATGTTATATTTTTTTTCATTCATTGTTAACTTTATATTTTGCTGTCTTATTGTCTTGGTTTGCAATTTAAAATCATTATTAACTTCATTCATATTAATTGTGGCCTCCTGTCTATTGCTGTTAAAACAACTGAAAACTCTTCCCAATATCCTCCACATGCCAACGGACTAGATTTTATAGCTTGTCCATTGTAAAAAGATTCTTTATATAATTCTCCCTGTTTATAATTTCCCATGTCCTTTTCCAAAGAAAATTGAACACCCTCTAAAAAAGGATGTTCAAGTAATGTTTTTATCAAATTATATTGTTCATCTGTTACTTTCCCAAATTTTACCTCCAATGTTGTAAAATACCCAATAAAAGTGCCACTGTAATGTCCATCTAATGCATTTCTACCCGTATTTTCTCCCCATAGAGGCTCCGGGCCTGGAATTATATCTATTATTCCCGGTATCTCTATATTTTTTACTATTAATTTTGGTTCATACATATTTAGCCTCCATTCGTTGCAAATCTATTTTTGTTTTTTATTTTTTCAAGTCTTTTATTTAACTCATATCCATCAATATAGAAATTAAAATCAAGGCTCAAATTAACCAATATTTGTATTATTTTTTCAAGTAATTGTATCACTTTTTCATTGTTTCCTAATCCCATTTCTTGATTAGCTTTTTTGTATAATGACATTAATTTATCTTCTGGTGCTACAACTTCTCCTTGATGTCTATTATCCCCTATCATAGCTAATTGAGGTGTATTAGCTTTAACGTAGCCTCCTTGTGCAAGCATTGGAATTTGTGGTACCCCAATAGTATTAATCCAACTAAAAGGTTGGATTCCCATTATATTAACCCCTCTTATTGCACGTAAAGCGGAATTTATTCCATTAAATGGTATAGATATAACCTTATTTATTCCACCTATAATTGCATTTACTATGGATTTCAGTCCACTTAGTATTCCTTCTTTTATCCCATCAAATATTCTGCCTCCTGTACTAAATACATTTTTGACAGCTTGCCAAGCATTGCTAAATACATTTTTAAACCAATTTGCTATGCCTCCAAAAACTGATGTAATTGCATTCCATGCACCTTGTACTCCCTCTTTTACTTTTAACGTAATGGTATTCCATACATTAGATATTGTAGTTACAATGCCATTCCAAATGTTTGAAATAGTATTTTTTATACCATTAAAAACATTTGATATTACATTTTTAACACTATTTATTGCTACAGTAACAATATCTTTTATAGCATTCCATATTCCTTCAAATATCCCTTTAATGCTTGTCCATATTCCGTTAAATATTGATTTTATTCCTTCCCAAGCTTTATTCCAATCTCCTGTAAATACTCCTACTATAAAATCAATTAGTCCTCCTAAGACTTTCCATATTCCATTTAAAACATCTGATATTATAGCAAATACATCCATGAACAAATTTCCAATTGTTTCAAAAATTGGACTTAGCACAGGTACTACATTTTCTATTATCCAATTAATAATTGGCACTAACAAAGTATTCCAAATTTCCGACAATCCATTTATTAATCTTCCAATAAATTCAAGAAAACCATTTACCATAGGTTGAATATGTTGTTTCCATAATTCATCAAACTTTTGAGCCCATTCATCCAATATAGGTTTTATATTTTCATCCCAAACTTTTAATACAGTCTCTAAAATACTTGAAAAACCATTTTTTATATTTTCTACTGCTGGTTTAATATATGTATCATATACTTCCCAAAACTTAGCAAATGTATCTTGTATTCCTTGTTTTATTGTTCCTAGTACAGAACTAATTGGTTGTAAAATCCCCTCTAATGTTTGCTCTATTAAGTCTTTATTTTCATTTATAGGCTCAGTAATCATATATAAAATATCGTTACCTGCTTGCCATCCTATTTCTTCAATTCCTAAAAAACTATCTGTAAAAATTGCCATCAAATTTGCTGTTATTTGTTTTGCGGTATCACCCCTAAATACACTAAATATATCAGCAACTGTTATTGTAAATTTACCTTTTATTTCGGCAGTTTGAGATGATAAATCAAACAATCTAACAATGTGCCCTTGTAAATCCCATTTATTTTGTTCTAGAAATAAGTTAAATCCGTCTAATAAATTATCTGCTATTGTTATACCTATACTAGCTACACTACCAGTAAGTCTTCCTAAATTCAAAGCAACTGTATTTACCCAATTGTTTGAGGCATTTAATACTTCTGGTGATGTAAATATATCAGATAAATTTCTTTTTATACCTTCAATAGAATTTGTAATACTTGAAAAATCAAAATTTCCAAATCCTTCTGAAAATCCTTGTTTAAAAATAGATATTAATTCTTTAGCTTTGCCTATAAATTTGTCCATTTGTGCATTAGCTTGTTCCATAGCTGAATTTGCAGTATCTCCAAAGTTAAAATCTCCTATTCCTCCTGCACCACTTCCGCTAGAAGAACTATCACTATCATCTTTTTTTAATATTTGAGCAGTATCAAATGAAGCCAAGCTCTTTAAACTTTTAGCAGATTTTTTAGCACTATCACCAATTCCGCTTATCGAATCACTAGCTTTAGACGCATCAGAAGCTAAGTCTGAAACTACATTAGAACTATCATCTCCCCCTGCGTTTCCAAAAATCATTTCTGTAAATGATTTAAAGGCATTAGCTAATACTTGTAACTTAGATAAAACCCAATTTATTCCTTTTACAATAGGTGTAAATATATTAATAAATCCTTGACCTAAGGTTGCTTTTAATTCATTAAATCTTAAGCTTAACACTCTTGTTTGGTTGGCCCAACTATCACTTGTTCTTGCAAAATCTCCATTTGCTATATTTAATTTTTCTAATACAAATTTATATCTTAACGCTACTTTTTCTTGTTCAGACATTTTAGATGTAGTTTTTCCATAACCATTAGCTAATGCATATTGATCCAATGCATTTTGTGTCATTACAACACCTAAATCTTTTAAAGTTTCTGTTTCGCCAGTAAATACTGATTTTAATTTTGTATATGCTTCGTCACTTGATAAATTGTAAAATGATGCAACATCTCCAGTAAGTCCTGTTAAAGTTTCTGACATTGCTAGAGCTTCTTTATTAGAAAAGTTAAATGCTTTTGCCATTGCTCCAAATGTACCAACATATTTTTTTGTTACAGTTTGTCCCAAACCAAATTGAGTAATTGCATTTTCAGCAAATTTATTTACCTCTGTATTTAAACTTCCAAAAGTAACATCAACAACATTTTGTACTTCCGCCAAATCAGAACCTAGCTCAATACATTCTTTTCCAAAATTCACTATTGTTTTAATCGAAAATGCTGCTACCGCTAATTTACCAATTTTCCTTAATGAATTTTCTATTCCTGAACTTTTTATTTTATTTGTTGTATCTTTTAATCCTTTATTAAATGGATTTGAATTTAATAATAATTCAAAATCAACTGATCCTACATTTGTGCTCATAATCCTACTCCTCCCTTCTTTTAAGGTAAAAGCAGGTATTGGCTAACTACTCACCATTAATGGTCGTGTTGCTCACTCTGTCTTTTTCATCTATATTAATTTTTATTGTTTTCTTACATCGTATACATTTTATTTCGCCCTTACATTGTTCAACTTTTATTAAAAGCTGCCCACAGTTAGGGCATCTTACTTCTATCATTTGTTATCACCAGCCATTTCCTTGAATGCTTTTTGAAATTCTGTAATAACTTTTTCATAATCTTCTTTGCTCATTTTCTTTGCTAATTTATTTCTATATTTCCATCTTATATTTTTTTGTTCTTGTGTAAAATTCTTTAATATCTCTTCATCGTCTTCACTACGGATTTGAACAATATTTCCGCAGTGGTGTATCTGACATCAAACCAGATATAAGATTACACAATTCTGCATAACTCATTGTGTCTACTTCTTTTCTTATTCTTATTACATATTGTTTTGCTAAACTTGCCTCAATTAAAGGCCAGTCTTCTTCCATATCGTACCATAATTCTGTTTCATTATTTGTTTTGAAATCGTTTTTCCATTTCCTCATAAGGAATTTCATTTACTTGTGCCATAATTGCAATTATTATTACACTTAAATCACTTACTGTTACTTTCATATCTTTTATTTCTTTGCTTGCTTCTTTTCCTAATAATAATTCTATTGCTTGAAATAGCCCATCGAAGCTATTATCTTTCTTGAATATATCTTGTGCTTTTAACATTGTTTCAGCACTACAATCTACTTTATATGTTTTTCCTTCAGCTATTGTTATTGTTTGTGGTTCATGACTCAATTTTGAACTAATATCTAAATTTGCCATATTAAAATCCTCCTAAATATAAAATTAAAGAGTAGGATTCCCCTACTCTCCTGTTGCTTCTGTATATGTTGGTTTTCCATTTGACATAACATCAAATTCTAGTGGAATAACTTCTGTTGATTTTCCAGCTCCCCAGTTTGTTATATTGAATATTGCATTTTCAAATACTAATTTTGCACCATCTGGGAATGTCCATTGTAAACATCCTTCTACATCTCTGCCATTTTTTAATGCTAATCCTGCTACATAATCGTTTCCTGTATCTCCAAAATTTCTTTTTCCAGAAATTGAAATTGTAACAGATTTAGAAGTCATTAATCTTCTAACCCAACCTTTTTGGTCAAGCGGATTCCATTCCTCTACCCCATTATCTAATTTTACTGAAAAGCTTTCCATATCTGCTATATCTGTTAATGCTTCTTTAGTAGCTCCAACTTGGAATTGGTTTTCATATACTGGATAAACTCCTGATTTTGTTCCCATTATTTTTCACCCTTTCTATATAATAAATTTAATTCTATTGAAAACTTGTAAGTATTGTTTTCATCGGCTCCTAAATCAATAGGTCCATTATATAAACACTCAATTGAGCAATTATAATCATCAATAAAAAAAGAACTACAATCTAATAGTTCATAAATCTTATCGGCCATTGTTTCGGCCGTATTATAATTTTTCGTCCATCTTAACAATAATGTAATTGGTAATATTCCATAACTTTTCAATTTTTTATATTTAGAATTATCTTCTAATTGTCTACGATTAGCATATAAAGCAATTGCTTTATCTTGATTTTCATCCATTTGGCCTATATACCACTTCGGACATTCTGTAATAATAGTTTTTAAATAATCTCTTATTTTAGATATACTAATTCTTGCTATCATTATCCATTTCTCCTTTTTAACATTTGTTTAAAATATTTTATTGGTAAATCTTTCTTGATTCCACTAATATAATCATCAAAATAATACTGTTTTGCATTAGGATTTTTACCTTGTTTTATATGTATTTCTGGGTCGAAATAAACCTTTCTTGCATATACTGTATCTACAACTATTCTAGCCACGCCTTTTATAACTTTTTTATCATCTACAAAAGTGCTATCATTTTGCATTGTACCAGTATCAAATGGCATTGTTTGACTTTGAATTAAATCTGTTTTTACCGCTTCTGCAGTATCTATCAATGCTAATCTTGCATTTTCTAATAATCCATTTATATTTTTAGTATTATACGTTATTTTCATATTAAATCAACTCCAATGTTGTATGATGAACGGTTCCATCTGGATTTCTAGGTCTACTTGCTTGATAAATTTCATATTCTATATTATTTATTATTACTTGTCCACCACTTATTTTCTTTATAGTTGGTGCTATATCTCCAAGTAATATTACTTTTCCCACAAGTTGAATCTTTCTTCCATCTGAACTAATTATAATTTTAGTTGTTTCAACAAATCTACATTTTTGATTTTCTAAATTCAAAGAAGTTAAAGGCTCACCATCTTCTGATAAGCCTTCTTGATATATAACTACATCACATTTATTATTTAATAATCTTTCCAAGTGCTTTGGATTTAACCTCTTTATCATATAACCCTATTTGTTAATCCTGTTCTTTTTAAATAGAAAAAGGCTAATTTTGATATTTTAAGTTTATCTGCCATATCTTGTGACTCCTTTTCATTTACCGTTAAGTCTCCACCTATAGAATAACTAGATATACTATTATCATCATATAAGCCTTCTTCTTTTATATATTCTGCTTGTAAACATATTGCTTTGATTATTAAATTTTTTTGTTGTGCTGTTAAATTATTAAATCCTCTTCTTTCAATTCTTGTTAATGTCGCTCTGTTAATATCTATTGAGGCTAACTCTAAATATTTTTCTATTTCTTTACTTTCTAATACTTTAGAACCATATTTTGAGTAGTCCTCTGTTGTTGCATAAACATTTATCATTTGCAACACCTCTTATTTTACTTTCTTTTCTAATTCTGCAATTTTTGCTGTTAATTCTTCATTAACTTTTGCTAATTCAGCCTTTTCTTCTTCAATTTTTGTTATTTTTGCTGTTAATTCTTCATTAACTTTTGTGATTTTTTTTAATTCTTTTTCTAAATCTTTGGAAACTACCTTTTTAGTAGATCCTAATTTAGAATAACCTCTAGCTTCATATTGTGTAAGTTCTTCTTCCTCAATAGATAATAACACATTATCTTTTACTACTCTTATTTTTGACATAGAAACCTCCTATTCTCCAGCATATTCAGTTGTGTCAACATCAACATATATGCTATCAATTTTATTATCCTTTCCGTTTGGAAAAACAAACGTATCAGATAAACTTCTATCTTGATATAAATATCCATCTCCCTCTGTGTGTTGACCTGGATTAAAATAATAAATACTTGCAATTTTAGGAACTGTTTTTACAGTTAATGGTGATGCTATTAATACGTTGATTTTATGAGAACCTGTTACAGCTTCTATATTTTTACTTGAATCTGCTGTTACTTTCTTAACTGGTACAAATCCATCAGTAAAATCAAATTTATCATAGAATCTTTCATCATCAATTACTTCTATCAGTGTTACTCCATCAATATCTGTAATTCTTGTTTCTATTCCAATTCCACCTTCTGCAATTTGTGTCATTTCTATTTTTCTTGTAAAGTCTGTAGATTGTTCTAATAAATCCATAATTGTAGAATTTACATATGCAATTAATGCACCTTTTGCTACATATCTTCTTAATTTTCCAGCACTTAACATTGCTTTTAATTTTCCATATACATTTTCTTTTGTATATGAAGACAATGCTGTTGAACTATGATATCCATCTAATTTTTGTGCTTCTGTAGCAACTTTAGAATAGAAGTATGCATCCATTTCTGGTATTTGTTGTGTTTTGTGGAATACTTCTGAAATATTTTTAATAGATGCTGTTTCATTTGTTTCATCTACATCTATTTTATCTACCAAGAATGATATATCTCTATCGTGTGTTAATGTGAAAGGTACATCAGTTTGTGCAAATGTTCCTTTGTTCCATCCACCTAGTCTACTGTGTGATTTATAACCACTTGTACTCATTTGTGTAAAATGAAATGTTTTTGCACTTAACCATTTAACTGCTGTAGTTACGAATGGTGAAGTTAAAGATTCTTGCTCCATAATTTCTAATAGGTCTGGAGACCATACCTCTGCATAATTTAATGCCATAATTAATTACCTCCTAAAATGAATTAAACCTGTTCCATCTTTTTGTGGCTACAGGCTTTTTGTTTTTTTGATTTTCATCAGAGTTACTCTGTGTTGCTCCGAATTTAAATCCTTTTTCTTCTTTTTCTTCTTCCTTTGCTATTTTTAACTCAGGAAATTCAGAAATTACTGCATTGATTTCGTTCTCTAGTTTTTTAGCATCTAATACACCGTTTTCTAGAATTTTTGACATATCAACTAATCTTGCTGCTCTTTCAACCTTCTTAACATCAACCCCTGCTTTGGCCATAGCAAGTGCTATTTTGTCAGTATAGTCTGTTTGAGCAGTCTCTTTTTGTTCTTCTTGTCCTTTGTCTTCTTGTTTGTTTTGAGTGTCTTGAACTTGTTTAGAAGTTTCACCTTGCTCTGCTTTTTCAGCACCTTTGGCATACATTCTTCTAATAAATCCGTCTAGCTCATCTTGATTTTTGAAAACTATTGAACCATCATCACCTTTTTGGGCTACTTGTTTTTTAGCTTTCTCACCCTCATTTTTGTTTTCAGTTTTTTGCTCTTTTTGAGCATTATCTGTTGTAGTTTGAGTATCTACATTATTTTGATTTTTTTCGTCTTCCATATCGGAACCTCCCCCGTTTAAAGTCCGTCGACTATAATTTTTTTGAATTAAAAAAGAGCCTTTTAAAAGCTCTAATTCTAAAAATGGCACAAGTTAATGGATTTGAACCACTACAAACAGTTTTGGAGACTGTTGTGCTACCGTTACACTAAACTTGCATATAAAAAACACCTACATTTCTGTAAGTGTTTAAATTTTTATTTATTTAATTATTACCATCCTGTTATTTCAGCCAATTTATAACTTACTGCTTTTTCTGTTCCACCAAGTGCTTTAAATTTCCAAGTTCCGTTTTCTTCTAAATTGTTGATATTTGACATTGCTGTACCTATTTGTGCACCATCAGCATCATATAAATTAAAAGTTACTTGAACATATGAGTATTGTTCATTTGTATTATTTTTTATTGTCCCTGTTACATAATATGCAAAACCATCATAACTTCCTTCACTATCTACTAAAGTGAATTTTTCTTGAGTTTGTTTTGTTTCTGTTGTTGAATCAGTTCCTGTTTGAGTAGTGTTGTTTCCACCTTGTGAACCTGCTATCGCAACAATAATAATTATAATTAATACCCAAAACCACCATTTCTTATAAATTGGTTTCTTTTCGTTTTCTTCATGACTTGCCATGATAATTCCTCCTTTTATTTATATTATAAAAAGAGTATAGCACTATTAGTCAGAGAATCGTGTCAAAATTTGTCGAAAAATATAAATTATTTAGATTTTTTATTTTTTTGTTCTTTGATTTGTTTTAATTTCTTTAATAATAAATTATTATCATATATTTCATCAAGTGCGGTTTTTATAAATTTATTATCGCTTTTTTCTATTTCTTCTATATTATTATATGTATTTAATAATTTAATAATCTTCATATAGCTCTGACTATCTTTTGTTAATAAAGATGTTATTGTATAGGTACTTATTACTAAATTGATATACTGTTCTAATTGACTACTCATATATATTCAACACTCCTCTATTATAAATACAATAATAATTATTCGATTTTATCATAATACCATCTATGTTATCTATCATAAATAATAATGATGTTTCTTTTTGATATAATTTCTGTAAATTTTTAGGTATTTTATTTAATCTATCCACTACTGCTTTACAATATTGCATTTGGTCATCAAATTTTAATATATTAGCATTTTCAGATAATTTAGCTGTTATCACTCTACTATCTTTTTTAGTATAATCGCTTATAATACTACTTTTTATTGATATATCACCAAAGTAAATTCCTCTACCATAACCACTATTAGTATTATCACTATATTGTATATTACCATCTATCGTGTTATGATAAATTTCACTAGCTGTTTTTCCCCTTCTACCACTAACTACCCTTATAATTTCATTACTATTTATTTTATCATATTTTTCTTTAGATAATTTATTTATCTTTTTATTATAACCTAACAATTTAGATACTTTTTCTTGAATATTATTTTCAAATGGGTCATATTTGCCAAATGGTTTATATTCGTTTATATCTATATCTAATTTGTTTATTAAAGTTTCAGCTGTATATTTACTATTATCTTCTATTTTACTACTTTCTATCTGATTTTGCAATTCTTTGGCTTTATTTTGGTAATTTAATACGTTTTCAGGTAATAAACTACCTATCGCTAATCTTTCATATTGCTTTTGTTTTTGTTGTAAATATTGTGCATATTTATCTTCTTTATTGTGATTATGTTTTGCTTGTGTTACTTCTTCTGGTTCTTCATTTATTCCTTCATAATAGGTACTTGCTCCATGTTGACATCTTGGGTGAAATAATCCTCCTTCTATTGCTGTACTTAATAATGGATATTGTCCATCTTCTACTTTTCCACCTGACCATACATCATCAATATATACTCTTCCTTCCCACGGAGTACATTGGTCACAAGCTCCACCATGTTTAGATATATATACTAATGGATTGCCTAACTTCTTTCGCATTTCACCTTCGCCCATTAAGTTTGCTCTTTTATTAGCTGTTCTTATTGCCATATCACAATAATCAGCTATATTATGTCTTGAGCCATCTTTATATTCAATGCAATTAAATCCTCTTGCTAGGAAGTCTTTTGATGCCATATCTATTGCTTGCTTTACTGTTCCTGCTCCTGTATTAGCATATACTTGAGCTTTATATACTATTTGTCTATATTGGTCATTTGCCATTCTTAAAGTTGCATATTTTACATCATTCATATCCGACTTTGTGCTTTTTATTAGTGCATCTAATTTTCTATGATTTAATCCAAAAAAAGACCCACCCAATTGTGAATCATCTTTCCTTATAATTCCTAACTGTATTGCTTGTTTATTAGTTTTTCCAGCACCTTCTTTGAATTGTTTTTTTATATGTTTATATAAATACCTATTTAAACCTTTTGTATTATTGTTAAATATCTTGTTATTTGCCTTTTTATAATCTTCAAATTGTTTTATTTTTAGTGTTTGCCATTGTGGCCAATCAAATCCTTTTGCTTTTTCATCTTCTTTATGGCTCCATAATGTTCTTTTCATAGAAGCAATCAATTGTAATTCAATTTCTTCCATTACTTTTTTTATATCATATTCATTTTGCATTTAATCACCTACTCTAATGTACTCATTATATTAGGTTCTTCTTTTTCAATTATTCCTGCTTCTTCTTTTAGCCTTTTTACTTCTTCCTCTTTTTCTTCTTTAGTCAAACTGTCTCCATACATTGTATCTACCGTCTTTTCAATGCTCATTACATTTTGACCTGGTCTAGCCTTTGATACTGTTTCTACTGTTGCTTCAAAGCTTGGATTAGCATATTCTTTAAAATCTACCGTTGCTTCATATTCACCTGCTGTTTTTTTCTGTGCTTTATCATATGTTTTTAAACATATTTCAACTAACTTAGGAATAACTTTTTCTAATACATCTATTACTTTTCCTCTTGTATATTGTGTTGATTTTTCTTTTTCTCTTTGTGCATCTGCATTATCAAGTTTCTTTACATCTATTCCAAGGGTACTAGGACTTATTAAACCTTGTAAACACAAATCTAATGCTGTTATATATGACTGTAGCATTCCTTCATAATCAAAGTCTCCTTTTTCTCTTGTGATTTTACTACTTTCTGTTTCTGATGTTGTACTTCCTACTTTAGCATATCTATTATCAAATGTATTAGGTTTTAACAAATCCCCATTTTCATTTGTTGGTATTAAATCTTCTGGAATATATGTTATTGTTCTGTTATCTCTTAATGCATCGATCCATTTACTCCATACTTCATCGAAGCTATCAAAAGCATCTAATTTCTTTTCTAATATGCTTTGACCTCTGCCTTTATATTTCTTTGATTTATTGAACATCATAGGCACAGCCATCATAAATTTAGTATCTGTTGGCTCTTTCAGGTCTTCTGTTTCTGGAATGGAATTATAATCTTTCAGTAATTGGTCATTTTTATATAATTCATATTTTATTCCATTTTTAGAATACTTTTCAAACAAAGTATAGCAAGCATCTTTTTTGTAGTATTTATTTTTAAAGTTTATTCCTGTTATCCTTCCTCTTGTATATTCATAATCAACATCTTGTCCAGAATAAAACTCTATTATAGGATATTTACTTATATCTGTATCATAACTTATTTTAAATGCACCGTCACATTGAACAAATACATCAATTATTGCTTGCTTTAATGTTTCTTTGAAGTCATTTTCTTTTGCTATCTCTTTCCAGTTTTCCTGTGCTTCGTTGTTTCCTTTAACTTCTATTTTGTTAAAACTATCAACAATTATATCGGCTAACATATCAACTATCATAGCAGGTAACCCAGTATGTATTTTTCTAATATTTATACCAGTTGTACTTTGTGCTGCCCAAAACTTAGCATTTCCCATTAAGTCATCAGTTTGTGTATAGTATTGATGTAATTCTGATGCATCCCCTCTATACCATAATAGATTTCTAAAACAGTTGCCTTCAAATGTATTTGTTTCTTGTATTGTTATTGTATCTCCTACACTTGGTTGTATTTCTAACCAATTTCGTATTACATTCTTTATTTTATCATTGACTGTTCCCATTTTATTCCTCCATTGCTATAAATTTGTGATAATATTGAGCTACATAGTATTCTATTTTACAACCTCTTGCATTTTCCCAACCTTTCATAAAGACAATTCCATCCACTTTTCCTATATATCTTATTGATTGAGACAGCATATAAATTGCAACATCCTCATCTGCTGGTGCATTTTCAAAAACTGTATCTACTACTTCATATCCTTTATTTTCTAATTTTTGTACTAGTTCAGCTCTTTCCTGTCTTATCTGTTCATTAGTTTTGCCTCTCATAGGTTGGCTAATCATTACTTTCATTCTTTTTTATTCCTCGCTTTCATCTTTAATCAATTTCTTTATTACTTCCCAATTACCAATTTTCTTTTTGTGTGGTAACCAAGCATATTGACAACCATTTATACTATGATCGTTTCCATCTTCTGGTTGGTTATCTTCATCGAATGAATACTTGTTACACTCATCTATATAATCCTTACAAGTTTCAACAATTAAAAAATCACCAGTATTCAACCAACTTTCTTGTAGTTGAACTCTAGTGATTATCTTTGTCTTTTTCCATGCATTTTCAAAGTTATATACTAAAGCATTTTGCCTTTTTGCTTTGTTTGCTTCCATTATTGTTCCTTGGTCTGCATTATCTATAAAACAAGTTCTTGCAAATCCCCATTCATTTTTGAACTCTTCCATAAATTCAACGATCCATTGAACTACATCGGATGGTGCGAATGGTATTGTTCTATCTCTATTATTAAATGTTCTTTCTTTCAATAAAACACATTTATTATCTGCTGTTATACCTATTCCTTCTAATGTTACCTTATCGTGGCTTTCTTTTGAATATGATGTATCACAACCAATAGAAAATAACTTAAATTTCATTTTCTTTGCTTCTTCTAGTGTTATTATGTTTTTAGGTTGTAAATTAAAGCATAGTCCTGTTGCTTTTCCTCTTAATCCTTGTATTTTGTTTTTATATAACTTTGTTCCTATTGGTGCTACTGTTTTTTTCTTTTCTATTTCTTCTTCTGTCAAACCTTTGTTATCATAAAAAGTAAAAAACCAATATCTATAATTTTTCTTTGGCTCAACTTTGTTTAGTTCTTTCATTATTTCAATTGGTACGTCATTAGCATACTTCTTATATGGTCTAGCATGATTTATTACTTCATCATAAATAGGTAAATTAGGATCATCTGGATTTAATGTTATGCACAAGTAATCATTTCTTGTTAAGATTTCTCTAACAAAATCTATATCAGCTATATTACCTTCATCTATGTACACACAACCATATTGTCCCCCTAGTGCATTCTCCCATTGGTCTTTATTTTTATAACTTAATACATATATAATTTTATTTTCGAATTTTATATGTGGGAACTTATGGTCTTTATCTCCATTTCCACAATATATAGCATTTTTGTGTATATCTAATATTCCATTATCTTGATTTATTATATTTTTTTCAGCGACACCTGTTGTTCTTGCTGCAATTATATGCTCTTTTTTGTTAGATGCTGATATCATTCGCATAAACTTAATGCCTGCTGCTATTGTAGTTTTTCCTGAGGCTGTTGTTCCTTCTAGTATATCAACATCAACATTTTCAGTTGTATTGCAAAAGTCAATATATTTTTCTGATAATTCAAAGTCTTTTTCTTCGTCATTCATTTAGTCCTTCACCACCTAATTGTTTGCAAATATCTGCAAATTTTTTAGAAGGTTCTACTTCATTCTTTATTCTTTCTGTAGGTTTATATCCTGCTCTATCAAGAATATCTTTTACTGCTTGCATTTTTATATATTCGTTATTTGATTTTAATAGTTTCTTCAGTTCCTTTTGTGCTTCTACTGCAAGTGAACCAAAATTTTCTTTTATATTTTTCTCTATTTCATTTTTAAATTCTTTATCTTTTTTCCAGTTGCATATTGTCTGTTCTGTTATTTTTAATTCTTTTGCTATTTGTTTTTGTGTTTTATTTTCTATAACCATTAAGTTTATACATTGCATTTGTTTTTCACTTAACACTTGGTTCACCCCTTCCTAATTAAAATTTATTAAAATTATTTTCTTTTAAATTGTTTTATCATTACATCTATTATTGTAACAAAAATAAAAAGAGTAAATGCTATTGCTATTACTCCTATACAACTTAATATTATTCCTAAAAATATGTTCCACATAGTCTTATACCTCTTTTCCTGTTACTTTGTCTACTATCTTTACTATAACATCTGCTTCCCATACATAGTAGCTTCCATTTTTTGATACTTTTTCGTTTTGATTTTCTAATATTACTTTTCTCTGTTCTGAATTTAATTTTCTATTTGCTTTTATTTGACTTATTTGTGAACTATCACATTCATAACCTTTTTTATTTAATATATTTACAACCAAATTATTTTTGGCTTGTGATATTTTTGCACTCAAATTTTTTATTTTCTTTGCTTTTACTTTCAAATACATTTTCATTCTCCTTTTCTGGTCTATATCTGAAACAATAGTCATAATGCTTGCACTCATCGCATCTTCTTTGCATACAATTTGCATAGTTAATTTTCTCGCTCATAATACACACACTTTGTACATATTACATCTCCATTTTGAAAAACTCTTATTTCACAATCGTTCTTTGTTTTATTTTTGCATCTTGAGCAGTGTTCTTCTTTGTATTTTTTTATTCTTTCTTGATTAGTCATATGTACTTCTCCTTTTTATTTATAAACTCTATGCAATGATATAAATGTCCCCACCTCAATTACTTATCTAGAATTTCATTGAGGCTGTATGTAAAATGATACCTGCAACGAAAAACCATACATTTAAGCCTCTTTCGCTTTTTGTATTCTAAAACATTAGATTTATGTTTGTTGAATAAAGGATTAACAGTCCTCTCCAACTGTTTATATCACTGCATACAATTTATAAATATTAATTAGAACTTGCTAGGAAAGTTCTGTAAAAGTTTATATAAAAAAATAACTTGAAAGGAGGTCTGCCATATCAAATAAACATAACAAACTTTATATTATCAGTTACCTAGCATACTGGTAATAGCTAATTTAAATCTATTTTTTCAATTTCTGCTCTTATTCTAAGAGTTCTTATATAGTTTCCCATATATTTTTTTTGCTCTTTTAATAATTCTAATGGGCAACTAGGTGTAAAGTTTAATGTTCCCGCTTCATATTTTACAGTCATTGCATCTAGTTTGTCGTATCTTATTTTAGCTTGCAAATATTCTGCTTTAAATCTCTCTTTATAATCTTCACTATTCATTAGTTCTACTGTATCTTTTAATTCCATTTTCCTTCTTCCTTTCATAACATAATAAAAAGAGCAAATACAAAAAGGGGCTTGTACTTACTCTTTATTTTCTACTTACATTTCTCTTGATTATATAAACCTATTAAATAATAGATTTTTTATACTATAAAAAGAGAGAGACATTCATCTCTCTCCTTTTTTGTTGTTACTTACCGTCACGTCCTGGTCTATAATCGCCCAAAGCCGCTCCCTGTGCACCAGTTCTGGTGTTAATGAAGTAATGATCACCCGTATCAACGTCTTTAACGTTGTACTGCGTAAATGATTCATCCTGCTTCTGGCCGTTCTCCCAGCTTACGGTAGTATCGCCGTACTTACCATCATATCTTCCTGTCTCCGAATGTCTGTCTGCCATAATAAGCACTCCTTTAAAATATTATTCAATCTTACGATTGTGCTAATATTATATCACCTTTTTTGTATTATGTCAACAGTATACAAATATAAAAAGAATAGACATTTAAAACATCTATTCTTCTCAACTTAAATAAAAATTATAAGGGGCTTTATTTTTAATTTTTGTCGCATTGGGTTTGATATTTCCATCTGCAACTTTTTATAATTTTTCTATTATAATTATATAATATTAGAAACGAAATTTTAAATACAATTTATGCGAAATTTTAGCGAAATTTTAACGAATTTTATGTATTTAATACCTCTAACATGTCCTTTAAAGCTACATCTCTTATATTTTGCAATTGTTTTATTGACAAATACTTTGGAAATTCATTTTCATACTCTTTTGCAACTCTTTTCCAATCTCCTTTTTCACTGTCTATATAAAATTTATTAATTACAAAACGTTGTTTTTCACTAAGTATAGTTAATAAATTTTTAACTCTTACTATTTTTTTATTTAATATATTTTCTTCTGCTTCACATTCTATAATTTTTGAATTTATATACTGTCTATCAAATTTATTTATATGGTTTAATTCATTTTTATAATTAGCAACTGTATTTGATACCTTATCAGATATTTTATTTGTATTACTATGTATACTATCATATGCTTGTCCAGCTACTTGCATATTTTCTATTATTTCATTTTCTGTATCTTCATATACTGTTCCTGCATAACATAATTGTTCTTGATATCCTTCCTTTTTTAATTGCACTTCTGTTAATTTTGCCTCATTTTTTTTATGATTTCTTAGCATTATTTCAACATCCTCTTTTATGTATTTACTCATTAGTATACCTCCTCATTAAATAAATAATATATTTTATAATGTTTTCTTACCGTGTTATTTTTCTTTAATGCTCTACTCATTTCTCTTGCTGTTAAATTTAAAAACTTTACCACTTCTTGCAATGTCCCTACTCTCATACATTGCTCATTATTCTTTATATCGTATATTCCATATATATTCATTTGTATTCCTACCTTCTATATTCTTCTTTTAGCCTTTTCTTAATTAGTTTTAATGCAATCTCATAAGCATCATTTTCGTCTTTTAGGCTATTTTCATCTTGCCTTAATACTTTTATTGTCTCTAGTAAATTATTGTTTAAATTTATCTTTTTCTCTATTAATTCTTTTGCTTTTAATAGATTTTTTATTGTTTTAGTCATTTGTATCACCTACTTTTAGTTATTATCTACATATTCTTTTATGTTAGGAATAGCCTGTTTTTTGATTATTCTTGCTATATCTTTTAATATTTGTTCTTTTTCCTCTTCTAAAATATCATTAGCAACTATATCTAATTTTTTAAATATTTCCCTATAATCTTCTGCCTTTGGATTTTCTATTCCTATTTGTGTTAAAAATTTGCATATTCTCATAGGTGTAATATACTTATCTAAAAAAGCATATGGGCTTTTGGTTTCTGAATTTTTTATATGTTTCACTTCTTGAAATTTATCTCCAACTATTTTTATTCTTTTTTCTCCATCTAATGTTTTTATTACTATTCCTTCTCTTATACAGTCTGTCCCTTCCAGTGCAGATTTTTGATTATCTACATATTTTTCTTTTAACTCTACATAACTTGTTAGATTTTCTACTGCTATTTCTGGTACTGTTTTAAATCCTATTTTATTTGATATATCTTTCATTTCTTCTATACTTGCAAATATTCTTGTAAAATCTTCATCTTCTGTTGGTTTATCTACTATCTCTTTTACCAAATCAAATGCATAGTATGGTTCTATTTTTCCTTGTTTAGCTAGTGAATTATAGTTTATCTTACCTTGGTTTAGCCATTCACCATATAACACAGATCCATTTGGTAAATATTCTAGTATTTTATTTTCTCTTTCCCTAGCATATTTAACAAATCCATTTAATCCATCTTCTCCTGTTAATTCATTAGACCTACTATATAGTCTTATTTTTCCATTGTCGTTATAGATTGCAGTATTACTTCCGTCTATTTTTTCTTGTATTACAATTTTCTCTCCTTTTTCTATCGGTTGTCTGGCATTATCCGGTCTCTTTATCTTACAATACATTTTCATCTTTTTTTACCTTCTTTCTTTTGCTTTATTTTCAAAATATTCTTTAACCCACTTTTTATCATGAATTGATGTTGTTAATTGTTCAGCCATTAAATCTATTTGTTTATCTTTGTTCTCACACTCTATTACATGTAACATATCATTATGTTTTGATATCTTTCTATCTGCTTGTTTTTTTGCTTTAATTCTTTTTTTGTTCTTCATTCTCTTTTAATACTCTTTTATAATCTGATAAAATATCTATACTTTCAGTTAAAGCCTTGATGTCTGGATCACAATTTATACAACTTCCTCCAGCACATTCTATTATTTCTTTTTGTTCTTTACGAACTTTTAACATTAATTTTAATTGTTTTATTGTTTCTTCTATACTATTTTCTTTCACTTAAAACACCTCTCTTTTGCATATCTGCTATAATTTCTTTCTTGTATATAATTTTAAATGTTGTATATACAATATCAGTTCTAAACCATGACATTTTATTGCATAGCCATTCTAAAAAATCTGACAAATAATCTAATATTACAAATGGAAATAATAATATGTAAGTAATAATATACAAAGCATTCATTGTCTTTTTATGTTTATCAGCCATCTTGTTTGTTATTTTTAAATCTCTTATTTTCATATCTTCTTCTCTACTATTTTCTTTCACTTAAAACACCTCGATTTCTTCTGTTTTTTCTATACTAGTAGTTTCACAAACTTTTAAATTAAAGAATGCAAATTCTTCTGTTCTATAATCTATTTTTAAGTCTACTTCACACATTGTTTGTTTCAAGCAGTCAAATATCCATAAAGGCAATTTGATGTATTTAGGATAATTATGATACTTTGAAACATAATCATGTATTCTATTATTAACAATACACTGCAGTTCCAAATATTCAATACTATCTTTAGTTGTTCTTTTATTTATTTTTTCTTTCATTATATATTACTCCTCTCTAATATCCACTCATATAAATATGATGTCCTTCTTTTATTTTGTATACTTCTCTTTTTTTATCAAAGTCCCATTCTGTTTTATAATCTTCATCTATTGCTTTTAAAAAATTATAAGTAACAAACATATACCCACATTCAACTAGATGACTTATTTTATATGTTAAATTCTTATTTTTGTTTTCATCTAAAATTGTTTTAAAATCAGCTATACTTCCATAGTTATTTTTTATATACCACTCTTCTTTTTCTATAATATATTTTTCTAAAGCCTCAATAATTGGTTGTAATTCTTTTATTTCAAAATTACTAAAATAATAATCGTTGCTTGGATATATTTTTGCCCCGTTGTTTGTTTAGTGCTTTTCTTAACACTTCAGGAAATTCATTATTTCCTAAACATTGATAATCGTTGACATATACTCTATAACTCATATCTTATTTACTCCCCTCAAAATATTTTTCAAAATCTTCTTTTAAAATTACTTCTGCAATCACTTCTTTATCTCCACAAATAATCATTTGTAATATTTCAACTTCTTTTACTTTTTCTAACCCTCTATTACCACTATCAACCAAATTATATTTATCTGTAGAATATCCATATCCTGGTCTATAGTAACACCCTTCTTTTCTCAATATTTTATTAGCTAAAGTATCATCTAAATGGAAATTTATAAACCAACTTTCTTTATATGTTTTATATATTCCACCACTACAAGCATTTATTTTTAAATTTGTATCTCCTGCATTATAAGTATTAAACATATCTTATTTACTCCTTTACTTCTACAATATTGTTTTCAGGGCAATACCATATTCGCCCATCATCTTGTTTTATATGTACTGTCATATCTCTTCCTGTTGGTTTAAAATGTTTTATTACTACTCCAATATGTCCATCGTATGTTGCTACTCTTTTTCCTATTAATGTTTTTAACATATCTATTCTCCTCCTACTAACTCTGAATTATCGTATATATTGCCTATTACTTCTGTAAATTTTTCTATTATACTTGTTCTTCCATATTCAAGTTCTTTATTGTTAGTTACATCTATTGTAAATCCAGAATGTTCATAAACTACTTTACCTATTCTCCATTTTCCATCAGTAAATACTTTAACTATATCTCCCTCATATATTTCTTTTCCATTTTTATCGTCTAGTCCTGTGTATTGTCCTACTGTATTAATGTCTACTTCTTGTTCTCCTATACCGCCCTAAATAGCTATTATCTTTCCAGCTTATAAATGGTACATATTCATCTGCGCAATTAAAATTAAAAGATAAATAACCATATACCCATTCTCCGATTATCTATTCTTTTTCCTCTAAATTTTATTTCTCTATTCATCTTCTACTCCTACTTTTAAATTATCATTTGCTATTTCTCTTTCTATAAATTTTTCTATTCCCTCTCTATTACATCTACAAATACTCAAACAATAATTACTCCTTATTTTTTTATCTTTAGATTCACTTGAACAACTATATTTATGCCTTCTATAAACAGCTTTTCCATTACTTATTGTTAATTCCATATAAGGATGTTCTATATAATAATCATTAATTATAGATGACTTATAATATTCTTTTTTAGGTTTGCAATTTTGCATTTTTTCACATACTATATGCAGCGCTTCACAATATTTTTTTATTTCTTCTTTGCTGCATAATTCATTGTGTATTTTAATCGCCTCTTTTAAATTCATTATTCTCTACCTCCTACTTTATAGCAATTAGCCATATAAATTTCTTTTGTTAGTATTGTTTTTATTTGATAATCTACAAATGTCTTACAATTTCCGTAATATAAATAACAATAATTTGGTCCTTTATCTATCTTATGTATTAATTTTCCATTTACGTAATCGCCTACTTCTACAACTTCTGATATTATTTTGCTGTGTTTTACTATGTCTTTTTCGTTATAATAATTATATTTACAAGAAATATGTTTTTCACTGCAATTTGAATTGTTGCACTTTCCATTATATTCAATTATCACTTTATCAATAATTCCATCTTTTGTCCTCACATATTCGTTTACTTCTATCATCTCTTATGTTCCTTTCATTTAATTTCTTCTATTTCTAGAATAACTTTACTTGATTTTCCATATTCAAAATCATCTCTAAAACCTTTTACAAAGTTTCTATTATCATCTTTTAACTTTCCTGCTTTTACCATACTGTCTAATATGAACTTTTTGGCAAAGCATACATTGTCTAAATCACGTCTTTTGTTTTCTTCAACCCAGATGAAATGGATCTTAATTGGATTTTTATATTCAGGTAATAAATTTATATACCAGCCTATATCTTTTTCAACATTCTTTTTCATATTAGCTCCAGCATATCTATTTTTTCTGCATTCGTTTATGTATTGATTCAACGATGGCAGCCTAAATGGTATTTCTATTTTGTTCACTTTTCTTTAGCTCCTTTTCTATGTAATTTTCACATCTCCAAACTCCGTTTAAAGTTTTCTAATTCAAGTCTGTTACAGCCTATACATTTTAAACATTTACCGTTCTAACGGTGGATAATTATATTTCATAGGCTAGTCCTCAAATATAGTATTTTCATCTACTTGAGAATTGTCTGTTATTCTAACTGTCATTTTTGAATTAATTTTTATTATCAATTCTGTTTCTTTTGCATTGAAAGGTAAAAAGCCTGAACTATAATTTGTTATACTTTTTAAATATTCTCCTTGTTTTACAAATGTTGCTTTATCTTCTATTTCTATTCCGTCTCTTAAAGAATATATATAAGCTTTTCTTCCAATAAAATTTATTTCTTTATTCTTGTACTCTGCATATTCATTAACAAATCTTTCATAAATTTCATTAAATTCTGTTTTTAATTCATATAAAAATCTTGGAACATCTTTTTCTACATAGTCTTTTATTATTTCATTTTCAAAAATAGTTCTAGGCTTACCATTGCAAATTATACTTATCAATGCGTTTGTAAAATTTTTTTCTTGAATGTATATCAGTGGATGTGAAAATATATTTGTTGTAATTTCATATCCTCCTCCATCTTTCTCATGTAAATACCTCATATTTATAACAAATGTATCTCCAATTTTTCCTATTTTGTTGTTTGGTTCATCAAGTTTTGCATAACATTCATCTTCTTTATACTTTCTTCTAAACTCATTATATTTTATTGCTCTACTTGTATATCCCTTAATGTTTTCTTTTGTCCCATATTTACAATTTGGTCCAATTCTTCCTGCACAAAAACATTTTCCTTTTTTGTAAAAACTGCATTCTTTATATTTATCGCAATATGTTATATCAGCATTTAGTGCTGTTTCTCTTCCTCCAAAAATACTTTTCCCTCCATATAAATCAATATTTATTTTTTCCATAACTACCTCCTAATCAATTCTTAGAATATGATTCATATTTATTGCTATAAAGCCTTTTTCTGTTCTCTCGTATATTGCTACTGTCTTTCCAGTATATTGACATTTCTTTTTATCTATTGCTTTTACATATCCCATTTTTTCTAATTCTGTTAGTCTTGGTGCAGTATAGTTTCTTTCTGTGCTTGGTATAAATCCTAAATCAAATAATTCTACTGCTAATTCTTTTGCTGTTTTAGGCTTGTCTAATCTATTTAAGATTTGTATATATCTTATTTTTGTTTTATCTTGTATGTCATTAAAACTCATTTGCCTTGTTTCTGCTGTAATCATTTGTTTATCACTTCCTCTACTTAAATCTTTTATCTATACTCATTAAATCTATAAATAATTTATCTTGTTCTTCACCTGTTAATAAAGAATACTCTTTACTATTTTTACAATCTGATATTATTGAAATTTTTTTTCTTGCATTTTCTGCTTTGATTTGCTCGCTATATTTATTAAATAAATATAAATAAATATTATTATCATTATTGTTTGTGTCCCTAGTATGTCCCAAGTCTGCCCCGAACTATGTCCACAAGTATGTCCTTTTTTTCTAACATAGGTTGATATTTGCTGTAATTTACAATACTTACAAGAGTTTTTCTTGTGTCCCTAACTTGTACTATCATAGTGTCCTGCTCTAGTTGGTTTAAATAATCACTTACTTTATGTCTTGACCATCTCCACCTTTCTGCTAATTGTTTTATTGATGTTAAAGTTTGTCCTCTTTCTATTTCAATAAAACCATTTTCAAAAGGTATTTTTTTGCTCTTGTGATTAACTGATAATAATAAATCAATCCAAGCACTTCGTTTATCGAAAGGCTCTTTATCTTTCCAAATCCAACTATTTTTAATTTGTCTATAAATTCTTATCCAGCCTTCCATATCTTCTCCTTTCGTATAATAAAGGGCTAGTTTACTGTCTAGCCCCTGTTGTCTTATAAATAACTTTTTCCTATTAATTTTATAAATTCTTCTCTTGTATGAGTTTTTTCATATTCTTTTTGATATACTCTTTTTAATTCTAAATCCATTTCTTTATTAAAATGTACTGATGTTTCTGTTGTGTTGTGATGTGCATGACATAGTCCAACACAAAAACCATTTTCTATTGATATTTGTCTATTTGCTGTTCCAAAATATACTTCATGTATACATTGTCTTGGTCTACCACAAAAGAAACATCTATCTAAATTATTTAATATGCTATATCTCATACCTAATCGCCTCTATTTTCTTTTTTAAGGCATTTTGTTTACTGTCTATGCTCTCATATGCCTTTTTAAATCTAAATAGTCTAGCCCCTAATTCTGCTAATTTTTTGCTATCTTCTTTTACATATTCTTTTGCCATTGCCTCAAAATAACTCATTGCTGGTGCTTTTTCTTTATTAGTTTCTTGCCATTGTTTTCTTTGCATATATATTTGTTTGTTTTCTGATATAGAAATTTCTGTTTTTAATGTGTCATATTCTTGTTGTATTCTTGCTACCATCTCTCCTATTAAGTAATTCATATTTGCATATATTTCTATATTTTTTGATATTTCAAATCCAGTATCAGGATTATCTTTTAATTCATTTTGTAATTTCGTATATGTATCTGCTATTTGTTTGCTATCTGCATTTTGAATTGTAAAAGGGTTGAACATATATAATTTTTCAAATTCCATTTTTTTTACCTTTCTACATGTTGATGCATTAAAACATATTCTGAATTTTCTCCCATGTTATTCAATAAAAATTCACTTGCTTGTTGTTTACTTAAATGACTTTCTTTTGCTCTAAATTCATATACATATTTGCAGTCTTGTTGTTTTTCTTTTATTCTTTCTTCTATATCATCTTCATCATAATTACCTTCAACAAGATATAAGTCATAATTTTTAGCACTTATTCCCTCAACTGTTTTTGTATCTGTCATATAGATTACTTTATAATCATCAAATAGCGCCCTATAGCCACATTGTGGCACATCATGATATAATTTGATTGGTACAATTTTAAATAGCTTATAATCGTATTTCGTACCAATTTGAAGTACGTCTATATTCTTTCTTTCAACTCCACATTCTAGAAGTGGTTTTAATAGCCATTCACAACAAGCAAATCTTAGAGTTGGTCTTTCTTGTGCTAATTTTTTAATTGTTTCTTTCTTGAAGTGATCTGAATGCACGTGCGTAAGAAGAACTATTTTTAATTGCTTATAATATTTCTCTAATCTTTTAAAAGTAACTCCGCAGTCTATTAAAATTATGTCTTTTATTATTGTTGCATTTCCTGTGCTACAACTTGATATAATCTTATAGTTCATTCATTGATACCTCTTTTGCTCCTTCTGTTTGTTCTTCTATTGCTGTTTCTGTTTGTATTTCAATAGGCTCTTGTTGTATTTCTTGTTGCATTTCCTCGGCTTCATACATTCCTGCTAAATCTTCGACAAATGTTTCTCTTAATGCTCTTACTTTTGCTACTTTTTCTACCATTGTTGCACCTTTATTATTCCAGTTAGAATTTAATTGACCTTGTCCTGTTTTTTGTGCTACTTCATTAAAGCTTACACTTGAATATGTAGGGTGTGACCAATCCTTTCTAAATACTCTAGCCCAACCACCTACAAGCTGTTCATCTCCTAACTTAAATGTTCCTTGTCTTTCTTCTACTGTTCCATCTGGTTTTTGAACTATAATTCCACTTTCCATTCCATCATAATTTGAATTTAATACAGCTCTTTTAAGTATTGCATCTTTTCCTACAACTAATTGTGCTGGTACTCCTGCTTTATATTTAATTAAATAAGCTTCTCTTAAAAATGGATTTAATTTTCTAACCTTGCAAAGTTCTGTAAATAACTTAAATTCTTGATTGGTTATTTTTGCATCTGTTCCTACTATATATTCTTGTACTATACTTGGTGTTAATTTAATTTCATTTCCATCAATATCAAATTTAACCATTAATTCATTATTCGCTTTTTGTATTTCATTACTCATATTCGTAACCTCCATTTATTAAAAATTCTTTTAATGCTCTTAATTTTGTTTTTGTTCCTTTTACTGTAAATTTTAATGTTAATACTTCTTCTTTTTCTTCTTTTGGTTGTTCTAACGGTTTGTTAAATATACTTTCTAATTGTTCATAACTTTTTTTAGTTATTTCGTGATTTTCATTCATTTCAATGTGTACTACTTTTTGTTCTTCTTTTTTCTTTTCTTCCTCTATGGCTTTAAATCTATTTGTTACCGTTGTTATTGCTTGTGCTACATTTAATGTCTGTTTATATTCAACTAATATTTCTGCTTTATGTTCTTGTGTTTCAATTAGTTTTAAATCATCTGTTATTTTGTCTATAAATTGTTTTGCTTGCTCTTTTAAGCTTTTCATACTTGCTGATAATGTTACATTTATTCTTGCTTGTCCATATGTAATAAAATCAATATTATTTGCTATTTTATATTCTTCAAAGTAATCTTTTATTTCTTGCTCTTTTTTAGCTTTAAATTCATTTTCAGTTAAATCTATTTTTGTCTTTAAATCACTATCAGCACTTTTATATTTATCTGATATATATTGCTTATAAACATCTTCAAATTTCATATAAGGTGCTAATATTTGTTCTTTTACTAGTTTTCTTTGTTGTTCTACTCCTTTAAATTCTTTATTTAAGTCTGCTCTTACTTGTTTTATTGTTTTTATATTTTCGTCAGTACATATTAAACTTTTTGCATATTCAACTTTCTTATCTACATCTATTGATAACTCTTTCAAATGTTCCTCAATCTGAGGTAATTGTTTTACTATTATTAAATCTTGCATTATTTTTCACTCAACCTTTCATAAATTTCATCTTCATAATATTCATCATCTTTTTCTAATAAATGTTCTAAATAACTGTCATAATCATTGTTTGTTTCTATATAGTCATCTTCAACCATTCTATTTTCTAACATTCTTTTCTCCTTTGACATTTCTATTTATTTGTGCTAATATATAAATAGATTCGTTTATTTAAGTGTCTATGAACTAGTTTGATTTTGGTAGGTCTACTAGTTCTTTTTTATTTAATATAGTTCTTATTTTATTTTTTAGATTTTCTGTATTGTTGTAATCTTGTTCTTGTAAGAGTTTTTCTATTGCTAATAACTTTCTATGATGTTTATAATTTTCTAAATGTTCATCTTCTATTTCTGCTCTCAAACTTTTTTGACTTATTTCTAGTCTTTCTACTTTTCTTTCTGCTTCTTTTAATGCTTTTCTACTTTCATCAACTAAACTTTGTAATTCTTTTATTTTTTTAAACATTTTTTACACTCCTTTCCTTTTAATTTTAATTTTGCCAAAGTAATTATGTGCCAGTAATAACACTTATCTAACTTGTCCATCTTTTGTACTCCTTTCTTGTAAAATTTTGTAAATTAATGTATAATACCCTCGAAAGAGAGGTTATTATTATGTTTGTTTGGTTCATTTCTTTAAATGCTACTGATAAAATCGCATTATTTGCTCTTGTAGTTGCTTTATATGGCGCTATTTTATCTACTATTCTTTATAATAAAGAAAAATTTAATTTAAAATTTATAAATCTTGGTATTAATTTTGTAACTCTTTCTCCTAATGATGTAATATCAAATGACTTTGAAGAAGAATTTGTAACATATAGTAAAAATCTATATACCATAGCATTATTGGTTAGAATAAATAATTGCTCTAAAAATCCTATAACAATAACAGATTTCATATTAAATAAAAAACATATATATAATAGTTTTTCTTCAAAAGACTACTCTTTTATTCCTACGGATTTTGAATTTTATGATAATCATTTAATAAAAAATAATGGTAAATATATAAAAGATAAATTGATTACACCTTTAGTCAAATTAGAGCCACTATCATCTTGTGAGGGGTTCATAATTTTTGATAATTTAAATAACATTCCTAAAAAATTCAATCTCATAATTAATGCAGTTCCAAAATCCAAAAAATTTAAATTTAAATTTAAAATAGATAAAGACTTTAGAAATCAAATAATAAAATAATCAACATTAATATTGCATTTAACCAATTAAGTATTGCTATCATAAGTAATACTTTTTCTTTTTTATTTTGTTCTTTTGCTTCTTTAATTTCATGATTACTTATTCCATATTTTTTTAATTCTTTTTCACGTTTTTTTGTCATCTTTTCCTCCTAGTATGTCATTCCCTGTAAGAACATCCAGTAACAAAATGTTACTCCTGCTAACCACATTGATGTATATGCTACTGCTTGTCCTAATCTCATATAGACTTTGCTTTTGTCTATTCTAAAATTTTTCCAACTTCTTTTCATTTGTTTTCACCTCTTTTGTTTATTTTCATTTCTTTTTAAATCCTTTTGAGCCATTCTTATGAAAACCTTTGCTATCTGTTCGTAAATTTCTTCTTTTTCTTCCTCTGTAGTTTCTGGATGATAACTTGTTACTTTATACTCACTCTTCATAAGACTAACTCCTTTCTTAATTTTTATTCATATTGCTTGTACCTATTGTTTTTGTTTATCATGTTAAACTTAATTGATAAAAAAAATATTTGATACTTTTTCTCCTAATGCTGTAGCAATTTTTTCTAGTGTGATATTGGTTGTAACCTCTTTCTTTTCTGTTTCTAATTCAGATATTGTTGTTCTTGAAATTCCAGATTTTTCTGATAATTCTTCTTGTGAAATTCCCTTTTCCTCCCTTGCTTCTCTTAACCTATTTTTCATTATTTCACCTCACTTTGTTTAACTTGTTGAACAGATTATATATCTATCTTTTTTGTTTGTCAAGCATATTAAACAAAAAAATATATATTTTTTTTGACTTTTTGTTCAATATGTTGTACAATATAGGCATATCAATAGATAGGAGATTCAGAAATGTTTTTAGGAGAAATTATTAAAAAATATAGAAAAGAAAACAATTTATCTTTGAGAGCTTTTGCTAGTAAATGCGGTTTAAGTTATACTTATATTTCTATGTTGGAAAAAAATATAGATTATAGGACTGGAAAACCAATTGCACCCACTTTAGACAGTGTGAAGTATATATCAAATGCAATGAATATACCTATAGATGACTTACTAAAAATGTTAGATGATGAACAAGAATTTAAATTAAATGAAGATGTTCTGCCAAACAATTTGAATGTAATCCCAATTTTAGGTACTGTAAAAGCAGGTTATGATTGGTTAGCAGAAGAAAATGTTGTAGATTATGTTACATTAAAAGAAAACATACCTAATATAAAAGAATATTATGCTTTAAAAATAACTGGTGATAGCATGTTGCCACTCCTTTCTGAAGGAGACTTAGTAATAGTCCATGACCAAGATGATGTAGAAAGTGGACAAACTGCAGTTATTCTTATTAATGGCGAAGAGGCTACTGTAAAAAAGGTAGTTAAAACAAATGAAGGTATTGAACTTCATTCTATGAATCCTTATTATCCAGTTAAAAAATTTACTTATGAAGATATGAAAAGTATACCAGTGAAAATAATAGGAAGAGTAAAAGAAGCAAAAATAAAAGGAGCTTTTGAATAGGAGTGATAATATGATAGCAATATATGCAAGACAATCCATAGAAAAAAAGGATAGTGTTAGTATTGAAGCTCAAATAGATAAATGTAAAACTTATTGTGACGGACAAAAATATAAAATATACAAAGACTCTGGTTATTCTGGAAAAAACATAAATAGACCTCAATTTTCAAGCCTGTTAGAAGATATAAAAAAAGGTATTGTAAATAAAGTTATAGCTTACAGGCTAGATCGTATCAGTAGAAGTATTGCAGACTTTTCACAATTATTGATAATGTTTGATGAATACAATGTGGACTTTATCTCTGCTACAGAAAACTTTGATACTAACTCCCCTATGCGGTAGAGCTATGATAAATATAGTTATGACATTTGCTCAATTAGAAAGGGAAACTATTGTTGAACGTGTTACTGATAATTATTATTTTAGAGCCAATAACGGTTACTGGGCTGGTGGATATGCTCCATATGGCTATAAAATAAAGCATATTATTGGAAGTGATGGTAAAAAGCACTCTATTCTTGAAATAGATAAAGGAAAATCTAAAATAGTAAAAAAAATATATAATATGTATATTAATCAAAAAATTAGTATGAGAAAAATTGCTCAACAATTAAATAATGAAAATATTCCAACCTTGAAAAATGGACTTTGGGGAATAAATGCCGTATCTGCTATTCTTTCTAGACCAATTTACACACCTGCAACCGCAAAAATTTATGAATATTTTACTAACTTAGGTTCAAATATAACAAATGATATAGAATACTTTGATGGTAGTATGACTGCAAATTTATACGGGAATGCTAAAAAAAATACAAAAGTTAAAGCTTTAAGAAATTATAATGAAATGTATCTCTCGTTAATAAATTGTTCTCCTATTATTTCTAATGAGGATTGGTTTAAAGCTCAAAAAATAAAAGGAACAACTAAACATTTGCCACCAAGAACTAATACTTCTAAAATTTCATTCTTATGTGGATTAGTTAAGTGTGGAAAATGTGGTCGAAACTTAGTAACTCAAGGTTGCAAAAATAGATACGGAACTCAATATCATTATTTAATATGTACTAACAAAAGAAGCTTTGGAGCTTCTGCTTGTAATAATAAAATGATAGATGTTTCTAAATTAGAAAAACTCGTACTATCAGACATAAAGCAATATTTTAATTCAGACAGTATAATAAATAAAGTTAATAAGTATATTAAAGACAATGAAAGTAAAGATATCGAACTTTTAACTAAAAAAGAAAAGCTAGAAAATGATATTGTTAAGTTAAATTTACAAATAGACAAACTTATCAATTCTATTGCTGAATCTAATGAATTTACTCTAAAATATATAAATAAAAAAATAGAAGAAATAGAAATTGAAAAAGAAAATAAATTAAAAGAAATCTCTTCTTTGAATTTACCCAATAATAACAATGACGAACTATTAGACTATATAAAAAATATAAATGAGAAATTAAATTCTAACGATTTTAACGAGTTAAAAATTCTATGCAAAGCATTAATTGAAAAAATAGTTGTAACTGATAAAAATATAGACATACACTACAAAATATAGTGTATGTTTTTTTGATTTTAATATATCATTATTAAATACTAATATTTTTGCCATAAAAACCTCCCATAAATAGTTTTTTATACTATATTATGAAAGGTTCTTTATTTTAGTTCACTTATTTAACTTCTCTTGCTTTAATTATATATCTTCCCTGACTATCATCAGTACATGTTATAAGTGTTATTTCTTTTTTTCCTCCTGTAAGTTGGCTAGTGCAACTTTTATTACTTGGTTCTACAACATATTTGTCATAAACCTCATATGTAACTACTCTTCCTGATGTTTCAGAAATTGTTATTTTATCACCATTAACTAATGTTGGAACTTTACTAAAAAATAATTTATTCCTATAATTATGTCCAACTATACAATAATTTCCTACTTCATTTATATTTGGTCCCCAAAATTTACATGGAGATATTTTTAATAAACGTTCTGTCTCTTTTACGCTTCCTGTTTCTCCTTCTAATATTGGAAGGTCTACCCCTATTTTTGGAATCATTATAGTTGCTGTTGTTTGGTATGTATAACCGTCAACTGTCTTTTTTACTGGCTGATTGTTTATTTTTGTGTTTACCTCTTCTGCCTCTTCTTGTGGCTGCTGTTCATTTACCTCTTCTGTTTGTGATGAGTCGTCTAAAACAACTACTAAAACGCTGTCATCTTTTACTGTAGTATTATCTTCTTCTATGTCTGTATTTCGTATTTCTTCTAATATTTCTTGTGAAGCTTCTGCTGATTTATTTCTGTCATATTCTGCATATATGTATACAGATATTAAAACAATCATCAAAAAAATAGATAAAAGAAAATCAAACTTGTAAATCTTCTTTTTTCTTTTTAGTTCTGGCGTAACATATAATTTTTTTGTAACTAAAATTTGATTCATCACATTTCTCCTTATCTATATTCTTTAATATTGTATCATAAATTACATGAAATTGAAATACCTTTTTTTAAATTACATATCATTTAAAATATTGGCTAAATTTGCAAAATCCTGTAATGTCAATTTTTCTCCCCTTATATTTACATCCATATTTAATTTATTTAAAATTTTTATTCCCTCTTCTTTTGATGTAAATACATTATTGTTTACTAATGCATTTAAAAGTGTTTTTCTTCTTTGCATAAAAGCACTTTTTATAATTCTAAACATTAAATTTTCGTCATTAACTTTTACAGGTGGTTCTTTTCTAATGTTTAATTTTAAAACTTTAGAAGTTACTTCTGGTTCTGGAATAAATGAACTGTTTGGTACTTCCATTATTCCTTCTGGTACGGAATAATAATTAATTGCATATGTAATTGCTCCTGTATTTTTTCCACCTGGAGTTTCTATTAATCTGTCTGCAACTTCTTTTTGTATCATAATTGTTATACTTTCTATTTCTAAATTATCTTCTAACAATTTCATAACTATTGGTGTAGTTATATAATATGGCAGATTTGCAACAATTTTTACATTATTTACTTCGCTTTTATTTTCTTTTATTAACTCTTTTAAATCTAATTTTAATATGTCTTCATTTATTATTTCTAGATTATTATATAATAAAAATCTGTCATGTAATATATTTATCATATTTTTGTCAAGTTCGACGCAAATTACCTTTTTGGCTTCTTGTAATAAAAATTTAGTAAGCGTTCCAAGCCCTGGTCCAATTTCAATTACTAAATCATCTTTATTAATATTAGCTGATTTCACTATAGTCTCTACCACTTCACCATTTATTAAAAAATTTTGCCCTAGGCTTTTATTTGCTTTTATATTGTATTTTTTCATTATAAATTTTGTTTCTTCTAAAATATTTTCCATTTTTTTACCTCTTGCTTATTATAACAGTTTTTTACCTTACTTTCAATATAATTAAATTAAAATAAATTTGCCACAGTTTATTGATTTTTCATATTTCTTAATATAAAATATATGAAAAAACAAAAGATTGGAGAAATTATGAATAATAAAAACTTGAATTCTAAGAAAAAAAATTCAAAGAACAAATTAGCAAAAAAAATTGCTAAGAGCCCTAAGAATTCTAATGTTGTAAAATTAAATACAAATTTTAACACCCAAAATCTTATTCATTTTAAAAAATTAAAAGCTATATTCATTATTATTGTTATATTAATTCTTGCATTACTTATAAGAATTGGTATACTTCAGTTTGTTGATGGTAATTCTTTAAAAGAAAGTGCATATAAACAACAAACAATAAATCAAATTATAAGCCCAAAACGTGGAAAAATATATGCATCTACTGGAGAGGCTTTAGCAATAAGTGCAAGAGTAGACACAATTACAATTAATCCTCAAAAAATAGTAGATGAAAATAAAGATGAAGAAAAAACAAAAGCACTTAAAGAAAAAGTTGCCAAAGGGTTGTCTGAAATATTTGAATTAAATTATGAAGATGTTTTAGAAAAAGTTACTAGTGATTCTCAGTTTCAAACAATTGCTAAAAAAGTTGACCAAGATAAGGTTACAAAGCTAAAAGAATGGATGAAAGAAAATAAAGTTACTGTTGGTATAAATATTGACGAAGATAGTAAAAGATATTACCCTTATGAAACAATATGCTCAAGTATTCTTGGATTTTGTGGAACAGATAACCAAGGTATAACTGGTATAGAGTCAAAATGGGATTCAGTTTTAACTGGTACTCCTGGTAAAATTGTAAGTTCTAAAGGTAGCGATCAAAAGGAAATTCCAGATTCAGAAGAAACATATATAGCGGCTGAAAATGGTAGTGATTTAACACTAACAATTGACTTTAATATTCAATCAATTGTAGAAAGATATTTAAAACAGGCAGTTGAAGAAAATAACTGTGAAAATGGTGGAAATGTTATTGTAATGAATCCTAAAAATGGTGATATTTTAGCAATGGCTTCATATCCTAACTATAATTTAAATACACCATTTACACCAAATGAGACTCTTGCAAAAACTTATGATTCGCTAAGTTCTGAAGAAAAAAATGAAGCAATACAAAACATGTGGAAAAATAAATCAGTTTCTGACTTATATGAACCTGGTTCTACATTTAAGGTAATAACTTCTTCTATTGCTATAGAAGAAAACATTACTTTTCCAGACAATGAAGGTGAATTTGTATGTACTGGTTATGAACATGTTGCAGATAGAAATATTGCATGTTGGAGATACTATAATCCACATGGCTATCAATCTTTAAGAAAAGCATTGGAAAATTCATGTAACCCTGCATTTATTCAATTAAGTAGAAAAATTGGAATTCCTACTACATATAAATATTATAGAGCATTTGGATTGCTTGAAAAAACTGGTGTTGCTCTTGCAGGCGAAGAAAATAGTATTGTTCGTGCAGAAAAAAATGCAACTGCTGTTGATTTAGCTACAATGTCTTTTGGTCAAAGATTAAGCATTACTCCTCTTCAAATGATTACAGCCATTTCTGCTGTTGCAAATGATGGTTATTTAATGCAACCAAGAATTGTAAAAGAAATTACAAATACTGATACAGGTGCAGTAACAGAAGTAGAACCTGTTACTGTAAGACAAGTTATATCAAAAGAAACATCTGAAAAAGTACGTGGCATGATGGAATCAGTTGTAGTATATGGAACCGGTAAACATGGCGCAGTTTCTGGTTATTCTATAGGTGGTAAAACAGGAACTTCTGAACCACCAGATGATAAAAAAGAACAAGGTTATGTTGCATCATATGTTGCAATTTCTCCCGTTGAAGACACTCAGGTTGTATTATTACTTACACTATATAAACCACCTCAGAGTAATCACCAAGGTGGACAAGTTGCAGGTCCTGTCGTTTCTCAAATGCTTTCTGAGATATTACCATATTTAAATGTCCCTTCTGAATCTACAAAAACAGATAACTCTAATAATGAAAATTTAATTACTGTTCCAAACATAAAAGATAAAACAATAGCTGAAGCACAAAAAACATTAGAAGATGCTGGATTTAAAGTAAAAGTTACATGTTCTGGTGATGTAAATACTGAACTTGTTTCAGAACAAAATCCAAAACCAGGTATTGCACTTTCAAAGTCTTCTGTAATTATGTTATATTCTAAAGATGCAGTTGCAACTTCTACCACAGTTCCTGATTTAAAAGGAATGGGGGCAAGTGAAGCAACTAGAGTTTTAAAAGAAAAGAATTTGAATATAAGCATTGAAGGATCTGGAACTGTAATAAGTCAAGATTATTCAAAAGACACTAAAGTCCCAGAAGGTACAGTAATAACAGTTACATTAAAGCAAACTTTAACAGATGCCCACTAAAAAATAAACTCTATGATACTAATTTATGTATCTAGAGTTTTTTTGTAATTAAATTGTAATAAATTTTTAATGCATTTGAAATGTATATTAATGTCTTTTATTGTATAATATTGTTAAGGTACAATAAGGAGAATTTTATGAGTATAGAAAATGAATTAAAAAAAGATGGTATTTGTGTTACAGAAAAACTAGATACCTTAACAATAAATTCAATAGCAAAAAATATATCACAAAAACTATGCCAAACATTCCCAAATTTTGGTTTAAATCAAAATGATTTATTTATTAGACTTTCTAGATTGGATATGTATAAAGCTAAAATGCAAGAACGGAATGTCAGAGGCAAATTATTTTTATAAAAATACATCTATTTACTTTAATGAGAAAATAGATATAGCTGATATAGAAGAATTTGCTGTACATGAGTGTATTCATTACATTCAAGAAATAAAAGATAAAAAAAATAATTTAATTAGAATGGGACTTTGTGACCACTCTGACTTTAAAGTTTATGGCCTTGGTCTAAATGAAGCTTCTGTTCAACTTATGGCATCAAAAGTAATTGGAATAAAAAATGACTTTGTTAAATATTTTGGAATAAGTTTTGAAACTAATAGTCCTTCATATTATCCTCTTGAATGTTGCCTAGCAAATCAACTAGCATATTTAATTGGAGAAGACATTTTATTTGAAAGTACTATAAATAGCAATGATAATTTTAAAAATAAATTCATTGAATCAACATCTATAAAAACCTTTTTATGTGTTCAAAGCGCACTAGATTCAATTTTATATGCTGAAGAAGATATTATAAAATTAAACAATAAAATGATTGAATCTACAAAAGACAGGTGTGACAATATTATAAGAAAAATTGAAGAATTAAAAAATGAAATAATGCTTACATTTTTAAGAACCCAGAATTTAATTATTTCTAGTTATTTTAATACAGCTTTTAACAAAATTTCTACATTAGAAGATGTTGAAAAATATAGAAGAAAACTTTATAATTTTAAAGATTATTTGGGTTCAACTGATGGTTATACTTTTTATCATGATTATTATGTTGAACAAATGGCAAAATTAGAGCATAAATATAATATATTAGAAAATGGCGGAAATGAAACAGCTTTAGATGTAAAAAATAAAAAAGAAAATTTATTTATTTCTTTATTGAAAAAAATAAAAGATTTATTTATAAAAAAAGATACAAATATGCAAGAAAGTAAATAAAAAATACCCCCAATATTATAATTGGGGTTTATTTTATTTTTTTAAATCTTCACATATGCTTATTGCTGCATCTCTTCCTGATTTTGCAGCCCAAGCTACTGTTCCTATTTTCCCTGCTAAATCTCCTCCGGCATATATTTTAGGATTTGAAGTTTTACATTTATCATTTACTAAAATATTTCCATACTTATTTAAAACCAGTTTTAAATCGCTTACAAACTCTTCTGGTCTTGAGCCAAGTGCCATAATCACATAATCTACATCTATTTTATAATTACTATTTTCAATATTTACAGGTGACTTTCTTATTTCTCCTTCTTTTTGAATTAATCTAGTTTTTATTAACTCTAATTGTTCTACTTTATCTTGTCCTATTATTTTTACAATATTATTTTGATATAAAAATTCTATATTTTCTGCTATTGCATCTTCTATTTCTTTTTGTTCTGCTGGCATTTCTTCACGTGATCTTCTATATATTACTTTTACTTCCTTTGCTCCTTTTTTCTTTACTGTTCTTGCACAATCCATTGCAACATTTCCTCCACCAATGACTGCTACTTTTTTATTTGTATAGTCTGGATGTAAATTATATTCCAAAAGTTCATTCCCTCCAAATACTCCAGATAAATTTTCTCCTTCTACTCCCATTTTTGATGAAATATTTGCACCAAAGCTTAAAAATATAGCATCATATTGTTTTTCCAAATCTTGCAATATTAAATTTTTGTTTAATTCCATATTATATTTTACATTTATTCCTAAACTTAAAATTCTATTTACTGTTTCTTTTACAATATCTTTTGGTAATCTAAATTCTGGTATACCATGAACTAATAAGCCACCAAGATAATTATATTTTTCATATATTGTTACATCTACACCTTTTTTGGCCAAAAATGCTGCACATGTAAGTCCAGCAGGTCCCCCTCCAATTACTGCAACTTTTTTTTGCTGCATGTTTTTTTCTTTATCTAAAAAAACATCACTTAAATTTATTTTATTTTTCACAGCCATGTCAAAAACAAAAGCTTCTAAATCCCCTATACTTACAGGGGTTCCTTTTATTCCTCTAACACAGCTTCCTTGGCATTGTTTTTTATGTGGACAAATTCTTCCACACACTCCCGGAAGAACTGTTGTTAAAGATAATATTTGATATGCTTTTTTGTAATCTTCGTTTTTTATAGCATTTATAAAATCTGGTATATTATTCCCTAATGGGCACCCTTTATTACTGCAAGGTTTTATTTTACAATTTAAGCAATATTGGGCTTTTTTATTTATTTCATCAATACTTTCCATCTGTTTCTCCAATTTCTTTAATACCTTTTTACTTTTTAGGCTTTATTTAATATTTTTCTTCCTATTTTTATTTTGTTTAATAATCTTTAATTTTACTTAATATTCTATTTTTCAATTTTATTTAATACTGAAAGTACTAGTTTTAAATCATTAATAAAATCTATCTTTTTTGTTTCGTCTCTAAGTAATGCTGCTGGGTGCCATGTTGGTATATATGTTATTTGCTTCTTTTCTATTACTTTTCCTCTTGATGCAGTAATTCCATAATCCTTTCCCAGTATATTTTTTAATGCAACACTTCCAAGTAAAACTATTATCTTCGGTTTTACAATCATTACTTGATTTCTTAAATAATCCATGCAAGCTGCTGCCTCATCATCTTCTGGATTTCTATTGGCAGGAGGTCTACATTTTACTATATTTGCAATATACACTTCTTGCCTTTTTATACCAACTGCTTCAAAAGCCATATCCATAAGTTTCCCTGCTTTTCCAACAAAAGGTTCTCCTAGTCTATCTTCATCAGCACCTGGCCCTTCTCCTATAAACATTATTTTTGCATTTTTATTTCCTACCCCAAAAACAATATTTTGCCTTGTCTTACATAATTTACATCTATTACATCCTTTAATTTTTTCTTCCAATTCATCAAGATTCTCAACCATTTTATTACTCCATTTATTTTAAACTACACACTTTTCAATTAATTCTATCTTTTTTGTTTGATTTGTATCAATTTTTGCTTTTGTTCCTATTGGTATTACTGTTTTAGTTTCTATATGTCCAAAATTATTGGATTTTATAATTGGAAAATTATATTCATCTTTTATTACATCTAAAACAATTTTTTCTAATGAAATATTACTTTCATGTTCATATGAACCAATCCATAAGCCTTTTATCTTTTCAAATACTCCATTTTGTTTCATATAATACAAATAATTACTTGCAAGAGCAGGCCCTGTTTCAATCCCTAACTCTTCTAGAAACAATATTTTATTATTAAAATCAATTTGGTATTTACCTAAAACCAGTCCTCTAATTAAGCTTAAATTTCCGCCAACTAACATTCCTTCTACTTTTCCCTGTCTTATTGTTTTATATTCTTCATTTTCAAGTCCTAAAGACAAACTCCCATTAACAAAGCGATTTATTGCTTGATTATAGCTATAATTGGTATTATCTGTTGCTATAGTTTTAAAATTAGTTCCACTAAATGTCACAAGGCCTGTTTTTTCAGTTATAATATTGGTTAAAGAAGTTATATCACTATAACCACATATTATTTTAGGATTATTTTTTATTAAATCAAAATCTAGATAATCAAATGTAGAGTTGGAATTTTCGCCACCCTTTGCACACCAAATCATTTTTATATCTTTATTTGCAAACATGCTATTAATATCATATGCCTTTTCCTTAGCAGCTGCACTATACAAATTTGAATTTGAAAAAATATTTTTAGAAAATTCTACCCTAAAACCATCATTTTCAACAATCTTTTTTGCATTCATAATCTCATCTATATTTTCTCCCACAATGGGATTAGATGGAGCAACAACTCCAATTATATCACCTTTATTCAACTTATTTGGAATTATCATAAATCCTCCCTTTATAAATCTAGACAATAGACAATGGGACGGGGTTTTTGTCTTAGAGTTTTTAAGCCATTGCAATTTTTTAATTTTTTAAATCCTAGAGTTCAAAAACCTTAAGACAAAAACCCCGTCCCATTGTCTATTTTAAAGCAATTAATGCAGTTTCTAGTCCATAACCTTCTTTTTCTACTCTAAATGAGTGTATTATGTCTGAATTACATACACTACATAAACCAGAATCTATAATGTTTTCTTCTTTTAATCCTTCCTGTTTTAGTATTGTTCTGTTTATTAAAACAGTGTCTATGTGCCATTTATTTTTTTCTTTATTTTCCTCTATTATTTCTTCTATATTATATAACTTTTTAAATTTATTGTAAAATAGATCTTTGACCTCTTGGTCTACTTCAAAATGGCATTTTCTTATACTTGGACATATAAAGCACATTATATCTTCTGCATTACATGAATATTCTTTTTTCATCTTTTTTACCGCTTCTATAGATATTTCTTGTAATGTTCCTTTCCAACCTGAATGTACATTTGCAATTACCTTTTTTTGTGGATCAAAAAATAGCATAAGTATACAGTCTGCATTTGTTGTTGCAAGTATAATATCTTTTTTATTTGTAATAAGACCATCTGTTGAATTATATTTTTCCACATTAAAGTCAGGCTCATTTTTATTTACCTTTTCTTTGACTGATGCAACATTTTTGGTATGTTCTTGGTTGCATTTTACAATATTAATATAGTTTTGTCCTAATTTTTCACATACATCTTTATAATTTTGTGTATTTTGTTTATATATTTCCTTTTCTAAAGGGTCTTTATTTGCTTTTGCCGTCCTAAAATTGACATTTTTTCCAAGTGTATATGCATGTGTTACTATATCTTTATATTCTAATAACTTTCTAAATTGTAGATATTCCACTTGCCCTTTTTTTACGTGAATTACATTATCATTTGACAAATCCATAATTTCCTCCTAAATTAAATATAATTATAACAATTACCTGGATTTTTAGTATTAAATCCACAAATTGCTTTATATTCGCAATACTTGCATGGTGTTCTTCCCTTTTTATTATATGGTTTTAAGTCTATTTTTCCACTTAATATTTCTTTTGCAATGTCTTTTATTATTTTTTGTATGTCATCTTGCAAAACTTTAAATTCTTCTTTGCTAACCCCTGATGTCCATCTTTTATTTACTTCACCACTACTTGTAATTGCTGCTGGTACTATTTTTGAGCTTCCGGTTTCTAATATTTTATCATGCAATTTTATTATTTTTACATCTGCTACAATTAATCCCTTCATTTTAAAGTTTTTTCTTATTTCGTTTTCAATTTCCTCTTCTGTTATCTTCTTATCAGATTTTACCATTTGCTCTAACAAACTAAAATATAAAATTCCAGCTGGCATTAAATCTTCTTGTTTACATACAGCGTCCAAATATGTTAATAACTGAATTTGAAGTCCTGCATATACTTCGTTTAAATCTATATTTTTGGCAGATGACTTATAGTCTATTATTCTTAAATATTTTCCGTCCTCATTTTGTGCTGTATCTATTCTGTCAATTTTTCCAGTTATCTCTACTTTTTTTCCATCTTCTAAATTTAGGATTATTGGCTTATATTTTCCTTTATTAGAAAATTCCACTTCTGTTCCTTGAATATCAAACTCACTATATACTAGTCCTTCAATTATATATTTTAATGCCTTTGTAATTATTTTTTTTAGCCTTTTAACTAAAATTTTATATTTTGATGTTGCAGTAAAAATATAATTACTACTCAATTTTAGTTTTTCTTCTATTATTTGAGCCACCAGTTTTTCTATCATTTCTTCATCTGTCATTAATTGTGCAAGTGATAAATTTTCTTCTCTTACTAACTGAAAAAAACTATCTATTGTTTCATGCATAAATGATCCTGTATTAAAACTTTGTACTTTTAATTCTTCTTTTTCTTTTAATTTTAATCCATATTGTAAATAATATGAAAATGGACAACTTCGATATTTTTCAAGTCTTGAAACACTTGTGTTTAATGTATTCCCATATAATTTATCTACTATTTCTTTATCTATATCTTTTGGTAAATTTGTATATTCTAATCCCTCTAAATCATTTTTCAAACTAATTTGATAATCGTTTTGATTTTTATAATAATTATATACCATATACCAAATATCGTCTATTTGCTCATTCTCATTTAATTTATAGATGTTTTCTAGTAATTGCTCATATGTAACATTTTTATTTGTAATTTCATATTTTTTTGTTATTACATCACTTTCTTCTTTTAAGCTTAAATAAATCTTTTTTAATTTTATAATTAACATTGAAGGTCTTAATGATTTGCCTTCACTGTCAGTTGATGCATATGATAAATATAGTTGTTCTTCAGCTGTTGTAAATGCCTTATATATATTAAAGTTTTCCTCATATAAATTTTCTATTGTTCCTTTTGCAAGCTCTATTCCATTTAATTTTAAAATTTCTCTATCTGAATCATTAAAAAATCCCTCATCTTTATTGTTACTTGGAAATACTCCATCATTTATCCCTATTATAAAAATAACTTTTACTTTGTGACTTCTAGATCTTTCTACATCTCCTACAATTACCTGGTCTTGTGTACCTGGAATTTTTCCTAAACTACTATTTTTTAGGCCTACTTTAAAGCTATTTATATACTTTTCTATTGCAGTTTCTGTGTCTCCAAACGTTTCCACAATATCATCTAATAAAGATATTACTATTTCGTAACTTTTTTTGTATTCATTTGCCAAGTCAATTAATCCTTTGTCTTCAAGCTTTTGTATTTTTTCTATTACTTTATTTTCTATATTTTGACTAACTATAAATTCATATATCAATCTTGAAATTGCTTCATATGTTTTTTTATTATTTAAATCATTTTTAAGCTTTATTATTGGATTTATAATTTCTTTTCTTATCTCATTTAATCTCTGGACATCTTGTTTGTCTTTTTCATCTTTAATTCCATACTCAAAATCATTTTTCCATTTACTATATTTTATTCCCCATTTTGTACAGTAATTTTCTAATTTAAAAATTTCGTCTTCTTCTATGCCGCAAAAACCTGTTTTTATATAACTTATAACTGAATCATAGGAAAAGTTTTTACTAATTACCTCTAATAAACCAAGTATGTATTTTATAATTATATTTTGATTTAAATCCCTTTTTTCATCAATAAAAACAGGAATATCATATTTATTAAAAATTGCACGTATTAAACTAGAATATGAATTCATATCTTTTGTTATAACAGATATTTCTTTATACCTTAAATTATTATGTTTTACAAGTTTTGTTATATTTTTAGCAACATTTTCTACCTCTGAATATTGATTTTTAGCCAAAAATAATTTGATATTTTCCACATTTTCTTCATAATTTGTGGATTGTGTATTATAAATATTTTTTTCAAGGTGCTTTAATTCCTTATTTTTAAATCTCGGTAACTTATTTAACTGGACAGGTTCTTCCAATTTTAAGTTATTTTCTTGAATTAAATTTATCAATTTATATAATGTTAATTTATTTGAATAAAATATGTCTGTTATAGGATTTGATGCTGGATTTAAATTATCTATGCATAAACATATATTAACTTGTTTTGCATTTTGTATAAATTTTTTTATAATACTATACTCCTGTGTAGTAAATCCCATAAACTCATCTATATATATAATAGAATTTTTTATTAAATCAACTTTATCTATATTTTGCGCAAGATAAGTAAGTAAATCTGTATCATCTATATACTTATTTGATATGTGATTTTCAAAATTTTCATAAATTAATAACATATCATTTAGCTTAGTTTTTAGGTATTTGTTTTCAATATTTTCTATATTTTGTTTTAAATCATCTACTGTAATTCCATGTTTTTTAAACTCCGTAATAGCTTGTATAGACAAATCAATATTTTGATCAGATTTTCCCAAAAATTTTAATTTTTGCTTATTAATATCTAAAATATAATTCATAATCATTGCTTTTGCAGCTTTAGAAAGGTTGGAATTACCATTATTTCCAACCTCTCCCATTACTCTGTAAGCCATTCTAGACAGTGTTATTACCTCTGCATTTATTACTGCATTTTGATTTACACACTCCATTAATTTTTTCTCTGCAGTAAAAGAAAATTGTTCTGGCGTTACAATAAATATTTTTTCATCTGTTTTTATTAACTTACTTATTTCAGAAAAGCAAAAACTACTTTTTCCACATCCTGCCTTTCCATAAATAATTCTAAGTCCCATAACTTCCTCCATAAAAATAGACAATGGGACGGGGTTTTTGTCTTAGGTTTTTGGGAGTTTTTATATAATATCTTAATTTTTTGAAAACTTTACAAAAAGCTTAAGACAAAAACCCCGTCCCATTGTCTAAAATCTTAGAAATAAAAAATCTTCCATAAATTGATGTGTAAATGGCAAAATCCATAATAAAAGACCTAATCCTAATATAATTGCAATTGTTATTATTATTGCCTTTTTATCGTCTTTTGTCACTTCTCTTTTTTCTACCTTTAATTCTTCTTCTTTGGTTATTTTTTTTACCCTATTTATTAAATTGGTAAATAAGGTTTCTTGTTTAATTTTTGTTCTTGATTCATTTTGATTTGATTTTTTTTCTTTTTTATTTTTATTAAACATATTTCTTCTCTTCCCATTATTTATAATATATTTCTTTTTAAATTTTATATTAAAATATAAAAAATAGCAAGTATTTACCTTGCTATTTTTACTATTTTATTTAATATTTATGCAAATATTGCATCAAATTCTTCGCCTTCAATTTTCTCTTTTTCAAGTAATACTTTTGCTACTGCATGTAATTTGTCAACATTGTCTGTTAATATTTGTTTTGCTCTGTTGTAGCCAGCATCTACAATTTTCTTTGTTTCTTCATCTATAATTGCTGCTGTTTCTTCAGAATATTCTTTTGCTTGTGCAAAATCTCTTCCTAAAAATACTTCTTCTTGGCCAGAACCTAACATTAGAGCTCCTATTCTTTCACTCATACCATATTTAGTAACCATGCTTCTTGCAATTTTTGTTGCTCTTTCAATGTCATTACTTGCTCCTGTAGATATATCGTTTAATATAAGTGCCTCTGCTACACGTCCTCCAAGTAATGATACAATATTTTCTTCCATTTCTGTTTTTGACATAAATGATTTATCTTCTGTTGGTCTATACATTGTATAGCCACCTGCCATACCCCTTGGTACTATTGATATTTGATGTACAGGGTCTTGTGTTTCTAAGAAATGACTTACTACTGCGTGACCTGCTTCATGGTATGCTACAAGTCTATTTTCTTTGTCGCTTCTTACTCTTGTTTTCTTTTCAGGTCCCATAGTAACTTTTACCATGGCATCTTCTATTTCTTTCATTCCAATTTCATTTAAATTTCTTCTTGCTGCAAGTAATGCTGCTTCGTTTAATACGTTTTCTAGATCAGCTCCTGCAAATCCAGAAGTATTTTTTGCTATTATTTTTAAATCTACATCATCTGCTAAACGTTTTTTTCTTGAATGAACTTCTAATATCTGTTCTCTTGCTTTTACATCTGGTAGTCCAACAACTATTTGTCTGTCAAATCTTCCAGCTCTAAGTAGAGCTTTATCTAAAACGTCTGGTCTGTTTGTAGCTGCTAAAACGATAACTCCTTCATTTTCTGCAAATCCATCCATTTCAACAAGTAATTGGTTTAATGTTTGTTCTCTTTCATCATGTCCACCACCAAGTCCTGCTCCTCTTTGTCTTCCTACTGCATCAATTTCATCTATAAATATAATACATGGTGCATTTTTCTTTGCTTGTTCAAATAAATCCCTTACTCTTGAAGCTCCGACACCAACAAACATTTCAACGAAGTCTGAACCACTCATAATAAAGAATGGAACTCCTGCTTCTCCTGCAACTGCTTTTGCAAGTAATGTTTTACCAGTACCTGGTTGACCAACAAGCAATACTCCTTTTGGAATTCTTGCTCCCATATCTGTAAATTTCTTTGGATTTTTTAAAAATTGTACTATTTCTTCTAATTCTTCTTTTTCTTCATCAACACCTGCTACATCATCAAATGTTATTTTATTTCTATCTGCTGGTGTCATAATTCTTGCTTTACTTTTTCCAAATGACATTGTTTTGCTTCCAGCATTTCCACTATTTGCTCCACTCATCATAAAGAACCAGAATATAAAGAATATTATTAATAGTCCAAATGGTGTTAACAAGCTAAGTATTGTTATAAAAATTGATTCAGATTTTTCTTCTAAAGTGAATGCCCCTTCTTTTAGGAAGTCTTCTGTATATGACATAAAGCTTTCCATATCAGGAATATTAACTTCCTTTTTTACTTTATCATCTTTAATTGCAACTGTAGCGGTTTTACCATCTGCTTCTATTTGTATACTTTCTACTTTTCCTTCATTAATTTGCGCAACTAATTCTGAATATTTTAGTTTTGAGTTACTATTTTCTAATATTGAAGATAGTACAACTATAAATATTACTCCAATTATTAGCCACATTGCTAATGTTTTAATTCCGTTTTTCATTTAATTCCTCCTTGGCTCTTAATATATTGATTTTATAACACATAAATTTTTCTTTTGCAATACTTTTTTATATGTCTTTTTTATTACAATTTTGCATGTTTCAAGACCTACTACGGATGGTTTATTTTGCCTTTTTACTATTTTTTACAAATTATAATTTTTTTGATTAATAAAATATATTTTATGATTTTTTACCAATATTTTTATATTTTTGTTAGGTGTTAAAAATTTATTTCCCACATTATTTTCACATAATTTAATTATATCTTCTATATGTATCTTGTACACACCTTGGGTATTGCCCATAAGCCTTGTTATAGTATATAGCAAAATTTTAGATTTTATTACTTTTTCTTCTAAATTAAATTTTTTTAAATTCAAAATTATCTCTTTTTCTTCTTCCCCTAAGCATAAATCATTATATTTCTCTTTGACTATATTTTGAATAAAGTCATCATCTTCTTTTACCAACTCTGAAAGTCTTGTAATTGTTTCAACAATATTTGAATTAAATTCTTTTTTTATATAAGGAATTACAATATTCCTTACTTTGTTTCTTGTATATACATTTTCAAAATTTGTTTTGTCAATCCTTGGGTTTAAGCTATTTTTTTCACAATAATTTTCAATTTCTTCTCTTTTACAATTTATAAGTGGCCTTATATATTTATTATTTTTTATAGGTTCTATACCCTTAAGTCCTGAGACTCCAGTTCCCCTTAGAATATTCATAATTATTGTTTCCGCACTATCATTTTTATTATGAGCAATTGCAATTTTATTAGCCCCTACTTTTTTGGCAACTTCATCAAAAAATTCATACCTTACAAATCTTCCTGCCTCTTCAGTCCCCATTTTATTATTATTAGCAAACTTTTCAACATCTATACTTTTAGAAAAAAATTCAATACCATTTTTCTCACAATAATCTCTAACAAATGCTTCATCCTCACAAGCCTCTTTACGAATCATGTGATTAACATGTGCAACAAATATTGCCATCGGTTCCGGGTTTGTTTGGCAATTTATTGCCACTGGTTCCGGGTTTAATTGGCAATTTTTGTTCTTTATTTTATTTAAAATATCTAACAAGCATATAGAATCTGGTCCTCCAGATACTGCCACAACAATTCTGTCTCCTCTTTGTATTAAATTATACTTTTGTATTGTTTCAAATACTTTTTTTTCTAAGTTGTCCAAATTATTCCCCCCTTTTTATTTTTCTTAATTTTTCCCTACTTATTCCAGTTTCTTGTTCAATCATTCTAAGTGAAACGTTATGCTCTATATTGGCCTTTTTTATAAGTTCTAATAATATTTTTCTATTTTTTGATAACTGTAAATTATCAATGTTGTATTTTTCATATATATCATTTATAATCCTTTTACATATATCAATTTTATCTTCTTCCTCATTTTCCATAAATACAAACTCTTCTTTATCTTCGCCATTTGACATCTTAAAGTTTATAAAATTTCTAACACTTTTTTCTATTATCGAGTCTGATTTAAACATATTGAATTTATAACTTGAATATTTGTAATTTTCCGGTTTGTTACATATGTGTGCTTTTACGGGATTATTGTGTATATATTCTATACATTTTAACAAATGTGCTCGTGACATAATTGGCTGTGCCTTGTATCTATCACGAAATACATACCCTACCCTTTCATTTTTTTTGTTGTAATATTTTGCATATTTCAAATTAGCTTTATGCATAAACTTGGTTAATTCTTCATCATTTTCTACATATATCAGAAAATGAGCATGGTTATACATCATACAATATGATAATATTTGTAAATCAAATTCTTCTTTTGTTTGTTTAATTAGCTTTAAATACTCTTCCGCTTCTATTGAAGTTTCAAAAATTGGTTCTTTATTTATTCCTTGTACCATAATGTGAAAAAAGGGAGTATTTATATATTTTTTAGGTGTTCTCGACATTATTTCCTCCTTTAGATTTCCCCTTTATATAAATAACCCCTTATTATAATTTTCCATTATTAACATTACATTTATTGTATTATATATTATGTTTACATTTTTGTCAATCTTAAATTTAACCACAACTTATTGTTTTTGCATTGTTATAAACATAAAATTAATTACCATCTGTCAACTCATCAACTTATTGCCAATCAAACCCGGAACCAGTGGCAATAAATTGCCATTTAAACCCGGAACCGTTGGCAATTTTTAATCATCAAATCTTCTTTCAAGATTGACAAATTTTGTATAACTTCCTAGCCATAATAGTTCTGCGGTACCTAATGAACCTCCTCTGTGTTTTGCAATTATTACTTCTGCTATATCTTTTTTTTCGCTTTCAGGATTATAATAATCATCTCTATATAAAAACATTACTAAGTCTGCGTCTTGTTCTATAGCTCCAGATTCACGAAGGTCTGATAGCATTGGCTTATGGTCTGGTCTTTGTTCTACAGCTCTTGATAATTGTGATAATGCAATTACTGGAACTCCTATTTCTTTTGCCAAGATTTTTAATGACCTACTTATTTCAGAAATTTCTTGCTCACGGCTTCCATTTCTTTTATTACTTCCTTGCACTAATTGAAGATAATCTATTATAACTAATCCTATGTTTTTTTCAAGTTTTAATTTTCTACATTTTGCTCTAATTTCCATTACAGAAATTCCTGGTGTATCATCTATATAGATTTCCGCCTCAGAAAGTGGGCCAATTGCTTCTGCTAATTTTACCCAATCATCATCATCTAGCTTTCCTGTTCTAACTTTATTACTATCTACCATCGCTTCACTACATAATATTCTGTTTACCATTTGCTCTTTTGACATTTCTAGGCTAAATATTGCAACTGGAACTTTAGCCTTTAATGCTGCATTTGTTGCGATATTTAATACAAATGCTGATTTTCCCATGGCAGGTCTTGCTGCTATTAATATTAATTCTGATCCATGAAATCCTGCAGTTTTATTATCAAGTTCAGTAAATCCAGATGGAACCCCTGTTATGTGCTGTTTTCTATTGTAAAGTTCTTCTAATTGAGTAAAGCTTTCAACTAAAACATCTTTTATTGGTGTATAACCTTTTTGATTTTTATTTTGAATAACATTAAAAATCTTTTTTTCTGCACCTTCCATTATGTCTTCTACATTTTCTGTCCCATCATAGCCTAAATCTATTATTTCATTTGCAGTTCTTATTAAATTTCTTAATGTTGATTTTTCCTCAACTATTTTTATATATTTAGAAACATTTGCTGTTGTTGGCACTTTTTCTGGTAAATCTGCCAAATACTCAAGTCCTCCGACTTGTTCAAATTTTCCCATTGATTCAAGCTCTGCTTTTACTGTAATAATATCAATTGGCTCTGATCTACTATATAAATTAAGTATTGCTACATAAATTAATCTATTATCTTCTCTATAAAAATCCTCTTCTTTTAAGGTTTCAATTGCTGAGGCAACAGCTTCTTTATCTGTTAGCATACTTCCTATAACAGCCTGTTCAGCTTCTATATCATGTGGTGGTACTTTTCCTAATTCCATTGTTTTTCCTCCATTTTATGTATTAATATACATTATGATATTACGTCTATTTTTAGTTTTCCAATTACACCCTCATATAATTTTATTTCAACAGTTCTTACCCCTAAGGTTTTTATTGTTTCTTTTAAGTCTATTTTCTTTTTATCTATTTTGATATTGTAACTTTTTTCTAAATTTTCTGCAATTTCCTTAGATGATACTCCACCAAAAATTTTTCCATTTTCTCCTGCTTTTACTTGAATTTTCAATTGTATTTTAGCCATTTTATCTGCTATTTTTTTTGCAGCTTCCTTTTCTTGTTCTTTTTGATATTCTTTAGACTCGTTTTTTGCTTTTAATTTTGATAAATTTTCTGCATTTGCCTCTACTGCTAAATTTTTTGGAAATAAGAAATTTCTTGCATAGCCATCTGATGCGTTTATAATTTCATCTTTTTTTCCAACACCTTTTATGTTTTCCTTTAAAATAACCTTCATTTTGGTATAATCTCCTTCCGTTATGTTAAATTATTGCAAATATTTGCAATTTTATCTTTTAAAATTTTTTAGTTCAATTTATTATTAGCCCCTATTGCATTTTATTGCCAACTAAACCCGGAACTATGGCAATTTATTGCCATTTAAACCCGGAACCGTGGCAATTTTTATGGTAATATTTCTGTAAAGTATTCATTTATTCTTATTATTAGTTCTTGTTTTACTTCTGCCATTGTCATTCCTTCTACTTGTGCTCCTGCAAGGGTAATATGTCCTCCGCCTCCGTAGTTTTTCTAATATTACTTGTACATTTATATCTCCTATTGAACGTCCACTTATACATATTCTTTTGTCTTCCATATATCCTAGGACAAATGATGCAGTTATATCACTAATTGTAAGTAATTCGTCTGCTGCTTTTGCACATACTATACTTGCGTCTTTTGTTTTTTCTTTGTTTATTGATATTGCTATTGTATCATTTACTATTTCTGCTCTTTTTACTATGTCTGCTATTTTATTAAAACTTTCTAAGTCACTTTGGAACCATTTTTTTACACGTATTATATCTACTCCGCATCTACGTAAATATGCAGCTGCTTCAAATGTCCTTACTCCTGTTTTAAATGTAAAGTTTTTAGTGTCCATCATAATTCCTGCATATAAACTTTCCGCTTCTATTGTTTTTAGGTCTACCTTTTGTGTTGCATATTGTAGTAATTCTGTTACAAGTTCTGCTGCTGATGATGCATATACTTCTTGGAACATAAGTGTTGCATTTTCTATAAAGTCTGCACTTCTTCTATGATGGTCTATTATTACTACTTTAGGACATTTTTCTAGTATTTCTTCTGATTCCACATAGTTTTTCTTGTGAGTATCTACTACTATTAATAATGTATCTTCATCTATATTTTCTAATGCAACTTCTTTGCTAATTAATACATCTTCATATTCTTCTTCTTTTGCTAATACTTCTTTAAAACTATCTAATGCTGCGGCATTTTCACTGTCTATTATATAACCATTTTTATTCATATTTTTTACAAATCTGTACATTCCCATTGCTGAGCCTAATGCGTCTATATCAGGATTTGTATGCCCCATTATTAATACTTTGCTTGATTCTTGTATTAAATTTTCCAATGCATGTGCTACAACTCTTGCCTTTACTTTAGTTCTTCTTTCTACTTCTTGTGTTCTTCCACCAAAGAATTTATATATATCATTTTCTCTAATAACCGCCTGGTCTCCACCTCTACCAAGTACTATGTCCATTGCAGTTGTTACTGATTTATACTTATCTTTTTGTGTTGCCCCTTCATTTGAAATTGCTATACTTAGTGTTAATTGAACTTTGCTTTTTAAATCTATTTCTTTAATTTTATCTAATATACTAAATTTGTCTTCTTTTATTGCTTTTAGATGCCTTTGTTCAAAAAAGCATATATATCTATCTCTTTCAGACTTAACTAGTACTCCATCCCATTTATTTATCCATTCATAAATATATTTATCAATTTCTGCCTTACATTGTGCAACTTCTTCACTTTCTAGTAATTGAAATGTTTCTTCATAATTGTCTACCATTATCATTCCAATGCATGTTTTAGAATTTTCATATTCTTCTTGTAATTTACATTTTTCTGTTTCATCTAAAAAATATAAAACCATCATATATTCTTTTTTGTTTTTCTTTTCTTTGTTTCTTGAATTAACAAATTTGCCATATACTCTGTATATTTTTTTATCTATTTTTATTTGTTTTTGTATTGTTTTATCTTTGTTAACTTGTTTTTCATTTTCTATTTGAGCTTTTATATCATATACTAGTTCATCAATATAATCATTTACATCTATATGTTGAAATTCTGTAACAAAACTTGAACTTTTCCATACTATATTTCCATTTGTCTCTAATATTAATAATGGAAATGGTGAATTTATTAAACTGCTTTTAGCAGTACTATCTACTGTTAATGTTAAGTCTTGAAGCGTTTCTGATATCTCACTTTTTCTTTTATTATTTGCAAAATATGTATACCCTATTATTGCTGCAAATATTAAAATTGATGGTAATATTAAATTGTTAAATTGTATTGATATAAATAATAATAATAAAAATATTATTACTAAATATATTTTTGTTCTTGATACTAAATTATCAAAAACTTTTCTATTTGTATTTTGCATATATTTTTTGTATGGTTATTTATTGTTTTATAACCATACTCCTCCCTTTTATATATTTTATACCTATTATATTTTACCCTTAAATAGGCATTTTGTCAAGGAATCTAACCTTTAATAGGTTGTAAATTAAAATTCAAAAAGGAACTTAATTTATACTGTTTAACTTTTTTGCTTCAGTACATTTTTTAAGTTCCCTTACTTTACTTTTATATTATTTTTTTCTTTTTGTTGTCTTTGATTTTTTAACAGTCCTTTTTCTAGTTTTTGGCTTTGTTTCACTTTTTATGTTTTTTGCTTCTTCTGGATCCCACTTTTCACCTTTTTTAGGCTTATTCCATGAAATATAATCACATGATGTAGGATTATTTTCACATATATAATAATTTTTTCTCCTTTTTGTTTTTCTAACTTGAACTGTACCACCACATTTTGGGCATGGTACATCTATAGTTTCTATTATAGGTTTTGCATTTTTACATTCTGGATAACCTGGGCATGCCAAAAATTTACCATATTTACCATATTTATATACCATCATTCTTCCACATTTTTCGCATGGGACATCAGATACCTCATCTACTAATTCAACATGCTCTAATTCTTTTTCCACTTTATCAAGTTCTATAGAAAATGGTCCATAAAAATCTCTTATCATTTTTTTCCATTCAGCTTTTCCTTCTGATATTTCATCAAATTCATTTTCTATTTTTGCTGTAAATTCTACATTTATAACATCTGTAAAATTTTCTGTAAGTAATTTATTTACTATTTTTCCAAGTTCAGTTGGCATTAGTTGTTTTTGAACTTTTTCTATATATCTTCTTTCTAGAATAGTTGTTATTGTTGGTGAATAAGTACTTGGCCTTCCAATCCCCTTTTCTTCTAATGCCTTTACTAAGCTTGCTTCTGTATATCTTGCAGGTGGTTCTGTAAAACTCTGTTTTGGATCTAGTTCAACTAATTTTTCTGTGTTTCCCTCTTCTAACTCTGGAAGCATTCCATCTTCTACGACCTCTTTTGCATCTGTTCCTTCTACATATAAAGTCATAAATCCTTTAAATTTTATTGCTTGTCCATTTGCTTTAAAATCATATTCATTTGCTTTTATATTTACTGCCATTGTGTCATATATAGCATTTGCCATTTGGCTTGCCATAAACCTATTATAAATAAGTTTATATAATTTATATTGATCTTTTGTTATTACATCTTTTATATCTTCTGGATTAACATCTATATATGTTGGTCTTATTGCCTCATGTGCATCTTGAGCTTCCTTATTTGTTTTATAATATCTATTTTCATAGTATTTTTCTCCATAATTTTTTACGATGTATTCTTTTGCTGCTGCTCTTGCTACATCAGAGATTCTTGTAGAATCTGTTCTCATATATGTAATTAAACCTACTGTTCCCTTTTCTGGAATCCTTACCCCTTCATACAATCCTTGTGCAACAGACATAGTTTTCTTAAGAGTAAATCCAAGTTTTCTTGATGCTTCTTGTTGCATTGTACTTGTTGTAAATGGTGGTGCTGGTGTTCTTTTCTTTTCCCCTTTTTTAACTTCACTTACAATGTATTTTGCATTTTTTATTCCTTCTAATACCTCGTCTGTTTCTTGTTTTGAATGTATTTCTAATTTTTTTCCATTCTTACCATAAAATCTGGCTTCGAATTGTTTTTTAGTTTTTTCATCTTTTAACTTAGCATATATATTCCAATACTCTTCTGGTTTAAAGCCTTCTATTTCATTTTCTCTATCTACAATTAATTTAACAGCAACAGATTGAACTCTTCCTGCTGATAAACCTCTTTTTACTTTTTTCCATAGCAATGGGCTCATTTTATACCCAACAATTCTGTCTAATACTCTTCTTGCTTGCTGCGCATCAACAACATTCATGTCTATATTTCTTGGTTCTTTTATTGCTTTTTGAACCGCATTTTTTGTTATTTCATTAAATGTTACTCTTGATATTTTGTTTTTTTCATCTTTAAGAATATATGCCAAATGCCAAGCTATTGCTTCTCCTTCACGATCAGGGTCAGTTGCAATATAAACTTTTTTTGCCTGTTTTGCATCTTTTTTTAAAGATTTTATTAAATCTCCCTTTCCTCTAATATTTATATATTCTGGTTCAAAATCATGTTCAATATCAACACCTAATTTTGATTTAGGCAAATCTCTAATATGTCCCATAGATGCAACAACCTTAGTATTTCCACCTAAGAACTTCTTTATTGTATTTGCCTTTGCAGGTGATTCCACTATTACTAATTTATCTGCCATTTTTTCCTCCGTTTATTATTTATAGTTTTCTTATAGTATTCTAGACTACTTTTATTTAATTTGCAAGCTTTAACCATAAAATTATACAATTTATTTTTGCAAAGTTACAATTCATTAGTTTAATTATATATTTTTAAAAAACAAGTTTTGGCTATATTAGAACATATAACTGAACTAATTAACTAAGACTTTTCATATCATTATTTCTTTGGCATAGTCACAAATTACATCTTCAAGTCCTATAGGTGTTACATAATTTTCTTTTAACATATTTAAAACTTGATTTACTCTTTTTTCATCATTAGTTAGATATTTTATTTCCTTTTCTTCTATTATTTTTTCTTTTGTTTTATATTCAGTTTTTATAATACATATTCCAAATTTTGCTTTATTTTCTTTTAGTATTTCATCTTCATTTATTCTTTTGTAATACTCTAACTTTATTGGATGATATATTCCTGCCTCACTTAACATTTCTTCTTTAATAAAATTTCCTCCAAAAAAAGTTTTCACTTTTGTTTCCCCCTCTTTTCACTATTTTTTACTATATATCTAAACATGGGGTTTGGCAAGCTTTTTTCGTCGCGCCTTTCGACAATTGATTTTGGATTATTTTATATTATTTCTTTATTCTACATTTTTTGATATTATATGTCACTTAATGCAAAAAAGTCGCACAAAAAATGAGTGAAAATATTTCACTCATTTTTCATTTAAATATTTTTATATTTATTATATTTTATATATGAAACTATTCCTGCTGCTATCAACACTCCTCCTAATACATATAGCCACTGTGTTACTCCTGTTTTTGGTAAAGAACCATTTGTTGTTTTTGAGTTATTTTCGCCTAAAACTGATGTTATATTTTTATTTGTATTTTGAGTATTTGAGCTATTTACTGTATTTCCTTTTTGTTCTTGATTGCTATTGTTATTATTGCTACTGTTATTAGAATTATTATTACTATTGTTGTTATCACTACCATTATTACTGGAATCATTTTTGTTGTCATCTTTATTATTGTTTTTATTGTCATCATTTTTGTTGTCATTGTTATTATCATCTTTGTTGTCATTATTTCCTGAATTATCTGCATTTGAAATTATCAATTTTAAATTTGCTGATTCTTCTATTGTTTCATCTTCAAATCCATCTGATACAGATATTTCTTTAAATGCAACATTTGTATCTCCAGCTTCCACTTCTTCTTTTACTTTAAATGTTAATTCAGCTATTTCTTGTGGAGTTGATGTTAGATTTCCTCTGTCAATAGTTATACTTCCATTTTCTGTATTCCATGTTGTTGTCCATCCATTGTATGTTGAATCATTTGTTGTTATAGGTTCTAATTTATCTGCATCAAAATCTATTTTTCCTTCTACTACTGCTATTCCGTCTGTTTGTTTTGTGCTTTCTAAATATATATATACTTTTATCTCGCTATTTGGAGTTATTTTACTTTTTTTTACTTTTAAAGATATTTTAGTTACAGCATTTTCTTCATCACTTTGTGTGTTGTCTGCATTTGAAATTATAGTACCTTGAAGTATAACTAAAAATGTTATTAATATAATAAATATGCCTTTTATAATTTTTTCCATTTTTTTCTCTCCTTTGTGTCATATTACAAGTTCATTATATATTTTTTTATACTTAAAATCAATATATTTTAAAATTTGTAACATAATTGTAATATAAAAGCAGAAAACATTTTTACTTTGTTTTCTGCTTTATTTTTTATTCAGTATAGTCTGCAAGTCCTACTTTTATTAATCTCATTTGTACTAGGTCTGTTCCCGTTACTTTTCCGTCACTGTTTATGTCTGCTGCTTTTTCATATGCTCCTTTTAGCTCATATTTTCCTACTCTGCTAAATCTCATTTGTACTAAGTCTGTTCCTGTTAATTTTCCATCTCCATTTAGGTCTCCAACTACTATTATTGTATATGTTTTTCCGTCTACCTTTATTGTGCTTGCTGTTGTTACTATATTTCCTTCTTCTATTTCATTTCCTTTTTTGTCATATACTTCATATGTACTTCCTGCTACTACTGTTTTTACCTTTTCTATAAAGTCTTCTACTTTTGTTTCTGGTTTTACTTTTGTTATATATTCTCCTGCTAGTACATATTCATGCTTTTCGTCTTTTCCTAATTTAAATGCATAATATTCACTATAACTTACACTTTCGTTTCCTAGCTTGTCTTTAGCATATACAAATAAGCTATATATTCCTTCTATGTTTTCTGGACTAGATATTTCTTCTCCATTACTAAATGTTTTTCCTTCTCCCATTTTTTCTTTTAGCTTCTCTATTGTTTTTTCTGCTTTTTGGAATTCGTTGTATTTTTCTACACTTTCAAATTTTACCCAACTGTATTTTAATGCACTATTTTCTACTCCTGCTTCATCTACTACTGTTGGTCTTACTTTTACTTTTTCTATGCTTTCTTTTGAACCATTTTCTCCATTTTCTGTGTTTTCATATGTTACTTTTGGTCCTTCTTTGTCTATTTTTATTATATATTGCCTTGTTGATGTATTTTGTCCTTGGGCTTTGTCTATTGTTGTTACTGTTGCTTTGTATATTCCGTGTTCTGTTAATGTTATTTCTCCTTCAAATTCTGTCTTTCCTTCTATTTTTATTTTTTCTCCGTTTTCTTTTTCTACTTTGTATGTATTGCTTTTTACTCCACTTATTGAATCATATCCTGGTAATAGTTTTATTTTTATGTCTTTGTTTGTATTTTCTCCTTCTTCTTTTTGTTCGTCTTGTGTTTTTTCTGTTTTGTATTCTTTTTCTTCCCCATTTTCTTCTAATGTTGTTATTTCTAATTTTCCTGCTACTGGTGCTTGATTGTCTATTACTGTGTCATTATCTCCTATTGTTCTTTCTTGTTTTATTGTTACATTTCCTACTTGATCTTCAGCATATACCCATAATACCCATATTCCTGATTCATTCTTTGGAGTTTTTATTACTGCCTTTGTTCCTTCTATTTTTCCTTTGTACCCTTCTTGGCTTTCTCCTTCAAAGTCTTCTTTTCCTGGTTTGTAATTTCCATTTGTCCAATAATATCTTAATGTTTCTTCTTTTACTCCTGTTTGTGCTGTTCCTTCATCTGTTATTGTTACTTGTATTTGTCCTTCTTTTTGATTATCCTGACTTTTTCTTTCAAATACTACTTTTGGGCCTTCTTTGTCTACTATTATTTTATATGTTGTTTTATTTTCTACTTCTAACTCTGGATTTGTTTTATTTACCCTTTTTGATATTAATGTTAATTCATATTCTCCTTGATTTGTTAATGTTACTATTTCTATTGTATTATTTCCTACTGCTACTACATTTTCTTCTTTTCTTATCTCAAATGTTGTTTCTACTTCTCCATATGGGTCTTTTCCTTGGTTTATTATTTTTATCCATACATTTTCTTTGGTTTTTATTTCATTTTCTTTTGCTTCTATTTTTTCTCCGTCTTCTGTATTTTCCCTAAATTCTATTTCTCCTGGTGTTTGAATTTTTCCTCTTATTTCAAATGTTTTACTTTTTACTACATTTATATTTCCTTTACTATCTTCTGTTCTTATATATAAATTGTATTTTCCATCATACAATTCTTCTGATTCTATTTCTTGACCTTTTTTGTATTGTTCTACTTTATAATTTTCTTTATATTCACTTTCTTCCGGCTCTTTTCCTTCTTCTTTCCATGCATATTTTATGCTTTTGTATTCATTTTTTTCATCCGTTAATGTTGCCATCGTTTTTGCTTTTCCTACAGCTCCTTGGTTTCCATCTGGGTTAAATTTTATATTTCCAGTTCCTTTGTGTAATATATATTCTTCTTTTCTTGTATTTCCTGCTACATCTTTTGTTGTTACTTTTATTTTGTAATTGTAATTATGACATAATGTTGTATCTACAGTTGTTCCTGTTCCTACAGTTATTAATGTTTCTTCATATGTTCCTTCTTCTGTTTCCTCTATTTTATATATTTCATATGTTGTTTTGCTATGTCCACTTTCTGCTCCTTCTTCTTTTCCTCCATCTTCTTTGTGGATATACAAATTATCTTTTACATATGCCCCTTCATAATAAGTTTTGTTTCCTTCTCCTACTTTAGTAAATGTATATTCTTCACCCTCTGCACTGTTCTTAGTTACCTTTACTTTTCCCATTTCTGTTTCTGAAACTTTAGCATCTATATAAAATGGTCCATATGTTTTAATTAAAGTATTTCCTGCAAAATCTTCAATTGTAACAATTAATGTATATACTCCTGAACCTGTATTTTTTACAATCTCTTCATTTACCTTTACAGATCCATTTTCTTCATTTTCATTTTTTGAGTTATTATACCATGCATATGTACATTTTAAATTTTCTGCTGGTGTAATATTATCACTTGCAGTAATTTTCACTACCTGTTTATTTACCCAATTTGTACTTACTTCTGGGTTAAATTCTTCACTCTCAATTGTTGGTAGTGTATTATCAATTATAATTTCCTTATAATTTTCTTTATCTTGTAAATAGGCATATGTTTCAAATGTATTTCCTGCTAAATCACTTAAACTTGTATCATTATTTAAGATTTGGAAATTTAATTTTCCTTCATATTTTTCTATATTTTTTATTCTAACTCTATAAGATCTTTTTGATTCTGAAGTACCTATTTTTTCAAATTCAACACCCTCTTGAATATAATTAGACTCGCCAGCATCTACTACAAATGCTTTAAAATTTTGTTTTTTAACTAAGTCCCCTGCACTTCCATAAAAATATCCATTATCACTTATATTAAATTCTATTGTTATAGTTGAATCTTTATTTGCATATGTATTATCTGTGTTATCTGTTTCTACTTTGGTAATATTTACTGTTGGTTTTATTCTGTCTACACAATAATAATACATTTTTGAAGAATTAAACAATTTACTTGTTCCAGATACAGTACATGAATTAGGTTTTATATAAATTCCAATTCCCATTGCCAATTCTGGATTAGTTACTGTTAATTCATATTGTTTATTATTTACTTTTTTAAAGATAGGATTTTTTAATTCAGAACTTAAGCTTATATCATCAAGTGTAAATCCATCAACATCTTGATTAAAAGTTATAGTAAATTTTGTTGTTTCTGAATTTGTCCAATTATTATTTTTTACATTATCTGCTGTTACTTGATATGTCAATGGTTCTTTTACAACAATTTTCCATGCTGGATCAGTATATGCTCCATAATGATTTCCATCTTCAGCTCTTGCTTCTGCTGTTAACTCTGTCGTTCCGGCTTTTTTTGCTGTAACTTTAATATTCTTTACTTTTGCATAATTTTGAATATTATTTAAATCAACTTCCTTATTATTTGCATCTAAAAATACAACATCAACAATATCACTTGAAGTTTTATTCCATTGTTCAAAATGGTAATATAATGATGCATAATCTGATGGAATAAACCATCTTGTACAACTTTGACCAACTGTTAATTCTATTTTATTACTATCATAATATGAAATTGAAGGTCCTGTAACAAATACTCCATAACTTCCTTCCCAATCGCTACTACTATTAGAACATTTTATATGTATTCTTGTTTTTCCAACCTTAAGAGCTTTAACTTTGTAATATGCTGGATATCCATAATCATTATAAACAATTTCTACACTACCTATACTAGAATCTTCAAGCCAAGCTTCATATGTTTCACAATTTTCATAATAAAAACCTCCGCCAATGAATTTCTTGTCCAACACTCATATTTAAATCTTCATAATCTTTTGTATAATAAGCTTTATTAGTCTCACTATCTCCCTGCTCTACAATAACAGGCCAACTAATTTTTAAAACTGCACCATCACTATAAGAAATATTTAATGTTACATTCGTTGTTCCTGGTTCTTTAGCTGTAAATTTCATATAATAATAAGAACTATCATTTGTCATTAAAAATTCTCCATCAACAATAGCCGAATTATCAGCTGTAACTTTATAACTACTAAATGCTGTATCTAAAGATATAAATCCTCTTTCTGCTTCTTCCCCTACTTTAAATTGAACTGTATCACTATAATATTCTGCTGAATGTTCTACACCTGGAGTAGACTCTGATGGAGTTTGTGAAGAAGATGATGATGGAGTAACTGTAACATTTACATAGTCTGATATTCTTGTTCCATTTTCTCCTAAATAATATATAGATAAAGATGTGCTTCCTGCTTTTTTTCCTATTATTTTAAATTTTTTTGCATCATCAGTTCTTTCAACAGTTATAATATTATTATTTGTTTCATAATAAAAAGGGCCACCATAAGAAGAAATAATATTAACATATTGACTTTTGTTTTCTTTCAAACTTACTGAATCTTCTTTAATTTGTAATCTACTACTTTCACTGGAAATTTTAACTGTTATTTCATCCCAAACTTGAAAACTATCATCTGTTCTTAGGGTTATTTTCGTTTGCCCTGTGGCTATTGGAGTAAAATAAAGAGTATCACTATAGCCATTATTAGTCGTATCCCTTGTATAAATATTACTTATATACTTACTATCATATTCGATTTTTAAATTTTTAACATTATTTGATGTATCTTTATTAACATAATGTGCTGAAAATTTAATAGAAGTTGGTACACCTTTGGTTGCATTCATACTATCCAAAGGAAAGGTTATATAATATTCTGCATCTGTATGTTTTAAACTTTTTTGAATTTCTTCCCCTTGTATATATGTACTTTCTTTGTTTTCTTCATTATAAATACTTATATAATATGATGCAATACTAAGAATTGCAACTCCTACTATTAAACTTATAATTAATGTTATTTTTTTCTTCATACTAATTGCTCCTTTTACTGATAATACGTTATCATTTAAATCTTACTTTATATTTATATTAAAGTAAATAGCAGTAAAAATCACATTTTTTAATATGTTAAATTTCCCTCTACGGAAGTACATTTAGCCATTTTTATGTATCATTTATTAAGTTTTTATTACATTTATATTACGAATTAAAAAAACAAAAAACATATAATCAAAAATTGATTATATGTCATTTTTTATTTTATTTTTCTTTTTTGCATTTTATAAGAAATCTTACTAACCAAGCCAGTTGGAGCAATCTTAGCTCCTATTTTTGCACATTTTATAGAAAAACCTGGAACAATATAAAATTTATTTTTCTCCAATTTTTTTACAGCATATTTTGCAACATATTTGCTACTTAACCCCTTGATGCTAAATTCAACATCAGCTACATTATTAAAATTTGTATCAACTGGTCCTGGGCACAAAATACTTATTTTAACATTTGATTTTTCTTTTTTTAATTCTTCTCTAATTGCTTCACTAAGCCTTACAACATATGCCTTTGTTGCATAATATGTTGCCATTAATGGTCCTGGCATAAATCCTGCAATTGATGCAACATTTAAAATCTGTCCTTTATCTTTTTGCTTCATATCTTTTAAATATAATTTTGTTAAAATATGGTATGCTGTAATATTTGTATTTATCATGTTTATTTCTTTATCTAAATTAGTCTTTGTAAAATCTCCACAAGTACCAAAGCCTGCATTATTTATTAATAAGTCTACATCTTTTACTTGTTCATATAATTTTTTACAATTTTTTTCTACAGATAAGTCCATACTTATAATTTGTGAATTTGTTTCAATCTCTTTTTTTACTTCTTGTAATTTTTCTTCATCTCTTGCAACTAGTACTAAATCATAACCTTTTTTACTTAAAATTTTTGCCATATCTCTTCCTATTCCAGAAGAGGCACCTGTTATTAATGCTTTCACTAAAATCTCCTTTTTATATAAGTTATTTACTGTTTTTACTAAATTTATTCATAACAATTCCAACAGCATGAACTATTTTAGTTGATTTTTCATTTGCAACACCTTTTCCTATTGCCTTTCCTCCAACTGTAAGTGCTGCAACTGTTGCACTTAATATAAATTGTAAATTAAAATTTAGTCCAAATTGCTCTGTAATTTTAACTGATATTAATGCACTTATTGCACCACTTAATACTCCACATATATCTCCTATTACATCAGCACAAATATTGGCAACTTTTGGTGCATTTCGAATTAATTTTATTGAGTCTTTTGATCCTTTTACTTTTTTTGTTGCTTTTGCATGAAATTCATGTTCATTTGCAACTGTTACGGCCACACCAACTATATCAAAAAATATACCTATTGCAATTACAAGTACTAAAATTAAAATGGCTGGAACTAATCCTAGTCCAGATACCCCATTTGCAGATACATAAGAAAATATCATTGATAATATAAATGTTGATATAAATACCTTTATAAACCATACTGTATTCGAGTGATCTTTTGTTTTTTCTTTTTTATTTTTCATTTTTTTATTTTCCTTATATTTATTTTTGTTTTAGATGGTAAAAGTCTAAGTAAATTTTACGGTTTAGGTCTAGTCGAATTTCTCTTTTTCCCGCTTAGCATTACTGCTATAGCTGTTTCCAATTAAGGGAAAAATTTACTAAAATAGTAAACACCAGATCACCACTTAAATCCGTACCTTAATCCCTAGACTTTCATGCAAAAATTGCAAACATTCTAGAAGTTTTCCTTGACATACTTTTTAAACTTTACTAGTCTTTTTTGCAAGTATAATTTCATAACTGTATTAGTTTAATTTCGGCCAAAATTAAACTAATAATGATAAATTAATCCCAATACACTCACTCGAGACAGGCTACTCTATGTATTTCGTGTCTTGGCACTCAACATAGGTTTAACTTAAGTTTAAACTTAAGCCTCCGCGAAACCAGGGAATCATATGTATGCCATTACATATTACCCTAGTTTCTTTACTCCCTAATATCACACAAAACTGGCATTTCGCGCAAAATCAAGAAACTTCAACGATGTGCCCTTTAGTGGATTTTTAGCCCCACCCTCATAAAGTTTAGTACGACTAGAATAATGCACCATCATTTTAATATTATAACATTTATAACATTTTATTCCAAATTTATTTTTTTGCAATTTTATTCATAAAAAATTATTGGCTGTTATTTTTACAGCCAATAATCTTATATTTTCTCACTTTATCTCTTGTTTTTAATTTTTTTCTTTAATTTTAATTAATCATTTATATGTTTTATTATTTCATTATATATTTGCTCATGTATATCTTCTATTGTTCTTACTTCTTGTTTTTCATTTACACATTTTATTTCATACCAATTATATTTTTTAGAAACACTACATGCTGCATTATGAGCATCAATTAAGTGATTTCTATCACTTTCATGTATATCTTTTTTACTATCTCCTGTAAATTTATTGTCTCTATCTTTTATTAATTCTAAGGCCTTATCTACAGGCATATTTAAGAAAAATACTTCTGTTGGAACAGGTAAACCATATAAATTAAATTCAAAATCCCATAACCAATTTAGAAATTTTTCTCTTTCTTCTTCATCATCTATTTTTCCAGCTTGATGCACCATGTTTGCTGTTGTATATCTATCTGCAAGTATTATTCCTCCGTTTTTATAATATTCTTCATAACCTGTTTTAAAAGTTGCATATCTATCAGCTGCATAAAAAGTTGAGGCTATATATGGGCTAATTTCTTTTGCATTTTTTCCAAATTCTCCAGACAAATACATTTTTACAAGTGATGAGCTTGGGCTATCATAATTTGGGAAACTAACTGTTTTATATTCTATATTTTCTTTATCTAGTCTTTCTTGTAATTTTTTAAACTGAGTTTGTTTTCCACTACCATCTGTCCCATCTATTACAAATAATTTTCCTTTTTTTATTTTGCTTGGTGTTTTATTAATCATTTTATTTACGGATGCAATAATATCATCTATGTTTGAATCATATTCATCTTTTACTAAATTGTACATTTTATTTCCCCCTTTTTTCACATTATATACTTACATTTTTCTTTTTGCAATATTGTAATATAATTTTTTAAATGTTATAATAAACCAAAAATTGTTAAAAAATACAAAGGATAGATATTTATGAAACTAAAAAAATTATTTAAATTTGCAATTTGCATATTATCACTTATATTAACTATTATATATATTATTTACAGAATTTTTTATACTCTCCCAACCACTTTAGGAACTTTATCTTTAATATTTGCAGTAATTATACTTTTAGTAGAAATATGGGAATCTATTGATTTTTTTACTTATTTTATTAATATTTTACTAACAAATAAAAAATCTCCCAAAATTCCTGACTTTAATATTATAAAAGAAATTCCAGATATTGATGTATTTATTGCAACATATAATGAAAGCCCAAACATTTTAACCCGTACTATTGAGGCTTGTAAAAATATGGAATACCCTGATAAAAATAAAATACATATATATGTTTGTGATGATGGAGATAGATTAGAAATTAAAGACTTAACAATTAAAATGAATGTTAACTATATTTCTCGTTCAAATAGGAAAGATGCAAAAGCAGGAAATTACAACAATGCATTATTAAAAACAACTTCTCCTTATATTGCAACCTTTGATAGTGATATGGCTCCAACAAAAGATTTTTTATTAACCACATTACCATTTTTTTATAAAGAAAAAAATGTTGGATTTGTTCAACTTCCTCAAAGTTTTATAAATCCAGACATTTTTCAATATAGATTAAAAATGCAAAATAAAATACCATTTGAACAAGACTATTTTTATCATTCTATACAAATAGCAAAAAACAAAACAAATTCTGTTGTTTATTGTGGCACTAACGCACTATTTTCTAGACAATCTTTAAAAGATGCAAATGGTTTTGCAACAGGAACACTTTCTGAAGATATTGCAACTGGAATGATTATAGAATCTAAAGGTTATAAAGGTATTGCACTTAACAAAATAGGTGCATATGGAATATGTGTAAATGATTTTAGTGCATTTGCAAAGCAGCGTACGCGTTGGGCAAGAGGATGTATTCAAATGCTTAAAAAATATAAAATATTAACAATAAAAGGTTTGTCTGTAAGACAAAAACTTGAATATATGTCTTGTGTTTCTTATTGGTTTTTTGGGATTCGACGTTTAATATATTTGCTTGCCCCTTTATTATTTAGTATTTTTGGAATTATTGTTGTAGACTGTAATTTACTAACATTTATTTCTATATGGCTTCCTACATATGTTTTAAAAAGATTTGGCTTAGATATTATAGAAGGAAATAAACGTTCATCAACATGGAATAAAATATATGAAACAATTTTAACCCCTGTTTTATGTTTTAAAGTACTGGCTGAGTTTATAGGTTTTAAGCAAACTAATTTTAATGTAACTCCTAAAAATACATCAAACTATACAATGGAAAAAGAAAATAAAAAAGTTTTATCTTGGCATTTAAGCTTATTTATATTAAATATAATTGGTTTTATTATGTGTATTGCTAGAGTTTATGACAATAGCATAGAAAACTATATTTTATCATTTGTATGGACATTTTCTAATATTTTCTATCTTTTTATATCTATTGTTTTTGACCTTAGATATAAAAGATATGATTATAAAAATTTTGTCCCAAACAAAATTAACAAATATAGTAAATTAGCTTTAATAAGAAGGGAAAAATAGAATGAAAAAAATAATTTTTATAGTAGTATTAGTTATAATTTTATTATTTGTATTGTATAACTTTACACCAGTTTTTGCTCCTTTAAAAGAAACTATACTATATACTAAATATGTATCAGACAATGGCTTTTTACATGTAGATGGAACAAGCATAAAAAATAATAAAAACAATGATTTTGAATTAATGGGACTTAGTAGTCATGGTTTACAATGGTATAATCAATTGCTTACTTATGACAATTTAAAAACTTTAAAAGATACGTGGAAAATTAATGTTTTTAGAATTGCTATGTATACTGATGAAAACGGTTATATTAATAATAAAGATGAAATGAAACAAAAATTAATAGAAATAACAAATAATTTAATTGACTTAGATATGTATGTAATAATTGATTGGCATACATTAAAAGACAATGACCCTAATAAGTATAAAGAAGATGCAAAAGTATTTTTTGATGAAATTTCGACTTTATATAAAGACTCTCCAAATATTATATATGAAATATGTAATGAACCAAGTGGAAATACTGTAACATGGGATGACCAAATAAAACCATATGCGGAAGAAATAATACCAATAATACGAAAAAATGCTCCAAAATCATTAATTATTGTTGGAACTCCTAATTGGTGTAAAGATTTAACTTCACCTTCTAATAATAAACTAAATTATGAAAATATATTGTATTCATGCCATTTTTATGCTGGAACACACAAACAAGAATTAAGAGATGAAATAGATAAAGCATTACAAAATAATCTTCCAGTAATTGTTTCTGAATGGGGTACAACTGATGCAAGTGGTAACGGTAGTGTAGACATAGAAGAATCAAAAAAATGGATAGAATATTTAAATAGTAAAAAAATAAGTCATATAAATTGGTCTTTTTCTAACAAAAATGAATCTTCTGCAATTATAAGACAAGATTATTTAGAAAATCCAGATAATAATGATACTTCTAATAATGAAGATAACTTAAAAAATGATTTTAATGATTACTTAACTGAATCTGGAAAATTTGTAAAATCAATCTTTAATTAATTTTAATAAAAATAAGTATATAAAAAACCAGTGAATTCACTGGTTTTTTATGTTTTTATTATTTTATTTCAGTCTTACAGTCTGTATAATTACTTGATGTTATTGTTTCTACCTGTGTTCCAGAGTAAGTTGTACTAAATCTTCCATGTATACCAACTAAATAGTCTGCATTTGTTGTTCCTTTAATTAAACTATTACTAATATTAGTTCCTATCATTGTAATCATTGATTGTCCAGCTGAAGAAATCACACCTGGGTCTCCTATAATTCCACCAACAGAATCATTTCCTGTTATAGTTACCGCATATTTTCCTTCTTCAAATGTTTCATTTTCTTTACCTCCAACAAAACAATTTTCTATTTTTACTGTTGCTCCTCCTGAAATTCCACCTACTTGTGAATTTCCTGATATGTTACTATCTATAACATTACATTTTTTTACATATGTATCAGTTCCGGTAAAATTTGAACCATGTCCTACAATTCCACCTACTCCGTTTACTCCTTCTCCTGTAATATTTGTATTTAATAATGTACATCCTGAAATTGTATTTGATGCAGATCCAATAATTCCACCTAAATGTCCTGTTGTTGCAATTAATTTTGATTCATTTACATTACAATTGCTTAATATTGTTGTTCCTACTGGCATATTACCAACTATTCCACCAAAATCACCACTTGCTGTTCCTGTTATAGTTGATTTATTTACCGTACATCCAGTAATATTTGCCTGTGATATTCCGGCAATTATACCTCCTCTTTCTTTTGCAATTACATTAACATTATTTACTGTAATATTTTTTACATCACTTGCTGAATCTGCTTGTCCAATAGTCCCTACTGTTTGACTCTTAGTTCCATCTATTGTTATATCATTAATATTTATGTTATCTGTTATTATTTTTCCAAATCCAAGTAATATTCCTGTATGTTGTGTTCCTCCAACTATTTTATTTGTTCCATTTGATGTTTTATTTATTGTAATTCCTGTAAATTTAGCAATCGATGTTACTGTTTGGTCAGACATTAAATTACTTGTTTTCGTAGCAATACCAACTAATCCTCCTGTACTTCCATAAGAATCTTCTGATACGGAAATATTTGTTAAAGTTATATTATTCAATTTTGGATTTACTGCGACACCAACTAGTCCTCCAGTTCCATAACTTCCTAAAACTTTTAAATTAGATAATGTTATATTTGAAATTGGCATTTCTTCTTTTGTATCTGTTATTGCAATTAATCCTCCTGCTCCTCTTTTGGCACTAACAAATACATTATTTCCTGTAATTTTATCTATACTTGGACTTGCATATGAATATCCTGCAATTCCTCCTGCTTCGCCATTTGTTGTTATAGATATATTATTAAACTTTTTAACATTGCTAACATTTAATATAGATCCTAATTGTACGGCTATCATACCTCCTGATGTTCCACCTGTGTTATTGTTTATTGTTATTCCCTCAAGATTAACATTATCAATACTTGTAGAGTCAGTTGCATTTGCTGCAATTCCTCCAATTTGTACAGTTGATTTTTTACCATTTAAAACATTTAAATTAATTTTGCTTAAATTAGAATTTGTAACATTTATTTTTCCTGCTTTACCAACAAGACCACCTATTAATCTTGTTGAAGCACTTACTGTATTATTATCTGTACATGTTAAATCTTCTACATTACAATTATCAAATGTTATTGTGGCTCCAAATGTTGTTCCAATAATACCAGCCATATTATCTGATGAAGTTTCTATTTCTACATTTTTTACTGTACAATTTGAAATATTTTGTAAATCCCCTGCATCAGCTACTATTCCTGCTGCACTTCCATACATACCTGTATGTGATTCATTTCCTGTATTTATATTTGTATTTTCTACTTTACATCCACTTATTTCGCACCCTTCACCAGCAATGCTTCCCATAATTCCTCCTGTTGATGTTGCATTTGATGTTATAGTTAAATCTGTAACATTACAATTTTTAATTTTATATTGATTAAAACATGCGCCTGCCACAATTCCGCCAACAGCTGTAGTTCCAGATGAGTAACTTACCATTTTAGTTGTATTAAAGTTAATGTTAACATTATTTACATTAGATTCTTCAATTGTATAACTTCCATTAACTCCACTTGTCATCAAACCACCAAGTTCTGAACCTTGTCCTTCCATATCTAAGTCTTTAACATTACATTTATAAATATATGTTGTGTCATATGACATTGCAACAATTCCTGCCACAGTAGAACTGTACTCATTATATTGGCTTTTTGATTTTATATTAGTATTTATTACATTACATTCTTTAAATTCTGAAGGATTAAATGTAAATCCGCACTATTCCTCCTGTATTTCTTGCCTTGTTATTTGTTATAGTAGAATCAACTACCTTACAATTATTAAATGTAGTATTTAAATTAGTTGCTCCTGCAATTCCTCCCATAGAATCATTATAGCCTGATCCATTTTCAGAATTTATTGTAGTTTTTTCTACTACACAATTATCTATTAATGAACTACACTCTTCTCTAGCATTTGATTGAATTGCATTATATATTCCTCCAACATTTCCATAGTTAGCATTAATTTCAGAATCATATACTTTAGCATTTATTATATTTACAGTTCCTTTACTGTAAACATAATTTTCTGCAAGAATTCCTGCTGTGTTTATTCCGTAAGAACTACTTTGAATACCATTATTATATATTTTACTACTTATTACTTGAACATTTTTAATTAGAGTATCTACATCATTTGAATTATAACCCATTCCATATATTCCTGCTACATTAATATAACTTCCACTTGATTGATTTTTAAATTCAATTGTAGATTCTGTTACATTACATTCAGTTATATATACTTGTTTAATTTCATAACCTTGTCCATATATTCCACTTACTGCTGTTCCATTACCTGCATAATTTTCAGAGATAATATTAGAATTACTTACATTACAATTATTAATTTCATTGTATACCTCATTACTATATCCATAGCCTCCAAATGCAATTATTCCTGCAGCATTATTATATTTTGCATTTACAGTAGAATCTACAACATTACAATCATTTATATAAATATATTGACTTTCATTTATTGTTCTTGTTCCATATCTATTTATTGAAGCAATTATCCCTGCGGTTTGCATATTAGAACCATTATTACTTGAATTATTAATATTTACATTTTCTATTTTACAATTTTTTAATGTTACATATTCTGTACATGCATCTCCAACAATTCCTCCTAAAGAATTATAATTTCCCCCTTCATTAATTGTTAAATTACAATTATTAGCATTTGAATTTGTTATATCCAATCTATAAGCATTGGTTTGAGCTATAATACCTGACACGTGACTTGTTCCACTTATATTTCCAGTGTTTACGCAATTATCGATTTTTGTTGTTCCACATTTTATTACCTGTCCATCTATATAATCTACCCAATAATTTTTAGCAATTATTCCCGCTGCTTCTATACTGTTAGATCCTGCTGGCATTGTTGATGTAATATCTCCAGTATTGTTACAATTTGATATTTCAATTGTACCTACAGCTCCTGATAAAATTCCAGAACATGTTGCATAATTTCCTGTAATACTAGATTGGTTATTACATTCATTTAAATTTAATTTAATTCTTGAATAAGATAAAACTCCTGATACTAATCCTTCATTATTTTGAGATGTTCCCTCGATTTCATTTAAATTATTACATTTTTCAACTATTGCAATATCATTATCTGTATTTTTATCTATTGCAGCAACTATTCCAGAAGCTCTTACATTTTGACTTTGAGAACTTATTTTTCCTGTATTTGAGCATTCGTAAATTAAAGTTCTTCCTTTTCCCATTCCTAGAATTCCAGCTGTATTTGTATATTCATAATTATTTGTTATGATTCCTTCATTAACTGATTTTACTATTTGTATTTCATTTATATTCCAAGTAATATTACTAGTATTTCCTTCGTTATATACTTTACCTGTTTTGCTTGAAGATGTATCTAAACTTCCAACTTGTATACTATTAAATTCATCTTCTGAAATCACATTAACAGTTGCTTCTACATAATATTTTTCTTCTTCTTTATTCCATTTTTTTATTATATTTAATTTTATGTAGTTATTTGATATATCCTTATAACCAACTGGTGCTTGTACCTCTTTTATATAATATATATCAGTTCCTGTTGTATCTATTTTCGTAAGTCCAAAATTTAACTTTCCATTTTGTACATCTATATTTTCATAACCATTTATAACTTGTTTTTCTCTATTTAGTACTTTAAATCTTGCACCATTTAATAAACCACTATTTTCAAAGTCTGTTTTACTTAATTCGACATTATATTCACCTGTTGTTCTTTCATTTTTTATAGCTAAACTTACAAACTCATTTATGTTATCATAGTTTGCAAAAATTCTTTGAACTTCATATCCTTCTGGTCTTGCATACCCAACTATTCCTGCTGCATTATAACTTTTTGCATTAATAGAACCTTTATTTATACAATTATTTACTTTTACTGGTCCAAGTCCACATCCCAAAAAGCCTCCAATATTATGGCTTGTTGCTGTAATTGTTGATTCATTTATACAATCTCTTAATACTAAAATTGTCTTGCTTTTTGTATGTCCTACTAAACCTCCAACATTTCTTAGTGTTGAATTTACTTTTCCTGTTACTTTACAATTTTTTAATATTGCATTTTCTGAATAACCAATTATAGATCCAACTGCATCTATATCTTCTTCGGTTTCTTCTTTAGTATCTGTATTGTCTGCATTTTCATCTACATATTTTGTAACATTAATATCTACATTTTCTAATGTTAGGTTTTCTATTATACCTGAATAAGTTCCAAATAATCCAAATTTCTTTGTTGTTTGGTCATTTGTATCTATTTTTAGGTTTGTTATTTTATGTCCGTTTCCATCAATCATTACATTGCTTACATTTAAAGGTGTCCAATCTTCTCCTTGTAAATCAATGTCTTGTTTTAATATATATTTTTTTGTTTGATTATTTTGAATATTTAGTAAATCATTTTTTGTATTGATTTCTATTGTTTTATATTTAGATGTATCTACATCTATGTCTTGTACGTCACATTCTATTTTAGTTGTAAATTTAGTTGCATCTACAACTTTGCTTATAACATCTACTTGTATTAAATATTTTATTGTATTTTTATAGCCTTCTGGTGTATGTACTTCTCTTACATAATATGTTTCTTGTTTTTCTCCTTTGGTTTCCATTATTCCAAAGTCTAATATTCCTCCATTTGCTGTAACACCAGTTTTTATCACTTTTTTATTAGAATCTAATAATTCAAATGTTGCCCCATTTAATAATTCATTATCTATTTCATCTATTTTATTTATTCTAAAAGAATATTTTACTGGCATATTGTTTGAAACTATTACATTTTCAAAATCGTTATCATCTTCTGTACCAACTATATATGAGTTTTCATCTGAATTTTGGCTTTCTTCTTTCATATAATTTGAATCTACCGGTCCTGTAATATTTCCAGGTATTGAATCAATATCCTCTCCAGATCCTTCTGTTATTTGCGCTATATTTACAAGTCTTTTTAATTCATCTGTTTTGTCTGTATTTACTATACATTCTATACTTATTTCTTGATAGCTTAAGCCATATACCCCAGTATACGGATTTATTGATAATGGTTTTAAGAATTCAGTTGTAACACTTCTTCCATCTTCTGAAACTTTCCAACCATATTTTATATTAATTGCACTATTTCCATTAAAATCTAAACCTTCTGGTAAATATTCTGTTATTTTATTTGCTGTTCCTGCAATTGTGCCTTCATTATATACTCTTATATTGTATACTATTTTATCTCCTTTTTGAGGATATACAACATTTTTGCTATGTTGGTATTGTATTTTTCCATTTACTATTTTTACTTTAGGTTCTCTTGAATTACTTATTTCTTTATTGTTTATACTATATATGTATTGTCTTAAAGATAAGTCAAACCCATCTTTTTGTTCTTGTACATATATTGTTTTATCTCTTAATAAATTATTAATAGTATATGTATCACCAAAATTCAAGTTTATCTTTTGTACTGTATTTTCAGAATCTAAATAATCTCCTTTTGATTCTATAAATACTGCCATATTATCATAATTATAATTTGCGTCTTTCTCTAATCTAAATGTTATATTTTCTCCACATTCAAAATCATTGTTTGTTATTTGCTCTCCATTTGCTTCATTTATTATTTTTATTCCTTGTAATACATTTAAATTAATATTATGAGTACAATTTTTATAATGCATATTAGGCATTTTAGATACATTATAATTATTTGGATTTAGTATTTCTAAATTTTCCTTTGTATTGTCTACAAATACATCTTTAACTCCAGCAAATGAGTCATAATATATTGTTTTAACAGTATTAGGAATTTTTACATTTGTAGCATTTATACAGCCTGCAAAAGTACTAGAATCTATAGATATTAGAGAATCACCTATATTAATTGTTTTTAATTTTGAGCAATTATAAAATGCCCTTTCACCAACTTTAGTAACATTGTCTGGTATACTAACACTTTCAATAGCACAATTTTGAAAAGCTGCTGTTCCAATTATTTCTAATTCTTGTGGGAATTTGGCATCTTTTAATGAATAACAATTTAAAAATGCATAATTTCCAATTGTGTTAACTGTATCTGGTATAATAATTTTTTCTACCTTCCCAGAATAATTATATGAACTATTATTTTTACCAAATATATTATATTGGGTATATCCAAATTTTTCCCCAATTATGCTAGTTACTGGATAACCTCCTAATTTTGTTGGTATTGTAACTGTTGTACTTGGTGTTCCACTATATACATAAACATTTACCGCTTCTCCATCTACTACTTCATAATACCATGTTAATCCATTTTGGTATTGAGTAAAACCTTCCGATTTAGTTGTAAAAGTTAATATGGTTACACAAGCTAATATTAAAATACTAATTATTGCAATAACCTTCTTTTTCATTTACTTTCTCCCTTTTTATTTTTTATTTTTATCTTTATAACAACTACACTAATTATTAAAATTGTTAATATAATAAATATTGATATTTCAAATGCACCTGTTTTTATTGAAATAATAAATCTTTCTTCATTTTTGTTATCTTCTGTATTATCTTTAGCATTATAATCATTTTCATATTTTGAAATAACAGCCTTATTATTTCTTTCACCAATGCTATTGGCATTTAAATTCCATTTAAATGTAATTTCTAAATTCTTAGATTCTCCTGGATTTATATTTTTTTTAGCCAAACTTGTTGTCGTAACAACATTTCCATTGTTTTTCCAAATGCTATCATTTACAAGTTCAAAGTCTTTTGGTATATAATCACTTATTTCGCTTGCATATCCTGCTATTTCACCAATATTTTTTACCTTTAAACCATAAGTTACATATATTTGAGTTTTCGAAATTTTTTTGCTATTAATTTCTTTTTTAAATATTTGATCTTTTTTTCCTAGTCCAAGACTAGTTACAGTTTCTCCTAAATCATCTTTTATTTTTATTTCTTTTATATATTTTACTAACTCTAAGTCAAATTGTTTTACTTGTACTTTTTCTTCAGACTTGTCATTTTCTTGATTTTTTTCTAATCTGGTTGATTCAATTTTTGCTATATTAGTTATTACTCTATTTTCATCTTTAACTTTATTCTCATTTACTTTAAATTCTATTTGTATATCTTTGTATTTTGGTAATTCATTATTATTTATATCAAATCCATCTATTTGTTCATTTCTTAATTTATCAGTTTTTAGTACTGTTGCATCTTTTATATTTTCTACTTCTACTAAATTTCCTGCTTTATCTTGTTTATACATCTTCCATTCATTTTCTTTGTTGATTGTACTATCTGTTATAAATTCTAATCCTTCTGGAATATATTCATATACATCTCTTCCTAATGTTTGCTTTTCTCCTTCATTAAATATTCTTAATGTAAATACTAATTTTTGATTATTTGCAACTTTGCATATTTCGTTATTTTTTGTATATTCAATTTTGCCTTCTATATTTTTTGCTACAATTTCTTTATTAGTTAATTTTTCTTCATCTATACTATACAAATATTTTTGCATACTTAAATCAAAAGTTTTAGTCTCATCCTTTATTATTTTAGCCTTTTCTTCATCTTCATTATTATTTATGTCTTTTTCATTTTCTAAACTTTCAGTTTTTGCTGTATTTATAATTGTGCCTTCTTCTTTTATTACCTCTAATTCAATTTTGATATCTTCATATAATGGTTTTTCGTTATTTTCAATTTCAAAACCTTTTATTGTTTTTCCAACTAAATAATTTGTCTTTACTAAATTATTTTCTTCTTCCCATTTATAATCTTTATTTATTTTACTATCACTTAAATATTTTAGGCCATCCGGAATTATGTCTTCTACTGTTTTTCCTACTATATCTTGATTTCCTTCATTGTATACCCTTATTGTATATACTATCTTTTCACCTTTTTTTACTTCAAGTGGTTCTTCACTTTTGTCATAAACAACTTTTCCATTCTCAATTCTTGCTGTAACCTCTTTTTTTGTTTGTGTGTCATTAATTGAAGTTAAAATTTTTTTTAATGCTATTTCATTTGTTTGTATTTTTTTATTTTTTATAGTTAATAATATTTCATCATTTTGAGTTTGTTCTAACTCTAATTCATTATTTTGTGATGTTGCTATTAACTCATATTGTTTATTTTCATTATTATATTTTTTTTGTATTTGCAAAACGTAGTTTGAAATAAGTGTTTTTTCAAATCCTTGTGGAGCTTCTTCTTCTGTTATTGTGTAATTTTCTGTTCCTTCGCTTTGAACATTTATTGCTCCAATTGTAAGTTTTCCATTTGTTGTTGTTCCATCTACTGTTATATCTGACTGTATTTTAAATTTTCCACCTGTTAACTTTTTTCCTTCTTCAGTTTCTTGCATTAATACCAATTTATAATCTCTGCTTTGTCTTTCATTTCCAATTTGTATTGTTACATTATTTCCTTCACTTACATTTGTTTTTACTAGATTTTGAATTAACTTATATTGGTATACTACAGTAATATCTTCTTTCTTATAATTTCCTATTTTGTTTAAAGGGTCTTTTTTTGCTGCTACATAATGTGATATTTCTTTTCTGCTTGTTGTATATTCTTTTCCAACTATTCCCTCTATCTCATCATTCTCAGCAATCTTATTTCCATCTTCATCTTGATACATTATTATTACTTTTCCCTTTTCTGTTCCATAATCAAATGAATTTTCATCTTCTTGGCTTAAGCTTTTTGACTCTTGCCCTTGAATTATTTCTTTTGTACTGCTACTTTTATAAATCATAGCTACAATCATTATAATTCCAATTAGAATTACACTTGCTATAATAAAAATTTTTTTGTTTGCTCTTGTGTCAAGATTTTTTGGTTTCATGTTAATCCCCCTATAAATTAAAATATTTTATACTTTATTATTTATTTTTTTTTACCCTTAGTCAATATAATTATTAGAAGGATTTTAAATCCTATTACATTATATTCTTAGGGAATTATAGATTTTAAGAATACTTATATATATATGTCATTTTCATTTTTTTTTAGTAATATTTTTGACATAAAAATACATTTTTCTTAGGGCATGTATATTAAACAGATTATTTGTATTATAAAAATTAGATATTGGATTTCTACATAAAATAAAGACCTATGATTTTTATCATAAGTCTTTTATATTATTATTTCGTTAAGATTTTCTATAATTTTACCTATCATACTTGCTAGAATTTAGCTCTTTTTTATATTTTTTATAATCTGGCATATAGCCCTCTACCATTTGCCAGAATTGTTTTGAATGATTCATATGTTTTAAATGGCACACTTCATGTAAAACAACATATTCAAATGCCTTAGGGCTATATTCAATCAATTTTAAAGCTATACTTATATTTTTTGTAGAAGAACAGCTTCCCCAGGCACTTTTCATATCTCTTACCCTATACTTTTTTGGTGCTAGTCCAACCATATTTGTAACTTTTTTCATAGTATAATCTAATTGTTTTTGTATTATTTGCATATACATTTTATTTATTATCTTTTCTATTTTATTAGATAAATTTGGTTCCATCTTATATGTAAATGGTAAATTTATAATTATGTTGCAGTCTGTTATATCTACCTTAATTTGATTAGTTTCTTCATAATTAATTTTTAAAATATACTCCTTCCCTAAAATTTTATATATTTCACCTTCTTGATATTTTTTTAATTCATTATTTTTTTGATTGTACTTTTCTAAAGATTTTTGAATCCAATTAGATTTTTTATAAACTATTTCTTCTATTTGTTTATTTGTTACGTAATATGGCACTTTTACTATTACTTTTCCGTTCTTTATTTGAAGATATATATTTTTTCTTTTGCCTTTATTTATTTCATATTCTAAATTATTTATTATCATTTTTACTTCCTTTATTTGTATTTTTTATTATTTTTTGCTATAATACCATTATGGAAAATATAGCAAGATATAAACATTTAAACAATTATTTAAAAGAAAAATTTGGTACGCGTACTTTAAAAATATGCATTGATGGTGGATTTACATGCCCTAACAGAGACCGGAAAAATCTCTACAGGTGGATGTATTTTTTGTAGTGAAAAAGGTTCTGGCGAACTAATTTCTTGTGCAAATGGTACAAGCCAAATCGATAAAATACATAACCAAGTTGTTAATTATTTTAATAGTTATAAAAGCCTTCGCGCAGATAAATTTATAGCATATTTTCAAAATTTTACAAATACCTATGATTCAATAAAAAATTTAAAAGCCAAGTATGATGCAGCTTTAATTAATCACAAAATAGTTGGACTCGAAGTTGCAACAAGACCAGATTGTATAAACGAAGATATTGTTAAATTATTAAGTAGTTATAAAGATAAATATTATGTTTGTGTTGAACTTGGTCTTCAAACTTCTAATGATGATATTGGAAATTTTATTAACAGAGGTTATTTATCTTCTAGTTTTACTTACGCAACAAAACTTCTTAATAAATATGGCATTGATATTGTTGTCCATCTTATGATTGGTCTTCCTTTAGAAACTTTTAATGATGTAAAAAATAGTGTTGATTTTATTAACCATCATAATGTTCAAGGAATAAAAATTCACTCTACTTATGTTGTTAAAAATACTGGTTTGGCTAATTTGTATTATTCAGGAGAATATGTTCCAATTTCTTTTGACTATTATATGGATTGCTTGGTTTATGTTTTAACTCATATTAATCCAAATGTAGTTATTCATAGGATTGTTGCAGATGCTCCTAAAGATTTGCTTGTTGCCCCTTCTTGGAATTTGCATAAAAAGTGGGTTCTTAATGGTTTGGATAAAATTATGAGGGAACAGAATTTATTTCAAGGTATGTATTATGATTTAAAATAGTCTATTTGCTGTTTTAAATCTTTTTTTATGGTTTTATTAATCCATAAGTTATGATTTTAAATTATTATTTTGTGTTTTAGCAAATCTTTTTATAATTCAAATTTATATAATTTTTCTCCATTGTTTAATGTTTTTATAAATTTGGCACCGAATTTTTCATAATACTTGTTTAATTTTGTTTTTAAAAATATTTCTTTGTAATTTCTTTTCCTGCTTTCTTGTAAAATTGCATCATTTAGTATTTTTGAGTATCCTTTTTTTCTATATTCTTTTTTTACATACATTGTCGAATACCATGGTGTTAGATTGGGACATTCTTTACTGTCATTGGGGAATATTGATATAAATCCTATTAGGCTATTTTCTTTTAGCAATATTAATTTGCAAAAATTGCTGCTATTTAAATTTTTTTCTATCTTTTTTATTTTTTCATTTATTCTTCTATTTTTGTTGTTTTCTTTGTTGTCTGCCCATTCTTCATATTCTAGTGTTGCTACTTCTTCTATATATTCTTTTTTGTTTTTTAGATTATATACTTTTATCATATTGTTTCCTTTGCTATTTTTATTTCTTTTCCACAATTATATCACTTATTGTGGATTGTTTAAATGTTTTTTGCTGTTTTTCTTGTTTTTGCTTGGCGGAGATTATGGAGATGGGCTTGGGGTTATGAGCGAGGTTTGACTGGTTTTTGTGGTTTTGTGAAAATTAGAGTTTTTGTTGGTATTTCAGTATTTACAAGAGTTTTAGTTTATAGAACATTTGTGTATTTTTAGGGCGTTTTTTGAGAAGATTTTACCCAATTTTTACCCAATGGGTATGGTACGTTTGTTCTTACAAAATTGGCTCTTGTAAGAGATATTTTTATTAAGAAAAATTTTAATTTTTAGGAGGATTTAGATTATGAATAATTTAAGAGAAGTTAATGATGATATTTTGAAAGATTGGTTAGAATTTAGAGAGGAAACTTTTCTTTGCTAACTTTCTGATAAGGATTATAAGTATAGTTTGAATTTTGATAAGTTTTGTGAAAAGATTTTGCGTAATGTTTCTAAAGATAATAAACAGTTTGTTCAGTCGCAACTTGATAAATTGTATGATGATTTTATGATGTATCTTGATTATTGGAACGAGAAGTATTATAGGAATGGTTTTTGTGATGTGGTGCAGTTTATTGGTGGTAGTTTTGATAATTAATTAAATATGTTTTCCAAAGTTTTTTCAAAATTTTGAAAAAACTTTGGATTTTTATGTACTTTTTCCATTTTTTTGAAAAAATATCAAAGTAATTGTACAACAAAAGGCGAGTTGATTCTCGCCTTTATTAATATTATTTATATTGCTTTGATTTATCTTTTTGAATATTAATATCATTAATTTTTTTTAAAATTAATTGACAATAATTCTTTTGTTTTGAATTGACTCTGAAGTAGTTAAGTAGATTTTTAGATAAATTTTTAAAAACATTTAACATTCCCTCTGAAAATTGATATTCTGAATTTAGTTGATTATATATATCCTCTAAAACATTCTCGTCACTTATTTTTTCTAATATTTTTTTTGCATATTCATAAGCATTTATTCCATTATATAATTTATATCCTGTTAGCTTGTCTTCTACTTGATTTAGATTACATAGTAATTTATAAACATTACTTTCTTCATCCTTATTTATTACACTATCAAATAGGTCCAAATTATAAAGAATTTTTTCTATAAAGCTAATCTTCTTATTGTCTTTCTCTATGCTATTAAATAAAAATATTAAGTTATTATATGGAAGATAACTTGCTGTAAACATTCCTAATAAATTATAGCATATAAGAATCAATTCTTTTGCTGTTTTTTCAATATTGTCAAATTCCATAATACCTTCGTGCGCAATTGTATTCCTTATAGTAGGGAAATCAAATTTAAAATATGGCAATAGAATATTTCCATAGTAATTATCTTCTAATACTGCAATTTTATTTTTTAAGGATGATTTTCTTTTAGCTTTCTTATTTTCATTCATTTCAACAAATCTATTATAATCAAAAAATAATCCTTCCATCTGAATTGAAATTAAATTTATAACCATTTCCCAGTTCTTACTTTCATAGAATGATACTATCTGTTTAAAAATATTTAATCTTTTATTTAATATATAATTTTCATTAACTATTTTTTCAATATTTATTAATACTTTAAAAGTATCTATCATCATTGTCAATTTATTAATATATCCATTTTTATCCTTTAGTTTTAAGCTCTCTAACTCTTTATATTCATCATCTTTTAAATATTGCAACATTGCTAATATAGTACTATCATTTTTTGGATTATAATAAATTTTGTATATAGCATAATCATATTGTTTTCTAAAAGGAAAATTATAAGTTTTCCCATATAAATATAAATCACTACAATATAATTTTAGTGTTTTTAGAAATTGTTTTTCTTTAAATTCTATAATTTCATCCAACATTAAATGATTCTTTTCTAAATAATACTTTTTCTTTTCTTCATTTTGAATTATATTATTTGCTTGTTTTATATTCTCATAAATTTCTTTAATATCATTATCAAACATTTTTTCAACAAAGAAATATGCTTCAAAAATATTCTGACTAAATAATTGCGTGCTGGATTCTTGTGTTTGTTTTATAATTCTCTTTCTCTTAAAAAAAGAAAATTCACTATTTAAAATTTCATTTATTTGCTTAGTACTGTAATCAATTTGATTGTCAAATAATTTCTTAAAAATTAAATTCAATATTTTTATATCATATTCATTTGTTATTTCTATATTTTCCATATTTACCTCTAGTTTTTTATTTATAAATTAAAAATACATCTTATTAATTTGTTTTATATATTAAAGGTTGATTTCCATTCTTCTTCTTTGTAATTTTTTGTCTCGAACTCGCTAATATTATCATTTGCCAAAACATCACTTCTCCAAGATTTATATTTCTTATTTTGTGATTTTTCCGAATAGATTGTCCATCCCATTTTTAAATTCTTTTTCTTTAAATATTTGACAAAGTAATCATGTCTAATCCAAAGTCCTGTTCCCATATCCATGATACTGCTATCAAAACAAATTAGATCTGTTTCATTATACCATTTTCCCTCCGACTTTTGCTTTAAATCAAATTCTTCTATTACCCATTTAGCTGGTAACAATATTTTTATTGAATTTTCTATTGATTCATCTTGATATTTTTCCCATATATATTCTTGATAACATATTTTATATCCATTATTGATATCAAAATATTCATTATTATATGAGTTTTCAGTCAAATATTTTTTTGAAAAAGGTATATCAAACAATTCAATATTATAGAATTCAACATATGTACCTTGTGAAAACTTATGAAAATTACTTTTTAATAATTCATCTTCATTTTTATATACATATGCAGTTTGTGATATAGTAAATGCTTTTCTATTTATCATATTTGAAGATATTTTTCTGTTTTCTAATGAATATAAATTGAACAAAGATATATATTTTTCTCCCCAAAAATCTTTCACTAGAAATTTCTCATATTGTTCTTCTTCAAACTTAAATTTATTTTCTTCTAAGTATCCAGTCTCATCATTCTGTTTTAATATAAAGTTAGTAGTATCTGTATACAATACATGTGGATATTCTTCTTCTAAATCATACTCTGCATATTCAACTTTTGATTTAATGTTTGTTTGTATATGATTTTTATCATAATATTTTCTTTTTTGAAAATCTATTATAGTATTGCTATATACGTCATATTGTGGTATATAATTATCATAAAGTTTTGATAGTACTTCAAAAGCAGCTATCCATTGATATTTTTTTCCTATTCTTTCCACATAGTTTTCACTTCTTGTTTGATACATTTTTACACTTCTATCATATTCTCCAAATAGTGTATAATCATACCCATATTCAAATGCTCGTTTTGTAGCTATATTTGCAAGTAATTGAATATCATCAAAATTGTATGCAAATGGTTGTAACATAGGTTGTAATGTATATCTACCAAAGTCCCCATATCCACATGTTCCTCTTCCATATTCCGTAACCATAGACCTAATGATTTCAGTATTTGCGAATTTTCTTGGGTCTTCTGAACATTCATCTATATTAAAAGAATACATTTTATCAATTTCTTCGTTTGTAGGTAGTTCTTGATACCAATCGCCTTTTTTTTCTTTATCTATTTCATCATATAAATTAATATTATTATTAATTTTCAAAAATCGAAACAATTTTCTAGCATAGATTTTTATTGCAATATTGTCTAGAGTATGTTCATTTCTATATATAAGAGTGTAAATGCTATTTGCTAACTCATTTAAATCATTATCTCTTTCACTCCTAATTATAGCTCCATAAATAGCAGCAATAATTCTTTCTAAAATATATAAATCCTTTACATTTTGAAATATTTCAACTATTTTTTTTGAAATATTATTTTTATTTATTAGCATTCTTACTAAAGCTTTTGTCGATTTATCTCTTAATTCTTTATTAGTAGATGATAAAAACCAAGATAACATTATAGCTATTAAATATATTGTTTCTTCATCCAAATATTCATTTCCATATGTTATACAATAATTTATAATATTATCTATTGTAGTTTTATTAAAATTATCATAATAGTTTTCTATTATAGTTGTCCACCTATAATCTAATTCAGGCATGCTAAAATTTATTAAATATCTATGTAATAACTTTATATTGCATGGATTAGTATAAATATAGGAACACTTTATCAGCATATCAATTAGTTGTTCATCGTAATTTTCTTGAAAAAGCCTTTTTAGATTCTTTACTACAATATTTATATTGTAATAATTTTTTAACCATATTAAACTATTTATATATGAGTTATCTAAATAGTATTTAAATGATATCTTGTCTAAATCCACAATTTCAAAAATATCTTTCTTATACTTCATTGGTATTATTATTAATAGTTCTTCTAATATTCCATTATCGAACTTGTCTGATATATCAAAGTAATCATGTAAAATTCCCGAATTAATTTGTTCTTTCAAGTCTTCATAACTTTTTATATTGCTTAATAAATATTCTGCTTTAGATATCTTTTCATATCTTTCATATGTAAAAATTAGTACTTCTGATTCACCTCTTCCTTCTCTATATAATATTCCATTATTAATTAACTCGTTTAGCATATCTGTTTTTTTTATATCATATCTTTCTGCTATTTCTTTTATTGAACTTAAAGCATCCTCATATGAATTATATTTATTCTTAATAATACTATCTCTTGATATAACATTTAAACATTCAATAACAATATTTTTTTTTGTTTGGATTTCATATTTATCTATAATTAATTGATTAACTTTTCCCAAATAGCTATCATATATATTTATGAAATTATCATATTTAAACTCATTCATGTTAATTTTATATTTGCTGACAATTTCACAATAAATGCTTAAAAATAAAGGATTACTAAATTCTCTATTGATAAGCTGTGTAATAGGCACTGGAATATTATAAAAATCAAAAAACTCTTTTGCAGCTTCAAAACTTTTACTGCCAAATCCATTATGTTTATTTTTTTCCAATTTATCTATATTTTCAATTTCTTCTGATATACACAATCTATAATATGTTTCTCTTAAGGATAAAATTAGTTTTAAATTACTAAAATTTGTAATAGTTTTTATAAAATTTATAAGTCCTCTCTTCCATATACTTTTATCATTGCTTTCATTTATTCCATCTATTATAATTGGAATAATTATATTCTTTGATATTGCAATATTGTTTATATAATTACACAAATCTTTTAAATTATCATTGTAATTCATAATTTTAGACATTTGAGTTTCTATATTTTCACTAGTCACAAATTCTTGTCCTAACAATAATATTGCTGGCTTGTTTTCACTGACATAGTATTTATATATAAAAGTAGCTAATGTATGGCTTTTACCTATACCAGCTTCTCCAGTGTATATCAATGTTTTCTTAGAAAATATATTAAGTAAAAAGTTAATTTGTTGCATTTTTTCTTTAAAAAATGTCTCAAATTTTATCCTTTCAGAATAATTACTTTTCTGTTCTATAACCTTTTCTTTGTATATCTCCAATTTTTTCTTTATTTTTTCTATATTATCTATAGAAAATTCATTAATTACTTTTTCTGTATTAATTCCTGTATATATTCCACTATTTTCAATATTAATAATTAAATCAATTAATAATTCTATAACTTTCTTCTTATTATATTCCTCTATAAAAAAAGCCTTTAATTTTTCTTCTTCTTGATTAAAAACATCTAGAGTTTTATTATACCTTTTTCCTAAATTATTTAATGACTTTCTTGTATTGTCAATCATCCAACTAGTTGTATAAATATTTTTCACTAATGCAGTATTAATATAATCATACAATTTCTTTAATTTAAATTCATCCAGAGTTTTTATTTCTGACAATAATTTATCAAATGTAATTATATCATCATCGTAGCAAAATTTAAAATTTCTTTTAGTTTTAAATGTTCCTCTATATGTAGTATTTTGAAATACAACAAATTTAATTTGGTCAATATTCTTATCATATTCCTTTGCAAAAAATTTATCTAAAGTGTTTTGAATTTTAGCATGTGCTACATTAGTAGTAACTTGAACTGCAACTTTTTTATTTTCATCTATTAAATCAATGCAAGGATAATTACAAATATTAAAATTGGTATTTTTCAAATAATATTCATACATTATATTTATCACTTGAGACACTATATCTTCTAAAAAAATATTTTTATCTGTTAAATTAAGTTTGTTTTCAGTTTCAATTATGGATTTTAATTTCACTAATTCATTAATAATAACTTTGATTTCTTCTTCTCTATTCATTGTATCTCCTATCTACTTTTAAATTTATTATTAAAAAATCAAAGTACTCCTGTAACTTTTAATTACTCTCATACTTTGCTTTTCTTTTGTAACTTTATTCTAAATATTCTTTTAATCCATCCACTATTTTATAAACTTTAGTCATTGGATTTCTTTGTGAAGCTTGTCCATCTTTGTTTAATTCTTCCATATATTCGCAATTCTTTATTGCAGTATGTAGCTTTCCTTCACTAATAACTTTATCAAATATATTTACATCATTCTTAGCGTACTCACCTAATCCGTTCCTTTGAAATTCTTTACTTAGTTCTTGTAATACACCATCTTTTGAAACATACCTGTTTACTTTCTTAAAATGTGCTAGTAGCCAAAGCTCAAAGTTAGGATTAGACCAATCCACATTATAATTGCAATTGTCTATTGCTGAATCGAATTGTTCATCATTATAATCATCTTTATCAAATACTACCCAGACTTGTCCATATACTTTATTAGCATGATTAACTGTTTTTTGAGTATATTTTACTAAAGATGTTGTATTCATTCCTGTACCTTTTACATCAATGTTCGGAATTAAAACATCTACCTTATTTCCATACTTTTCATTAATTTTTCTCTTTAATCCATTAAAATAGTTAGGTTCTGTCTTCTTTCCTTCACATACAATCAAGTAATTGGCTGGTGCTTGCCTTTTACTCTTTAATCTATCTTTTCTAGAAATATTATTATTTTTCATAATCTATATCAAATTCTTCCAATACTGGAATAGCACCATATCTTCCAGTTAAATAATCTTTATTGTAAGTTGCATCATTTCTTACTTTTTTGCCTGCATTTTTATCATCTTCTAGTATATAATCAGACAATGCATATATTTCTGAAATACCATCTTTATCTTTTTCTGCAAACCATATTTCATCTCTTCTAAATGTTTCTTTATTTAGGTTTACTGTGTCATGTGTTGAATATATTAACTGCCCATTGCCTTTATTTGTATCACTATTATGGAATAAATTAATAATATATCTTGTTAATAAAGGATGTAGTTTTGCATCTAATTCATCTACAAATAATACCATACCATTTTTTAATGCATCCATAAAGAAATCAAATAAATGGAACATTTTTCTAGTACCATTAGATTCCAAATAAAATGGTAATGCTTTCACTTCTCCTTTTTCTCCTTTATGAATAACTTCAATGTCTATTATTCCGTTATTGCTTTTTACAGCTTCAATTGAATCTGGCGTGGTTTTTATTCCTTCGATTCCAGAATCAAAAGTTTTTATGAATTTTAATAATTCTTTTTTATAATTTTCATCACTTAATATTTTTAAAGAAACTCTATTATTAATAAATCTTTCAAAATTAGGATTACCTAAATCTAAATATGTGCTGTTTACAAACCAATCATATACATTACTAAAATCTTCGTTATTTCTATCTATTTTGCTATATATATTTAAGAATAATGTTCTTTCATCTATATTTACTAAATCTGAAATTTTATTAGGTTTCATTGATACATTATTATTCTCTCTTTCAAAAATAGAATAAAATTTATTTACTCTTTTTTCAAATAGCCACTCTGAAATTATTGTATCTTTTAAAACTTCAAAACCATACTTATATATTTTATTGTTTTTGGCTAATATTTCTACTTCTAAAGCAATTGGATCATTATTTATCATAAAGCTATATACATTTTCTTCATCTATTGGAGAATTCTTTTTAGAGTCATCACTTACTAATATTCTCTTTTTCATATAATCAAAAGCCTGTAACACATTAGTTTTTCCACTAGCATTAGCGCCATAAATTGCAGATACTTTTAAATATTCACCATTATCAATTTTAGCAACATTATATTCATGTTCTTTTAGTGATGTTGCTTCCATATCTAAACAATTTTCATTTTTAAAAGATTTGAAATTTTTAAAACTAAATCTTATTAACATTTTAAAATCCTCCTTTACTTTATATATTATATGCTAAAATTTAAAAAATATCAATATTTTCGAGAAAATTTCTCAAATTTTATTGATATTTTTATTTTTTTACATGTTATATTCCCATAAACTTAAATGACCTTTTACATCTATTTGATTTTCAAATACTTCAACATCTGACACTTGCCATCCATAGTTTTCTTGAAAAGAACTTTTAGTATAAATATCTCTATTTTCTTTTAACAATAATTCTTTGAATTCTGGAGACATCTTTATACAATCTACTAATTTTACTTTCCCTAAAATTTTTCCATATGGTAATTCTTTTGGAAGATATTTTTCTAATCTTTTCATTGCTTCTTTATCTATACCTTTTCCTGCATGTATTAATAAATCTCCTCTATATTTTGTTTGCCAACTTCTAAATTCAAATCTTTTATCACCTTGCATTATTAAAGTTGCCCAAGGCTGTTTAATTGTTAATGCTTTCATTATTAGCTAACTCCTTTATCCTATTATCTTCTCATTCATCATATTTGTTTTTGTATTCCTCTTCATCACTTGCTAATATCTCTGTACCATCATCAAAAATAATTAAGATTTTATTAAAATCATTTCCACCAAAATGTAAGTAATCTTGTCCACCATCAATATAACAATTATTACATTTACAGCTTACCAAGTCATGTCTGTATTTTGATTTAATAATTTCATTACAATTCAAACATTTTATTTTCATTCTTTCTCTCCATTAATTAGCTTTAAATCTTTTAATTTTTTAGCAATATTATAATATTCAACTTTTGACAAAACTTTTTCTATTGCTTGTTTATATTTTTCTTGATTATCTATTGATTCTTTTTCAATTTCTTTGAGCTCTTTTTTTATTATATCTTCCATCTTATTATAATAATCTTTATTAATATCTAAAAATGCATATTTATTTGCCTCTTTTAGTTTATCTTTATCCACATAATTGCAAAAATAAATTAAAGTAAGCTTTTCTATAATATATTTAAATATTGCTAAATCTCGAAAAGTTTCATCAACTATTATATTTTCTTCATAAAGTATTTCTAAAAATAAAATTGGTAAAACCATTATTACATTAAGATATAATAAAGCGACATCTGTTTTTTCTCTTTCAAAAAATCTTAGCATATTCCTATGAATTGTTGGATGAGCAAATTTAGATAAGACATTATATATTTTGTTATAATCTTCTTCTATGTTCTCATATTTTTTTAATATTATTTTTCTTAAATAACTTTGTGATAAATAATCCTTTGCTTTTTTATTTATCTTTCTTCTTTCAAGATAACACTCATAACTATCTTCTTTACAATATTCTTTTCTTACATTTGCATCTATTCTAATTCCAAATAGCATCATCATTAATTCAAATGCATTCCTTGTTAGTACTATTCCATCCAATAATCTATTATTATCTACTAGCCTATATGCACGTTTATAAGTATCAATACAATCATTGAATAATTCAATTTCTATAGAATCATTTGTCTTTTCTCGAGCTTCTTGTAATTTGTTTATAAATATATTGTTTATATCCTCAAAAACATCATTTATTTCATTATTCATTTATCCTATCATCTCTTTACATTTTAACTCAGCTTGTCTTATAACAGTTTGAACTGCCTTTTCGCTTTTGTTGGGTGGATAATTATATTTAATTAAAAGCTTCTTAATTTCAATTCTCATTTTGGCTCTTGCATCTTTTCTAATATCCCAATCTATTGTCATATTACTATTAACCGTTTCTACAAGTTCTTTTGCTATTTGAACTAAGATTTCATCTTTCATTAATTCTTTAACTTCTGGATCATCTCCTAATGCATCAAAGAATGCCTTTTCTTCAGTTGATAAATTAAATTCATTTCCTGCTTTTAATTCTTCTTCAATTTCATTTTTTAAGTTTATTAATTCTTCAATTATTTTTTGTATGTCTTCTACGCTTGTCCTTTCATTATATGTCGCTGCAATCTTTTGGAACTTTGTTGAAAATTTTTCCATCATAACAACATTCTGTCTTCCTATTTGATTAACATACTCTTTTAAAGCTCTATTCAGTACCTCAACTGCAATATTTTTCTTTTGCATTTTTGCTAACTTATTTAATATATCATTGCTTAATAATGCCAATTGATTACTGTTGTGTACTTCTCCTATTTGTAACATTTCATCATCTTGTATTGCTCTTTCTAACATTTGCGCTACATTTGCGTTTATTTCTTTAACGTCTATTCTTTCTCCGCTTAGTTTTGATATGAATGATCTTACAGCTATGAAAAATAATATTTCATCTTTTAATTCTTGTGATAAAGTTCCTGTACATAATGCATACAAACTTTTTACATCATAACTATATTTCATAAATGCTTTTTTCTTTTCTTCTGTTTCTAGCATCCAGTTTGCACCTGCCATTATTATTTCGTATTTATCACTATCTGTTGTTGTAGCAAAGTGTCCATAGTAGAATCCTTTAAATAAATCTCTTATTAGTTCTACTTTATCATTTAAAACTTTTACTAATTCACTATTATCTACAATCTTGCCTTGGTCTCTCTTTGTATATGTTTTCAAAGCATCTAGCAACCATCTTTTTAGTCCTATGTAATCAACAATTAAACCACCAGTTTTATCTTTATAAACTCTGTTTACCCTTGCGATTGCTTGCATTAAATTATGAGCTTTCATAGGTTTGTCCACATACATTGTTCCAAGTCCAGGCACGTCAAATCCCGTTAACCACATATCTACAACTATTGCAATTTTGAAGCTAGACTCCATATCTTTAAAATCAACTTCTAATTGCTTTTTATCTTTCTTAGAACCTATTGCTTTTTGCATTTCTTCATCATCTTTATTGTTAGATGTTATTATCATATTGACCTTGTTTTTCCATTCTGGTCTAAGTTCTAAGAATTTGTTATACATTGTAAATGCAGATTGTCTTGAATATGCTACAACCATTGCTTTATTAGCCACACTCGTTTCTATTTCTTCATAATGTTTTATAATATCTTTAACTATCATTTCTAATCTATCTGGATTTTCTATTATTTGTTTCATTGTAGCCATTGCTTTTTTAGATTCTGCTATTTTATAATCATCAATACCTTCTTCTGTTTCAAGCATATTGTAATAATCATCTATCTCATCTAATATCTTTTGATTTAGTCCAACTCTTGCCATTCTTGATTCATACATAATTGGTACCGTTGCACCATCCATAATTGCTTGTGTCATATCATAAGTATCTATTATATTTCCAAATACATTTGTTGTTGACTTGTCTTTTGTTTCAACAGGTGTTCCTGTAAATCCAATATATGTTGCATTTGGAAAAGCATCATGTAAATACTTAGCTGTTCCATATTTTTTATGTGCTTCCATTTTAGCTTTGTCAAATTTTATTGTTGCATCTAATCCGTAATGGCTTCTATGTGCTTCATCTACTAAAACTAAAATATCGTCTCTTTGACTAAATACTCCTGTTTCTTCTTCAAATTTTTGTAATGTAGTAAAGAATATTCCACCAGATTTTCTTCCTTCTAATTTTTCGTTTAAATCTTGTCTATTTTCAATTTGTACTGGTTCTTGTTTTAGGTATTCTGAACATTTTGCAAATGTTGTAAATAACTGATTGTCTAAGTCATTTCTATCTGTTACAACTACTATACTTGGATTATTTAATACTTTTATCATATTACCAGCATAAAATACCATTGAAAAGCTCTTTCCACTTCCTTGTGTATGCCAAAGTAATCCAGCTTTTCCTGTTCTATTTTCTATTGCATTTTCTGTACTTGTTATAGCTTTTTTAACTCCAAAATACTGATGATATGCTGATAAGATTTTACTATCTTCACTCCATAATATAAAATTACTTATAATATCTAATAATCTATCTTTTCTAAGCATTCCGTTAAATAAAGTTTTATGGGTAGGCATATTCTCTAATACTTCATCTGTGTCTTCTACTTTTTTCCATTCTGAAAATCTACTCCATGGACTGGTAATAGTTCCTGCTCTTGCTTGTACTCCATCACTTACAATCATAAATTGGTTATAATAAAATAGTGATGGTATATGTACTTCTTGATATCCTTTTAATTGATTGTATCCATCAATTAACTTAACATCTTCTCTTACTGTTGATTTTAATTCAACAACAACTAAAGGCATACCATTTATAAATATAATTATATCTGGTCTTTTTTCACTATGCTCAATGATTGTATATTGGTTAATTGCTTTAAATGTATTATTTTGGATATTTTCAAAATCTATTATTTTAATAGTTTTATATTTTGTTTCTCCATCTTCTTGAATTGGTACAGGAATTCCTTCTAATAAATATTTAGTAAATTGCTTATTGTTTAATATAGTATTGTTATTGTCTAAGTTTCTAATTGTTCTTATAACTTCTTGTATTTGTTCAAATTCAATTCCTATATTCATTCTTTCTATTGTTTCCAAAAGCTCTTCTTCTAACAATACTTTAGAGAAATCTGTACGTTCCATTTCATATCCATTTATACATTCATATTCTAGATTTTGTAGCATTTCCATTGTTATATTTTCTAGTGTTTCTTCATCAAACATAATTTGCCCCCTAAATTATAGTTTACTCAACTTTGTTTAGTTTTCCATTTATATACCTATAGCTTCCAAATTCTATATGCCCCTTTGTCAAATTCATACCAACAACATATGACTTTGTTAATTTATTTACACCTATAAAAGTCATCGGTGTTGCATGTTCTACTTTATATACCATTGAAACAATTATAGGCATTTCATTTATTTTTGCATCAATTTCAATTGTATTTTTAGTTATTTCATCGTATATAGATAAAGTATAATCATCATATTTATTTTCATCTATAAAATCTTTTACAATTGATGATCCACCATCTGTTATAGCTAAGTCAATATCGTTTATTTTCCATATAGTATCTCCAGTAAGTTGATGTTTTTTCTTTTCATAATCTGAATTCATAATATTCCTCCTTTTATACAAATCATAATTTGTATAATTAATTTTCTATTTTATCTAGGTCTATTTCGCCATTCATTAGCTTTGGTAAAAGTGTATCTCTTAATTGTGTTAGAGTTTCATTTTGTATTAGATTATTTATGTATTTATTAAATAATGGTTGCATTATCTTATGCATTTCTTGTAGTTCTTTATCTTCTGGTATTAACACTTCTGATATATCTAGTTCTCCCCTTTTTATATGCCCCATAGTCGTTGCTTTACCAGCTGCAATCATTTTGAATTTGTTTAAATGTTTTAATGTCCAAAAATAATAAAACCATTTTGGATATTTATCAGATGTTACTTTAAATATATGCTGATTTAAACCAGCTTTCCCTTTTCCCCAAATACTCATACACAAGGTACCTGACCAAGCAAACAATACATCTCCATTATTTATAATTACTTCATCCTTTATATTTGTTGAACATCTTTCTGTATTTTCTGTTATACCATCATTCATTTCTTTAATCTTAATTACTGGTAAACTCTCTTCATTATCTTTCGGTCTAAATTTTTGCATAGCCAAGCCATTAGTATAATTAGCAATTTTTGATAAACTTGATACTTCATACTTGTTTAGATTAGTAATCCAATCTTCAAATTTGATTTTCATCATTTTATACAAATTATCATTTATCTGATTATTTAGTTTTATTTTTTCATCGATGTTTGATAATATTTTTACTATTTTTTCTTGCTCTTTTAGACTTGGAATATTAATTTTTATATTTTCAATTACTTCTCTTTTTGCAATATTTACTTGAACACTTCCCATAGAGCGAGATATTATAGAATTATATCCATAATCACTTTTAAAAAAGTAAAACAAATATTCTGGTAGCACTATGTCTGTATTAGCTCTTAAAATTAATAAAGCTTGGCTTATTATACCTATTGGATCCTTTTCTGATATCAAATCCACTTTTCCTATTGTTCCTGAACAACTTATTATTAAATCTTTTGGTTTTACTGTAAATCTTTTCATTTGACTGTATTTTTCTTCATCTATGTAATATCTAAACTCTCTAGTAGCATATATTGCATGTTGTTGTTCATATACTGGTATTCCTGTACTCTTTAATTCATTCCTTTTTAAACTTGAACCAAAAGGACCTCTTATATAGCCTTTATCTTGTAAAATTTCTTTTAACCTATATTCCATATCCAATAGCCTCCAAGTTCTTCTTAATTTCTTCTTCTAACTTATGAGACTCTTCGAATTGTGCTTTTAATTCAGTTGTTATTGTTTTCATTTTTTCTTCAAAAGGTATTCCATCGTCTTCTTGTTCTTCTGTTCCTACATATCTACCTGGTGTAAGGACATAATTGTTTTCTTCTATTTCTTTTATTGTAGATACTTTACAGTATCCTGCTACATCTTCATAATTTTGATTGTTTTGGAAATTATGATATGTATCTGCAATTTTAGATATATCGTCTTCATTTAGTTCTCTTAATTTTCTTGTTACCATTGTTCCAAAATTTCTTGCATCTATAAACAACGTTTTTCCTTTTTGTTTCTTGTTTCTATTTAAAATCCATATACTACAAGGTATTGTAACTGTGTAAAATAAATTAGATGGCATTGATAATATACAATCTACTAAATCTGCCTCTATTAAATTTTTTCTGATTACCTCTTCTTGTCCACCTGCTGATAAAGAGCCATTTGCAAGTATTATTGCTGCTTTACCATTCATAGATAGTTTTGATATCATATGCTCCACCCAAGCAAAGTTAGCATTTCCTTTTGGTGGTATTCCATATTTCCATCTTGGATCATCTAATAATTTTTCTTGTCCCCAGTCACTAATATTGAATGGAGGATTTGCTAATACAAAATCTGCTTTTAAATCTTTATGCAAATCATTATGGAATGTATCATCTGCAAACTTTCCTAATCCGTCATTATTTATTCCTCTAATAGCTAGATTCATCTTTGCTAATTTCCATGTTGTTGGATTTTTTTCTTGTCCATATATAGTTAAATTTCTTGCATTACCATTGTGTCTGTAAATGAATTTTATACTTTGTACAAACATTCCCCCAGAGCCACATGCAGGGTCATAAATTCTACCTTGATATGGCTCAAGAATATCAACCATTGTTCTAACTAAACAAGCTGGTGTATAGAATTCTCCACCTTTTTGCAATTCATTAGATGCAAATTGTCCTAAGAAATATTCATATATTCTTCCTAAAATATCTTTATCTTGTGCTTCTTTACTTCCAATTTTTATATTAGTAAATAAATCTATTATTTCACCCAAATTAACATTTCTATAATTTGGGCTATTAAATTCTTTAACTAAAACACCTTTTAATGATAGATTTTCTCTTTCTATTTCTTCCAATGCATCGTCAATTATTTGTCCTATATGAGGATCCTTAGAATGAGCATTTAAATATTCCCATCTAGCTCTAGCTGGAACATAAAATACATTATCTGCCTCATAACTGTCTCTATCTTCTTCAAGTCCATAACCATCTTTTACTAAGATTTGATATTTCTCTTCAAATGCATCAGAAATATATTTTAAAAATATTAATCCTAATATTATAAATTTATAATCTGAAACAGGAACTGCCCCTCTCATTTTATCAGCAGATTCCCATAATTTTTTTTCTAATTTTATTAACTCTTCTTCTTTCATTTTTGCACCTCGAATATTTACAATAATTCTATTATATTTTATATCATAAAATGACAAATTTCTCAACAGGTACTTCTAAATATTTACAATTAATTCCTATGAAAAAAATGATCATATGGATAACCGGCTTTAATATATAATTCTGTCAATTCCATTTTGTATTTTTCTAATAGTTCTAAATACTTTTGTTTAAATACATTTTTACAAATCCATTCCACTACTTTACACGATATAACAACTTTTTCATCAGTATAAGATTTATATTCACTTAATCCACTATCACACATTTTATTAATAGCTTTTCTTATAGTAATTTCTTTTCTATTAAAATACTTACATAATTGTTTTATATCCATATCATCATCCCACCAATTTTCATCATGCTCTAATCCTAATAACTCTTCATATTGTTTTATTCTATCTTCAAAGAACTCTACATCAGCATCAATTAAAGATTTTTCTTTATTAAAATACACTTGAAGTAACCATACATATCCTTCATCTAAAATAAAATATTTTTTACTTTTTAATTTTTCACTTCTCCATCTACAAGTTGGATGTTTTTTTAGCATAACTCCTACAGCTTTTCTTAAATCTTCATGTGTTATTTCTTTACCACATTTAGTAGTAACACCCAACAATTTAAATCTCTTTAAAATTTTATTATAAGATACAAAAATACTCTCTAAAACTTGCTCTGAATCTCTGTACACTTTTCATCACTTCCTTACTATAAAAATCTATTAATGCTAGTTTACGAAACATTAATAACAAGCAAAATTTATTTTGCTCGAATATAGGTAGTATTTTTTAGTACCTAATATTCGCCAGCGTGGTGTTTTGACACCATTTTTGCTGTTTAGAGAAAAATCCCTAAAACCCTTTTTGGCTCTCCGAGGGAATTTTTTTATTCATTTTTTCATAATTTTTGTTTAAATTTTAGGAAAAGTCTGAACAAAAAATTCAAACTTTTCCTATTTACAATTGTTATAATTTATATTATAATTTTATTAGATTTTAAGATTGAGTTAGCAAATAGTTTGGTCGCTTATGCTAACTTTTTCTTTTGCTTTTATTTCTTCTGCAATTGAAATTCCATAACACATTTCATTCAGAACTTCAACAATTTCTTCTGCTATTTCTGTATCATTTTCAGTAGATAATTGTTCAATTAATTGCTCTTTATTATATCTAGTTGTAATAACAATTGGTAATTCATTATCATATCTATTACTAATGATTTTATATAACTTTTCCAAAGCCCATTTGCTTAAATTTTCATTACCAAAATCATCAATAATTAACATATCTACATTAGAATATAGTTCAATAATTTCTATTTCTGATAGTCCTTCTTTGTTAAATGATTCTTTAATTTTATCAATTATAGAACTACCTTTTTCCATCAATACAATTTTATTATTTTCAATCATTTTATTAGCAATACAAGCTGCTAAATATGTTTTTTCATAACCTATATTTCCATAAATAATCAATCCATTTTTCATCTCAGATTTAATGCATGAATCTGTAAATTTTATTAATTGATTTATAATAAATGTATCTTCATATGTATCACTAACATTTTCAAAATTATATTTTTGTAATCTCTTTTTCATATAGTTATCTTTATAAATATTATTTATAATTTTCCTATACTTCTCTTGTCTTTGTTTTTCTTCTTGTTCTAAATCGATTTTTTTCCAAAATTGAACTGCTTTTTCACAATTACATCTTTCATATTCAATCATATTTTTATCATAATTTGCATACAAGTAATCCAATCCAATTGGATTTAAATTTTTATTACAGAATCCACATTTTACACCTTCATTGGTGATAACTTTATAACTTAAATTCTTTAAATCCACTTCTATTCTCATCTCCTTCTTTTTCTATTTTATTTCTAATCTTTTTCTCTTCTTTAGTGTTACGTTGCGTTACTGTAACGTTACTTTTTTCTTTTTCACTTTTCATTTTTTCACGATATTTTTGTTGCCTTAAGCAATTTTGTAGTCTAATTTCTTCAAGTTTATCAGCACTTTGGTACTTAGACCAGTTTTTGATTTTATAAAAATCATCTTCTATAATAATCATTTTTAATTCTTCAAACTTTTCCAAACATTTTGTAATTTTTTTCCTAGACTTTCCCATAATCTTTGAAAATTCATCAACTGTCATTGGTTTATCTTCTGTTATTGATAATCTACCTTGATAATTACATTTCATTGCTATTGTTAAAAGTTGTATCCATACTCTAATTAGTGTATCTCCATCCTTTTCGCTTTCTATCAATTTTATTTTGTTATTATCAAAAAAATCCGTAGATAATTTTAACCATTGTAAATTTGCCATATCCTCCTTTCCTCACTTCCTTTAGAATCTAATCTATTGATTCTTGTTCCATTTTTGTTAAATATTCATCTAAAGCTTGTACTCTAAATAAATATTTTCCACCAACTTTTGAACATGGTATTTGTTTTCTTCTTACTAATTGATTTATCAACCAGTAGGATATTCCTAAATACTCAGATGCTTCTTTCATCGTTAGTGTTGTTCGTTGTATTTTTTCGATTATCACTGTTTTTTCCTCCTTTCTCTTGTTAATAATTGTATTATATTTTGCATAATTAACTTTGTAAAGACCTTATTTTTTATTTTGATAATTCCAAAAATTTTTTTAAAATCAATTTTATCATTAACAAATAGCTCTAAAAAGCTATATTTCAGTTATTAAATTTTAATATCAATATTTTTTTAGCACTAATATTTCTTTTTAAATGATACTATAAAATTTTTATTATTGACGTTTGTTAATTATCGTGATATTATATTTTTGATTAACAAAGTTTTGTGAGGTATTTTTATGAAGAAATTTTATAATTCGGCAGATTTATGTACAACAATAATGAGAAGTGAATATACAAATTCAGACAACAGCTTTTTTTATAATACATTTGTGCCCATTGCGGCTAATAATAACGAAGAAGCAATTCAATCAATAAAACATATAAAATCAGAAATCAAAAAAATTTCAGATGAAGATATGAAAAAAAATAATCTTAATATATTAGCTCCCTCATTGTTAAATTCTCAATTATATGTTACAAAGTTGATGAATGTTCAAACTTCAGAACAGCTAATTATTAATTTTTTAGAATACGATTTTACAAGTTTCTCAAACTATTTCTCATTCTTCCTTGACTTTGGCTTTTTATCTATAGTTTCACCTGTAAAGTCATCTGATATAGCAATGTTTAGGGCACTTTCTATAACTACACTAAACGAATTATTAGCTTTGTCTTATAAATATTATGAAAAAGACAAAAATAATCTAATATCATACCAAGAAGAATATAAAAAAATTATTAACTTTATTTTCAATCTTGATAATGATAAAAATTTAAACGATCTATCTCCACACAACTTACTTTTTCTTTATGAAATATTACATGAACCAGAAAGTAGTATCTTTAAATATAGAGTCAATATAAACATTACTGAAAATATGCTACAAATATATGATTTGCTATCTATTAACCCTGATTATGTGAAAGCTACAAGAAAAGATACAAAAACACTAATAAAACAATTAAAAGAACTATCCAATAATAATACTATAAAACTTGAATATGGAAAAATATATAAACTTAGTTCTGTTTTCGAATTATTTTATTTACATTTACTATTTCTAGTAAGCAACAATAGTAATTATATTAAAAAATGTAAATGTTGTGGTAAGTACTTTTATACAAACAAAGTAAATGTAACTTATTGTGATAGAATTCAAAATGAAAAAAGTGGACAAACATGCAAAGATATTGGAGCAGATATTGTGGCTTTAAGAGAAAAGAAAAAAGATTATTTAGTTAATTTGAAAGCCTCTATTGCTTCAAAAAAAGCTATGGATGTAAAAAGGCATCCTGATATTCCAGAATATAAAGAAAATTATAAAAATTGGAAGCCTTTGGCTTTGAAATATTTACAAGAATATAAAAGTGGCACTTTGGATGCAAAAACCTTTGAAAAATGGTTAAAGTACACATCAGATGAAAAAATAAAATCTAAACTAAAAACAATAGATGAATTTAAAGATTTATAAAAAATATGAAAGAAGGTAATAGCTATGATACATAAAATGAAATTACAAGAAAGTCCATTTGAAAGAATTAAAAATGGTACTAAAACTGTAGAATTTAGATTATATGATGAAAAGAGAAGTAAAATAAAAATAGGTGATCAGATTGAATTTTCTAAATTACCTGATTTACAAGAAACTATCCTTGTAGACGTATTAGATTTATATAGAGAAGATACATTTGAAAACTTATTTAAAAAACTATTTACTGATGAAGATGAAATCAAGAAGAAAACAAAATCAATGTATCAATATTATTCCCCTGACGAAGAAAAGCAATATGGTGTTGTAGGAATAAAAATATCCTTAATTAGTAGTGGATTTAGATATACATATAATAAACTAGTTCGAGATAAGATTCCTGAAAACATAAATAGTGAATCTGGTAGAAAAAGTAAATATAGAATTCTTAATGATAAAGAATATTTAAACGAATTAAATAAGAAAGTTATAGAAGAAGCTAATGAATTTATAGAAGAGAATAGCATTGAAGAACTTGGTGATTTAATGGAAGTCATAAATGCCATAATGCAATTTAAAAATTATAAAACTGAAGAATTATATAAAGTTATGAAAGAAAAAGCAGATAAAAAAGGAGCTTTTAATAATAGAATTTATTTAGAGTATGTTGATGAAGAAAAAAGAAATTTAGAGGAAGAAAAAGAATTAAATAAGGAATTTAGAAAATAAAAATAATTAAGGAGCAGAATATGAGAAAATTAAATTTAATAGTTTTATTTAATAAAGATTTAAGTAAAGGGCTTTTCTGCATTAGAGCTAAAGAACCATACAAAGGAAAGTATAACTTTGTTGGTGGTAAAGTTGAAGAAAATGAAACCAATGATGAAGCAGCCTATAGAGAACTATTTGAAGAAACAGGAATAAGTAAAAACGATATTGAATTAGACCATTTTATGGACTTAAATTATTTCAAATATGAGAATAATCTACAAGTCTATTATGGAATTTTAACACACGATGTGGATTTAGTTGAAGAAAAAAACAAATTAGAATGGGTAGAACTTAATCAAGAATTGTTAAACAATAATAAATTCGGTGGAAATTATAATATTCCCCACATAATAACACAAATTAAAGTATTTTTGAAAAACGGAACAGGACTTGGAAAATACTAGGTTTAAATATAAAAATAATAAAAGGAGGTTTAGATTATGAACAAATTTAAAGAAATACGCCCTATAGTTTTAGGTCTTGCAATAAAAGATAATAAATTACTTGTAAGCGAAGGATTTGATAATGTAAAAAAACAAACATTTTATAGATGTTTAGGTGGAGGTATTGAATTTTTAGAAAAGAGTACATATGCTCTAAAAAGAGAATTCAAAGAGGAAATTAATATTGATATAGTTATAAAAGATTTTTTAGGAATTTCTGAAAATATTTTTACATATGAAGGTAAAAATGCTCATGAATTAGTTTTTTATTATAATATCAATATCTTAGACAAAGATTATAAAGAAGAATATGTCGTTACAGATGATAATGGACAAAGCAAAGCTGTTTGGATTGATATTAACGAATTTAAAAATGGAAATAAAATATTATATCCACAAGAAGTATTTAAATATATCTAAATACTCTCTCCTCCCACCCATAGGCATACTTGAAAGGAGGTGAAATCAGTAATGGCTGGGAGTATAGAAAAAAGAGGAAAAAATAGTTACAGGCTAACAGTATCTTAAGGATTTGACCTATGTGGAAAACCTATGATACACAGAAAAACGGTACACGGAACTAAAAAAGATGCAGAAGTTGAACTAGCGAAATTTGTTACTGAAGTACAAAATGGTTTAGTTATAGATGGTAAAGCCTTGAGATTTTCTGAATTCGTTGAAATATGGAAAAGAGATTATGGTTCAAAAGAACTAGCTCCATCAACATATAAACGTTATTGTAGAATGTTAGAAACAAGACTTTTACCATACTTTGGACATTTCTATATTAACAAAATTAAACCAACAGACATTATGAAATTCTATGATTTACTTGAAAAAGATACTCAGTTAGTTAGAAAAAAAGGTAACAATGGTTCAAAAACTAAAAAGCCCCTATCTGGTAAAACGATTTTAGAGCATCACAGATTATTAAGAGCAATGCTTCACAAAGCAGTTTATTGGCAATTAATAGTGGCGAATCCTGCTGAACGTGTTCAACCACCTAAAGCTAGAAAACCAAAAAGAAAATCATATGATGATGAGCAAACTAAAATATTACTAGAAAATTTAGAACTATTATCTAGCGAAGATACTAAATACAAAGTTGCAATAATCCTTACAGTATTTACTGGTGTTCGTTTAGGCGAGTTAATGGGACTAGAATGGCAAGATGTTGATTTTAAAAATGGAATAATCAGTATTAATCGTTCAAGTCAATACCTAGCAGATATGGGAGTTTTTACAAAAGTTCCTAAAACAGAAAGTTCCATTAGAGAAATTGCAATACCTGAATTTATCATTTCTTTACTTGAGGAATATAAGTTATGGTATGAAGAACAAAAATCGATTTACGGCGAATTATGGATGAATTCTGATAGGTTATTTGTACAAGCAGATGGCAAACCAATGCATCCTTCTACAATTAGCAAGTGGTTTGTAAAATATGTTGGTCAAATAGGATTACCTGTAATTAATTTTCACGGATTAAGACATACAAATGCAAGTTTACTAGTTGCACAAAATATTGATATAGCAGTAATTTCTGCGAGACTAGGTCATGCACAAATAAGTACTACACTTGACTTTTATGTGCATCCACTACTTTCTCATAATAGAAAAGCTGGCTATGCACTAGAAAACTTGTTATTACCAACAAGGTCTTAATTTGAACTTTTTTCTAATTTTCACAAATTACAAATTTTCACGATAAAAAATAAAAGGCAACTAAATATTAATTTAGATTTCCCATTGCCTTTTATTATATTAAAAAAAGTATAAAATTTTAATGAATTTTTATTGATATTTATGGCATTTGAGGTAATTATTTTACCCAATTTTTACCCAATTCAACATAATATCGCCATTTTTAAGCATTATTGCAATCAATTTGCAAGCATAAAAAAATACCCACAGTCGTTGAAACTGTAAGTATTTATCCTTTGGTTGCGGGGGTAAGACTCGAACTTACGACCTTAGAGTTATGAGTCATCTTAAAATCCCATTTATCTTCCCAAAAAATTCTATATCATTTTTTATTCCCATGGCTATTTTTATATTTTCTATAGCCAAAATAACTCCCTCCGCCTAACACCCCTAGCATTATAACTCCGGTTAATAAACTTGAATCGTCTTTACGATTCGATATAGTATTATTTATAACATTATCCCTATTATATGATAATGTATTAATTAAAGTATTCCCTTGCTCTTTAGGTGATTTTATATTTATTTTTATTGTACTTGTTTTTCCATTAGAACTAATTGCAGTTACATCTACAGTACCATATTTTTTTGCAATAAGCTCTCCTGTTGCACTAATTGTCGCAATATTTTCATCACTTGATTCCCATACAATATTTTTATCGGTCGAATCCTCTGGTATTATTGTAGCAGTCAATTTTTTGCATTCTCATTCTTTCATACTTGTTACATTTTCATTTATTTTAATATCCAGTACCTCTATTGCAGTTGGTACCGTAGATTTTGTATTAGTATTTGAAGATGAAGAACTTGACATCCCACTTTTATTTAATTTCAACCCTGATGAATATGGGCAAACACCATCAGTATGTAAATGAGCAGGATGCCCACCACAATGGTAATGATAGCTTCCTAAGCCACTTTTATTTTTATTATCCCTATGTCCTCCATTTGAATCTGTTTTCCCAGAATGTGCATGTACACTGGTCACCATTGATATAATGCCTAAAAAAATTAATAATATTGATATTATATTTCCATTGTTTTTCTTCATATATATTCCCCTTAGATATAATATCAATATTTTATTGAATAATTTGTCGAATATTGTAATAAAAATATATATTTCGACATTACCTTTATCACATACTTTATTTATTTTTTCTTTGCTATTACATTAAATATATGCCAATGCTTCATCTTTCCAAGTCCAGTAAGTCCATCTTTTTCAACTTCTTTAAATTCCACAATCTCAAAATTCCTAAACAATTCCATTACCTGGTCTTTTGTTAAAAAAGTCATTTTCTCTTTTGCAATTTTCCATTCATCCTTATCTCCCAAAAAGTTACCAACAAAATATCCATCTTTTAAAATGCTATGATTTATCTTAGCCCATAATTTTTTAAAATCATTTTTATTGCAGAAAGGAAGACTAAAATTAGCAACCACCAAATTACTATTTTCCAATTCAATGTCCTCAAATCTCTGCTTAAAAAATTCAAACTGTTCTAGTTCTTCTACCAATAATTTTGATACGATTCGTGTTTCAACATCTTCTCTATCTATTGCAAGTACATTCCAACCATTTCTTATTAAATATACCGTATCTCTTCCAGCACCACATCCAAGTTCAACTGCATTTCCTGGTTCAACATTTAATTCAATAAATTTTTTAACAGTATAATTAGGCATTTCATTTTCAGTATTATCATAATATTTTTCTATATTCTTATTAGTTTTTTTCCTTAAAATCTTTTCCAATTCTATTTCCGCTTTTTTCACAAAATAATCATCTGTATAAACTGGTATTCCCATTTTATTAACTTTTTGAATTAACTTTTCTATAGTATCTATTTCATCATTTTCTTCTGTTTCTATTTCTATTAAATTATCCCCATCTTTTATATTCTTAACCGCTAATTGAAATCCATCTTTTTCGTATACAACATCATTTTCTTTTATATTCATAATTTCTTTGTAGCCTATTACCTTTAATAATTTTTTAGCATCCTCTATTTCTAAAATATTACAATTAATAGATTCTTGGTTTAATATATTTCCAGCCTCATCAAAGTTCTTAATTTTAAATGTTATTAGTTTTGTCCTTTTATTTGACATCTTCCCTATAATATCTCTCACTAATAATGCTTTAGATAAAGTATCTCTTATATCAGTCTTATCCAAATCTACTTCTTTAGGTACAAAATATGTGTCATCCATTGAAAACTCATCTATTATTTTAAAGCCTTTTTCTTCTATTATCTTATAAAACTCATTTAATTCACATTTAATTTTTAGTGTTATTTCATTACTTTCTTTTAAACTCATGTTTTCTTTTTCCTCTCGTTTGCCTAAGTTATACATGTCTTTGTAAATTATTTTAAATCATTATTAATTTTATGTATTGGAAATTTGTTTTCTTTTAAAATATCTTTTACTGCTCTTGGCAATAGTGGATACTCATCAATTTTATCCATCTCTAGCCATTCATATTGTAAATAATCTTTTCCTTCAATATTTTTCATAGTATATTCTATTTTTTTATCTTCTTCATTTGCAAATTCTATTTTATGCACAAACATTATCTCATGATATTTTGAACCCTTCATTTCAAAAAAATTTTCTATTGTTGATATATAACCTATTATTTCAACATCTTTTCCTAATTCTTCTTTTATTTCCCTTTTTATTGTATTTGCTGAACTCTCTCCTATTTCAACTCTTCCTCCAATTAAGGCATAATGATCAGAATTAATATTTTTATGAGCCAAAATTTTACCATTGTGAATTATTACTCCTGCTGCTCTTACATTTAACTTATAATCTTCTACATTAATTGTTATATCCATATAAATTTCCCCCCTTATTTTCCCATTATATATTTAATATATAAAGTATCATAAAATGAAAAAAATTTCTACTTTTTTATATATTTTTATTAATTTTATTTTGCTTATTTTTTCATTGATAATTTTTGCAATCTCATATTATTTATATACATTTTCATAAACATAGCCACGCCTTTTTGTAGCTATAACTTCTATATAATTAATATAACCCAAATCCTGCAATACTCTTACACGTGTATTTGGCAAATAGCTATAAAACTTACCAGACATAGTTTTATAGGCATATATATTTGTATTAGACTTTAATACTTTAGTTTTTCCAACTAAATTGTTTAAAGCTACATTGTTATAAACTGTATATGCATATATATTAATGTAAGCATACCTATTGGTTGCTTTTATATATACATAATCTACTGTTGAACTAATATTTTTTAATATTTTTACTGTTGTATTTGGTAAATAAGTATATTTAGTTCTGGTTAAATCAGAATTAGAATATAGAATTGTTGTTGATTTTAGTTTTCTATATTCCCCAACTGTATTTTTTACATAATTATTGTTAGTTGCTTCTATAGAATTACTATTTGTTAAATAGTCACTGCATACCCATTCATTTTCTCCTATTCTACTCCAATTCCCAACTTCCTCATATACAACTACTTTATTTCCATTATATAAACTTCTTTATAATTTATATCAAACACATTGGCTGTCCATCTAAATGCACTCCAATATGTTCCATTGTTAGCACTTCTAAATCCATATTTTACAAATAAATCTGCCATTTGGCTTGGATTTATTGTTCCTTTTATACTTGATACAACCATTGCAGCACTTGTAGGTCCACAACCACTTGTACCTATTGTTTGTGAGCTATTTTCTACACTAGAATACATCTTATTTTTCCATCTAGTATCTATTTGGCTATAATATGTTAATCCTGTATATTGTCCCAATAAAATGTTAGGTAACTCTCTAGAACCATTATATGCTATTTCACCTTGTAATTCAAAGCCTTCATCTTCTACTTCTTGCTTTTCTAGTTCTTGTTCATCTTCTATATAGGCTTCTGGTATTTTTGTGGAACTACAATTATCTTCTATTACATTTTCTACTATATTACTTATTTTATCTATATCTTCTTGGGTATACTTTATTCCCAAAAAGGCGCTTACAAGTATAATTAATATTGTTATTATTGTTATTACTAAGCCTTTTTTGCTCACTTCGAATATCTCCTTCCTATTTTTTATACTAACTCTCTAATATTATTTTATGAAAATTTAATATTCTTGTGAATAACTGTCCTAAAATTGACAAATCATCATAAATAAACTAAAATATAAGAAATTTAGTAGAAAGGATAGATAAAAATGTATAATAAAATTTCTATTGTTGGAGGATCAGGCAGTGGAAAAAGTACTTTATGCAATATTTTATCAAAAGAATTAAATCTACCTGCTATACATTTAGACGCAATAAACTATAATGCAAATTGGGTAGAAGTTGACAAAAACAAAAGAGACCAAATAATTACACAAAAATCGCTAGAAGAAAAATGGATAATTGATGGCAATTATAATAAAACTCTTAAAGACCGCTTCTACAAAGCAGACTTAATAATATGGCTAGACTACTCAACATATATGCAATTAAAAGGAATATTTAAAAGATATTTAAAAACTAAAAATAATGAAAGACCAGAAATACCAGGATGCAAAGAACGATTAACATTTAAATTTGTAAAATATGTAGCAACATATAACAAGAAAAAAAGGAATATAATTGAAGATGCACTAAAAGACATTCCAAAAGAAAAAGTTATAATATTTAAAAAACAAAAAGATCTTAACACTTGGCTAAAAGATTTTACAAAAAATGAAAAAATATTAGATAACATAAACAAAAAAAGCTAGTTGTCACTAGCTTTTTTATTTTCATTTAAATATCTATATATTTCTCCCCAGTTGTATAAAGTCTTAAGATATAAACTATCTTTAGTTTCAGATGAAGGTGCATCTTTTAAATAAATAGAATGAATTTTTTCACTTGAAACACTTTTACAAATATTTAAAGAATCATCAATCATAACAAAAACACCCTCATCTTGACATATCTTAGCCTTGTCTTTAGCCTCAAAGAAATATTTATCAAAAATATCCATATTGGCCTTTTTTAATCTATCATGAGTAATATTAATAACTTCTTTGTCAAATCCTCCTCTGGCAGTTATAATTATTAAAGAATGCCCATCTTTTTTTAACATTTTAAGTACTTCTTTTGCCCCTGGCATAAATGATGTTTCTTTCATAATTTTTCTGCAATATTTATTAAAAAAATCATTTATCTGCTCTTCTGACCAATTAAACCTGTCTTGCAATTTTAATTCATAATTATTTTCTTTACTATTTTGTTTTAATTCAAGCATATCATACAATTCAGAGTAAACTCTAAAAGTTTTTTCTGTATCAAATATTACTCCATCTAAATCTATTCCAATTTTCATAAATTCTCCTACCTTATATTTATTTTATTTAAAAGAAAGCTCTTGTTTTTTTAGAATTTTATCTTTATACGAAATATTTTTCATTCTTGCTTTTAATAGTTTTCTTCTACCATCTGCAGTTTTAGTATATATTAAATCATGTTCTCCAATTTTTTGTCCCCAGTATTTAGAAAAAATTTCTGCATATTCTTTTTTTATAGACAATACTTCTGGCACATTGTAATATTGGTTTATTTCTTTTAAATTGTTAATTAATTTTGCAATAATATATCTTTGATTTTCTGTTTTGGTAAACACTTCTTCTAAACAGTCTGCAAATAAATTACTTTCTTTTAAAGTACAACCAGTAATTGCACACGTAACATTTTTCTTATTGTCTTTTCTAACTACAATTTTTATTTTAGTCCTTGGTGTACTTATATATTTACATCTATATAACGAATTTAAGACAACTCCTCCTACCGCTTTTAACATATTTTCAGATTTGCTAAATTTATATATTTTATATAATTTTACTCCTAAATAAATTCCAAGTCCTATCTCAGCTACTTTAAATATAAATGGTACTTTTATAAATTTAAAAATAATTGCAAATAATATTAATAAAAATATTGCCCAAATTATTACTAACCTCTTATTAATAAACCATGCACTTTTTATTTTTTCACTATCTTCTAGCTGAACCTTTGTTGCCATACCATCATTTTGCTTTTCTAAAGCATTTTGCCATGAATTAAACATAGTTTGTCTATTTTGTGATTTTTGTTTCATTTGTTCATTTAATTTTAATATGTTCTCTTTTGTAAAATTAGTATCATTTATCCCTAATCTTTCTATTCCATTTTCAACTATATTATTTTCATAATTTAATCCAACAAATGATGTAAATCTTCTTTTTAGCATTTCATAGTCTGCATTTTCTACATTATTATTTTCATTATCTGCAACACACACTAAGTGCCATATATTTGCTGTTTTATTTGGATTTTTATTTACTCTTATTGCACGACCTCTCATTTGATTAGAAAGCATAAATGATCCAACAAAACTTGCTAACACTAATGTGTTTATACTTGGCTCGTCCCAACCTTCCCCAAGCAATGATTTTGTTCCTATTATTACTTTAATTTGACCAACAGAAAATAATTTTGAAATTAAAGACATTACTTTATTTCTTATTCCTCCTGGCACTTTTACTATTGAATAATTTTCATTTATTTTTAATGGTTCAAATTTTAATTTATTTACATCAACCCCATTTTCATAACACAATCCATATAAATTTTCTTGTTTTTCTTTTGGAATAATAAACATACTTCCTGTTAAAACTGCCATATTTATATTAGAAAATTTTTTTGTTAATTCTATAAATATAGGCATAACACCTAATTTATTTATTTCCATTTTTTCATCTTCCAAATATTCTTTTCGAATATAATCTGTAAGCACTACCATTCTTAAGTCTTCTTTTAAGTTTTCTTTTTCTATATCTAAAATCTCACAAATACTATTTATTTTTCCTATACTATTTAAAAAATATTTTTGCATTGTTTCATTATTTGAAAATGATAGACTTCCTTTTTCGATTGCACCTATTTTATTTAATTTAGCCTCTACATCAGATATTGTCTCTTCATATTTTTCATAATTTTTTCTATCTGTTATAATTACATTTTTTAATAAAATTTCTAACCAATTATTATTCAAAGCAGGTATTTTTGTTATGTCTCCTAATATTTCCAAATTATCTTTATTTATTTTTATATTTTTGCTATTTAAATAAATAATCATACTACTATAATATTCAACATTATTAAGTAATTCTTCTTGATAATCATATGGTGATAAAATATATTTGTGATTTTTTATTGCTTCTGTAAAATTATCGTTCTGTTTTATTTCCTCAATTATATTTTTTAATTTTTCACTATATTGATTAATTTGATCTAATTCTTCATTTGTTGGTTCATTAAAATAAATATAATCTTGATGTGGACACAGATTTTTTGCTTTTACAAGTTCTGGAACTGTTATTTCTGCATCTATTTCGCCACATAATGATACATATTTTTTCCATTCTGAAAATTCACTATCATATGGAGGTGTTGCTGTTAATGCAATAATTTTAGAATTTTCTAATTGTTCTACCACTTTTTTTAGGCTATCCCACCATTGACTTTTCAAATGATGTGCTTCATCTAAAACTATTGTTGATATTCCTTTATTCTTTAGTTCTTGAACTATATCATAATTTTTTATATTTTCTGTTGTTATTTCTATTTTTTCCTCTTCTATAATATCATCTGTTTCTTCATTCTCATCTTTTACTTTTTTCTTTTTATATGCATAATGAAGTGCTTGATATGTAACAACATTAAAAAATTTTAAATCATAAATATTTGTACTTATCCAATCAGGTATTTTTTCATAATTTGTAAATGATGATACAAATCTATCTACCCATTGATTTTTTATAGTTACTGTTGGCGCAAAAATAATTACTGGATTTTTTAAATACCTTGCAAGTTCTAGTCCTAATATTGTCTTACCAGATCCTGGTGCTGCAACAATATGAACTTTTTTATCTTCTATATATTTTTCTACTTGATTTAATACTTTTTGTTGGTATGGTCTCCATGGATATTTAAATTTTATATCTTTATTAAACATCTTTTTTAGTCTCCTTTTTAGTCTTTATTGAAATTACAGATACAAATATTCCGCTTAATAATACATACAAATAAAAACTTACTCCTCTATTTAATAACATTGCACTACTAATTATTTCATTTGGAAATACTCCATTAAATAATGATAAAAATCCACCTTCTGTTACCCCAACTGCACCTGGTGATGGAATTCCAGAAACTGTTGCATATAATACAGATTGTAGAGTTATTAATTGAAATGCATTATACCCATTTAAACCAAATGCACAATAAATTAAATATGTTATACTATAATAAAATAAAACCTGTATAAATGTTGTTACTAATGTTTTTAACATTAATATTCTATGTTCTTTAAAATATTTAGCACTTCCATGATATTTTGTAAGTTCACTTTCAAGTTTCTCTACCTTGTTTTCTAGATTTTTTATTTTTAATTTTTTTAAAATTTTTTCTGCAAATCTAATTAATGCTGCAGATAATTTTTTTGAAAATATTCCTATAAGTAATAATGCTAGTGCTGACATATTTAAACTAACACCAATTATAAAAAAACAAACTAGCCCACTATTTAAATGACTTGTATTTAAAAATACACTAATAAATGCAAATGTAAGTGTTATTATTTGAAAACTGCATAAATTTACAAGTAAAGCTAGCGTAGAATTTGCAACAGATATTTTGTCTTTGTGCATGTAATATATTTGCATTGGTTGCCCTCCACTTGCGGCTGGTGTAATTGCACTAAAAAAGAAACCAATTAATGCATATTTAAAATTTTTAAATATATTACTTTTTTCTCCTAGGGCTTTTAAAGTTCTTCCTAAATTAACTGATTCTAAAATAAGATAAACTGCCATAAAAATAATTGCAATTAAAACAAATTTTAAGTCTACTGTTTTTATTATATTAAATATGTTTCCAACATCTTGGTCTTTTAGAATTATATAAAATGTTAAAGCTATTAATAAAATAAATAATAACAAATTTTTTATCATCTTTTTTGATTTTTCCATTTTCTCACCTGCTATAAGATTTTTGTATTATTATATTATCAAAAAATTATTACATTTACAACTTTTTATATAGAAATTATTAGTAATAATTTGTAAAATTTCACATATAATACTAAAGACTTAAAATATTTTAGTTTAATTATAAAATTAAAAATTATACAATTTGTGGAATTTGGCTAAAAAGTATTGACATTAAACCTCTTCCGTTGTATAATAAAAAAAGTTCATACATCGCGGGGTGGAGCAGTTGGCAGCTCGTTGGGCTCATAACCCAAAGGTCGTAAGTTCGAGTCTTACCCCCGCAACCAAATTAAACACTAGTTCTAACTAGTGTTTTTTTATGTCTATTTAATGTCCAAAATGTAAATTATAATAAATTTATTAAACAAATATTTACATTTTAATTTTTACATGCTATAAATAATTCATATTATTTCAATTTTTATTTCTAAATTTTATTCTAAAAAAATCCAAAATAAAAAATTAAATAAAGGAGGTATTTTTTGTTATCTATTGTAAAAAGCATGTCACTCATTGGGCTTGATGGTTATTTAATAAATGTCGAGGTTGATGTTTCTCCAGGTATGCCATGTTTTGAAATTGTTGGCTTGCCAGACACAAGTGTAAAAGAATCTAAAGAAAGAGTAAAAACAGCAATTAAAAATTCTAATTTAGATTTACTTAGTAAAAAAATAATTATAAATTTATCACCTGCAAATACAAAAAAAGAAGGTTCAATGTTCGATTTACCAATTGCAATAGGTGTATTAATTTCCAACCAAAATATAAAAAGTAAATTTATTAAAGAAATATTGCAAAAAACTATTTTTATAGGAGAATTATCTTTAGATGGAAATATTAATAAAGTTAATGGAATATTACCAATTTGCATAGAGGCCAAAAAATTGGGAATAAACAATATTGTTTTACCTTTTGAAAACGCAAAAGAAGCATCAATTATTGATGGCATTTCAATCTTTCCTGCTCGTAATTTATTAGATGTTATTTCATTTTTTTACAGTAATTTAAAATTCGAAATAAATCCCCAAAATATTAACAATTTTGAAATTAATTCAAACTATAATATAGATTTTTCTGAAGTTAAAGGACAAGAAAATGTTAAAAGAGCTTTAGAAATATCTGCAGCTGGCAACCATAATTGTTTATTAATAGGAAGTCCCGGAACTGGTAAAACCATGATTGCCAAAAGACTTCCAACTATTCTTCCATCTATGACTTTTGAAGAATCATTAGAAGTAACAAAAATTCATAGTATTTCTGGCACTTTATCAAATAAAACTCCTTTAATAGTAACAAGGCCCTTTAGAAATCCCCATCATACTATATCTCCTACTTCTTTAGTTGGTGGTGGAAGAATTCCAAAACCTGGTGAAATTAGTCTTGCACATTATGGTGTTTTATTTTTAGATGAACTTCCAGAATTTAATAAAAGTACATTAGAAATGCTTAGAATTCCTTTAGAAGATAAAAAAGTCACAATAAGTAGAGTAAATGCAACAGTTAATTTTCCATGTAATTTTATGCTTATTGCTAGTATGAATCCTTGTCCTTGTGGTTATTTTGGGTCTCAAGAAAAAAATTGTACATGTAGTGATGAGCAAATTAAAAAATATATAAATAAAATTAGTGGTCCATTACTAGACAGGATTGATTTACATATTGAAGTTAATCAAGTCAAATATCAAAATTTAAATACTAATAATTCTTTATCATCTTCACAAATAAAAAAAAGAGTAAATTTTGCGCGAAATTTACAATATATGCGTTACAAAAAATATGGTATATTTTCTAATTCTGACTTAACACCAAAGTTAATAGAAAAATATTGTGTATTAAATAAAAATAGTAAAAAAATTTTAAAATCGGCTTTTGAAAAATTCAATTTAAGTGTTAGAGCATATACAAAAATATTAAAGGTCGCAAGAACAATTGCGGATTTAGATGGTGCACAAGATATTGAAACTTGTCATATTGCAGAAGCAATTCAATATAGAAATTTAGACAGAAAATATTGGGGATATTAATATAGAAAGGATTGATTTTATGAAAATTATTGATTACAACTCTAACTTTTATCCATCTTCATTAAAAAAAATTAAAAATCCACCAAAAAAATTATATGCTATTGGAAATGTAAACCTATTAAATACTACTTGTTTTTCTATTGTTGGATCAAGAGTGTGTTCTAAATATGGTATGGAAATGGCAAAATTCTTTTCTAAAGAACTTTCCTTTCAAAATTTAACTATTGTTAGTGGTATGGCTTTAGGAATTGATGCAATTTCACATCATTCTACATTAAATGTGGGAGGATACACAATTGCCGTTTTGGGTTGTGGTTTTAATAAAATATTTCCAGAAGAAAATATTGGTTTATATAATAAAATTATAGAAAATAATGGACTTGTTATTAGCGAATATTGTCCAGATGAAGAAGCATGCTCAAAAAACTTTTTAGCAAGAAACAGAATTGTAAGTGGTCTTTCTATTGGACTTTTAGTTGTAGAAGCAGCTTCCAGAAGTGGCACAAGCGTTACTGCAAAACTTGCAAAAGAACAAGGAAAAAAAGTATTTTGTATTCCTCATAATATTGGCGATAAATATGGAGTTGGAATTAATAGATTAATAAAAAATGGAGCGATTGTTATAACTTCACCAGAAGAAATAATTAATTCATTTAATTTTTTAAATTATAAGGCTTGTGAAGAAAAAAATGTATTTTCCCCTACAAAGAAAAACATTCCAAAACAGTATGAAGAAATATATAATATATTAATTGGTCCACCACAAAACTTAAGCCAAATATGTGAAAAAATTAATAAACCTATACAATTTATTAATAACGCGATTTTTATGCTTGAATTAAATGGCAATATTATTAAAACAAAAGAAGGATATCAAGCAAATGTATTTTAAACAATCAATTGGAAAATTAGGTGAAGATATTGCTTGTTTATATTTAGAAAAAAATAATTATAAAATAATTAAAAGAAATTTTAGATGTAAACAAGGTGAATTAGATATTATAGCATTTAATTTAAAAAAAGAATTAATTTTTATAGAAGTAAAAACAAGAAATAATATTAATTATGGTTTTGCATGTGAAGCTGTAAATAAATATAAAAAAAGGCATATTTATAATTGTGCAAAATATTATTTATTTTTAAATAATTTTAATAATATTAATATTAGATTTGATATTATTGAAATATATTTTAAAAATAATAAAACATATTTAAATCATATAAAACAAGCTTTTTAAAAAAATAAATTATATCTAAAAAATTAGATATAATTTATTTTTTCATTTTATCGTTATTAAATTTTTTATATTATTAAATTTATTTTCTCCTATTCCATTTACATTTTTTATATCATTTATACTTTTAAATTTTCCATGTTCATTTCTGTAATTAATTATTTTTATAGCAATTGAAGGTCCAATTCCTGGCAATGTTTCTAACTGACTTTGTGTTGCATTATTTATATTTATTATATTATCTTTTTTATTATTTTCTTTTATATTATTTTCAACAATTACATTTGAATTTTCATTATTATTTTCCTTTTTTTCATTTTTATTTGGTATAGTAATTTTCATCCCGTCTTCTAATATATATGCCAAATTAATTTGTGATATATCTGCATCATTATTTAAACCTCCTGCCATTTCAATAGCATCTGCAATTCTACTATTTTTATTTAATTCTATTACACCTTCTTTATTTACACAGCCACAAATATGTACAACTATTTTTTCTTCATTTAATTGTTTATTTTCTTCTTCTATTTGCATTTCATTATTATTAATGTTTTCTAATTCTTCATCATATGGAATTAGTTCTTTTTTCTCATTTGCATATATACAATATACTATGGCCGTAACAATTATAATAAATATTATAATAATTATTATCTTTTGTTTTTTATTTAATTTATTCAATAAAATCACTCCTTTTTTATAAACAAAATATGACAAAAAATTTAAAAAAATATTGTTTTTTTTATAAAAATAATATATATTATTTTATATACTAATTTAGGAGAAAAAAATGAAAATTAAGAAATTTTTTATAACATTATTTATTTTAATATTAATTATATATACAATGCCAATATCCTTTGCATCCGTAAATGAATCAGATTTAGACATTACTTCTGAAGCTGCACTTTTAATAGATAATAATACAGGAAAAATTTTATATGGAAAAAATGAAAATGAAAAAAAATATCCAGCAAGTATTACAAAAATATTAACTGCAATTTTAACAATTGAAAATTGCGATTTAAATGATAAAGTAACTGTTGATTATGATTCAATAGCAATTGTTCCATCTGGTTATTCTGTGGCTGCTTTGCAAGTTGGAGAAGAATTAACTGTAGAAGAACTACTTAAAGTTTTACTTGTACACTCTGCAAATGATGCGGCTAATGTATTGGCAGTACATGTTGGAGGTTCAATAGATAGTTTTGCAAGCATGATGAATAGTAAAGCTCAAGAGCTTGGATGTAAAAACTCACACTTTGTAAATCCAAGTGGAAAACATGAACAAGACCATTACTCAACAGCAACAGATATAGCTACAATTATGAAATACTGTATGCAAAACCCAACTTTTAAAAGCATAGCTTCCAGCAAGTCTTGTATTATTCCAGCAACTAATAAATATGAACAAAGAGTATATACAAATACTAATGAATTATTAACAGTAGACACAAGGGAAATTGAAAGTAATTATTATTATAAATATGCAATCGCGGGTAAAACAGGTTATACAACAGAAGCTAAAAACTGTTTAGTATCTGTTGCAAAAAAAGATGATTTGGAATTAATATGTGTTGTTTTAGGTGCTGGCAAAACTAAAAATGGTTTAAGTGCTAGATTTATTGAAACAAAAAAATTATATGAATACGGATTTAATACATACACAATTGCAAAATTAAGAGAACAAAATGCAATAGCAAAACATGTAGAAATTGACAATGCTACTAAAGAAACAAAAGATTTGGATTTATTAATTTCCAAAGATATTATTGTTTTAATTAAACAAAAAGATTTAAATAAAGAAATTGAGCCAGTAATAACATTAGATGAAAATCTATCAGCACCAATTGCTTTAGGTCAAAAAGTAGGAACAATAACATATAATATTGAAGGCATAGAATATAGTGCAGATTTACTTGCATCACATGAAGTTAAAAAATCTAGTTTATTATTTTATATTATTCAAATTATTTTAATTGTATTTATTTTATTTATATTATATAAATTATTTTATAAAAAAAATAATAATAAAAGAAAAAAATTAAAATCTAAAAATGTTAATTATTATTATAAATTATAAAATAAAAAAGGGACTATTTTATATAAAATTTAGCCCCTTTTTTTTAACCATTAAAATCTGTACCTAATATAATTTTTACATCATATGTATCATTTTTGGTTGTATTTGTTTTTATAATTCCTTTTTGTAAATTTTCTTTTATTCCGCTTATTTCTTCATCACTTACATTTGTTTGATTTATTATTATTGTTTTTTCTGTTTTATTTGTTTTAGTTGTTTTTATTGTATACCCCAAACTTGTAAGTCCTTGCTTTGCAATTTCAAGTTTATTATCATCATCTGTTCCATTTAGTATAAGTATATTTAATTTACTTAAACTTGTTTCTTCCCCATTTTCTGAAACATCTCTATGGTAAAATAATTCTTGTACTAATTTTTTTGTTTTTTGTTTATCATGAACAAATACCCATGTACCACTTGTATTTTTATTGGTATTTGTTCCTGGTAATACATCTGTCAACATATCTTCTGTATTAAATTCTACAGCATATGGAACATAATCTTTTGCTACATCAAAATTTACATTTGTTATTAAACATTCTGAAGCAATGTCTAATATTTCATTTATTTTCCAAATATTATCTGCTCTTAAAGTTTGTTTTAAAACTTGCATAATAAATTCTCTTTGTGTTCTCATTCTTCCTGTATCGTTATCTCCATATTCTTCTGGGTAACTTGTTCCATCATTATTATGTCTAAATCTTACAATCTGTTCTGCTTTATCACCATCTAAAACTTGTTCTCCTTGTTTTAAATGTATGTGCAAGTCTTGAGATGTATCATCATAGTTCATATCCATTGGAACATTAAATGTTACCCCTCCTACTACATCAACTAATTTAATTAAAGCCTCAGTTTTTACAACTATATAATACTGAATATTTAATCCTGTTATCTCATTTACAGCCTCTAATGTCTCATCTGCTCTGTGTTTTCTACTATATAATGCATTTATTTTTTCATATGCAGTTGCTTTGGCAGAATTTCTGCCTGTATATGTATCTCTTGGAATAGATAACAATGTAGCTTTTTGAGTATTAGGATTATATGATGCAATCATAATTGTATCTGTTAAATCAACCCCATCTTGATCTGTACTTATCCCTAGTATTAAACATCTAAATTCTCCTAAGTTTTTTCTGGTGTTTTCATCATGGCCCGCAATAGTTGCAAGCATTCCACTTAATCCTCCACCATTTTTTTCTGACTTATAGAAAAACCACCCTAAAAGTATTGCTAATAATAGTAGTATTACTAATAAAATTTTTTTCCATAACTTCATTTTTTTCTTTTTTCTTTTTTTATTTTTTATATTTTTTGCATTTGTTGGCTTTTTTTTCAAAATAATTCACTCCCAAAATTTTGATGCTTTTAGTATAGCAAAATATAATAAAAAAATCAATAAAAATGCTTATATTTATAAACAAATATAAGCATTTTTTATTTTAAAATAACATATTTAATACATTGTTTTCATACATCATTTTTCCAAGAGTTGATTCATTTATAGATTTATGTAATTTATTATTTTGATTTATTTGTCCAGCAAATCCTATTAATAGTAAAGCAATATAAACAATAATTATTCCTCTTAGTAATCCATAAATCAAACCTCCGGCTTTATTAAATTGATTAATAATTGGTAATTTTGCAATTTTATTTGCAATTACAGTTACAAATCTTAATAAGAATTTTATGATTAAAAATAAAATAATTATTACTCCTGTATTTACAATTTGAATTGATAATTCTCTTGCCTTTACATCAAGTACTCCGTCTTTTGCAAAATCAATGACCTCGTTTGATAAGTCAGACTCCTCCTCTTGTCTTATTACATCTGTTGCCTTTTCTAAAATTGCATTTTGTATTGTTTCATCAATACTTGTTGTATTTATTATTAAATTTGAAACTGGCTTATATAATAAAAGTGTTATTACAATAGATATTACAACAGCACATAATTTTATTGCCAATGCTACAAGCCCTTTTTTATATGCCAAATATGTAGACAATGCTACTATTGCTATAATTATTAAATCAACAATTACTCCCATTTTTACCTCCCTATAAATTTATTATTTCTATTCTATCTCTATATATAATTCCAGCAATAGAATTAGACACCACCATATTAGTTATTTCTTGATTTGCTATATATCGTTTTACTAAATCACCATTTGTATTAATAAACTCTACTTCTACCCCAAGATTAAGTGCAATTATATTTTCAAATGTATATATTTCTTTTGTTACATCTTCTACCATATATGTTTTTTGACTTTTGTTATCTATATTTGTAATATTTACAATAGAGTCTGCTGTAAATAACCCTGAAGATTTTTCTTCAATGTTTACAATATTATTATTTAATTGAATTGATGAAAAAGTTATTTTTTTATTATCATTATTTATAAGCTCTTCATCTTTATCATTTGCAATTAAATGAATTGAGTCATCATACATGCAAATAAGTCTATCTTTATCTTGATATTTAATATTTGTAATTAAACTTCCACTTGGACCTTGATATGTTTTTTGTGAACTATCAGATGAATCATTTTTAGTTTGTTCAATTGATATTATTTTAACATTAGATTGAACTACTGTTCCAGATGTATCAATTTCAGCCAATGCTAAATATTTATTATCATTTGAAATACTTACATCTGTAAGTCTTGTACTTGATAAATATTTATTAAATAAATTATTTCCCGAATTATCATACATAGCAATTACTGACTTATAACTTGTTCCTGTAATTACAACTGCAACATAGCCATTTTTATTTATATGTATTTGAGATATGTTACCTTCAATTGAAGTTTCCCATGCTATTTTTTTATCTTCAATAATATATAATTTTTGTCCTCCATTTTCAGCAATTGCAATAAATCTGTTGCTTGTTTTAAAAATTGGATTTGTTATTTCAATATTTAAATTTGTTTCTTCATTCCCAAACTCATTATAAATTTTAAATTGATTTTTATTTAAGACACCTATTTTTTTATTAAATGCACATATTTTAGAATTTTCATTTTCTAATTCTATTGTATTAGTATTTGCTTGCATTACTTCTTTATTAAAAATATTTTTGTCCATCCAATTTTTAAATTGTTTATTATTATTATAAATAATAGCAATAATTATTATAGATATTAAAAGTATTAAAATTATTATAAGTACTGCTAACTTTTTTTTATTTAATTTCTTTTTTTGTGGAGTTTCCCAAAATTCATTCATAAAAAAATCTCCTTATCATTTGTTATATCTTTTATATCAGTTTTTGTTTAATTTTTCAATATATTTTTATAATTTCATTTATTTTTAAATAATATAATTATCTGTATAATACCAAAAAATCCAAAAATAGGATATAATAAATTAACTAAATTTGAAAAACCTAATTTAGAAACTGCAACACCAGTTATACACATAATTTGCGCAATTTGTTGATAACTCTTCCTATTTTTAGTTACATTTTGCAAAAAACTTGCTCCTAAAGAAACAGCAGTTGTAAAAATAGAAGATAAAACAATAATTCCATATATATTTTTTAATGACGGAAATATATTCTTTACAACATACACAATTGGCATTTGAATATTTTTTATATCACCATTAATTCTTGTTAAAACTAAAAATAAAAAAATTGATAATATTAAAATTATTAATGTTGAAATTATAGAAACATATTTAAATTCTTTTTTATTATTTAAATATTTATTAATTGCAATTAATGCTGGAATTAATAAAATGCTATTATAACTTGAATAAATAATACTACTTATTAGCCAATTAAAATTATTATATGGTATTATATTTATAAAATTAATATCTTTTAAATTTAAAATTCCAATAATTAGCATAAAAATAATTAACATCGGAGTTATAAATTCATTAACTTTTACAAACCCATCTGTTCCAATTCTAAAAACTATATATAAAATAATGGAAATTATTATACTTCCTATTAATGAATTAATACCAATAGATTGCTGAAAATATGCTCCAAATCCTGCAATCATTATAAAAAAAGCAACAATAATAAATATATTTACAATAATATTTATTATATTTTTTATATTAAAATATTTATTTTTAGGATTTATTTTTATAATTATATTTAAAAATTCTTTATAATTTTTTATTTTATATTTATTTATAATTTTTAATGAAACATAAATAATTATTCCCATTAAAATATTTGATACAAATAGCCCCGCAATTCCTTCTAATCCATAAGAAAAAAAGAATATATACATTTCTTGTCCAGAAGCAAAACCTGCACCTATTAATGTTCCTATTATTACAAAAACTATTTTTAAAATATTTTTCATAAAAAAACCCCCATAATATTGTTATGGGAGTTTTTTTATTTTATTCTATTTTTTTCTTCTTCTAATTATCCATACTATAATACCTGCAATTATAATTAATGCTGGAACTACAAATATAATACATTTAATAATTGTATCTTCTTGCTCAGTTGCTCTGTATGAAACTGTTCCTGTATTTTTTCTAGCTGTTATATCTTCTTGTCTATCTACTAAATATGCTATAGAATTTAGTACTAAATCCTTGTTATTGGCAAGTTGGAATACAGTAACTTGACTATAATTACTAACTGGGTAATCTGTTGTAAAATTGTTTTCTCCGTAAATTACCATTTTAGATTTTACAGCTTTTGTACCATTTTCTTCATTTGCCTCTGTTATTGTTTTTTCTAGTTCTGCACCAACTAAAAATTTTCCTGCAACATCAGAACTTGATTTTTCATCTGTTTGAATTTTAAAATTATTTCTAAAATATGATTTTTCACTTGCATTTAATAATTCAGTTTTATTTACTTTTAAATTTTCTAATTCTTCTTCACTTACTAGGTTTATTTTTGTTGCATTTATAAATCTAACCCCTGAATCTTTTGCAATATCCTTAGTTATTGTTGAATATAAAGCATCTGGTTTTATAATATCTGGACTTCCTTGCAACATTTTGCTACTATCTGTTTCTCTTATTATTCCTATTTCAAATGGTTTAACTCCATATAATGCTAATATTTTATTAACATTTGGGAAGTTTTGTTCTGATGTAACAGCACTATTAAGCCATAATATATTTCTTCCAGAATTTATATAATCTATTATTGCATTTGCAGCTATTTCATCAAAATCTTTTTTTGGTGTACATATTATTAATGTATCACAATCATCTGGTATTTTTCCTGTTGATAAAACATCTAATGTGTCAACTTCCGTAACTTCATTTGATAAATAAATTCCTAAATATGTCATATTATTTGATAATTTATAATCTGAATACCCCTCTAAAAAGTATACCTTTGGTACTTTATCTGTTGCAACTGCTATTATTGAACTTGTTAATTTTTGTTCTGCAATACTTATTGTTTCATATGTAGTTGTATCATATGTAACTAAATCGCTTGATGTTAAAACTTTTGATTTATCTCCACATTCAACTATTATTCCTTCACTTCCAGATTCAATTCCATATTTTTCAACTAAATCTGGTCTTGTAGTTGCATCTACAGCCTCTGCATTTATTTTTTCATTTACCTTTTTGTATTGTTTTGCCAAATCTACAGTAGAATCACTATCTGTGTAACCTACAAAATATAAGTTTATATCTTTATCTATATTTTTTACTTTTTCTTTACTTTCATCTGTTAATGTATATAATTTTTCTTGGCTTAAATCAATTGGCGTTAATTCTAAGCTTTGCATCCACATATTCAAAGCTATAAATACTAATATAATAATTAATACTAAAGCTAATGTTGTTGTCCCATTAATTAACCATTTCTTCTTTATAATTTGTAAAAATTTATTTTCTTTTTGGTCTTTTTCCTTTTTTTCTTTAATTTTTTTCTCTTTCAATTTTATCTTTCCTCCTATCTCACGCTTTTTCTTCTTTGCATTACAATTGCTGTTAATAATATGCATGCAACTGTAAATGATATAAATGTTACTGTGTCAGCTATATCAATTTGTCCTTGTGGGAATTTAGAAAACATATTAATTAATGAAAAATTTGTAAATACTGTGCTAAATTGTGGTAAAAACCATGTTAATATAAAAAATCCTATTGTAATAACACCTGCTATTATTTGGTTTTCTGTAATACTTGATGCCAACATTCCAAAAGAAATATATGACATTGCAAGTAATAAGAATCCAAGCATTGTTGCTAAAGCTGTTGTTATATGTGGCACTCCATAATAGCACAAAATACCAAAATACATAAATGTACAAAGTTCTGTTATTATAACTATTAATGTTGCTGCTATAAATTTTCCAAGTATAACCTTGGTAATGCTAAGTGGTGATGTTAATAATAATTGCTCTGTCCCTGTTTTTCTTTCTTCTGCAAATGTTCTCATTGTAAGGATTGGTACAATAAACGTTAATATTGTTGCACCAGAATAAAATATATATTCAAAATTAGTACTTCCATAATTAATTACATCTGTATAAAAAAATATACTAAACATTATTAAAAATAATCCTATAAATACATACCCTATTGGTGATAAGAAATATGATTTAAATTCTTTTTTTATTACTGCAAACATTATTTTTTACCTCCTTCTATTAATTCTATAAATGCATCTTCCAATGTTACATCTTGTTTTTTCATTTCATATATTGTTATATTTTCTTTTGCAAATTCAGCAAATATAGTTTTTCTTAAGTCTTTTTCTCCTTCTGATTCTATACAATAATGTTTAGTTCCATCATCATTTGTTGCAACTAATTTAATATCTTTTATTCCTTCTATTTTATCTTTTACAGTTTCTATTTTGTTTTCTGGGTCCTCTATTGTTACATATATATTATTATTTTTAGATACTGCATTTTCTAGATTTTGTGGAGTATCTATTGCAACTATTTTTCCCTTATTTATAATTATAACTTTATTACATATTTGGCTTACTTCTGATAATATATGTGAACTAAGAATTACAGTATGTGTCTTTCCAAGTTTTTTTATTAATTCTCTAATTTCTGTTATTTGTTTTGGATCTAATCCGACAGTTGGTTCATCTAAAATTAATATTTTAGGTTTTCCAACTAAAGCACCTGCCATACTTACCCTTTGTTTATACCCTCTAGATAAATTTTTTATTAATTTCTTTTCTACATCTTTTAGTCCTGTTTCTTCTATTGTTTTTTCAATTTGTTCTTTTCTTATTTTTCTATCTACTTTTTTTATTTGAGCCATATATGATACAAATTCTTTTACTGTTAAGTCTGTATATAATGGAACACCTTCTGGCATATACCCTATTTCCTTTTTAGCTTTTTTTGGTTTTTTTAACATATCATATCCATCAATTATGATTTCTCCTTCAGTTTGTTCAATAAAACCTGTTATCATATTCATTGTTGTACTTTTTCCAGCTCCATTTGGCCCAAGTAGCCCTATAATTTCACCTTCTTTAATATTAAAACTTATATTGTCTACGGCAACAAAGTTTCCATATTTTTTTGTAACATTTTTTACTTCTATCACAAAAATTCCTCCCTCATTTTAAGTTACAAAAAATATATCACTTTATTTTTTTATTGTAAAGCAATTCACAAAAAATTCACAAACTTATATTTCCGTATGTTTTTTTAAATTAAAAAATATTATAGCATATTAATTTAATAAAAGAATATTTATTAAAAAAAGGAGAATTTTAAAATGTTTTATGCTTTTTTAATTAGTTTTTTTATAGTTTTTTGTGCAGAGCTTGGAGATAAAACACAACTTTTAGTATTATCTTTTTCCACCAAAAGTAAAGTATCTTCCATTCTTGTAGGCGTAGGGGTTGGCACATTTTTAAGTCATGGTCTTGCTATTTTATTTGGCAGTGTTTTAGGAAATTTTGATGATGCAAATTTAAAATTTTATTTAGATATAATTACATATTCTTCATTTCTTTTATTTGGAATTATTGGATTTATTCCTAAAAAAAATAAAAGCGAAAATAATAGAAAAGCACGATTTTTACAGTCATTACTTAATTTAAATTTAAATTATGTTTTATTAGTTGCACTATGTATTTTTGTTGGTGAATTTGGTGATAAAACCTTTTTAGCCTCCCTTGGTTTAGGTCTTCAATACCCTAATTATAAAATTGCATTAATTTTAGGATCTATTTTAGGAATGGTTTTAAGTAATTTAATTGCTATAATTGTTGGTAAATGGTTAAGTCTTAAACTAAAAGAAGGCACAATAGAATGGCTTTCAAATATTTTATTTATTATTTTCGGCTGCCTTGGTTTTGCAAGCATAATTTTTTAGTAATTTTTAGTCATTTTTTCTTGACATTGCTCTTATTATGTGATATTATAATTAATGTCATTTAATAAATGAGTCAGTAGCTCAGTTGGATAGAGCATTTGCCTTCTAAGCAAAGGGTCGGGGGTTCGAATCCCTTCTGGCTCACCATAACAGTCTTAAAAAACATTACTAATTTTATTTAGTAATGTTTTTTCATTTACTCTATTATTGTAATTTATTTTTTATATATGCTGTTATTTTTCAACTATTATATATCATATTTTATTCATTCCAAAAAGCTTTATAAGTCCTAAAAGCTTCATAAATATCAAATTTACTTGTAACTTCATAAGGAGAATGCATTGAAAGAAGTGGAACACCACAATCTATAACATCTACACCTTTATTAGCTAGAATATAGGCAATTGTTCCTCCACCGCCAATATCAACTTTTCCAAGTTCAGCTAATTGATATTTTATATCATATTTTTCTAATAAATTTCTAATCCAAGCAACATATTCTGCATTAGCATCAGAAGCTCCAGATTTTCCTCTTGCACCAGTATATTTATTTAAACTAATACCTTTTCCAAGTAAACCTGCATTTGTTTTGTCAGAAACAGATGCATAAATTGGATCAAATCCTGCATCAACATCAGATGATAACATTTTTGAATAACAAAATACTTTATCTAATAAGTTAACCCTATTTTCTCCTGTTTTATTTAATAATTCAGAAATAAAGTAATCAAACATATGTGATTCCATACCAGTATTTCCCATACTTCCAATTTCCTCTTTATCTGCCAAAATACAAACAGCAGTATTTTTTACATTTTCTAAATTCATCATTGCAGCAAATGAAGCATAAGCACATATTTTATCATCTTGTCCATATGCTGCAACCATACTACTATCAAATCCTAAACTTCTAGCTTTAAATGCTGGTACCAATTCTAATTCTGAACTTAATAAATCAGCCTCAACAATGCCATATTTTTGATTTAATATATTTAAAATATTTAATTTAACTTTTTCGCTTATTTTTTCTCCATCAAAAGGAATGCTTCCAATTAATAAATTTAAATCTTCTCCGTCTATTCCATTTTTTAATTTTTTCTCCATTTGGTCCATAGCTAAATGTGGTAATAAATCTGTTATTGTAAATATTGGATCACTTTCATTTTCCCCAATATTAACTTCTATTTTCTCTCCATTTGGTTTTACAATTACGCCATGAATGCTAAGTGGAATAGTAGTCCATTGATATTTCTTTATTCCTCCATAATAATGTGTTTTAAAATAAGCAAAACCCGTATCTTCATATAATGGATTTGGCTTTAAGTCAAGTCTTGGTGAATCAACATGTGAACCTATTATATGAAGTCCTGTTTCCATTTTTTCTTGACCAATTATAGCTAAATACATGCTTTTATTTCTATTTATAAAATAAACTCTATCACCTGCATTTAAAGTATCATATTCAGATAAATCTTTGAAACCATTTAAATCAGCTATTTTTTTTGCTTCTTTAACAAATTCTCTTTCTGTTTTTGCCTTATTTAAAAAGTCCATATAATCTTTACAAAAATTAAATATTTCCTCTTTTCTTCTAGTATCAAGGTTTTCCCAACCTACCTTTTTCTTATTAAATAATTTTTCCTTTAATTCCTCTTCCATAATATCCTCCTTTGTTAATTTTTCTTAGTATATCACTTTAAAATTTATTTTACTAGTTTTTTTCTAATTTATTCTTAAAATTTGGTTATACTATTTTTATAATATAAAAAAGGAGAAATTTATTTTGAATTCTTTATGGCTAGATTTAACAAATAAATTAAATAATTTTCCAACTTTAGCAAATGATATTTCAACTGATGTATGTATCATTGGTGGAGGAATGTTTGGTATAACCTGTTCTTATTATTTAGCAAAACTTGGTTTTAAAACAGTTATTTTAGAAAAAGATACTATAGGTTCAAAAACAACTGGACATACAACTGCCAAAATTACTTCTCGGACATGGTTTAATATATAATTATTTATGTAATTCTTATGGAAAAGGCTTTGCAAAAGATTATTTAGAAGCAAACGAACAAGCAATAAAAAACATTTATGAAATAATAGAAAATGAAAAAATAAAATGTGATTTTGAGTATGAAAATTCATATATTTATACAGATAAACAAGATGAAATTATAAATATAAAAGACGAAGTAAATTCATTAAATAATATTGGTTTTAATGCAAATTATGTAACAAAAACCTCTCTACCTTTTAATATTTTAGGAGCCATCCAATATAAAAACCAAGCAAGTTTTCATCCTTTAAAATATTTATTAGGTCTATGTAAATCAATAACCAATAATGATGGACAAATTTTCACAAATTCTTTAGTTACAGATGTAAAAAATGATAATAATATTTTTTATACTTATGTTAATGGAAAAATTGTAAAATCAAAATATGTTATAATTGCATCACATTTTCCTTTTATAAATATTCCTGGTTTTTATTTTACTAAAATGTATCAATCTACATCATATATAATTGCTGCAGATATTAGGCAAAAACCTTTTTCAGGTATGTATATAAACGTAAGTGATCCAATTTATTCTTTTAGGCATGTAAAAATTGATGGAAAAAATCTTTTACTAGTTGGTGGCGGAAATCATAAAACTGGTTACTCTACTAGTTATAATGAAACCTATAAAACATTAGAAAATAAACTAAAGTCAATTTATCCTAATGCTGAAGTTTTATATAGATGGAATACTCGTGATTGTATGACACTAGACAAAATTCCCTATATTGGAAGATATTCTAATATAATAGAAAACATGTATATTGGAACCGGTTTTAATAAATGGGGAATGACTACTTCTAATGTTGCTGCAAATATAATAAAAGACATGATTTTAAAAAAAGAAAACAAATATGCATATGTTTTTGATTCTACCCGTATTAAACCTATAAAAAATAGAAAAGAACTAAAAAATATAATAGTTCAAAGTGTTGATTCACTTTTTATTGATAAAATAAAAAATAGTACAATTAATTTTGAAAATATTAATAATAACTCTGGTGGTATAGTAAATGTAAATGGGCAAAAAGTAGGTATATATAAAGATTCTACAGGTAATATTTTTGCAGTTAATCCTATTTGCACACATTTAGGTTGTTTGCTTTCCTGGAATGATATAGATAAAACATGGGATTGTCCTTGCCATGGCTCAAGATTTGACTTTATGGGAAAAAATATTTATGATCCTGCTTTTAAAAATTTGGAAATTTATAATTTAGATTAATTTTTTTATTTTTTTATTGACTTATGGCCTGTTTTTTGCTACAATTCCAGTAATAAATCATATATTTATATGTTTATTTTTTGTTTATTGAACTAGATTTCTCTTTTGTATAAGTTATCTAGTTCTTTTTATTTAGAAATAAATTAATATATAAAAGCCTCTAAAGCTTATGCTTTAGAGGCTTCGTCAACCAATTCAACGTTTTCTAACTTTATAACAGGAATTTTTTTAATATTGAAATCATTTGCAAAAACAATAATATTATAGCCATCAAGCAGTTTATTATTTTTATCTACAATAATAGGTCTTGGCAATTTTTGATACTTTTTATAAAATTCAAGTATTCTACAATATTTTTTTCCCTTTAAGTCTTGTTCTGGTTTATTATACCTAATAGCGTCTATCTTATCAAAAGTAACCCATTTTTTAGGTAGCTTGAACCCAATCTTTCTCATTATTTTTTCTCTATATTTTGTAAACTGTTTCACATGCTTTTTTCTGTCTTTTTTAGAAACACTCCTTACTTTTAAGTATTCTTCATGAGTTAGATTGCTTTTATCAGAATTACATTTTGAACAACATGGAAAAAGATTATTAGTAATACTTATACCTCCTGTATCTCTTGGGTACCGATGGTCTAATGTACTATTAGTACGTTTTAATTTTTTTCCGCAATATACACATTTCTTTCTTTTTAGTGCATATGTTAGTTCATACATTAGGTCCTCAAACCGCTGCAATTGGTAAATTTTCAAATTTCCATCAATAACTTCAGCAAATGGCAACTTGAATTTTTTCGGTAATTCCATAATCATGACTTTTACCTCCTCAAATTATGATGAATTACAAAGCTTTTGTGTTTTAATATATATCACATATATTTTTATTTTACAACTATTATTTTATTATATCATACTTCATTATTCATTTTTTAAACTATTGATATTTTTAAATTTTAAGTATAAAATATGTACAAATTAATTTTAAAGATTCTTAAGATAATTGACAATTACTACTCATAATATTAACTACAATAATTTAATAAAAATTGTTTTAATATTTGAATAATTTATAAAAGGTAAAAAATATGATAACTAAAGAGTTTTCAGAAGAAATATCTGAATTAAATAAACTATTAAGTTACATGCCATTAGAGTATGTAAAAAAAATACCTGAAAAATTAAGAAATTTCTTTAAAGAATTTGAATCAAAAACATATATTCCAAACATAAACCCAGGTAAAGCTATAGATGAACAAAATATAAAAGAAGGTACAAAAGATCTAATTACAATAATTTATAGAAATTATTGGTGCGACAAAGAAGAAAAAGACAAATTAAATAAAATTTTATAAGATCACTATCTTCTGAAGATGTAATAATGAAATGCGTTAATCTAATATCTAATGAATCAACAAAATCTGCAATAACCTATTCTTTATCTAAATTAGAAAACAAAGTAAGAGTTATAGAAGGATTAACAGAAGAAAAATGGATTACATCAGCAACTATAGAATTACCTAGTAATAAATATAAAATAAAGATGTTATCAAAAATAAAAAACTTATATTTTAAAAATTGTATAATTCAGTCTTTAAATATTAATGATAATGAAATAAAAAATGAACTAAACACAATAGAATTTAGATTAGCAAATGGAACAATTGATGCTAATACTTGGATAGAAAATGCTACATTATTTGGAAATATAATTGCAACTTCACAAAAATTAAGTGAAATACAACAAAAAGAAACAAAAACCGAAAAAGAACAAGAAATATTAAATAAATTTGAATTATTAAAAACAAAGGATATAAGAAATGAAAATAGACTAAATATATTTTTAGATTTATGCGTTCCTGATGAATTTAGACAAGTTTTTATTGATAGATACATTTAAAATAAAAAAATATTAAAGGAAAATGATAAAATAAGAGAAGATTTAGAATTATACATCTCTAATAGCCCTATAAATCTATTAAATGGAATTGAAAATTTGGCTTCAAGTAGAAGATTTACCAATGTTAAAAATAAGGAAGCTGAATTAGTATCTAATTATTTAGCATATAAAAAACCTAGCCATAATCAAGAATTGTTTAGTAGGTAAGTATAAAGTAATTTTAATTTATATAGAAGGAATAAGTTATGAACAATGAAAATCCAATAGGTATATTTGACTCTGGAATTGGTGGAGTCACAGTTTTAAAGGAAATTTTAAAAATATTACCAAACGAAAATTATATTTACTATAGTGATTCATTAAATAATCCTTATGGAGATAAATCAGATAATACAGTTAATAAATTATGTGATAATATAGTACATTTTTTTATAGAAAAAAAATGTAAAGCAATCATAATTGCCTGTAATACAGCTAGTGCAAAATCTGCACAATATTTAAGAAAAAAATATAGTAAACTCCCCTTTGTTGTGATTGAACCAGCTTATAAGATGGTTTATGATTATTCTTATAATAATCCAACTCTGGTAATGGCCACAAAAGGTACTATTGAAAGCAAAAAATTTAATATACTTTACCATAAATATGATAATAATAATACAAAACTTCTTCCTTGTGTTGGGCTTGCAGACATAATTGAAAATGGAGATAAATTACAAATAAAAAATTATTTACAACATAATTTAGGAAAATATAAAGGAAAAGTTAAAAATGTTGTTTTAGGATGTACTCATTATCCTTTAATCGAAAATGAAATAAAAGAAGTTTTGGGTAATGTCTGTTTTTTTAATGGTGCTCCTTACTTAGCAAAACATTTAAAAACAGTTTTAACTGAAAAAAATTTAATTAATACCCAATGTTTAAATGGTAATATTTGTTTTATTGATTCTAACAATAGTGAAGTTAAAAAAAATAGATTTTTTAGTTATATTTCTTGATATATAACTATTAATAAAATAGTTGATGGTTTAAATATATATAAAATTAAGGAGCTTGTATAAAGCTCCTTTTTATGGTCGAGGTGACTACCTCAATACAACACATATCTATTGAAATTACTGCATTTCAAAATTTTAATTCTATTCTTGAAATTTAACCTTGAAATTTTTATTATTTTTTATCTATGCAAATTAGCTTTATATCTCACTTATTCCATCTGTTACATAATTAATATATTTTTCTTTCTCTTTTCTTTGGTAGAAGTTAAATACTTTACCATATTCATTAATGGTAGTCTGAATGTCATGATGTCCCATTAATGTTTGAAGTACAGGAAGAGAAATACCTGCTTCAATACATCTTGTTGCAAATGTATGTCTTAATCTATGAGAACTAAATTGTTTCCAATAGCTTAAACCGACTTCTTTTGCAACTTTTTTTAAATAACTATTTACGCTACTTTCAAAAATAAGTGAGCCATTATCTTGACAGAATAATAATTTTTCTTTGTTATATTCATTAGCTTCTGCATTAGTCATTGCTTCAATAACATTATTTCTAAATATATTATTAATCTGTACAAGTCTAGCACCGTCTTTTGTTTGAGATAAGGCAGAATCATGTATGTAAGGTTTATGATTTTCATCATGTGTCAGTATTTTACTAACTCGAATTGTATCACTTTTTATATCAATATCTGATATATCTAGTGCTAATGTTTCTCCTAATCTCATTCCAGTGTACAATTCAATTAAGACAAGATTTTTATATGGATGAGTATCATTCATTAAGTATTCTTTAAATCTTTTTTCTTCATCAAATGTCATTGGATTAACTTGTTTAGTAGCAATTTTACTTTGAGTTTTTTCAATTTTGTTAAAACCTCTGAAAAAGTTCTTTTTTATGTAGTCATTTTCTTCAGCATAATCAAAAATTCTTGCAAGCATTCCATAATCCTTTTTAATTATAGAATTAGACTTATCTCTTTCATCTTCCAAGAAATCTTCAATGCTTTCTCTTTTTACTTTTTCAATAGGAATATTAGAAAACTCATAATTTGAAATCCTTTTTAATGTACTCATATTTGTTCTATATGCATTTGTTCCAATTTTACCTCTAGACTTTTTGATTTCTTCCATTTGACATCCTAAACTATAGATTGTAACCATAGTTTTTTGTACAATATTTTTAGGAAGACCATTTCTTTTTACATTATCTTTAAATTGATAAAGTTTGTATAATGCTTCATCTTCAGTTTTTCCTGTAAAAGTTTTCTTAATTTCTTTTCCTGTTTGTGGACTTCTTCCTAAGTTTAATATTGCTTTTGAGCAAGATGAAATATAGTAAATATCACATTCTGCTGCATTTGAGCAATTTTTACATATAGAACATTTTGTAAGTTTCTTTCTATTGCTACAAATTGACCTATCTTTACAATTTTTACAAGTTGGACAGATAGGCAAGGTATTTACCTTCTTTTTAGTCTTTATTGCATATGTTCCAACCGTAATTCCTTTTGAGTGTTGCATTTAGTACCTCCTTATTTTAGGAAGAAACTACCCTGCTTTACTCTTGTACCTATAAAATTTTTAATGTATACTACTGTGTAGTACAGGGTGTTCCTGTAAATAGTTATTTTTTGAAGATTTATTTGTCCATTAGAAAAGAGCTTCATTTTTATTTCCAACAACATGCTTTTCACTTAAAAATTTTTCTAAGCAATCTGCTTTTACCCAAAATGCTCGTCCGATTTTTATGCTTGGAAAATCTTCAGAATTAAATAATTCTAAACATTTAGTGTTACCTAAATGTAGAAGTTTTCTAACATCTTCTGGCGAATACATAACTATATTATCAAGCTTTTCCATAGTTATACCTCCTAACTTAAATCTTTAATTTTGCATGATGTTTAAGTTATTTGGTATGTTCTGGTCACCCTTCGAGTCCAAATTTAACATAACATCTATGCATTGTCAATAGTCTTTTTTGAAATTTAAATTATCAAAAATTTTGTACAATCTTTAATATTGCAATATGAAGTTTTTAAAATTCTTGAAAATTTTATCTTCTATAATGAACAGCACTAAAAAATAAAAAAAGGATACATTTAATTTAAAATTTTTTAAAATTTCATTTTTCTGTCTATAAATAACAGCACTAAAAATTCAAAAAAGTGGACAATAAATAAAAATAAAAAAATTTATTTTATAGAACTTTATATATAATTTAATATTGTTAAGCAAATGTCACAATAAACATTTTTTAGTACATTAATTAGTACTTTTAAAAGTACATAAAAATAATAAAAAATTTAATTTCTTGTCCTAGCAAGCACTGAATTTGTTCACACGAAATTCTGCATGATGGGATAAAATCCCAAACCCTATCTAATTTTTTGAAAAAAATATTTAATAGAAATAAAATTAAAAACATTGTCATATTTCCTTTTAAATTTTAGAAAATTATGATATAGTAAGTTTGGAATTTTGGAGGTAAAAATGAAGACAGTAAAACCTTTTGTAAAATGGGCTGGTGGAAAAAATAGTTTAATACCACAAATAACAAAATATTATCCGTATGAATTAAAAAATGGGACTATTGAAAGATATATTGAACCTTTTGTAGGTGGTGGTGCTGTTTTAATAGACATTTTACAGAAATATGAAGTAAAAGAAGCATATGCTTTTGATATAAATATAGATTTAATTAATTGTTATAATGTAATAAAAAATAATGTTGAAGAATTAATAAGTAAGTTAGATAAAAAAGAAAAGGAATTTTTAACTTTAAATGATGAAGAAAGACAAGGTTATTTTTATGATATTAGGGCAGAATATAACTCTTACAAACTAAATGATGAGTTAGATGTAAAACGAGCTTCTGAATTTATTTTCTTAAATAGAACTTGTTTTAATGGATTATATAGAGTTAATAAAGATGGGAAATTTAATGTACCTTGTGGTAGATATAAAAATCCAACAATATGTGATTCTATCAATTTAAGAAATTTATCAAAACTTATTAAAAATGTTATTTTTGAATATGGTGATTACAAAAAAAGTGAACAATATGTAAATGATAATACATTTGTATACTTTGATCCACCTTATAGACCTTTATCAGTCACATCTGGATTTACATCTTATACTAAAGAAGATTTTAATGATGACAATCAAAAGGAATTGGCTCAATATTATAATAAATTAAGTTTAAAAAATGCAAAATTGATGTTAAGCAATTCAAATCCAAAGAATGTTAATGAAAATGATAATTTTTTTGAAGACATATATAAAGGCTTCTACATAAATGAAGTTTCAGCAAAAAGAATGATAAATTCAAATACTAAAGGTCGTGGAGAAATTTCTGAATTGCTAATAACAAATTATAAGGAGCAATTAAAATGGAATTATCAAATAGATTCTACTTTAGAGAGGGTAGCTTTAAGTTAATAAATGATGATACCTTTAATGCATTAAAAAATTTCGAAGAAAAAACCTTTGACATGATTTTTGCTGATCCACCGTACTTTTTATCAAATAATGGAATAACTTGCAGTGGTGGAAAAATGGTAAGTGTTAATAAAGGAAAATGGGACAAGGCTTTATCAATTAAAGAAAAACATGAATTTAATAAACATTGGATTAAAGAATGTTATAGAGTTTTAAAAGATAATGGAACAATATGGATTAGTGGAACATTACATAATATTTATTCAATAGGTATGGCTCTTGAAGAAGAAGGATTTAAAATAATCAATAATATAACTTGGCAAAAAACTAATCCTCCACCAAACATAGCTTGTAAAGCTTTTACTCATTCAACTGAAACAATATTATGGGCTAAAAAAGATTTAAAGAAAAGCAAATACACATTTAATTATAACTTAATGAAGGAATTAAATGATAATAAGCAAATGAAAGATGTTTGGACAACTTCTTTGACTAAACCATCTGAGAAGAAACAAGGAAAACATCCAACACAAAAACCTTTAGAAATATTAAACAGAATTATATTAGCTTCAACAAAAGAAAATGATTTGATTTTAGACCCTTTTTGTGGTAGTAGTACAACAGGAATTGCAGCAGTAAAGTTAAATAGAAGATACATAGGAATAGATAATGAAAAAGAGTATTTAGATTTATCTATTAGAAGATATCAAGAAATAAAGGAGAAGTAGTTATGAAAAGAGATTTTGCACAATGGCTATTAACTTTTACAGATAGCATAGCAGATTATAAATATTACATAGATTTTGAAACTATATATAGAAATGCAGAAGAATATAAGATTGAATTAAATATGCTAAATTCCTTGATTGGTAGCAAAAATATAGAAAAAGATTTTGTAAATTTAATAAACAAATATCCTGAAGTATTAAAATGCATTCCAATTTTGTTAGCAGTAAGACAACATGAAATAATTGTTTTAGATAATGAAGGTAACAAATTTGAATACAATTTTAAAAAAATGAATTATAGTATAGAACAATATAAAGTATTTATGAGGGAAACAGGATTATTTGATTTAATTCAAAATCATCTAGTAAATAACTTATATGATTATGTTTTAGGTGTAGAATCTGGATTGAATTCAAATGCAAGAAAAAATCGTGGTGGACATCTTATGGAAAATGTTGTAGAAAGATTTATTCAAAAAGCTGGATTTAAGAAGAATGAAACATATTTTAAAGAAATGTATTTACAAGAAATAGAAGAAAAATGGAAACTAGATATGTCATTTATTAGTAATCAAAATCAAGCAACTAAAAGATTTGATTTTGTTGTAAAAACTGATAATTGCATATATGGAATTGAAACGAATTTTTATGCAGCAGGTGGTTCAAAACTTAATGAAACTGCAAGAAGTTATAAAATGATTGCTGAAGAAGCTGAAAGAATTGTAAGTTTTGAATTTGTATGGTTTACAGATGGAATGGGATGGATTTCAGCAAGAAATAACTTAAGAGAAACTTTTGACATAATGGACAACATTTATAATATAGCAGATATGAAAAACGGAATCATGAAAAAAATATTTAAATAGAATGGAGAAATATATATGAAAAATGTTACATTAGATGCATTAATACCTAGAGAAGATTTTGAAATAATAGATGAATTAGAAAATAGCAATATTAGTAGAAATAAATCGACTCTTTCAATTGAGGATCTCTCATTTGATTCTTTCTTTTTTTCAGCATTAAGAAAACCAGACTTTCAACGAGAAACTAATGAATGGAGTCCTGAAAAGATATGTGGATTTATTGAAAGTTTTGTAAAAGGAGAATTGGTCCCTGCAATTATACTATGGAAACATAAAAATGGATATATTTTTGTTATAGATGGTTCTCATAGATTAAGTGCTTTAGGTGCATGGATTAACGATGATTATGGAGATAATGATATATCACTTAATTACTATGAAAAATTTATACCACAAGAACAAAAAGAAATTGCAGAATATACCAGGAAATTAGTTAATGAAAAAATTGGTTCATTTAAGGATTATCAAAGGGCAAGAAGAAATTCTGAAGGAATACCACAATATATATTAGATAATGTAAAAAATTTAGGAGCTATTGCATTACAAATCCAATGGGTAGAAGGAGATTCAGCAACAGCAGAAAAGTCATTTTTAAAAATAAATCAGTCTGCTACCCCAATAAGTAATGCAGAATTAGAATTGATTCAATCTAGAAGAATGCCGTATGCTATAGCGGCAAGAGCAATAATGAGAGCTGGTAAGGGGCATAATTATTGGTCGATATTTGATAGTGAAGTTCAAAAAAACATAAAAAATATCGCTGGAAATATACACCAAATTTTATTTTCTGGAGATAATTTTTCAGAATCTTCTAATTTATCCAATCTACCAATAGGCGGAAATTTTGCTTCTACAAGTACATTGGATTTAATAAATCAAACGGTTAAAATTTCTAATAACATTGATGAAAAAACTGATTATGAGATTGATAATGATGGAAGTAAAACATTGAAATATTTAAAAAACACATTAGAGTTATTACAACTAATTCATTCTAAAGAAAAATTTTCTTTAGGATTACACCCATTTATTTATTTCTATTCTAATATTGGAAAGCACAAAATAGCTTCTTACTATGGGATATTAGAACTGTTTTATAGATTAAAAACTCAAAAAAAAATAAATGAATTTTGTAAAGTTAGATCTAGATTTGAACAAATACTTTTAAAATATGAATTTTTAATACAACAAATTGTCAGAAAATGGCGTCAATCTAAAAGAGGATATAAGGAAGTTGCAGATTATTTTGAACAAATAATAACCTTGTTAAATCAAAATCCAAATGCACCTATTGAAACTATAATAGATGACCTAGTTAAAATTTCTAAGTTTAATTATTTAAAAATTGCTATTATAGATAATACTTCTAATCATACAAATAGAAAAGACTTCAGTAGAGGAGAGAAAGTTCAAATAAAAGTTAATACTTTGATAAAAGGAATTCCATTATGTCCTATTTGCAATGGATATATAGATATGAATTCAAGTTCAATTGACCATATTCAAAGAAAAAGAGACGGTGGAATAGCAGAAATTAATAATGGACAAGTTACACATATATATTGTAATACAACATTAAAGAATTAATTATTAAATAAAAAATATAGATAAGTATGATATTTAAATCTCACACTTATCTTATTTTTTATACTTATTTTTCTAAGCACTCACTAATCAGCTGTATACCATCACAAAAGCCATTCCTATAATACTTTTCATTCCAATATCCAATATAATCCATAAAATTATCATCAAGAATATTAAGTTGTCTTTGAACATAGTTTCTATTCTGTTTAGGAATATTTTTCAAAATCCTTTCAGAAATCTCATCAAAATAAACCCAATGTTTTCTATCCTCATCACAAATTAAAGAAGAAAGTTCATCTTCTCTAAATAACAACCAATCTTTTAAAATATCATCATTAACTTCTCTTAAATTACTCATAACAAATCCTCCTAAAATTAAACATAAATTAATTCTTTTAAAACAATTTCTTCAGCTTTATTTTTAATATTATTCATTAATCTAACCCATTCAAGAGGATTCGTATCTTTTAAACTTTCAGAAATATTTTCGGTTTCTTTAAATTGATTTATTAATATTTTCACTTTTTCCTTAGCTTGTAAATCTATTTCAACAATATGTTTTCTTAAACTACAATTAATTTTCATTAATTCATATTCGCCTTTTTTATAATTTCTTAAATAGTCTAATCTTAAATATCCATATTTTCCCATTTGATAGTTTTTATCTTCTTCATTTTCTAAAACTAAATTTGGAATAAAATAATCACTATTTTTACGATAAGTCAATTTTAAATTTTCCATAATCAAATCCTCCTAAATTTAATTTGCATATAATTTTGACCAATCCATATCAGAATAATCTCGACCTTCATAATTATAGAATGTGTTATATTTATTCTTTGTATTAAATATATTATTTTTATTTGTATCTGATTTTCTGACCTCTGGACAATTGAAAAACGGACTTCCAGAAGTTTGATTTTCAGACTTCAAATTTATAAATTCCTCTCTTATTTCTGATATAGTTTTTCCTACATAAATTCTATTAGGTCTATTATTTCCTTGTCTTTTTTCTTTAATTAAATTAGCTTTATTTAGTTGTTCAAATGCAGAACTAATAGCAGACTTACCGACATGTAATTTTGTTTCTAAATCCATTCTCGTAAAAATTACATACATATTTTCTTCTTCATCATAGTAATGTTTTTTTCCTTTAGGAATATTATTTGCCAATTCATTATTATAGGTAAGTGATAATCTATCACATAATAGAGAATATAGTAGAATTGCTGTAGGAGATAAGTCTTTATAAATCTCATTATTGCAAAGTTCTTTGTTTACTCGAAAAAATTCAACTTTTCGATAATCTTCTTTAATTTTATGTGGTACAAAAGTTAACATTGAAATTCCTCCTAAACCAGATGGGATAAGAGATTGCTATTTTTGAAATTTTCTTGAAATTTTTTTGAGATAAAAAATAATTCTTGAAATTTATTTTTGAAATTTTTTCGGTATTTTTAAGAATTTTATAGAATTTGATAAAATCAAAGACACATGCTGTAATCTTACAGACATGTGCCTTTTCACATTTTAGACTTTTTTAGAATTTTTTGAAATTCTTTGAAAAATCTCTTTAAATGGTCGAGGTGACAGGGATCGAACCTGCGACCTCATGGTCCCAAACCACGCGCGCTACCAACTGCGCTACACCTCGATAAATCATGTGACCAATATAATATAACACAAAAAACTTAAATTTGCAAGACATTTTATAAATTTTCTAAAAGTTTTCAAAAAAAATTATTATTTACCCTAAAACATAAAAAAACTTCGACTAAAATGTTAAAAATCTCTTGTAAAATACAAAAAAAACAAGTATAATATAAGAGTATGCACCAGTAGCTTAGCTGGATAAAGTGTTCGGCTACGAACCGGAAGACCGGGGGTTCGAATCCCTCCTGGTGCACCAAAGCTCTAAACAAAGTTTAGAGCTTTTTATTTTATACAATTTCTGGGTTATCATTTAAAATAATATCTGCTAAATTTTTACTAAAATCAAATGGAACAACGTAGCCACCTAAATTTCTAGCTTTATCAGCCAAAACACTATTTTCTATATTTACATATATTTTAGATTTTCCCTTACCATTTTTTGCCTCTTGAACTAAATTAGATACAGAAGAATTACCATCAAAAGCAACAACAATAGAATTTCTTCTTTCAAAAATTTCATAATTAAAACTTTTATATATTCCCATTTCATCACTTTCTATAGAAATTCTAATACCATCAATATCATCTTTTGATAAATTTTCATACTCTTGCTTAGAAAGCATTTTAGGAATTATTGCATAAATTTCAATATTTTTATTTAATTTTTTACAAATATCAATAACTTCCCTTTCATAGCCCTGCATTTTATGTCCTATAACAAAAAATGCTTTACTACCATCAACTTTTTTTATAAATTTTTCTAAAATTTCACATCCTGCCTTTTCGACCTTAGTATTTCTTCCCTTTTTATTAAAACTCCCCCCAGCAATTACTATAGGAACTTTATTTTCTGGAAGTTGTCTTACTTTATCTCTCAAAATACTCTCGGCCTCCATATTATTATTTATTCTCATTGGCATATTATTATCTTTATTTTTCTCATGAATTTCTTGTTCTAAATTCGTCAATGCTTCTTTTATTGTTCTTCCATTTAAGAATTTTTCAAATTCTTTAGACTTTCTTTCAAAATATATTTGGCTTTGTTTAACCACCATATCTTCAACTTTTCTCATCTTTTCAAAATCTTGGGTAGTAAGGTTTAGTAAGTTATGCAAAGCAAGTTGTTCATCAATAGTATCTACACCATAAAATCCACACCCATCTGTTCCCTGTACACAATTTATATTATTTTCCAAATATGTTTTTAATGGGTGAATTTTTAAATTCGTTAAATTATTTAATCTTACATTTGATGTTAATTGAAACTCCAATATTACATTATTTTCACGCAGCTGTTTCAATAACTCTTTTCCCTCTTCGGAAGATAAATTTGCTGTGTAAAGTCCATGTCCAAGTCTAATTTTAGGCATTTTTTGTCCTGGTCTTAATGATTCTTTTACACACATAATTGATCTAGAAACATTATCTTTTAAACTATCATTTTCTCCAGCATGAATTCTAATTGTAAAATCATTGTCTACCTCATCTACATATTTTACAAGTTCATTTATTGCTGGTTTTAAATCTCCAATATCATTTATTTCTTCACCAATAAAATCACTACCAACAACATATGGGCTTTTTGCAATAGCTTTTAACACATCTAAGTTGTCCCTTAAATAGTTTCCTCCTATTATTTGATCTTTTATAATTGTTAATGGAATTCTTCTCATGGCAGCTAAAAATCTTATTTTTACCCCAGTTTCTTTTTCTATGTATGGCATTATTTCATGAATTTCTTCAATTAATTTTATTGCTGGTCCATTTGATTTAACTAAGTCTGTGTCCGCAATTTCAACATAATCTATATTTTGTTTTTGATATTCTCTTGCAATCCATAAAAGTTTATCTTGTCGTAATGTAATATTTTTTAAGTTTTCGTTCTCATTATCTTTAAGCATTACTTTAACCATTCTACGAATATCTTTTTCTGGAATTAAATTTATTTTATCTCTGTCCAATTCAATTTTATCTTTGCTCTCTACTCCCTTACAAAAAACATATCTATAAATATATAGTTTTTCTAAATTTGTAAACACAGCTTGTCCATCTTTTAAAATAGCTAAACTATTTCTTATTTTTGCAATATTATATTGAGCATTTTCTATATTATTTAATATAAAATCTGCAAAATTAATAAAAGTATTATCATCAATTTTTCTTGTCAAATATTTTCCTTTTAAATCTAAACTTTCATATTGTTTTTCTATAATACTTCTTTGCTCCATTATTTTTTCTTCTTGGTCTTTATTCATTTTTAGTTTTAATTTTTTAATATAATATAACGGATATCTTAATTGATGTTTTATACCCAAAGAAATTAATGCATCTGGCGACAAATTAGCATTCATATGTGTATGCAAATCGGTCCTAAATTTATCTTTTTTAAATATATATGATTTTACAATTGTTTTTTCTATTGGTAATTTATAATCTTTTGTCTGTGACATTAATGTTTTTGTTATTGCAGGTATTTTAGCTTTTATTGCTACTTTTCCATTTTCATAAATATTTGCAATTTTAATTCCACCAAGTCTAAATATATATACAATTTCTTGATCTCCATTTATACTGGCTGGAATCACTCCTGTAATTATTTTCATATCATTTTTATCTTTTATTGTTTCTACATTACATAACTTTGCTAAATTTGTTATTAAATTTCCTGTATTATGATTTGGTGTTTCTAATATGTACCTTATCTCATCTTCTTTTTCACGGTATATACTTACAATAATATCTTTTTCTTTATCTAAATAAAATCTATTAACTAATGTTTTGTCCATTATTCCCTCCATAAAAAATTTAAATATTAAACACCATTTTAGCATAATCAAAGAATTTTAGCAAGTATTATGTTTACTTTTTAATAAATAATTCCTTTTGTATTTTTATATTCTTCCATTGTTTTTATGCACTCTTGTCTATCTAATTGTTTTAAATTAATTAATTTTGTGTTTTTTCCTTTTAAATAATCATAAATAATATCATCTCGAAACCCTATCTCTCCTGCATCTTCTTTTGTACAACCATAATAAACTGTCTTTATATTTGCCCAAATAATTGCTGACAAGCACATTGGACATGGCTCACATGATGTATATAAAATACATTTAGACAAATCATATGTATTTAATTTTTTACAAGCCTCTCTTATTGCAACAATTTCAGCATGTGCAGTTGGATCATTATTTTTTAATACTTTATTATTCCCATTTGCTATAATATTTAAATTTTCATCTAGTATTATGGCACCAAATGGTCCGCCATCACCATTTTTTATTCCTCTTTTTGCATTCTCATTTGCCAATTTCATAAACCTATCCATTTTTAACCTCCTTTATTCGTTAAACTATTTTACTATATAAGTATAAAAAAATAAAGACATATATAATTAATAAACAAACTATAATATTAAGAGGTGTATTATATTGATTATTAAGACTTTAAAAATAAATTTAAAAATCACTTTTATAATATTAATTATTTTTATCTTGTTATTTTCTTTAATAATAAGTTTTGTATTTGCCAATAATGAAAATGAAGAAAAAAAAGATTTTATTAAATGGGTGGATTTTAAAATTACATATGATGTATTAGATAAAACGTCAAAATTAGATATAAATTCACATGTAAAAAATGAAGAAATAAAATATAATTGGATAGAACTTCTTGCTTATTTAGCATGCAAAAATGGGGGCGATTTTAAAAAATTTAAACAAACTGATTTAGATGATTTAATAAAAAAAATTAAAAATGGTCAAACAATTGGAGAATTAACACAAAATATGAAATATTATAATTATTATTTTGAAAGTTATAGTGCTGTACTTAGTGGTTTTATTGGGGATTACAAAATAGAAACAACAAATGAAGATGGACAAAAAATAGTAACAGAAAAATATGGAATTAAAGCATTTCTTCCTATTGCTAAAAATTATGGTTTTAGCCACTATGATGATTTTGGAAATTCTAGGTCATATGGATTTAAAAGAACTCATCTTGGCAATGACTTAATGGGAAGTATAGGTACCCCAATAGTTGCAGTTGAATCAGGCACTATAGAACATATTGGTTGGAATCAGTATGGTGGTTGGAGAATTGGTATTAGAAGTTTTGATAAAAAAAGATATTACTATTATGCTCATTTACGAAAAAATCACCCTTATAGTGAAAACATGCAAGAAGGAAAAACCGTAAAAGCAGGAGATGTAATTGGCTACCTTGGCATGACAGGTTATAGCCTAAAAGAAAATGTTAATAATATAAATATTCCTCATTTACATTTTGGAATGCAATTAATATTTGATAAATCACAAGAAGATGGAAATAACGAAATTTGGATTGATGTTTATAATATAATTGAATTTTTAAAGAAAAATCGTTCCGAAGTTTATATGAATAATAAAGATACAAAAGATTATGTAAGGAAAAATGAATTTTATGAAAATGCATTTTTCGAATAGGAAAGCCAAATTTTACGTAAAATTTGCATTATATTTAAAAAAATGGTATAATTATTATGTAAATAAATTTTATAAGGAGGTCATTAATATGACGGAAATACGCAGACAGTTAAAAGAGTACATTAAGATGGTTGGAGCTGAAAATCTCATTTACCATCCGACCCCCAAGGAAAAGGAAGCATTCGAAGGCATTCTCTTTACAAGAGGATTGCCAAACATCTCAATAATACAAGAATTGGCTTCATAATCCAAACAGGCACTAGTAATTTCTAGTGCCTGTTATTTTTTTCCTAAAACAATACTTATTTCTTTATTTATCTTCCCTCTACTAATTTGTAAAACAACTGTGTCCCCTGGTTTCTTTTTATAAATAAACTCTTTTAAATCATTCATTGTATTTATGGCAATCCCATCAAAAGAATTTATAATATCTCCCTCTTTTAAATCTGTACTACTAGCAGGGCTATTATTTAAAATCTTTGTAACATAAATTCCTTTATTAAAACTCGTATTTTTTTGTGTTAAATATGGAATTACCTCTTTATCATAACCATATATTCCAATATTTGCCTCTTCAAAATTATCATTTTTTGCAAAACTTTCTATTACACTTTTTATAACATTAATTGGAACGGCAAAACCTATTCCTTCAGCCGAAGATATTTTTACTGTATTAATTCCTATAACTTCACCGGCTAGCTAAAATTAATGGTCCACCACTATTTCCAGGATTTATTGTTGCATCTGTTTGAATAAGATTAGTCATATATGAACTTTCTCCATTTTCTTCTAACTTTATAGTTCTATTTTTGGCACTAATAATTCCTGATGTTACGGTCCTTCTAAACTCAAAACCTATTGGATTACCAATTGCATACACGCTTTCTCCAACTCTAATTTGGCTTGAATCTCCCAAAGTTGCAGCCACTAAATCTTTTTCATTTATTTTTAAGATTGATAAATCTAAATCTATATCACTCCAAACAACACTTGCACCATAAGTTTTTCCATCTTCCAATGTTACATAGCATTTGCTGTACTTTTCTCCTGTTAAGTGCTGATTACTTAAAATGTATCCATTACTAGATACTATAATTCCTGTTCCAAGTCCTAATTTTTCTTCACTATTATTATCTAATATTGAACTTCCTGTATTTTTTAATTTTGATATTCCTACAACACTCTTAGTTACATCCTCAATTTTATCTGCCAGTGTATTACTTTTATTTGTTATATTTTCCACATTTTCTGAATAATTTGTGGATTGTAACCTAGTTGTTTGATAACTGTTTTGATTTATTTCTATTTTATTGTATGTATTGTACATATACCATAAAATAATCCATAGCATTATTAATAAAATTGTTATATATATTATTTTTTTATTTCTTTTTTTACTAACATATTTCAACCAATTCACTCTCCTATTTGTTATTTTTTCCTAATTTAATTATTTTAAACATTTGATTTTCTTTTTTTTATAAATAAATTCGTCAAAAATTTGCTTTTTTTTCATTTTCATAATATAATCTATATGTAAAATTATATTATTTAAAATTTGAAAAATAAAAGGTGAAATTATGGTAAAAAAGGACTTTTATGAATTAACAAATCCACAAAAGAATATTTATTTAAGAGAAGAATATTATCCCAATACATCTATCAACAACATTTCTTTTACTTATTATTTTGAAAAAGATTTAAATCCAGAAATATGTGTTAAAGCAATTAACAAAATAATTGAATCAAATGACGCTTTAAGAATTCGCATAAAAAAAGATGGCAATAATGTATTTCAATATATAAGTCAATATTGTTATGAAGAAATACCAATATTTAATTGTGTTAATAAAACTTTAATAGAGAAAAAACAAGAAATGGAAATCGATGCAAAAAAAATCTTCAAATTTGAGGATAATAAATTATATAAATTTGCAATTTACAAACTCGAAAAAAATCATACTGCAATATACGTAAAATTACATCATATCATTGCTGATGCTTGGGTAACAAAAATATTGTTAAACCAATTTATGGAATATTACAATTTGTTTCATAACAATGAAACTTATATTGATATTGAACAACCATCATATATAAACTATATTAATGCTGAGAAACAATATTTTTCTAGTGAAAAATTTAATAAAGATAAAGCCTTTTGGGATTCTTATTTAAATTCATTTACTGAAGCCATTCCATTTAAGGAAATAGCCAATAAAAAAACTTCTAGCTCAAATAGATATACAAATGAACTAGATTGTAGTGATAAAATTAATGAATTTTGTAAAATAAATAACATTACACCTTATGCATTTTTCATTGCTGTATATTCTATATATTTATATAAAGCACAATCAAAAACAGATTTTACAATAGGAACACCTTTATTAAATAGAAAAAACTATACAGATAAACATACAGTAGGAATGTTTGTATCAACAATTCCTTTAAATATACATATTAATAAAAATGAAACATTTATTGAATTTACAAAAAGAATAGCAATTGACTTAATTTCAATACTAAGACATCAAAGTTACCCATATCAAAATATGTTAGAATATACAAGAAAAGAAAAACAAATAAACACTAATTTATTTGATACAATTTTATCTTTTCAAAATATGAGACCAGACGAAAATATTTTAGAATGCAAATTTAAACATTTTTGGAACTTTTCAGCTAATCAACAAACTAGTTTTGAAATGCACATTACAGACTATAATGGTGAAGGAAGATATTTTTTAAATTTGGATTATAATGAATCGTTTTGCAATGATAATGAAATAAAATTAGTTTTCGAAAGACTAAAAAATATTATTAATAATGTACTTAAAGAAAATTTACCTATAAAAAACATTTCTTTTATAAGTACTGAAGAAAATAATAAAATAAATAATATATTTAACCATTTTACAAACTATTCACCTTCAAAGACATTAATTGACTTGTTTGAAGAAACTGTAAAAAAACATCCAAACAAAATAGCACTAAAATTTAAAAATGAAATTCTAACATATGCAGAACTATCACAAAAAGTTAATGGTTTTGCAAATACTTTGCTAAATAATAATATAAAAAATAATATTCCTGTTAGTATTTTATTAGAACGTTCTTCTCAAATGGTCATAGCTATGCTTGCAACATTAAAAGTTGGTGCATACTATATAACCATTGATCCTTTTTGGCCACTAGATAGAATAAATTACATTATAAGTAATAGTGATAGTTCTATTTTAATAACTCATGGTAAATATATTAATCAACACTTAGATATGAAATGTATAAATGCTGATGAAATTGATTATTCTAATTTATCAAATAATATTAATAATATACCTCATTCTTTATCAGATTATGCTTATGTAATATACACTTCGGGTTCAACCGGTAAGCCTAAGGGAACTATGATGACAAATAAAAATGTAGTAAATTTATTACATTCTACACATATAAATTTTAACCAAACCCCAAATGATATATGGACTTTATTCCATACATATACATTTGATTTTTCTGCTTGGGAAATTTACGGTTGTTTATTATATGGTGGTCAATTGGTAGTGGTTCCAAAAGAAACAACTATTAATCCTAAAGAATTTTTAAATTTATTAGTTAAAGAAAAAGTTTCAATTTTAAATCAAACTCCAGCATATTTTTATAAAGTTATTGAGGAAGAAAAATTATTAAACTTAAATTTAGATAATATTAGATATGTTATTTTAGGTGGAGAAGCAGTTTATGCTGAACCATTAAAATATTTTAAAGAAAAATATCCTAATATAATTATATACAATGGCTATGGTCCAACAGAAACAACAATATTTGCAATAATGGGAGAAATAACAAAAAATGATATAAATGATAATAATATTTATATAGGATATCCTCTTGAAAATTATAAAATACGCATATTAAACCAAGATTTACTTCCTTTAGGTATTGGCTGTGAAGGAGAAATATGCATTAGTGGTAATGGCGTATGTAGCGGCTACTTTAATAATCCTGAAATGACAAAAGAAAAATTTATAACTATAGATGGTGAAACTGTATATAGAAGTGGTGATTTAGGTTATTGGAACTATGATGGAAGAATTAAATATATAGGTAGAAATGATAATCAAGTTAAAATTAGAGGTTTTAGAATTGAATTAGAAGAAATTGAAAAAGAATTATTAGCATGTAAATATGTTACTAAAGCTGTTGTTATGCCTATTGAAAATAACAATTATACAAAATCACTAGTTGGCTTCATAGAAACCTCTAAAGAAAATTATGTTGATTCTGTATTACAAGCAATAAGACGAAATCTAACTTCATATATGATACCAAAATTATACCAAGTTAAAGAAATGCCTTTAAATAATAATGGAAAAATAGATAGAAAAAAACTACTTTCACAAATAGATTTTAGAAATAAAGAAATAATAAAACCAACCAATAATCTTGAAAAAGAATTATTTGATACAATTACTAAAATAAAAAATATATCAAATATATCCATAACAGACGACTTTTTTGAAGACTTAAATTTTGATTCTTTAGATATAATGCAAATGTCTACATTATTATCTAAATACAATGTTAGTATACAATCAATTAATAATAATTCTTCAATACAAAAACTAGCACAATCTATAAACAATAAAAATGATAAATCAACTATAAATGTATTTCATGAGGTAGAAATACAAAACCATACATTTTCTTATGATTTAAACAATGTTTTATTAACAGGATCAACAGGTTTTTTAGGTGCTCATATATTAAGAGATTTAATAAAAAATCCTAATACAAAAAAAGTATTTTGTTTAATACGAAACAAAAATGGTGTATTAGCTGAAAATAGGTTTAAAAAATTTATTAAAGATTATTTTACTTATGAAGATATGGCAAATCTTGACAAAATTACAATTATTAATGGGGATTTTGAAAAAGAAAATTTCGGAATTTCAGATGAGGAATATTCGAATTTAACCAAAAAAATATCAACAGTTATTCACTGTGGAGCTTATGTAAAGCATTATGGTAAATATAATAAATTTCATATGACAAATGTTATTGGAACTGAAAATGTAATTAATTTTGTACATAAATCTAATGCAAAATTAGCACATATATCAACAATTTCTGTTGGTGGTTATTGTGATATTAATGACATTAAATATTTGGATGAAAACTCTATTAATATTGGACAAACATTTAATAATCATGTATATATGATAACTAAATATGAAGCAGAATGTAAAGTACTAGATGCTATTAATTCTGGTTTTATAAAGGCTAAAATATTTAGATTAGGAAATATTATGCCAAGAATTACAGATGGTAAATTCCAAACAAACAAATTAGATAATGGATTTTTAAGCAGAATAAAAACAATTCTTAGCATTAAATCAATTACCAAAGATTATCTTAATCTTACAATTGACTTAAGTCCTGTTGATTTGTGTTCTCAAGCAATTGTTACTTTATTAAAAAATAATACTAATAACACTATCTATCATATATTAAATAATAATCTTCTTTCAGTTAAAGATTTAGTATCTAACTTTAATATTGAAACAATATCAACTGAAGAAGCTATAAAAAGAATTAAGCAATTAGATGATCCTCATAGTGCCCACTTACTAAATGATTTATTATATTCAAATTTAATAGAAACTAAAACAATTGAAGAAATTAGTTGTAATGAGCTATTAAATTTAGGATTTTGTTGGAATAAAATTGATACTGATTATCTAGATAAAATTTTTAAAATTGTTAAGGAGTAATAAATGAAAAACTTAAAATTAAGAATATATAGTAAATTATTATTATTAGAAGTAGCTGTAATTGTACTTATGCGATTTCTAATACCTGTATTATCTAATTACCCTCCATATTCAGAGGCAATTGATTTTCAATTAAAAATAGAGGTGTTAACCCATGACCAGCAATATATCCTGTTAGGAATATTTGCATTGTTATTACAAACATTTTTCATAAAAATATTCTTCTCAGACATATTTAAATATATAAAAAAAGACCCAAAAGATGTAACTATAAAAGAAACCGAACAAGTTAGATTGCAATGTTATAAAATACCAAAAAAATTATTTTTTGTACAAACAGTTTTACTAGGAATAGTTTTATGCATGTTGTTTTCTATGGTTCAAATTAGCATTATTTTATGTATTAAATTTTTATTAATATATTTTTCATTTTTTACAGCATCATGGGTTATATCCATGGTCCTAATTAGAAGTGATTTAAATGCTATTATAGAATCTACATATACAATTAATAAAAATGTAACCTCATTTGGAAAGAAAACAAAATTTTATAAAAACTTATTACTTAACTTAATACCTTTCTTTATTTTTATAATGATTACAATTTCATTATTGGGGTATTCTAAAGTAACTGAACAAAATGGTGAAAATGGTTATTATTACTACAAACAAGCAATGAATGATATAGACTTTGATAATGAAACACTAGAAACCATTTCAACTAAATTAGATAATATTCCTTTAAGAAATTCTTCAGATTACTACTTTATAATTGGATCTAATGAAAAAAAATTCTCATCAAATTCTGGTAATGCAACAAATTTCTTTATAGAATATGCAAATGAGTTTTTAGATCAAACAGATGGGAGAGTTTATGAATATTATGGAGTAGAAGAACAAGGTTATGCCAAACGTATTACATTACAAGATTCAAGTTCTGTATTAATTGGTTTTAAATATACAACTACAAATGTAGAAATAATGACATATTTTGTTGGTATTAGTATTGCAGCAATTATTGTTTATATCATTATATTATTAATCTGGACAAAAAATATAAGTAAAAATATTTCAGAAATCTCAAACAGATTAACAGAAATTTCAAAAAAAAATAATGTTATAAATGAATCTCCACTTCCTTTACTTTCAAATGATGAGCTTGGAGATCTAACAATTGCATTTAATAAAATACAACATTTAACACAAGAGTATATTACCCAAATAAAAGACACACAAGAATCACTAATGGAAAGCGAAAGATTATCTTCATTAGGCCAACTAATAGGAGGAATTGCACACAACTTAAAAACACCTATAATGTCAATAGCTGGAGCAGCAGAAGGGTTAAATGATTTAATTAAAGAATATGATTCATCAATTGATGACCCAACAGTAAATAGCCAAGACCACCATGAAATTGCAAGTGATATGTCTACATGGATTGAGAAAATAAAAAATTATACAGAATATATGTCAGACATTATTACTGCTGTTAAAGGTCAAGCTGTTGTCATGTCAAATGAAGACGATATTAACTTTACAATATCAGAACTTGTAAAAAGAGTTACAATCCTTATGAAGCATGAATTAAAAAATGCCATTATAAACCTAAATACAGATATAAAAGTTGATGAAAACTTAACTCTTAATGGTGATGTTAATAATCTAGTTCAAGTTATTAATAATATGATATCAAATGCAATTCAAGCTTATAATGGAAAAGAAAATGAAAGTATTGAATTTACTATTACCAAAGACTCAAAAAATATAATATTCTCAATTGAAGACCATGCAGGTGGATTGCCAGATAAAGTAACAGATAAACTATTTAAAGAGATGATTACAACAAAAGGAAAAAATGGTACAGGATTAGGATTATATATGTCTTATTCTACAATAAAAGCTCACTTTAATGGTAATATAACCTTTGATACTAAAAAGGGAAAAGGAACTAAATTTAATATTTATATTCCAATGTAAATTTATAAAAAGTATTAAGTAAAAACTTAATACTTTTTATTTATATAAATATTAACCTATAGTTTACATTTTATTCGAATTTTGTCAACTATTTATATTTTTTAATCTAAACCTCTTGCTTTTTATAAACTTTATCAATATAATGTAATCGAGAAATAAAACATACAGAGGTGATATTATGAGGCACGGAGCACAACAAGCAGCAGTAAACCAAAGCACAAATGATAATTATAAAATACTTGTCGTAGACGACGAAGAAGGAATTTTAGACTCTCTATCAATATTTTTAAAAAGATCTGGATACCAATTTGTTGGGATAACTGACCCAGTAGAAGCAATTGAAAGAGTTAAACAAGAACACTTTGATTTATTAGTATTAGACTTTATAATGACACCACTTCATGGAGATCAAGTTGTAGAAGAAATAAGAAAATTCAATAAAGAACTGTATATATTACTATTAACAGGTCATAAAGATTTAGCCCCACCATTAGAAACAATCAAAAGGCTAGATATACAAGGCTATTGTGAAAAAAGTGATAAATTTGATCAAGTAATATTACTTATAGAATCAGGAATAAAATCAGTTGCTCAAATGAGAGAAATTCAAAGAATAAATGAAGAATTAAAAGATACATATGAGCAATTAGAAAAAGCATACCTAGAAAGTGTTCAAACAATTAGATATACAGTTGAAGCTAAAGACCCATACACAAGAGGACATTCAGACAGAGTATCTGCATATTCTGTATTAATTGGCGAAAAATTAGGACTTTCTGAAAAAGATTTAAAAACATTAAGAATTGGTGGTTTATTCCATGATGTAGGAAAAATTGGAGTACCTGATGCAATATTACAAAAAGAATCAAGATTAACTGATGAGGAATACTCTGAAATAAAAAATCATCCATCAATTGGAGCACATATACTTTCAACAGCATCAATTTTTAAAGAAATAATCCCAATTGTTAAACATCATCATGAAAGATATGATGGAAAAGGATATCCTAGTCAATTAAAAGGTGATGAAATTCCTTATTTTGCAAGAATTGCTGCTATTGCAGATAGTTTTGATGCAATGACATCAAAAAGAACTTATAGAAATTCATTACCTATAGAAGTTGTAATTGAAGAATTTAAAAAAGGTAGAGGAACCCAATTTGATCCAGAATTGGATGATGTATTTTTAGATATATTAGAACATGATTATGATAAAATAAAAAGTATTCAAGAACAATTTAATCCAAATGTCGCAGAATGTTTATAATATATAAATTATAATTTAATAAATAAAAAACTAGTAATTAAATTTAAATTACTAGTTTTCTATTTTAACATCCTTTCATAGAAAGTCCTACTTTTTTTCTTTCCTTATCAATTTTTATTACCTTAACTTTTACAATATCTCCTACAGATACAATATCTGATGGATTTTTTATAAATTTATCACTCATTTCGGAAATATGTACTAACCCATCATATTTTACGCCAATATCGACAAAAGCACCAAAATCAATAACATTTCTAACAGTTCCTGTTAATACCATTCCTTCTTTTAAATCTTCGAATTTTAAAACATCACTACGAAGAATAGGTTTTGGCATATCTTCTCTTGGATCTCTTCCTGGTTTTATTAACTCATTTATAATATCTTGTAAAGTCATCTCTCCTATTTCAAGTTCTTTTGCCGTTTTTTTAATATCAATAGCCTTTAATTTTGAGCGTAAATCAGTTAACTTTTCTTTATTTACTAAATCCTTTTTATCAAAGCCAATTTGTTTTAGTAATTTTTCTGTTTGTTCATAACTTTCTGGGTGAACTGCAGTAATTTCTAGTGGATTATCTCCATCAATAATTCTTAAAAATCCTGCACATTGTTCAAATGCCACTTTTCCAAGTTTAGGTACCTTTAACAATTCTTTTCTATTTTTTAATTTACCATTTTCATCTCTATATTTAACAATGTTTTTTGCAATAGTGTTATTTATACCAGATACATATGAAAGAAGTGAAGGTGTTGCAGTATTTACATCGACTCCAACCTTATTAACACTATCTTCTACTACTCCTGTTAAGCTTTCAGCAAGATTTTTCTGATTAACATCATGTTGGTATTGTCCAACTCCAATTGCCTTTGGATCAATTTTTACAAGTTCTGCAAGTGGATCTTGCAAACGTCTTGCAATAGAAATAGCACCTCTTATAGAAACATTTATATCTGGGTATTCCTCTGTTGCAAGTTTTGATGCAGAATATACAGAAGCACCTGCTTCACTTACAATTACATAATGAACATCGCAAGAAGCTTCTTTAATCATATCAGAAACAAACATTTCAGATTCTCTGGAAGCTGTACCATTACCAATTGCAATCATATTAATTTTATATTTATCAATTAACTTTAATAATTCTTTTTTAGCTCCAACCACATCATTTTGTGGTTCTGTAGGATACACAGTAGTATAGTCAAGAACCTTTCCGGTTTCATCTATAACTGCAATTTTACACCCTGTTCTATATGCTGGGTCAAATCCCATAACAGTTTTACCTTTTATTGGAGCTCCTAAAAGTAGTTGTTTAGCATTTTGCCCAAAAACTTTAATTGCTTTTTCCTCTGCTTTTTGTGTTAAATCAGAACGAATTTCTCTATCAATAGATGGCTCTATCAACCTTTTAAAACTATCTAAAATCGTATTTCTAAGCATATTAGAAAATTGAGTTTCACCTTTTATTACATCTTTTTCAATATATAATAAAATTTTTTCTTCTGGTTTTTCTAATTTGACTTTTATAAATTCCTCTTTTTCACCTCTATTAATAGCTAAAATTCTATGGCTAGGAATAAATTTTATAGCCTCACTATAATCATAATACATTTCATAATTTGATTTTTCATCTTCTTTAGCTGCTTTTGTAACAATTAGCCCTTCTCTATAACAAATTCTTTTAATTTCTTTTCTATATTTTGCATTATCAGAGACATTTTCTGCAATAATATCTAAAGCTCCACAAATAGCGTCTTGCTCATTTGCAACTACCTTATCTTTATTCTTTTTATCTTCATCAGATAAACTATCAATATTAATAAAATCCTTAGCAATCTCATTAATATCTCTAGTTTCTTTTTGCTCTATTATAATTTTAGCTAAAGGTTCTAATCCTTTTGCCTTTGCTACTGTAGCTCTTGTTTTCTTTTTTTGTTTATACGGTCTATATACATCCTCAACTTCAGCAAGTGTTTTTGAAATTGCAACTTGTTTTAATATTTCGTCTGTTAATTTACCCTGCTCATCAATAGATTTTATGACCTCTTCTTTTCTTTGCTCTAAATTTCTTAAATAATTTAATCTATCTCCAAGAGTTCTTAAAGTTTCATCACTTAATCCACCTGTTACTTCTTTCCTATAACGCGCAATAAATGGTATAGTATTTCCCTCATCAATTAATTTTATAGTTGCCTCAACTTGACTTGGCTTTACTTGCAACTCGTCTGCAATAATTTTTATAATTTTTTCCATCTTTTTTTCTCGTATAATTAAATATATTTAATGCTTATACGAATTTCTCCTTTCGTAACTTTAGTTAAATTTATTCAACACCTAAATATTCATTATAAGTAACTTCTCTATCAATTACTTTTCCGTCTTGTTTAATATCTATTATTCTATTTGCAACTGTCTGTGTCAATTCATGGTCATGTGATGTAAATAAAATATTTCCAATAAATTTTTTCATTCCTTCATTTACAGAAGTAATACTTTCCATGTCTAAATGATTTGTTGGTTCATCAAATATTAAAAAATTTGCTCCTGAAAGCATCATCTTAGAAAGAACACATCTTACTTTTTCTCCTCCTGATAAAACATTTGCTTTTTTTAATGCTTCATCTCCTGAAAATAACATTCTACCAAGAAAACTTCTTACATATGTTTCATCTGGATCTTTTGAGTATTTTCTAAGCCATTCGGTTACATTTTCATCTGTTTCAAATAAATAGCCATTATCTTTTGGGAAATATGATTTTGTTATTGTTGTTCCCCAAACAAGTTCTCCTTCATCTGGTTCAATTTCTCCAGCAATTATTTGAAATAATACTGTTTTGGCATTTTCATTATCTGCTAAAAATGCTATCTTATCATTTTGTTTCACATTAAATGATATTTTATCTAATATTTTTATTCCATCAACTGTTTTAGAAATATTTTTTACTTGTAATATTTCTTTTCCTGGTTCTCTATCTGGTTTAAAATCTACATATGGATACTTTCTATTTGATGGTTTTATTTCATCTAACTCTATCTTTTCTAATGTCTTTTTTCTAGAGGTTGCTTGTCTTGACTTTGAAGCATTTGCACTAAATCTTGCAATAAAATCTTGTAATTCTTTAATTTTTTCTTCTTTCTTTTTGTTTTGCTCTCTCATTTGTTTTAATGCAAGCTGACTTGATTCATACCAGAAATCATAATTTCCCGGATAGACTTTTATTTTTCCAAAATCAACATCTGCAATATGAGTACATACTTTATTTAAAAAGTACCTATCATGTGATACTACAATTACTGTGTTTTCAAAATTTATCAAAAATTCTTGAAGCCAATTTATACTTTTTAAATCAAGGTCATTTGTAGGTTCGTCCAATAATAAAACATCTGGATTTCCAAATAAGGCTTGTGCTAAAAGAACTTTTACCTTTTCCCTAGCTTCAATTTCCTTCATAAATTTATAATGATTATCTGGAATTATGCCTAAATCATTTAATAATTGACTTGCATCTGATTCCGCATTCCATCCATCAAGTTCTGCAAATCTTTCTTCTAATTTTGCAGCTTTCATTCCATCTTCTTCTGAAAAATCAGGTTTAGCATAAATTGCTTCCTTTTCTTTCATAATATCATACAATTCTTTATTTCCCATTAAAACTGTATCCATTACCGTATATTCTTCAAAAGCAAAGTGGTCTTGTTTTAATACAGATAGCCTTTCACCTTTTTCTAATGAAACATCTCCTTTGCTTGGCTCAATTTCTCCTGACAAAACTTTTAAAAATGTTGACTTTCCAGCACCATTGGCTCCTATTATTCCATAGCAATTTCCTTTTCCAAACTTAATATTTACATCTTCAAAAAGAACTCTTTTTCCAAAACGTACAGTTACTCCATTTGCACTTAGCATTAATAATCTCCTCCTATAATTTATCTTTGCTATTATACAATATTTGCTAAATAATTTCAAGCCAAATTACCATAAGCTTAAGCTTTTACATAAATTATAGTTATAATTTCATAAAAAAAGAAAAAGAATCTTTGCTATAAATTTTAAAACATTAAAATTATATGCAAAAATTCTTTTTTAATTTCATCATAATTAGTTATTACTTCCAAATAATAGCTTTATACTCCATAATCCTGATATTCCAACTAATATATAAATTATTTTGCTAATTACTGATGCTACACCAAAAATTGTATCAACTAAATTAAAATTAAATATTCCAATTAGTCCCCAATTAATAGCACCTATAATAACTAAAATTAATGCTATAGTATCTATAACCTTCATTTTTTACCTCCAAAAAATAATCTAATTATATTATTATATTTTTAATAAATTTTATTCATTATATTGAAAAAAATACTAATTAATGTTAATTTAAATAATGGAGGGGATTTAATTGAAAAAATTTTCAATTTTTTTAATAATTATATTAATAATAGCAGAAATAATTTTTGGAATATATCTTTTTAATAATAAAAATAATAATTCTAATACAACAATTTCTGAAGCTGAAAATACTAATCAAACAAAAAATGTGCAAACTGAAGATAAATCATTTACATTAACCGCTCTTGGAGACATTTTATGCCATAATACACAATATTGGGATGCACACAACACTTCTACAGATGAATATGATTTTTCTTACGTTTTTGAAGACATAAAAAAATATACTGAAAATTCTGATATAACAATAGCAAACCTTGAAACAAGTTTTGCTGGTAAGGAAAGAGGTTATAGCAATTACCCAACTTTTAACAGTCCTGATAGTTTAGCAACAGCCTTAAAAGATATTGGTATAGATATTATTACAACTGCTGGAAATCACTGCTTAGATATGGGATTTTCAGGTTTAAGTAAAACAATTGATGTTTTAGATAAAAATAATATTGAACACTTGGGTACATATAAAACAGAAGAAGAACAAAATAAAACATTTATAAAAGAAATTAATGGATTAAAAGTTGCATTTATAGATTACACATATGGTACAAATGGAATTCCAGTTCCAGAAGGAAAAAAATATTGTGTTAATTTAATTGATAAAGATTTAATAAAAAAACATATAAAAATGGCAAAAGATGAAAATGCAGACATAATTATTGCGTCTATGCATTGGGGAACAGAATATAGAACAACAGCAAATGAAGAACAAAAAGAATTATCAAACTTTTTATTCCAAAATGGTGTGAATATAATTATAGGTAATCATCCTCATGTAATAGAACCTTTCGAAACTCGTGAAGTTACAATGCCAGATGGCACTACAAAACAGTGCTTTGTGGCATATGCACTTGGAAATTTTACAGCTGACCAAAATGCTATAAATACAAGAGATTCTATTATTTTAAATATGAAAATTACTAGAAAAGTAGATGGAACTATTTGTATAGATAATATAAATTATGTGCCAATTTATATGTATAAAAATACATCTGTAAGTACACATAAATTTAAATTAATAGATTTAAATTCTGAAATAGAAACATACGAAAATGGAACAAATAAATCAATTTCAAATACAACATATAATTTATTTAAAAAAGAATTATCTCAAATTAAAAAAATTCTAGGAGAAAATAATTAAATAAAAAAGATTTTAAGTTATACTTAAAATCTTTTTTATTTTAGTCTAACATATCTTTTCTTTTTAACCACCATGTTACAAGTAATGTTAGAATTATAGAAACTCCAATCATAATTATAAAACCAAATGGACTATTTTGAAATGGCAGACCAACATTCATTCCCCAAAAACTAGAAATCATTGTTGGAACAGCTAAAACAATAGTAATTGAAGTTAAAAATTTCATTACACCATTTAAATTATTAGATATTATAGAAGCATATGCATCCATTGTTCCATTTAAGATATCACTATAAATTTTTGCCATTTCTATAGCTTGTCTATTTTCTGTAATTGCATCTTCTAGTATTTCTTCATCTTCATCATATAATTTTATAATTTTCCCCCTCATTGTTTTTTCCATTACTAGCTCATTTGATTTTAATGAAGTTGTAAAATATACTAAACCTTTTTCTAAGTTTAATAATTTTAATAGCTCCTTATTTTTCATTGAATTTTTTAATATATATTCTGCAATTTCTGTCTCTTTATTTATTTGCTTTAAATAGCTTAAAAAATATGAAGCATTTAAATATAAAATTTGAAATATAAATCTACTTTTTTTATAAGTTTGAAAATTCTTTATTCTTGTTTTTTCAAATGTACTAATTACCTTATTTTTCTTTAATGCAACAGTAATAAAAAAATCATCTCTTACAACAATCATTCCAAGTGGCATTGTTGTATAAATATCATTACCATCTTTTGTTTTTTCTATTATTGGAACATCTACAACAAATAATATTGTACCATCATCTTCCTCTATATCAATTCTTGCTTTTTCTTCAAAATCTAAAGAATCTCTAATAAAATCCTCTTGTATTTGTAAATTATCACATACTTTTTTTATTTCTTCCTCAGAGGGGTTCACTAAATTAATCCAACTTCCTTTTTCAAATGTGTTTATTTCTTCAAATTTATTTGTATCTTTTCCTGTATTATATATTTTTAGCACTTTTACTCCCCCTTTTTCCCATATAATTATTTTAATTTGATTTATGATTTTTGTCAATATTTTATTTTTTTAACTTTTATAAAAAGGCATTAAAAAAGGTCACTAAAAAGTGACCACATTTTAGTCTCCATTTCTTGCTGGATTATATGCATAAATAATCCTTCCATCTGGAGTTAAGGTTTTTATAACCGTTTGATTGTAAGAATAACCTTGTGTAATTAAAATTTGTTCATCTAAGTCTATTTTTATTTCTTGCATATAGCAATCCTTTATAATAAACCCTTCTTTTTCGTACATATTTCTTATTTTTTTTATGTACCATCCACAGTTTCTTGGCATATATACATAATTCTTAAACCTGTAGTGACATATTTTCATTGCACCAAGCCGTTCAATCAAAAAGTCATCGGCAGACCCAACATAACTATTAAATTGTTTTTGCAAATTGTGCTTTTGTATATATTTATATGCACTTTTGCAATGTCCTTCTGTCCCTGTACTTATATGACTGCCATCAGGGAAAATGAAACCTGTAGTTACTGGAAGCATTTTTTTCCCTCCTTCAAAAATATTTTATATAATTATATAACAAAAGTATATTATTTTCAATATATAAATCGAAATAAAAGCATCAGTATTTGCTATATTAATATTGTAGTTTTATATACAAAAAAACAACCTACAAGCTTTTTTGTTTATAGGTTATTATAATTGGTGCGCCATAGAGGATTCGAACCTCCGACCATTTGATTAAGAGTCAACTGCTCTACCAACTGAGCTAATGGCGCATATATTAACTTATGTTATTATACTACAAAAATAATTTTTGTCAATACCAGCTTAAAAGTCTCTTCAAAAAGAAGAGACTTTTAACTAATTTTTATTACTTGCTTGTGTATTTGTTTTATTAGAACTTACATTTTGAGTATTATTTTTATTTTCAGTTTTATTAGAGTTTGAATTATTTACTGTAGTATTATTTTTTGTTTCAGGTGTAGTAGAAGATGGCTTTGTGGCTTCTGGATTTTTTTCTTGAGTTGTTTCCTTAGTTGTTGTTTCTGGAACTTTAGTTGTTTTCTTTGTTCCTCTTTTTACAATTCTTTGCATTGCATTATATGTATCTTTTGATAATAAAGATTTTGAAACAACACTTCCATTTAAACTTTTTATAATGTAAGTTTCAGTTTGAAGTCCTGTTGCTCCTTTTTGAGTAACCACTTCTTGGCCTTCAGCCAAGCTTGCATCATCTATATACTTTGTTGTAACAGGAAGAGTTGCAATTGTTCTTGTTTCAAAAGAAACAGTATATTCTTGTTCTTCTTTAATTCCATATATTGAAACCGTTGCAATTCCATTTTGTACACCAGTATTTATTTTAACAGGGTATTTTCTTGAATTTTTAAATTTAAAATCTGTTAACCCATAAACAACTGTAGCATCCCTACCAGCAGGTAAATATGATGTTACAAATTGATGATTTCTTCTTTCAACTATTTCTAAATTTGACATAAGAACTGCATTATACAATGTTGAAGAAATTTGGCAAATTCCTCCACCAAGACCATCAACAACTTGACCATTTGAATATATTTTTGCTTCTTTATATCCCGCAGCAATTGTTCTTTCACCTAATGTTTTATTATAAGAAAATGTCTCACCTGGCATTAAAACTGTTCCATTAATTTTTTGACATGCTATTCTTAAATTTGTTGTTCTGTCTGTAGCGCTTGCATCATATCTTGTTGTAAAAACAGCGAGCCTATCTGGAAATGCTTCAGAACCAATTTGGTCAATTGTCACCTTTGGTTTTGTAATAGTTAATTTTATAGTATATTCATTTTTTTCTTCTTTTATTAACTCTTTTGCCTCATCTACATTAAAATCAACACCATTTACTTCTGGAAAAATTTCAAAAGGATCTTTAGTATAATATGCATCTTTTGCTTCTTTATAGACTTCTTCATGAATCTTATCTATATTAATTTCGTCTGGCTCTTTTTCCATAACATTTATTTCTATTAAATATTGATTATCATTTAAATCATTTAAATTCTTTTTTATTTTTTGAGTAGTATCATCAACATCAATTGCAACACCTTTTTGTCCTTTAGTAATAATCAAATTATCATCTTCAATATAATAACTTGTTTCTTTAATTGCACCTGGTAAATTAGAACTTGCATCTTTTAAAGTTTGTTTTGTCACTTCTTCATTAATACTTAAATTAACATCAATATTCTTTTTTCCAATAAGAGTAAATAAAATGCTGTAATTATTAGTAAATATATTTCCATCTCTACCAACATTAAATGCATTTTCAACTGCCGAATCTATATTAAAATTTACTTCAATTAATTCAGGATTAATTTGAGTCTCAAACTCCTGATATTTTAATGTTATTTCTTTTGATTTTTTTTCATTATAAATGGTTTCCAATTTTCCTTTGGCTTCTTCCTTTGTCAAACCAGAAACTTCCACACCATTTATTGAAATTCCACTTATAATCTTATCATTGTTGATGTTTATAATAGCAAAAATAATTGAAAAAATAATAATTAATAATGCAATAATTATAGCCGAAATTATAATTTTTTTTCTGTTTTTATATTTTTTCTCTATTTTTTTATATTCCTTCTTTTCTTTTTCTATTTTGTCTTCATTTACATTAGATTCTTTGTTTTTTATATCTTCAGCATCTATAACTTTAACATCCTCTTTTTTTTCTTCTTGTTTTTGCATAAAATAACCCCTTTATAATTTATTTTCATCTTTTATATTATCATAAAGTATAATTTTTGACAATATTTTTACTAAATATTTACCTAAAACTAAAAAAACTTTAAACCCTTGGTATATATGTATATTTTCGAATTATTTTTTATTTAATTTTATGTTTTTTATTTCAAATATATTACATTTATAAAAATTTAAAAAAATTTTGAAAAAATACTTGAACATTGTAGAAAATAATATTATAATGTAAAAAGCAAAAGATAAATAAGGAGAGAATTTTATGGAACTTACTAAAAATATATTTTTTAACACAGATAAATTAGTAGAAAATAGCAATGTTAAAATATCATATACAGGTAAATTTTTTCAAGATAACTCTGAAAAAGTTTTTTTACATTATGGATTTGGTCAAAACTGGAATAATGTAAATGAAATAGAAATGCAAAAAACAGAATTAGGATTCCAAGCTGAAATAAATTTACTTGAAGGTGAATCATTTAATTTATGTTTTAAAAATGGAAATAATCAATGGGATAATAATAATGGTCAAAATTATATCTTCCCAATAGAAAAAGTTTCAACTGAATTGGTAGTTTTAGAAGACGAACCAGTTTCTTTAGGAACTGCAAAAAAATTAAGAAAATCATACTTATGGAGTAAAAAAATTCGTTTAGCAGTATATAAAATAATAACATATCTTCCAAAAATAATATCAGGAAATTATAAAAGAAAAGTTACAGAATAAATAAAAAAGTATCTATATAGATACTTTTTTTATTTTATTAAATTACCCATCCACCATTTATAGAAATTATTTGTCCTGTTGTAAAATTGTCATCTATTAACCAACATACACATTTTGCAATATCTTTTGGACTTCCAATTCTCCCTAATGGTGTATTTTCTTCTATTTGTTCTAATTCCTCTTTACTAAAATTTTTATTCATATCAGTGTTAATAGTTCCTGGTGCAATAGAATTTACTCTTATATTAGATGGGCCTAATTCTTTTGCTAGTGCCTTTGTTAATCCATCCATCCCTGCTTTTGACACAGAGTAAATAACTTCTAATGATGCACCTACCATTGCCCAAATTGAAGAAATATTTATTATACATCCGGATTTTTCATGAACCATGCTTGGAATTACCTCTTGTGACATCATAAATGCAGAATACAAATTATTATTAATTACTCTATTCCAATCATCATCTGTTTCATCTGTAAACATTTTATATTCTGATATCCCTGCATTATTTATTAAAATATCAATTTTTCCATATTTATTTAATGCATATTCTACTAATTTATGTCCTTCTTCTCTTTTGGAAACATCTGCTTTAAAAATATCAATTTTTATATTTATTTTTTCTAACTCTTGTTTTAATTCTTTTGCTTGATTCTCTGATTTATTATAATTTGCAATTACTTTTACTCCATTTTTAGCTAAATGTATAGCTATTTCTTTTCCAATTCCACGAGATGCTCCTGTAACTATTGCTATTTTTTCCATATTCCTCACCTTTATATAAATATTTTATATATAAAAAAAGCCAATAATTAAGCTTATCGCAAAACTACTGACCTTTATTATGGAGCCACTTCTCAGATTCGAACTGAGGACCCCCGCATTACAAGTGCGGTGCTCTGGCCAACTGAGCTAAAGTGGCAACTTTGGTGACCCGTACGGGAATCGAACCCATGTCTCCGCCGTGAAAGGGCGATGTCTTAACCGCTTGACCAACGGGCCTTATAAAATTAAGAACTAAACAATATATTTCAATCATTTAGTTCTTTGGTGAGCTATCCGCGACTCGAACGCGGGACAACTTGATTAAAAGTCAAGTGCTCTACCACCTGAGCTAATAGCCCATAACCGTCGTATGACTTACGACGCCCTTATATATTACAATATTTTTTTGGTATTGTCAATATATTTTTAAAAATTTTTTAAATTTTTTTAAAATTTTTTGTTTTTACATAAATATTTGTCAGAAAAAGTTATGCATTAAGCTTTTCTACAACTTCATTAACATCTATTCCATGAACATCACATGCTTCTTCTAAAGTTTCCATTTGTGAAGCAGGACAACCTAAACAATGCATTCCTATTTCTAATAAAATTTCTGCTTTTTCAGGTGCTTTTTCTAAAATTTCACCAATTCTTGTATCTTTATTAAATTGCATAATAATTCTCCTTTCAAATTATAACTACATATTATTTATTTTATCATAAATTTTAAAAAAAGTATAGACAAATTTAAAAAAATGATGTATTATGTCATTGTTGTAAGGCGGTGATACTATTTTAAATTTGCTAAATTTATTCTTTATAACACTTATTATTAATCTTTTTATAAGTTTATATTCAATTTATATGTTTTTTGAAATCAAAATTTTTCATAATCAACAAGGTTCCAAATTAAAAATTAAAAAAAATAAATTTAATTAGAAAGGAGGTCTATTTTATTTTTTATAATAAAAAGAAGGTTTTATTTTCTATTATTTTCTTATTATTATCAAGTATTATTTCTATTAAATTATTTTATCCAATTTTTATAGCAGAAGAGATTATTATTCCATATGGAATAAATCCTTTTGATATATGCTCAAAAAATCCATTACTTTGGTACTACATAAAAATAATTTATATTATTTCATTTATTATATCAAATTTAATTTTTAGTAATTTTTTATTTTATCGTTTTTTTAAATATTTTAAAATTTTTAAAAACCCCCCTAAAAAAAATAATATAAAAAATAATTTTAATTTTAATAATTTAAATTTATTAATAGGAGAAAATTTAAATAAAAATAAAATTTATATTCCCGAATCAGGATTATATCAAAATTTTTTAATTACTGGAACTATAGGCTCTGGAAAAACAAGTTCTGCTATGTACCCATTTACAAAACAGTTTTTAAAATATAATAAAAATAATAAAGAGAAAATAGGAATATTAATATTAGATGTTAAAGGAAATTATTATTCACAAGTAAAAAAATATGTTAATAAATATAATTTAAATAATGATTTAATAATAATACAATTAAATTCAAATATTTATTACAATCCATTACATAAGCCACATTTAAAGCCCCAAATTTTGGCTAACAGAATAAAAACAATTTTAACATTATTTTCAGAAAATAATTCAGAATCTTATTGGTTAGATAAAGTTGAACAAATTTTAACAGAATGTATAAAAATATGTAGATTATATAATAATGGTTATGTCACATTTTTAGAATTACATAAATTAGTAACAAATGAAGATTATTTTAATGAAAAAATTAAAATAATTAAAGAATTATTTATTTCATCAAAATTAAATAAAAATGAAATATATGAATTAAATGCAAGTTTAGATTTTTTTCAAAAAGAATTTTTTAATTTAGATTCAAGAACTAAAGGAATTTTAATCTCAGAAATTACCCGTATAACAAATACTTTTATTTCAGATTACGACGTATTAAATACTTTTTGTTCTCCTAAAGAAAAATTATCATTTGATGGTTTTTCATCTGTAATTAATGAAGGAAAAATTGTTGTTTTAAACATGAATATTGCTGAATATTCTCTTCTTTCAAAAATAATTGCAGCATATTTAAAATTAGATTTTCAAACAGAAGTATTACAAAATCTTTCAAACAATAAATCAAAAATATCTGTATTTATTTGTGATGAATATGATAAATATTGTACAAAAACAGATGGTGACTTTTTTTCTGTAAGTAGAGAAGCAAAATGTATAAATATTGTTAGCACTCAAAGCTATTCATCATTAAAAAATGCATTAAAAGATGATGCTTCTGTAAAAGTAATTATACAAAATTTAATTAATAAAATATGGTTTAGAACTGATGATCTATTTACCATTGAAGAAGCTCAAAAACAATTAGGAAAAGAAGAAAAAGTAAAAATATCACGAAGTATTTCTGAAAGTGCAAAAGAAACAAAATTTAGTTATATTACGAATACTTTAAATTCACAAGGTTCCAACATATCAGAATCATATAATTCATATAAACAAAATGATTTTATTTTTGAAACTAATTTTTTCACACAAAATTTAGAAACATTCACCGCACTTACATTTTTATCTGATGGAAATAAAATTTATAAACCATCAAAAATAAAACTATATCCATATTTTAAAGAAAGGGATTAATACATGAATATTAAAAAATTATTTTATTTTAATTTTACCATATATTTTTTTATAATTTTTTTATTTAGTTTATCATCAATATCAATAGCTGCAAATGAACCACAAATAATTAATAAAATGACTTCAGCATTTGAAAGTATAGAAGGTTGGCTTTTAAAATTATCTACTCCTGCAGCTGCTGTTGCAGTTGGAACAGGAATTTTTATGAAAAAATTTAGTTTTGGTGACGAAGAAAAAATTAGAACAGGAAAAAAAATAATTAGAGGTTCTTTATTTTCTTATGCATTTATTTTAGCAATTGATTTAATTTTATCAGCAATAAAAACATTAATAAGTTAGGAGGAAAATGGACAATAATAATGTTACTCAAACAATTATTTCAACAATTAATAATATCTTTGAACAATTATTTAGTTCTATAGATAATAATTTATATTCAACATTTGATAAAATAACATTCATTAATTCTGACATTTTAAAAGATAATTATTTTAGAAACATTTTTGGCACCTCCACAACAAATGGAATATTATTAATTGCAAACTCTTTATTAATTGCAATAATTATTTATTTTGCAATTAAATATTTTTTGGCACATTTTACATATTCTAAAATAGAATCTCCAAAACAATTTATTTTTAAATTAATTATTTTTGGTATTTGTATGAATTTTTCATATTTTTTATTAGAAAAATTTTTAGATTTATTTTACGATATTTCTTTATCAATCCAAAACATTGGTGAATCAATTTTTCAAAAAAATATTTCTTTTTCTACATTAATTAATACAATTAATTCTACAATTTATATAGGAGGAGCTTCAATAAATATTTTTTCAGTTAATGGCTTATTAAAAGGTACTTTAACATTTACTTTATTAAGTCTTGTTTTTTCTTACTCTTTTAGATATATTATGATTAAAGTATTTGTTTTAATTTCACCATTTGCAATTTTATCTTTATGTTTAGATAACACTTCTTGGTTTTTTAAAGCTTGGATTAAAAATTTATTTTCTTTACTATTAATTCAAATAATTGTATCTTTAATTCTTGTAATTTTATTTTCTGTAAATACATCAAACAATGATTTATTTTCAAAATTTATTTATATTGGCGGAATTTACGCATTAATCAAAGCAAATTCTTTTGTAAGAGAATTTATTGGTGGTATTTCCACAAATATTTAATAATATGTGGAAAACAATATAAAAATATAACAGGAGTTGATATTTATTGAAATTTATTTTTCCACAAAATTATAATTTTAAAAATAAAATATTAGGTATTATAGATTATACAACATTAATATTTAATATTATTTGGATTGCATTAATTGTTTTTTTATTAAATATTATTTTTAATAATTTAAATATAAAAATATTTTTTACAATTATTTTTTGCTTTCCAATTATTATTTTAAGTTTAATTGGATTTAATGGAGAAAATATTTTATATGTATTTTCTTACATGTTTAAATATATATTTAAGCAAAAATTATATCTTTACAATAAACATTAAAATTTATTCTATTTTCCTTGAATTTTTTGTCTAAAACTTGTATAATTTGTTATACAAAACAGATAAATTTAAGGGAGATATGTTTAAATGAAAATAGAAAAAAACGAAAAAGCTTTGTTATTTTCGGAAACACCAATACCAGATATTTTTTTTGCAGAACATTTATCACAAATACCAGGTGATTATTTAAAAATATATTTATATATGGTTTTCCTTTCTAAATATAATAAAGATATAAAATTAAATGATTTATCAAAAAAATTAGCAATTCCATTAAAAACCATAACAGAAGCAACAAAATTTCTAGAAGACAATAAATTAATATTAAAAAAGACTACAGGTTATATAATTGTAGATTTGCAAGAAGCTACTCTTCATGAGTTATATACACCAAATTTAACAGCATCAAAAGAAACAATAGAAAAAACAGCCAAAAATAAATCTAGAGCTAAAGCTATTGAACATATTAATAACATGTATTTTCAAGGAATTATGGGACCATCTTGGTATAATGACATTGATTTGTGGTTTAAAAAATATGGATTTGATGAACAAGTCATGATTGCATTATTTGACTATTGCTATAATCGTTCTGCAATGCACAGAAATTATGTACAAACTGTCGCTGAAGCATGGGGAAATAATAAAATTAAAACTTGGACAGACCTAGAAACATACTCTCAACAAGAAGATAAATTATTGAAAATAAAAAAGTTAATAGCAAAAAAACTTGGAAAACACTCTGGTCTTACACAATATGAAGAAGCTTATATAGAGTCATGGGTATTAAATTATGGTTATGACATGGATATAATTGAAATTGCATTAAAACGTACTACATATAAACAAAATCCTACATTTGAATATATAAATAATATAATATCTGACTGGCATGAAAGAAATCTAAAAACTCCTGCTGAAGTTACAACATTTATAGAACAAAGAAATAAACAAACAAAAGATGTTAAAAACCTTAAACAAAGTGTATCAAAAGCAAATTATGCCCAAAGACAATATGATAACTTAGATTTTTTATATGCAAATAATAATTTAAAAGGAGATTCTAATGTCTAATGAAATCTTAGATTCTTTATTAAAAGAATATGATAGAAAAAAAATGAAAGCAGAAAATGACCTTTTACTAAGAAAGGAAAATTTATATAATTCTATACCTCGTTTACAAGAAATTGAAGATGAATTAAATAAATTTGCTATTTATACTGCAAAAAGTATTTTAAATGGAAATAAGGAAAGTTTATCTGAATTAAATATTAAAGCAAATAAATTAAAAAAAGAAAAAGAACAAATTTTACAATTACATGGTTTAGATTTATCTTACTTAAAACCAAATTATGAATGTAAAATTTGTAATGATACTGGCTATTATTTAAATTCTGAAAATAAAAGTATTATGTGTAATTGCCTAAAACAAAAATTATTAGATATTTCATTTAATAATTCTAATATTTCCAATTTAAATAAAGAAAATTTTGAAAAATTTAATCCTCTTATGTATTCAGATGAAGTAGATGTTGCAAAATATAAATTTAATATTTCTCCAAGAAATAATATATTAAAAATAAAAGAAAAATCAATTGAATTTATAAATAATTTTGACAATGAAAATTATAAAAATTTATTATTTACTGGAAATGCTGGTTTGCGGAAAAACATTTATGTCTAACTGTATTGCTGGTGAATTATTAAAAAAAGGAAAAACTGTCCTTTACCAAACAGCTCCTGTATTACTTGAAAATATAATAAATTATAAAATGAGTAAGCAAAAAGATTCTCAAAATAATTTTTATAAATCTATTTTGGAATCTGACTTGTTAATTATAGATGATTTAGGAACAGAGAGTTTAAATAGTATGAAATTAAGTGAATTATTTACAATATTAAATACAAGATTACTTAATTTAAATAATAAAATTACTAAAACAATTATTTCTACAAATTTAGGAATTAAAGATATATTCAATTTTTACGAAGAACGTATTGGTTCAAGAATTGCTGGATATTATGATATTTATTATTTCTTTGGAGATGATATTAGATTTAAAATTAATCGTTAAAAAAATTCTCATATAAAATATGAGAATTTTTTATTTATTTTTATTTATTCTTCACTGTCATTAATTTCAGGTGTTAAAGTTTCAATGCTTACTACTTTTCCTCCATCACTAGTTCTCATTAATGTTACCCCTTGTGTTGCTCTTCCTAAAATACTTATGTCTTTAACATGAATTCTAATAATTGTTCCTTTTTCAGTAATTAGCATTGCATCATCTTCGTCATTTGCAATTCTTACTCCTACAATATCTCCAGTTTTTGGAGTTATTTTATAAGTAATTACTCCTTTTCCGCCTCTAATTTGAACTCTATATTCATCTAATTCTGTTCTTTTTCCAAAACCATTTTCTGTAATTGCTAAAAGCGTTGCTTTGCTTCCTGTAATTATAGATTCCATTCCAATTACAACATCATCACTATCTAGTCTAATTCCAATAACTCCTTGAGCTATCCTTCCAATTGGTCTTACATCTTTTTCGTCAAACGTTATACTCATACCTTTTTTAGTTACTAATACAACATTATCTTCTCCATCTGTTAATCTTACTGCAATTAATTCATCTTCTTCTTTTAATGTAATTGCTTGAAGTCCTGTTTTTCTTGCAGAATTATATTCATTTAGGGCTGTTTTCTTTATTAATCCATTTTTTGTAGCCATTAATAAATATTTTCCTTCTGCAAAATTTTGAATTGGAATTATTGCAGATATTTTTTCTCCTGGATCTAAACTTAATAAATTAACAATAGCTGTTCCTCTAGCTGTTCTACCGGCTTCTGGTATTTCATATCCTCTTAATCTATACAATTTACCTTTATTGCTAAAGAATAATATCGTATCATGTGTTGAAGCAGTAAAGATTTGTTTAACAAAATCCTCTTCTCTTGTTGCAATTCCAATAATTCCTTTTCCGCCTCTTCTTTGACTTTTATATGTATCAATTGGCATTCTTTTAATATAACCAAAATGTGTTAATGCAACAACTGATTGCTCTTCTTTTATAAGATCCTCAACGTTTATTTCGCCTTCTGCTGCAACAATTTTTGTTTTTCTTTCATCTCCAAATTTATCTCTAATTTGAATTAATTCTTCTTTTATTATATCAAAGACTAGTCTTTCACTACTTAATATTTCTCTTAAATGTGCAATTAATTCCATTAAAGCTTTATATTCTTCTTCGATTTTTTCACGTTGCAATCCAGATAAAGTCTTTAATCTCATATCTAATATTGCTTGTGCTTGTACATCTGTAAGTCCAAATCTTTCCATTAATTTTTCTTTTGGATCATCATAAGAAGAACGTATAATATTAATTACTTCATCGATATTATCTAAAGCTATTTTTAATCCTTCTAAAATATGAGCTCTAGCAAGAGCTTTATCTAATTCAAATTGTGTTCTTCTAAGAATAACATCTTTTCTGTGATCAATATAATAATCAAGACATTGTCTTAATGTTAGTACTTTTGGCTCTCCATTAACTAGAGCTAACATTATAATTCCAAAAGTATCTTGCATTTGAGTATTTTTATACAATTGGTTTAATACAACTTGAGCATTTGCATCTCTTTTTAACTCAATAACAATTCTAACTCTATCTATTCTATCAGATTCATCTCTTATTTCTGAAATTCCTTCAATTCTTTTTTCTCTTACCAATCTAGCCATATTTTCTATTAATTTTGCTTTATTAACTTGATATGGTAATGAAGAAACAATAATTCTTTGTTTAGTATTACTCATTTCTTCTATTTCTGCTTCTGCTCTTACAGTAATTTTTCCTTTTCCTGTTGTATATGCTTGTTTTATTCCTTCAATTCCAAGTATTATACCTCCAGTTGGGAAATCTGGTCCTTTTATTACAGACATTAAATCTTCATTTGTTACTTCATCTTCATCTATAATTTTAATAATTCCATTTATTACTTCTGTTAAATTATGTGGTGGTATATTTGTTGCCATACCTACAGCAATTCCTGAAGAACCATTGACAAGTAATGCCGGAATTCTTGCTGGTAATACAGTTGGTTCTTGTAATCTATCATCATAGTTTGGCATAAAATTAACAGTATTTTTTTCAATATCTGTAAGCATATATTCTGATATTTTTGACATTCTTGCTTCAGTATACCTCATAGCAGCTGCTCCGTCACCATCAATTGAACCAAAATTACCATGTCCATCAATTAACATATATCTCATAGAAAAATCTTGAGCCATTCTAACCATTGCATCATAAACAGAACTATCTCCATGTGGGTGATATCTACCTAAAACAGATCCTACTGTATTAGCACATTTTCTGTAAGGTTTGTCAGATGTTATACCATCTTCATACATAGCATATAAAATTCTTCTATGTACGGGTTTTAATCCATCTCTAACATCTGGTAACGCACGCGATACAATAACACTCATTGCATAGTCTATATATGCAGTTCTCATCTCTTTTTCTATATCTCTTTCTATAACTTTTCCGTCACGTCTTTCTTCCATTGTTTTCCCTCTTTTCTTGTATTTAAATTACAAATGTATTATACTAAAACAATAAAAAATATGCAAGTAAAATCAGCAAAAAAGTTTAGGGAAATCACGTTTTTAATTAATTATTTTTATAAAATTTTTATTATTTTTTTAATAAATTTTTTTATATTTTTTTATGCTTTTTAATAGAATTTTCATCTTTATTATTAAAATTTTTATTTTATTATTTTTATTTATATTTTTTAAAATAATTTTTGTGCCAGTTCCAATTCATCTTGAGTTAAATTAAAATTATTTCCATTTGCTGAAATTAGATTTTGTAAATTTTTTATTGTATTAAATTCATTTATTATATTTTCAATTGGAATTAATGACTCAACAACTTTTTCCATTTTTTTATATTCTTTTTTCATACTATTAAAATCCTGATTTTTATAATCCTCTTTCCAATTATTAATATATTTATCTAACTTTTCTACATTATTTATTTGCTCAGAAAATGTATTTTCTATATTATTTTCAACATTTTTTATTATTGTATTTTTTTCTTTTTTTATGGTACTTGCTAATTTTTTATCAATTACATCAGATTTTTTTAAATTATCTACAATATCATCTATTAAGTCAGAAACATTATCTATAACTCCTCCAGATTTTATTGCATTTTGTGCCTGAGAAATACTTTCAAATTTTCCTGTCAAAATTCCTAAAACACTTTTTCCATAATCTACTGCATCTTCGATTGATTTATTAATACCCTCTTTTAGCCCATTATTAATAAAATTATCTTTTAAATTTATTACCTGACTTTCTAAATAATCAGGGCATATTGCTCTAATTCCAATATCAAATCCTGTATTTATTGCCTCTCCAACTTTACTATGTAACATTTCACTTTGCTCCACCTGTGACACAACTTCATTTAATATTTTATTAACTTCATTTTTTATTTGATTATTTTTTTCTATTAAATCCTCCATATAATTTCTCCTTTATTTTATATTATTATTTTATTTATAATATTTTTATAAATTTTTTCTAAATTAATTTTTTTATTTAAATAAATATTTTTAAAATTTTTATTTATTAAATTAGAAAAATATTTATTATATTTTACTATCTGAATTTTATTTTTATTTTCAAATATAATATTTAATATTTTTAAATCTACACAATATTTATCTTTTTTATTAATAATTAAATTAAAATTATTTTTATCATATAAATTATTTATTAAT